>Ga0326727_10000103_pt1 | contig 364414 bp, 344 predicted proteins | sample MB2enrmetagenome_FD_207643 | JGI IMG/M metagenome (GOLD analysis project Ga0326727, IMG submission 207643) | Lab enriched peat soil microbial communities from McLean, Ithaca, NY, United States - MB29MY | ecosystem: Environmental > Terrestrial > Soil > Wetlands > Peat | place: USA: New York...
CCCGTTCGGGTTTTCTGTCTCTTGCAGTGCAAGTGTCGGTTTCACCCGGCACTCACACCTATCGGTTGTTCTGTTCTGTTAAAGAGCGGTGCTGCCGTGTCGCTGCAGCGGAGAAAGCGAACTATACAGAGGCGACCAACCCGCGTCAACACCCATCCCGCAAAAAAATTCGCGCCGTGCCCGTCGGTCGATTCTGAAAGGCCACCCATCCCCCGGGATGCATCTTGTAGGACGCGCTAACAACCCCTAATCTTGTTCTCCCATCCACGCAGGAGCACCGGTTTGTCGTACACCTGGATTTTCGATCTCGACAACACACTGCACAACGCCGACCACGGCATCTTCCCCTCCCTCGACCGCGCCATGACGCAATACATCATGCATGAACTCGGCCTGGACGAGACCGAAGCACAGACCCTACGCCTACGTTATTACCAACGCTATGGCGCGACAGTGCGAGGCATGCTCCGCCATCACGGCACCCCTCCCGAGCACTTTCTGCACGCGACACACCGGGTCGACGAACTGATTCCGCTCATGCAGTGGGATCGCCGCGTCAACGATATCCTGGCAAAGCTTCCGGGCGACAAAATCCTGCTATCCAACGGACCGCAGAACTATATCGAAAGCATCACCCGACAAATGGCGATCCAACGCCATTTCAGCGCCCTCTACGGCGTAGAGAAGGTCAACTACCAGCCCAAGCCACACCGCAAACCTTTCCTGATCGTCTGCGCCAGACATCGCCTCGATCCTGCCCGCTGCATCATGGTGGAGGATAGCCTGGCAAACCTGCGTACAGCCAAATCGCTGGGCATGCGCACCGTCTGGCTTACCCGGCAAGCCCGCCGTCCGGCCTGTGTCGACGCTCGCATCCGCAGCATCCGCGAACTGCCTTCCCTGCTGGACAAACTCCACATCAAATAAAAGGCGCACCCGCAGGTGCGCCCGAAGAGGGAAATCGAAACTGCCCTTCGATCAGAACTTGGTACCGATACCGACACCATAAACGATCGGATTGAGCGTCAGCGTGCCAAGCGAAGTCCCGTTCAGCGATGCATCTGTCTTGATGTACAGCTTTTTCACATCGACGTTGACAAAGAAATCCTTGGTGATCGCATAGTCGGCGCCGATCTGCAGCGCGCCCCCCCAGCTGCTGGAGTCGATGCTGACCGGGGTCGAACCCACCTTCAGACCATTGTTATAGAAGTAGGTGTAGTTCACACCGGCACCGACATACGGACGGAAAGTACCTTGTGGGTTGAAATGATATTGCAGCGTCAACGTCGGCGGCAGCACGCTCACCTTGCCGAGGTCGCCGAGACTGGAATTCACATCATGCCGGGAAGTACCCAGGATCAGTTCGGTACCAATGTTATTGGTGATCATGTAGGTGAAATCGAGTTCAGGAACGGTGTCGCTGTTCACAGTCGTGTTGATCGTCGAAAGCGTCCCATTACTCGACACTTGCGGATCCACATCGATCACGCGGAAACGCGCCAGAATATCCCCCTGATCGGCAAACGCGGCAGCCGACAACATACTGGCCAAGGCAAATGCGGTGAACTTTCTCATTTATGATTTCTCCTGGAATACAATGAACAAAAAAGCCGCCGCGCGTAATTAAAATATCTCCCGCTCCAAATCTTGCGCTTGCGCGACGAGTTGTATGCAAGAGTAATAAACCGTCCTTTCCATAACTTTGCGTTAGATCATGAATCTGTCATGAAATATACCGATCTGAGAGATTTTGTTGTGCAGCTGGAACAACAGGGGGAACTCAAGCGTATCAGTCATCCTGTGTCTCCCTATCTTGAGATGACCGAGATCGGCGATCGGGTCCTCAAGGTAGCCGGCCCGGCACTGTGGTTCGAGACCCCACAAACCGATGGAAAACGCTATGAATTCCCCGTACTGACCAATCTGTTCGGCACCCCGAAGCGTGTCGCCATGGGCATGGGTGCCGAAGATGTGATGGCACTGAGGGAAATCGGCCAACTGCTGGCCTACCTGAAAGAGCCGGAACCTCCGCGAGGCTGGCGCGATGCGTGGGACAAGCTCCCCCTGCTCAAACAGGTGCTCAGCATGGCGCCGAAGGAAGTCGGCAAGGCCCCGTGCCAGCAAATCGTGCTTGAGGGCCCCGATGTCGATCTCGAACGCCTTCCCGTACAGCACTGCTGGCCTGGTGACGCCGGGCGGCTGATCACCTGGGGACTGACCGTCACGCAAGGCCCGTTCAAGAAAAGACAGAACCTCGGCATTTATCGCCAGCAGCTTATCGGCAAAAACCGCGTCATCATGCGCTGGCTCGCCCATCGCGGCGGAGCCATCGATTTTCGCGAATTCCGCCAAGCCAATCCGGGCCAGCCATTCCCCGTCGCCGTGGTGCTCGGTTGCGACCCGGCGACGATCCTGGGCGCGGTCACGCCCGTACCGGATACACTGTCCGAATACCAGTTCGCTGGCCTGCTGCGAGGCCGACGCACGGAACTGGTGAAATGTATCGGTTCCTCACTTCGCGTGCCAGCACGGGCTGAAATCGTGCTGGAAGGGCACATTCATCCCGATGACATGGCGCTGGAAGGTCCGTTCGGCGACCATACCGGCTACTACAACGAACAGGACCAGTTTCCGGTTTTCACCGTCGAGCGCATGACCATGAGGGAAAATGCGGTCTACCACAGCACCTACACCGGCAAGCCACCAGACGAACCGGCAGTTCTGGGGGTCGCGCTCAACGAAGTATTCGTGCCGATCCTGCAGAAGCAGTTTCCCGAAATCGTCGACTTTTATCTGCCGCCGGAAGGCTGCAGCTACCGCATGGCGGTCGTCAGCATTCGCAAGCAATATCCCGGTCATGCGCGGCGCGTGATGATGGGCTGCTGGAGCTTCTTGCGCCAGTTCATGTACACCAAATTCATTGTGGTGGTCGACGACGATGTCGATACGCGCGATTGGAAAGAAGTGATCTGGGCCATCACGACCCGTATGGATCCGGTGCGCGATACCATGCTGGTGGAAAACACCCCAATCGACTATCTCGACTTTGCCAGCCCGATTTCCGGTCTTGGCGGCAAGATGGGACTGGATGCTACCAACAAGTTTCCCGGAGAGACAAACCGCGAATGGGGCACGCCGATCACGATGGATGCCGACGTCAAGACGCGCGTCGATGCGATATGGAAGGAGCTGGGGCTGTAACCCCATTGCCGTCCGGACCTGCTATCATCCGGCGCACCGAAACAGGAGAACACAATGCAAAACCCGACCACTCCGGCACTGTCGGCCAAACTACGGCGCCGCAAACCCCGCCAACGCAAAAAATTGCGCGTAGGAGAATTCAGTGAATACGGCTTCAGCCTGCAGGCCAGACTCAAGGCTGATCTGACTGCTGACGCGCAAGACGCGCTGCTCGATGCCTGGTTGTTCGCCGTCGATGCGCAAGGCGTCAGCTTTGGGGGCCAGTTCGATGCACGCAGCACACTCGAAGGCATTGTCTTTCCGGTTGGCATACGTGTCGTCGACGACACCGTACGCACCGCGCTGCTCGACTGGCTCAAGGCAAGACCCGAGATCGAAAGCCTGCAGGCCAGCGAAATGTTCGATATCTGGCATGGCGCCTGAGCCCAAAAAAAACCGCCCCACGGGGCGGTTTTTTTGCTTACGACAGCGTTCGGAAAATGCGGTAGCCGATGTAGAGCCAGGTTTCCCTGGCAAGGAAGCTCACCTGCGAGGAGAACGTGCGATATCGGGTCGAGCGTGTCGGCGAAGGCGACGCGGCCAGTCCCAGATCACGCGCCATCAGCACGGCACGGCGCATATGCCAGGGATCGCTGACCAGCAGATAGGTATGGATGCCGAACGGCTCGGCAAGGCGCTTGGCATTCTGCAGATTTTGCCAGGTAGTGCGCGAATCGGTTTCGGCCAGCATCGCCGTCATCGGCACGCCGGCCTTGAGTGCGTACTCGCGTCCGACCTCTGCCTCGGAAGGATAGCCTGGCACAGGCGTCCCCCCGGTAAAGACAATCCAGTGCACCTGTCCATCCTTGTACAGCTCGACCGCGTGGCGGATTCGTTCGCGGAACACCGGCGAAGGCTTGTCACCCCAGGCTGCGGCCCCCAGAACCAAGGCAGCATCTGCATTGGCCGGATAATCCGGCGGGGATCCGAAACTCACAATGCTCCAGGCAACACCGCACATGGCCAATAGCACCAGCAAAAACGCCATCAACATGCCTTTGAGCACCAGCCACAAATAATGCATGGTCGACTCATCGTAAAAACATAAGTCGACATTATAAACGGGTTACCCGGATCGGGGGCTGATTCGCGCCTCATCGGCTACCCAACTGCGGTGGCCGAACTCCACCAGTCCATCGAGACAGGCACTGCGGCAGTTGGCAACGGCAGTCCGCCACGGTGGCGCCCAGGGCTGCCTTAGCTGTCCGAGCATCGCGCAATAACCGCTCAGACACAGATCGCTGCTGTCATGCATCAACGCCAGGCAATCCCACTCATTGCGCTGCCGGCTGCGCAAAGCCACCGCCGGCCACTCACTGCCGCTGACCAGCAGACGGGCGTTAAAGAAACACTGCGAACGAACGAAAACCTGGAGACGGAGCCAGAGCGCACGCTGAATCCCCCATTGCAACGGCAGCCAGGACAACAAAAAAGCGCAGTCTTCCATGATCACCCCTATTGTGCAGTGCACAATAAAATGTAGATCAACCGACTGCGCCAATCAAGCACCAATAGCATTGCGTCAAACAATAAAGCCGCGTGGCCCGCTCCGCCAACGCAGAAACACGCGCCGGAGTGAACACACGCGGCCTTTCGTCCGCGACGATTCTCAGGTACGCGGCATCGCGCGCACCACCACCCAGTCCTGCGTTGCCGGCGCGGCATTGAACTCACTGACCACTTCCTTCATCAACGCAAACGCACCCTCGGCATCAAGATGCTCGCATGAGGCCTTGAGCCGGTCGAGCAAGGCTCTAAGCGTAGCCTCGGGCAACAGGTTTTCTTGCGCGCGCATGATGCGTTCGTGGTCGGTCTCCAGCACATGATCGCCGATGAGCAGCTCTTCGTAGAGCTTCTCCCCCGGACGCAGGCCGGAAAAGCGGATTTCGATATCGCCATCCGGCCGGCGCGCATCTCGCACTTCCAGACCGGAAAGGTGGACCATGCGCCGCGCCAGATCGGCGATGCGCACCGGCTGCCCCATGTCGAGCACGAACACATCCCCGCCCTCGCCCATCGCGCCCGCCTGGATCACCAGCTGCGCCGCCTCGGGAATGGTCATGAAATAGCGCGTGATATCGGGATGGGTCACGGTCACCGGCCCGCCAAGCTTGATCTGGCGCTTGAACAGCGGCACCACCGAGCCGGACGAACCGAGCACGTTGCCGAAGCGCACCATCACGAAACGGGTCTTGCTGCCGCGCGCGTTGCGGGCCTGCAGCACCAGTTCCGCCAAACGCTTGGTCGCCCCCATCACATTGGTCGGACGTACCGCCTTGTCGGTCGAAATCAGCACAAAGGTGCCGACACCGCAATCCTCGGCCGCCTGCGCCGCCGTGTCGGTACCGAAAGCATTATTGAGAATGCCGGCCACCGGATTGTGCTCGACCATCGGCACATGCTTGTAGGCAGCGGCATGGTAGACGGTCTCGACGGCAAAGCCGCGCATCACCTGGCACATGCGGCCGTAATCGGCAACCGAGCCGAGCAGAGCCACCCACTGCAGCGCCGGTGCGCGGCCGGCCAATTCCTGATCAATGGCATAGAGGTTATATTCGGACTGCTCGAACAACACGAGCAGGCTCGGCCGACACAGTGCGATCTGGCGCACCAGCTCGGAGCCGATCGAACCGCCGGCGCCGGTCACCATCACCACGCGACCTTCGATATTGGCCGACATCAGCTCGCGCCGAGGCGGCACCGGCTCACGACCCAGCAGGTCTTCGATATCGACTTCCTTCAATTCTTCGACGCGCACTTCGCCGGAAACCAGATCGGCCATGCCGGGCAGCCGCTTGATCGGAATGCGCAGCGACTCAAGACTTTCAAGAATCTCGCGTTGGCGCGCGCGACTGACCGATGGCAAAGCAAGCAGAATCTGCTTGGCGGCGGTATCACGCACCAACACCGGCAACTCCTCCGGCGCGTGGACGGCAAGGCCGCGATAGGTACGCCGCCATAGCGCCGGATTATCGTCGACAAACGCCATCGGCCGATACTCTCGGCCGGCCTGCAAGGCCAGCATCAGCTGCACGCCGGCGTGGCCGGCACCGTAGATGAGCACATGTTCGCGGGGCGCATCCACCGCATCGATACGGCGCACGATACCGCGCAGCAGGAAACGGCTGCCGCCGATATAGGCCATTGCGAACATCCAGAAAATGATGATCGACGAGCGCGGAAACGGATGCATACCGGCCATGGTGATCACCGCCGTCAGCACCAACACCGCCAACGTCACGCCGGTAAACACCGTATAGATGACCTTGTCATCCAGGTATTTGACCACCGCACGATACAGGCCGAGATGGATGAAGATCGGGATCACCCAGAACGGCGGAACGAAAAAGATCCACAGATAGTGATTGAGCTTCGGATCCCAGCTGCCGCCAAGGCGCAGCACGACAGCGCTCCACAGTGCCAACGGCAACAGCACCGCGTCGAGCAGCATCAGAAGGGCCATCTTGTTGTGGCGCGAAAATGAAAGCAGTTTTTCCAGCATGGTCAACGCGAAACGATTTTCAGCAAAGTTGCAATGATGATGTGCACGTCGCCGGCCAGCGTGTGCGTATCGGCATAGCGCTCATAATACGCCAGCTTCTCCGGCAGGACCTGCTCGATATAGGCGCGCTCCGGATCGGCAGCGGACCCGAGGATCTCGTTCTCGTCGATCATCCTGATCGACGCCCAATCGGTAATGCCCGGCCGCAACGCCAGCACCTTGTCACGCACACCGGCCGGATAGCACTCGACATACCGCGGCACTTCCGGCCGCGGGCCGACCAGACTCATATCGCCCAACACCACATCGATCAACTGCGGCAGCTCGTCGAGCTTGGTCTTGCGCAACAGTCGGCCGGCGGAAGTCACACGTGCATCGGCCCCCACAGTCAGCTGGCCGTGCTGCTCGGCGTCAGTGCGCATGGTACGGAACTTGTGAATGCGGAAATGCCGCCCATGACGACCGACGCGCACCTGACGGAAAAACACCGGCCCGGGCGAATCGCACCGAACCCACAGCGCCATCAGCAGCAACAGCGGCGAGAGCAACAACAAACCGGCGCCGGCCGCGAGCAGATCGAAGCATCGCTTGGCCAGCGCCGAACCGGGCCGGGCAGACGTCATGCGCCCAGGATCTCCCGTATCGCAGCAATGACGCGAGTCTGATCGTCAGCCGTCATGCGGGTATACAAGGGCAACGACACCTCGGCCTCGGCCGCCGCATGCGCATGCGGGAACTGCTCGGGCGTCAGGTTGTAGGTATCGCGCCACACCGGATGCATATGCAGCGGGATGTAATGCACCGAGCAACCGATACCCATATCGGACATGCGCTGGATAAACGTGGCGCGGTCGATGCCGGCTTCCGGCTTGAGACGGATGGCGTAGATGTGATACGCATGCGCATCGCCGGTCAACGCCTGCGCCGGCAGGATCAGCGGCAGATCGGCCAGCTCGTTATCGTAACGCTCGGCCATGTCGAGACGGGCCAAATGGAAACGACGCAGCTTCTTCAGCTGATGAATGCCGAGCGCGGCACAAATATCGGGCATGTTGTACTTGAAGCCGGGCGCGATCACTTCGTAGAACCAGGACGGGCTCTTCGAGGTGAAACGGTCAAAGGCATCGCGACTGATGCCGTGCAGGCGCATCACCTTGCAGCGCTTGATCAGCTCGGGGTTTTTCGAAACCACCATGCCGCCCTCGCCGGTGGTCATGGTCTTGTTGGCATAGAAGCTGTACACCGTCGCATCGGTGTCGAGCGTGCCGATCAGCCGGCCCTTGTAGCTGGTCGGCAGCGCGTGGGCGGCATCTTCGACCACTTTCAACCCGTGTTCGCGCGCGATGGCGATAATCGCATCCATATCGCAGGCCAGACCGCCCACATGCACCGGAATGATGGCCTTGGTTTTCGGCGTGATCGCGCGGCGAACCGCTTCCGGATCGATATTGAGCGTGTGCGGATCGACGTCGACCAGTACCGGATCGGCACCGAGATAACGCACCACTTCCGCCGTGGTGGTAAAGGTGTAGGTCGGCACGATCACTTCATCACCGGTGGTCACGCCGACAGCCTCGAGCGCGAGGTGCAGGCCGGAGGTGGCCGAGTTGACTGCGATGGCTTCGACACCATCGCCGATGAAGGCAGCGAAGTCGGCCTCGAACTGTTTGGTCTTCGGACCGGTGGTCACCCAGCCGGAACGCAGCGCGTCGGCCACTTCGTTGATTTCTTCCTCGCCGATTTCCGGCAAGGCGTAAGGCAGGAATTTCTCGCTCATGGATTTTCTCTCGATATTCATTCCGGCGATCACATATCGCTCAATCTGATCTCGGGCGAATAGTCGCCCTCGACCTCCTTGACCAGTGCCTGGCCGGCAATCACGCGCGAACCGTCGAACGTCAACGACGGGCTGCCGTGCAATGTCCAGCCAAGGTTGAGGGCCTCGGACACCCGTCGGCAAAACGTGGCGTCATCGGGGCCGGTCAGAAAACGGTACAACTTCATTTCTTGACAACCGTCCGCGGACGGAACAGCGCCTGGAAGCGCTTGGCCAGCACACGGTAGTCATGATTTTCGCGCACATAGCGTCGGCCGTTCTCGCCGCGGCGCAGACGCTCTTCTTCCGGCAGGGCAACGACCTGCCGCACCGCAGCGGCGATCGCCGCCGGATCCTCGGCCGCGCAGGACACACCGGCATCGGCTTCGCGCACGATATCGTTGCCGGCTTCGACCGAGTGAATCACCGGCTTGCCGGCCATCATGTAATCGAACAGCTTGTTCGGATTGATGCCGAAGCGGTAGATCGGCAGCTTGCGCCAACCGATGAACAGGGCATCCATGCGCGCCAAGAGCGCCGGAATCGCCGCCTTTTCGACCGGCGGCAGGAAATGCACGTTGGCAAGTCCCTGTGCGCGCGCCGCCGCCTCGAGTTCGGCCTTGGCCGGACCATCGCCGACCAGCACGAACGATACCGGCACATCACCGAGCTGGGCGGCCGCCGCCAGCAGCTGATCGAGCGCATTGGCAAGCCCGTGGCCGCCGGCATAGCCGATCAGGAAGCGCCCCTCTGCCTTCAGGCGGGAGAGCAATTCATCATGTGCGGCAGGCAACGGCACCTTGGCGTTTTCCCACTCGGAGACCACGATGCCATTCGGAATATAGTGGAATTTTTCCTCGGCCATGCCGTGTTCCATCATGTGCGTCTTCGCACACGGCAACATCGACACCACCGCATCAGCCTTGCGATAGGCAAAGTTCTCGGCGCGCTGCAACAGCCAGATAAACGGATTGAAGCGCGACATGCCGCCGACTTCCACCGGCGTCAGCGGCCACAGATCGTGCACCTCGAAAATCAGCTGAGCCTTCGAATGCTTGGCGAGGAAGCGGGCCGGGAAAATATCCAGCGGATAGGTACTCGAAGCGATCACCACGTCCGGGGTCCACTTATTGATGAAGAAGCGGCTCATGTTCCAGACCTGGAACACATAGGCGAAGATATTGAACACCCGCATGAAGCCGTTGCCCTTGTACTTCGGCGTGCCGTACCAGGAATAGATGATACCGTCGATCTCCTCCTCGCCGAACAGGCCCGGCAGATCTTTAGGATTGTTCTGCCGCAGGTGCGAATAGCTCGCCGCCAAGACATTTACCTTGTCGCCGGCCTTCAGCCATTCGCGCGACAGGTAATAGGGACGATATTCCATGCCATGCTTCGGCGAGCCGGCATAATGGTTCAAATAAAGAATGCGCATAGTGAGAACCTGATCGAAGGTAACTCGGAACCCGGTCCGGCGCATCGCGCCGGCAAGGCCCCGCTGTCCGGAAATGCCCGTCAAAAAACGTCAGTCAACATCCATTTTCGCTGCAACGGCCTGCCGGCCATCGAGTCTTGCATACAGCGCGCAGAGCTTGTCGCCCTCCGCCTGCCAACTATAGCGGGCAATGGCCGCCTGCCGGCCGCACTCGCCCATCCGTGCCGCCCGCTCGTTGTCGGCGAGCAGCTCGCACATCGCTGCGGCAATGGCCGCCGGATCCTGCGGATCAACCAACAGACCGCAGCCGGCGCCATCGACGATCTCGCGCCAGACCGGGAAATCGGAGGCCACCACCGGCATGCCGGCAGCCATGTATTCGAACAGCTTGATCGGCAGCGCATCGACATAATTGGGCGTCGGAAACAGCGTCACCAGTCCGACCTTGGAGCGGGCCAGCACCTCGGTGACCCCCTGCCGGTCGAGCACGCCGAGATCATTGACGCGCGCCCAGCCCGGTTCGGCCTGCAGCATCTCCTTCAGACCGTTCTCGCTCCAGATGCCGGCCAGATTGAGTCGCGCCGGTACATCCGGCATCGCCGCGACGATCGGGCCGATGCCGCGGATGCGGGAAATGCCGCCGACGTAGCACACCTCGTTGCGGCGCGAGTCCCACGGCGTCTCGCGCACCAGCTCGGCGAGAATCGGGAAATTGCACACGTCGAGCACTTCGGCGTTGAGCGGTGCGAAACGATTGCGGATATGCGGCGTCGAGGTGACGACGGCATCGAGCCGCCGCGCGACGCGGTTTTCCAGCGCCTCGAACAGCCGTGACGCCAACGGGCGCACCGCGGACGGAATCCAGTGCTTGGCGAGGATCTGCCGCGGCAGATCCTCGTGCACGTCATAGACCACCCTGATGCCGGCCCGCTTCAGGCGCAGCGCACCAAGCATCAGCTCCGGGTCATGGAAATGCGCGACGTCCGGGCGCAGCTTCAGCGCGGCATCGATGACGCGCCTGACCGTCGAGGTCATGCGGCGCAGGCGTCCGCCCGTTTTCGGGCCGACATCATGGATGCGTACGCCCTCGCGGATCTCCTCGCCGAGGCCATCGGCCACCACCAGCGACACCTCGTGGCCTGCGCGCGCCAGCGTCTGACACTCCTTGATGAAGATTCGTATATCGTGGCGCGGATGCGCGCTGGTCAGATGGGCGACTTTCATGATCGGGGGGCATGTGCCCGCAAGGTGCGGGAATACAGTTCGGCAAAGCGGCGCATATTATCGGCATGCAATGCCTTCTTCGCCACCAGACCGCGGTTGATATCGGAGATGAAGGTCAGGCGCTCATCGTCGGCAGCCTCCTCCATCGATAGTTCGAGTCCCTCGGCCAGGCGCGAGATGTCCTCGGCAATATGACCGTTGAGACCGTCGATGATCCACTCGCCGTTGGCCGGCAGATTGGACAGTACCGGCAGACAGCCATGCCCCATGGCTTCGAGCAGACTGATGCTGGTCGCATCGGAGCGCGGCACGCTGACAAACACCCGGCTGCGACGGTAGAGCTCGGCGAGCTCGTGCCCCGGCACGAAGCCGGGGAAATCGATACGCACGAGCCCCAGCTCATCGGCCAGGCGCTTGAGTTCCGGCGTCTGATCGCCGCTCGCCGCCACCGTCAGCCGCCAGTCGGGGAAACGCCCGCCGGCCTCGATCTCCGCCCAGGCGCGCACGATGGCGTCAATGCGGTAGAGCGGCTTGTGCAGGCGGCAGGACAACACACGCTTTTCCTTGGCGGCGATATCGGGCGTCATCGGCAGGCTATCCATGCCGTAATTGAGCAGCTCGATCTTCACCTTGTCGCCGGCCAGCTCGCGAATCCGCGCCGCCATATAGAGCGAATCGGAAGTGATCATGTCGGCAGCGACCAGATTGGAACGCACCATGCGGCCGAACAGGGCGTTCGAATCCGGCAGAAGCAGAATGTCGGACCCCCAGGCGGTCAGCACGAGCGGAATCTTCAACCCGCGCGACGCCCGGCTCGCATGCCAGGCGACACTATTGGCCTGATGCACGTGGATCAGGTCGGGGCGGATGGCCTTGATCCAGCCGCGCAAACGGCCGGAAGCCACCAGCGACGACAGGCGGAAATCGATTTTCTGATAGCCGGCCAGGTTGGCCGGCCGATAATTCTCCGGCGCCTCGCGGTTGCTGGCGAGATACACCTCGCGCACATGCGGGGCGATACCGGCCAGGTAGCGCCAGGTATGCACCGACGCCGAGCCGACCACCAGCAGACGTTCCAGGACGGGTTCAGTCACGGACCCACTCCTCGTACAGCTCGCGCAATTCGCCATGCGTCTCCAGCCAGTCCATATCCATCTCGCGCGTATCGCCGACGATGCGCGCCGGATTACCCGCCAGCACGGCGAAATCGGGATACTCGCCGGCGGTGACGAAACTGTAGGCAGACACCAAAGAACCCTTGCCGAGCCGCGTGCCCGGCATCAGCACCGAATGCGGGCCGATGAAGCTGTAGCGGCCGATTACCGACGAGCGGCGCAAATAGCCGACATGGTCGTGACGGTCGAGATACTGCTTGCCATAGAGGCGGATGGCGATGTGGCTGGAGTGCGTCAGAATCGACACATAGTTGGTGACCTGACAGCCTTCGCCAATGGTCAGCCCGCCGGATGCATCGACAAAGTTGAAATGGCCGATAAACACGTTGTCGCCGATATCAAGCTTGTGAGCATGCTCGACGCGGGTCAGATTCGACAAACGGGTGCGGGGCAGGAACACCCCGTCATGACGGCGAAAGCCGTACACCATGCGCGGCTGCACCCAGGCGGACAGGCGAAAACGGATGCGGGTCAACAGTTTTGACAGGATCATTTGGCAGCCTGATAAAGCCAGGAAAAGTAAAAGAGAAAATACCCGACCATCACCCATGACACCAGCGTAAATGCTTTGACCGGATCGCCCCAGAAATGAAAGCCGGCCCACAGCGCGCCGACGAACATGACCGTCTGCACCAGAGACAACATGAATGCCGTGCGCTGGCGCTGAATCACCAACGGCACCATCGCCAGCGGTGAGGCGACAAAGTGGAACAGGATGAAGATCGACATCGCCTCGGCATAGCGGCCGGCGGTACGCCAGGTATGGCCGAGCACCAGCGAGAACAACGGCTCGCCGGCCAGCTGGATCACCAGGAAAGGCACCAGCGCCATGCCGCCCAGCGCCACGACCATGCGTTTGATGATCGGCCGCAGCGGCCGACCGGCATTACGCGCCTCCGCCAGCTCGCGATAGGCGACCTGCGCCACGGCCTGGCCGATGAGCGCCGCCGGCAATTTCAGCAACCGCATCATCATGCCGTAGTAACCGACCGTCACCGTACCGGACATCGCGCCAAGCAGCGACAGGGTCAACGAGTCCTGCAGCGCGGTCACGAAGGCATGCGGTGTATTGACCTTGGGAAACTCGGAATACTCCAGCGCCACCACCTTCATGGTCACGCGGTCGACCTGGCTACGCCAGTCGAAACGACGCTTGATATCGGTCCAGGCCTGCGCCAGTACCGAGCAGACCTGGCCGGCGAACTGACCGACGATCAAACCGCCGGCGCCGCCATGCAGCAGACCGCCGGCCAACTGCGTCAGGGACATGCCGACCGACTGGCTCATCCGGCCGGTTGCATTGGCGCGATAGCGGCAGTGACGGTTATTCCAGTTGGTCCAGGCCTGCATCAGGCCGGCCAGCCACAGCGATGCCGGCAGCAAGAACAGCCAGCGGGAAAAATCCGTCGCCTCGTCCGGCGCCACCATCACCCGCAACAACAGGCGGTTGGCACCGCCGAGCTGGGCGATGAACACCAGCGCCGACAATACGGTGGCAAAGAACAGCGACAGGGCCATCAGATTGCTCGCCCGCTTCTCTTCCGCGGGCAACACGATGGCGAGCTCGTAGCGTGCAGTCGCCAGCACCGCCAGGTTCGACATCAGCGCCACATACAGCGACAGCACGCCAAAGGCATGCGGCGTGTACAGCCGGGTCAGGATCGGCTGCACCAGAAGCGGGATCACCTGGGCCAGGGCTGCGCCCGTGGCCAGGGTGACAATGTGACGCACAAAACCCGAATGGCTGAAACGCTGCAGCGATGCCTGCGTCGAGGCGGGTAGCAGCTTATGCCAGGGCACGTTTGACCGCCGCCACAATGGCGTCCTGGGTGGCTTCATCGAGGAACGGATGCATCGGCAGGCTCATCACCCGGCGCGCAGCGGCCTCGGCCTTCGGGAAGCTGCCCTCCGGCAGACCGAGATGGCTAAACACCGGCTGCAGGTTGAGCGGCACCGGATAATGCACCGCCGTCGGCACACCGGCTTCCTTCAGCGCGGCCTGCACCGCTTCGCGGCGATCGATCTCGACCGTGTACTGCGCGTAGACGCAATCGCAGCCGGCGGCGATCTGCGGCACACGCGCCACATCCTGCAACAGCGAACTGTAACGGGCGCCGATGCGCTTGCGCGCCTCGAGCTCGTCAGCGAAGGTCGGCAGCTTGGCGAGCAGAATCGCCGCCTGCAACGTGTCGATACGGCCATTCACGCCAACCACCGGATGGTGGTAGCGGCGATCCTGACCATGCAGGCGGATCTGGCGCATCCGGCGCGCGAGTTCATCGTCGTTGGTGAAGCAGGCGCCACCGTCTCCGTAGCAACCGAGCGGCTTGGACGGGAAAAAGCTGGTGGTGCCGATGGTCGACAAACCGCACGAACGGCGCCCCTTGTAGCTGGCGCCGAAGCTTTGCGCACCGTCTTCGATCACCGGCAAGCCATGGCGAGCCGCCACGGCATTGATGCGGTCGAAATCGGCGCACTGACCGTACAGGCTGACTGGAATGATCGCCTTGGTGCGCGGAGTGATCGCGGCCTCAAGCAGTTCGGGATCGAGATTGTAGGTCGACGGATCGATATCGACGAACACGGGCTTGGCGCCGAGCAAGGCGATCATTTCGCCGGTGGCGATAAAGGTGAACGGCGTGGTGACCACTTCGTCGCCAGGTCCGACATCGAGCGCCATCAACGCGATCTGCAGCGCCATCGTGCCGTCTGACACGCCGATCGCATGCTTGACGCCGACAAACGCGGCGAGCTGCGTTTCCAGCTCGGCCACTTCCGGCCCCATGATGTACTGACCGTGGTCGAGCACCGTCTGGATGCGGGCGTCGATCGCCGGCTTGAGATGCTTGTACTGGGCTTTCAGATCGATGAAGTTGATGCTCATGGCCTTCTCTTTTCCTTAAAGCGCCGGCGCGCAATGATTGCCGCCGATTTCATAGTTCATACCGCAAGCCGGGCACGCATGCCGGCCGATCTGGGTCGGCAGGCGCTCGCCGCACTGGCACATCCAGCCGAGACGTCGTGCCGGCGAACCGACCATCAGCGCATAAGGCGCCACGTCGCGCGTCACGACACTGCCAGCGCCGATAAAGGCGTATTCGCCGACGGTATGACCGCAGACCACGGTGGCGTTGGCACCGATCGACGCCCCCTTCTTCACCACGGTCCGGCGGTATTCATGCTTGCGCGACACATGGCTGCGAGGATTGTTGACGTTGGTGAACACCATGCTAGGGCCGCAAAACACGTCGTCTTCGAGCGTGACCGCATCGTAGATCGACACATTGTTCTGCACTTTGACGTTATTGCCGATCAGCACGTCATTGCCGACAAACACGTTCTGGCCGAACGAACACCGTTCGCCGATGCGGGCACCGGCGCAAACATGCGCCCAATGCCAGACGCGCGTGCCGGCGCCGATCTCGGCGCCGTCGTCGACGATAGCGGTTTCATGAACCTGGAAATCGGACATGCGCAACTCCTCAATAATCCAGCGGCAGACTGATGCGACGACCGTCGCGTGCCGACAGATACATGGCGATCAGCAGTTCGAGCGACTTGAGACCTTCACGGCCGTCGGTTTCCGGCTCCGCCTTGCCCTGCATCACATTGAGCACGTTGTCGTAATACAGCGGATGACCGAAGCCGTAGACGCTGGTGGTCGCATAGCTGGCGTTCTTGATCTCGTCGTCCATCGGGTGCGGCTCGGCGAACTCCCAATGCTGGATCTCGTTGACGGCCACGCCGCCCACGCGTATCGAGCCCTTTTCGCCCAGAATGGTGATCGAACCCTCGAGGTTCTTCGGATACGTCAGCATGGTGACGTTCATGCTGCCCAGCGCGCCGGAGCGCCACTTGATGCTCACCACACCGCTGTCTTCCACTTCGATATTGCGTTCCAGCGTGGCGGTATAGGCCTGCACACTCTCCACCGGCCCGACCAGCCAGTCGAGCAGATCGACATAGTGGCTGGCCTGGTTCATGAATGCACCGCCGTCGAATTCCCACGTACCGCGCCAGGCGGCCGAATCGTAATACGCTTGCGGCCGGGTCCAGAATACGTTGACGTTGACCATGTAGAGGCGGCCGAAACGGCCCTCCTGCATCGCGCGCTTGAGCAACTGCAACGTGGCGTTGCGGCGGTTCTGCTTGACCACGAACAGGCGCTTGCCGGCGCGGTCGCAGGCCTTGACCATTTCCAGACCATCCTGCCAGCGGGTCGCCATCGGCTTCTCGGTCATGACGTGGAAGCCGGCTTCCGCACACTGGATCGCCTGCGACGGATGCAGGCCGGACGGCGTGGTCAGCACCACCACATCGGCGTTGGTCGATGCCAGCATATCGGTCAGATTGCCATGCCCACGCGCACCGGTGCGGGCGACGGCAGCGGCGAGCGCGACGGGATCGATGTCGCAAACGTCAACCAGTTCGGCGCGGTCGGCGTGCGTTTCCAGCGATCCGAAGTGATTGGCGGAGATGCGGCCACAACCGGCCAGGGCAAAGCGGATCTTGCGGTCGGTGATGGCGGAATGTTGCACGGTTTGCATTTTTTTCAGCCTCGGGAAATGGCAAAAGGCGGCCCCCAGGCCGCCCGCGTTCTATGCGATGAAAACTCAAGCCTTGACGATATGTTCGGCCGGTTCCAGATACTTGCCGCGCGTATCGACGATCAGCTTGGCCGACTTGAACAACAGGTCGTAGTCGAACTTATCGTGATCGGTCGCCAACACCACGCAGTCGTAAGCAGCCAGCGATTCGGCACTGAACGGCACGCTCTTCAGATCGAAGCTGTGTTCGCGCATTTTCGGGAACACCGCCACATGGGGATCGGAGTACGACACGTCGGCACCCAGGGCACGCAGTTTTTCCATCAGGATCACCGACGGGCTTTCACGCATATCGTCGACGTTCTTCTTGTAGGCGATGCCCAGCACCAGCACGCGGCTGCCGTTGATCGACTTCTGGCGCAGATTGAGCGCCGCGCCGACCTTGCCGACCACGTAGTCGGGCATGTTCGAGTTCACCTCGCCGGCCAGCTCGATGAAACGGGTGTTGACCCCGTATTCGCGCGCTTTCCAGGTCAGATAGAACGGGTCGATCGGAATGCAGTGACCGCCGAGCCCCGGTCCAGGGAAGTAAGGCACGAAACCGAAGGGCTTGGTTGCGGCCGCACGGATCACTTCATGGATATCGATCCCCATGCGATCGGCAACGATCTTCATTTCGTTGACCAGACCGATGTTGACCGCGCGGTGAATGTTTTCCAGCAGCTTGGTCATTTCGGCCGCACGGGTCGACGAAACCGGCACCACCTTGTCGATCACTGCCGAATACAGCGCAACACCGACTTCCTGGCAGGCAGGGGTCACACCGCCGCACACCTTGGGGATGGTGCGGGTCGTGAAGTTCGGATTACCCGGGTCTTCGCGCTCCGGCGAGAACACCAGGAAGGCGTCTTCGCCAACCTTCAGACCGCGCGACTCGATGCGCGGCAGCAGCTCTTCGTCGGTCGTGCCCGGGTAGGTGGTCGACTCGAGCGACACCAGATGACCCTTGCGCAGATACGGCACCAGCGAATCGATGGTATTGAGCACGAAGGACAGATCCGGCTCGCGATACTTGTTCAGCGGGGTCGGCACGCACATGATCAGCGCGTCGGCTTCGCCGGCGCGGGCAAAATCGGTCGTCGCTTCGAAACCGCGCGAACGCGCCTCGGCGATCGAGCTGGCGGAAATATGTTCGATGTAGGACTTGCCGGCCATCAGGGCATCGACCTTGCCTGCATCGATGTCGAAACCCAGAACCTTGTAGCCGACTTCGGCAAAACGCAGCATCAACGGCAGGCCGACATAGCCCAGGCCGACGATACCGATAACCGCGGACTTATCCGCAATCCGGTTGAGAAATTGCTGCTTGATCACAATGACACCTCATAAAGAAAACCGTGGTTCCCCGTTATCGCATCGGCAAGATCGGCCACAGGCCAATAACCGGGATCCATTAACTTTAGCCCGACAGTCTGACGGAAGCCGCGAGGGCAGACGCTGATTTCGCTCAACATCAGACGATACAGCTCAAAAAACGGGCATTATACGCCGCATTTTCCTACAACATAACGGTCATTTTGCTTGCAGACAGGGCCGCTACGGGTGCAGGCAACGGTCGGAATCCGGATCCGCCTGCCGCATGCGCACGACGAAATCACCGAACTCCAATCCGAACTTCCGCTCCAGCTCTTCGGCACGCCGCACCAAGGCGTCCCAACGCGTCGGTTCCGGCATGTCGGCGAAGGCCATCACCGCCACATTGCCGTGGCTGGCCGCCGGCAATTCGAGCACCAGACCGCCGAACACACCGTACAAGCGCTCGAGGAAAGTCATGTAGCGCTTGTCCCCGCTCCACCAGTTGGTAACGAAAATGCCGCCGGGCGACAGCGCGCGGCGGCAATCCTCGAAGAAATCTTCGGTCGTCAGTGCGTCGACGATCTGCAGCCCGTCGAAGCCATCGACCAGAATCACATCGGTCGAATCGCGGAAAATACGCACGAATTCGGCGCCGTCGGCCTCGACGATTTCGAAGCGCTCACCCTCGGGCGGCAAATCGAAAAACGCCCGCGCCACGGCGATGACCTGCGGATTGATGTCAACCGCCACGCTCTGCGCATCGGGCAGATAGTGGGCGATGAAGCGGGCCAGGGAGCCGCCGCCGAGGCCGATCTGCAAAATGTGCAACGGATCGTCGTCGAACAGCAGAAACCCCATCATCGCCCGGCTATACGACAGCACCAGATCGGTCGGATCGTCGAGATTCATCGAGCTTTGCACCGTTTCCGAGCCAAGGTGCAGCGAGCGGATATTGTCGGCCTCGCTGATCTCCACCTCGGGCATCGCGTCCACACCGGAACGGACGCGGCGGCGAAACGGATGACGCGCCTTATTCGTCACAGGCAGTCTCCCGCGGACGCGAATCGAGAATGCTGATCGTCGCCGGCGCATCGAAGCTTTCCCGATCGAAGGCAATGTCGCCGCCGCCGGCCGGCACCTCGCCCAACTGGAGATCGGCGAACGAATACAGCGACGTGTCGGCCAGATGCGACGGCACCACGTTCTGCAGGGCACGGAACATGGTTTCGGCACGACCGGGGAAACGGCGCTCCCAATCCTGGATCATCTGCTTCACCACCTGGCGTTGCAGATTCGGCTGCGAGCCGCACAGATTGCACGGAATGATCGGGAAGGCTCGCAGACCGGCGTAGCGCTCCAGATCGCTCTCGCGGCAATAGGCGAGCGGACGGATCACCATGTGGCGCCCGTCGTCCGACACCAGCTTGGGCGGCATCGCCTTGAGCTTGCCGGCATAGAACATATTGAGGAACAGGGTCTCGAGAATGTCGTCGCGGTGATGTCCGAGCGCAATCTTGGTAGCGCCGAGCTCATCGGCGACACGATAGAGGATGCCGCGCCGCAGGCGGGAACACAGGCCGCAGGTGGTCTTGCCTTCCGGCACCACCCGCTTGACGATCGAGTAGGTATCTTCCTCGACGATGCGGTACTCGACGCCGAGCGCGTCAAGATAAGTCGGCAACACATCGGCAGGGAAGCCCGGCTGCTTCTGGTCGAGATTGACCGCCACGATCGAAAAGTCGATCGGCGCCGACTTCTGCAGACCGAGCAGGATATCGAGCAGCGCGTAGCTGTCCTTGCCACCCGACAGGCAGACCATGATGCGGTCGCCGGCTTCGATCATTTTGAAATCGTTGATGGCGTCGCCGACATGATGTCGCAGCCGTTTGGTCAATTTACCCGCCTCGAAAGCGGCTTTTTTCGCCCGCGCGGCGTCGTCGTTAGAGGGAGTTTGCATGGCGATGCGTAACAGATTGAAAAACGGACGATTTTAACGCGAAACGTCCCGACAGGGAACCGGGGGAAGAAACCGCCGGCCAGAATGCCGCCTACAGCACGACGCTGCGACCGCCGTCCACCGCCAGCACCTGGCCGGTGATGTAGGCCGCCGCATCCGACAACAGAAACGCCACCGTACGGGCAAGATCGGCCGGCTCGCCAACCCGGCCGAGCGGGATGGACGCTTCGATCGCCGTGCGCTCGTCAGCGGAAAAATGCTCGCTGCCCTCCGGCCAGACATTGCTGCCCGGCGCCACGCCGTTGACCCGCACCGCCGGCGCCAGCTCCAGCGCCAGCGAACGGATCAGCTGCGCATGGCCCGCCTTGGCGAGGCTGTAGACGACGAAATGTTTCAGCGGCCGCTCGGCGTGAATATCGATGATGCCGACCACTGCGCCGCGGCTGGCGGCCAGATACGGCGCCGCCGCCTGGGCAAGAAACAGCGGGGCACGCAGATTGCTGCCCATCAGGTCGTCCCAATCCGCAGCATCGATCTGTCCCAGGGGGGTGGCGAAAAAGCTCGAGGCATTGTTCACCAGCCCATCGAGCCGGCCGAAACGCTGCACGCAGGCATCGACCAACGCCGGCAAGCGCCTGGTATCGAGCAGATCAGCCTGAAAGGTCGCAACCGAGTCCGGCCGCAACTGGTTGAGCGCATCGGCCAGCTGCGCTGCCGACGCGGCCGAGCTGCGGTAATGCAGCAGCAGGTTCGCGCCGCGCGCATGCAGTTCGCGCGCGATCGTCGCGCCAACCCGGCGCGCGGCACCGGTCACCAGCACGGCCTTGCCTGCGAAGTCGTCACTCACCGCCACCCTGCGCCCCTCAACCGCCATTGCCGACGGCCGACGCCGCGCTGTGCGCCACGGCAGGCAAACTGCGGCTGCACGGACCGAGCGCCGCACGCATCGCACCGCTGTCCGACGGGAAAATGAAACGCGTTTCCAACCGCCCCTGACTGCGACGGATACCGCGCAGATGAATCTGGATGCCGTCATTGCCGTGCGTCAGACGCGACAGCAAGGCCTCGTCCGGCTGCCAGATAAAAGTAAAGCTCGCGCTGTCGGCGGCGATACCTGTGTAGTTGGGCTGCCCGATGATGCGGCGATTGGAAGCGAACACAACCAGATCGCGACGGCGCAACGGCGCATCGCCGCTGGGGGCGTGCGCGAAGGCGCTGAAATCCCAGTCGGCCACCAACAGCGGCACCCGCAAGGTGACACGCGGCACCGCAGCGCCGGGATGACAGGCAAACTCGAGCGAAACCGGGAAACTGCTGCCCGATGCCCGCCCCTCGCCGGACAGTACCGCCACCTTGAGCGGATTGCCCGGATACGGTGAAGTAATGCGCCATTGCGCATCGGCCAGGACCGGTGCAGCGACCATGCCGAGACTCAGCCCCAGGCACAGCGCCAGACGGAAATTTCTGCCCACCCTCTTCTCCTTGTTCTCGCTTTCGCCCACAATCGCCTGTCATTGTAGCAGGACACCGACGATGAGCACCCTACCACAACCAAGCCAGGACGCCCTGGCGCACAGCGAACGGCTGTGCCGGCAGATCCGCAGCCACATCGAAGCCGCCGGAGGCTGGATCCCGTTTTCCGAATACATGCAACTGGCGCTCTACGCGCCTGGGCTCGGCTATTACGCCGCCGGCAGTCACAAACTCGGCAGCGCAGGCGATTTCACCACCGCGCCGGAAATGACGCCGCTGTTCGGCGCCGCCATCGCGCGCCAGCTCGCCGAGCTGCTGCCGCAAACCGGCGGAACGATCTACGAATTCGGCGCCGGCAGCGGCCGGCTGGCCATCGACATCCTGCGCGAACTGGCAACGCTCGACGCCCTGCCGCAACGCTACGCGATTCTCGACCTGTCGCCCGACCTGATCGAACGGCAACGCGCCGCCATTGCCGCCGCGCTGCCCGAGTTCGCCGACCGTGTCCTCTGGCTCGACCGGCTGCCCGAGCGACTCGACGGCGTCATCATCGGCAACGAAGTCCTCGATGCGATGCCGTGCGAACTATTGCACTGGACACCGGCCCCGCAGCGCCGCGGCGTGCGGCTCGCCGACGAAGGCTTTGCCTGGGAAGACCGGCCGCTGGCGGACGGCGAATTGACCGAACGGGTCGCGGCGCTCGGCACGCCCGGCGACGACTATGTCAGCGAGCTCAACCTCAACAACCTCGCCTTCATCCGCACGCTGGCCGCGCGGCTCGAACGCGGCGCCATCCTGCTGCTCGACTACGGTTTCCCGCAGGGCGAGTACTACCACCCGCAACGTCACATGGGTACGCTGATCGGCCATTACCGCCACCACACGGTCGACGACCCGTTTTTCCTGCCCGGCCTGATGGACCTCACCTGCCACGTCGACTTCAGCGCCGTGGCCGAAGCCGGCATCGACGCCGGACTCGACCTGATCGGCTATACCACCCAGGCGCAATTCCTGATCAATCTCGGCATTACCGGCCTGCTCGAACGCATCGATCCGACCGATACCCGGCAATGGATTCCCCAGGCCAGCGCGGTGCAAAAACTGCTGTCGCCGGCCGAAATGGGAGAGTTGTTCAAGGTGATCGGCTTCGGCCGCGGCGTGTCGATCGAATGGCAGGGCCTGCTCGACGGCGACCGCTGCCGCACGCTGTAGCAACGGGCCGCGCTCAGTCCGGCGCCGACCCGGACGCAAGCTCGGCCCGGCGTTCGCGCAGCATGCGGGCCATGGTGGAGAGATTGGCGACGCCGATAAAGGCTTCGAGCCCGGTGCCGCCGATCGAACCGCTGAGAATATTGTTCGTCAGCCACAGGATGGTGCCGACAAACAGCATCATGCGCATCGTCAGCCCCTGCAGCCGCAGCACACTGTAGGTGCCGATGCAGGCGCCGATCACCGGCAGCCAGCCGAACGGCGTACGCACCACCGCCGCGCCGATCGCAACATTGAGCGTGATGATCACCACCACCAGCCACATCGAGCGATAACGGATCGCGATAAACGAACGCATAGAGGAAAGCAGACTGCTCGACGCCGCGGCCGGATTACCGAGCAGAAAGAAATGCAGCGCATAAGCCAGCGTCTGGCAACCGGAGAACCATTTCAGCCGCCGGTCATGCCGTTGCAGGAACGCCGTGACACCGAGCACGAACGCCACATAGCCGACGCACTGCGCCGGAGAAAAAATCGCCGTCATGAGGGAAAACGCTTCAAAACGCATCGCATAAACCGCTACGCTACCGCCCTTGCCGACAAGGCTCAAGCCTTTTACCTACGCCCTGCGGTAAAAAATGCACGCCCGGGTGTTGACACCGCCGTTGGGCATCGGCATAATTCGCCCCACTTCGCGATTTCGCGAAGCCAAAAGTGGCGAATTAGCTCAGTTGGTTAGAGCGACGGAATCATAATCCGCAGGTCCCGTGTTCGAGTCACGGATTCGCCACCACAAAATTCTAAGCCCTTGATCTGACGATCAAGGGCTTTTTCCATTTCACGTTCAGTATTTCGATACCGCTTCGTCCGACGACCTGCGGATTATTCTTCCTTTCCCCTTTTCGCTGAGAACGGCGCCAACAGATGGCAGTCGAACACGCGATACATCAGTACCCGCACAACCCACCGACCAGCCACAGCCTCGACGGCGTAGCACGTAATAACGCTTGGCGAATGCGGGCAAACGAACAAGGTGAGCAACATGGCACTTACTCGCGACTTTAAGCAAACCATGGTCGAGCGCGTCAAGCATGACCCCGCATTTGCCAAAGCACTGCTTGATGAAGCTGCAACCCTTTTCCTTAATGGCGAACCCGAAACCACGCGCCTGATCCTGCGCGATCTTGTGAATGCCACCCTCGGCTTTGAGCAACTGGCAGTCGTCACAGACAAACCGAGCAAGAGCTTGCACAGGATGCTGTCACCGAAGGGCAATCCAAGCATGGACAACCTTTCTGCAATTTTTGGTGCCGTACGTAATCGCCTCAACGTCGGCCTGGAAGCCCATACGGTGGAAATGGCGAAGTAAGCCTATGAGAGCGGTGCCACCGCTGTGGCATTGCGCGGTAAATTGCACTTGCAGCCGCCTCCCCATCAATTGCTGTAGCCATACAAGCTACATTTGAAGCCAGAATGGCTACATAACGACTCTGCTAGATACTTTATTCGGCGCCCAACGTCAGCGTGCACGGGGTGACTGCTTCTTCCACCGACGATGCAGACCATGTTCGCGAACTTGCATGCTTGACAGGTACCAACGCAGGCTCGCACACAGGGAGCTCGCAAGGCTGGCTGCGGCTACGCAACCAACGCGGCAACTAGGTGCTGTATCGAGCCAATCGAGATGGCCCGGTTTTTACCGAGCTAATTTGCTTTATCCGGGTTTAACAAAGCCGGCTTCAATTTCCCGCCGACCCCCGCGCCTGACAAACCCGCTTCCTGCCTTTTTCTGCCGGTAATTGGCGCATATCTGCGCTACTGCACTGTATTCCATGTCGGCCATGACTGATCTTGCCGTCCCTCATTGCCGAGCTTGGCGGGAATTATGCTGAGCACGGTTTTAGCGGGTTGTTTTTCTGCGTCCGACGCGGCAGGTTGCGGGGTGTGGCCGCAAGCCACAAACGAGCGCGGGCCGGAGGTGCTAGAACACCCCCGACCCGCTAACCACCACTCTCTATACAGGAGAAAGTAATGGCTAAAATCGATGGTAGTGCAGCGCGCACGCGCCTTTCAAATCCGTTCTACCGCCAGCAGCGCTTGCTTGACTTGATATCCACCCTGTCATCCCCTCGCCAGCGCGTCGATCCGCAGCATGTGTGCCGGCTGATTGTCGCCAGCGATCTGGCGTGGTCGGTCACGCCCAACGACGATGGCCTCACATGGTTGTATCTGACCGAGCCGGCCACGGTGCAGCGTTACGCCGATTGCCTGGTGCTGACCGTATCTTGATGGCGTTCACCTTTTGAGGAGGCGGGGGCCGCGGGCCCCCGAACGCGTCGCTGGACGCGGCCACTCCCGGGCAAGGTGGCTTGGAAGCCAGCATTCGAATGCGGTGACACCATCACTGGGCAGTGGACGGCGCAATGCCCGCCCCCCTGCAATGACCGCACCGCACGGTTTTTCTCATGACCTTCAATATCTACGAGCGTCCCTAGGCGCGTCACTAATTAAATTTCGTCTTCAAAAGTTAATTAGTGGCCAACGCTAATTAAACCAGCTTAACCAAGAGCCTCATTCCCCCTCCGGAGCAACAGCGCAAGAGGGCCACCAGGCGGATGCTGGCGCGTAACGGCCCCACTGCGTTCTCCTCCTCGCCTGCACCTTCATGTTCCACTAATTAAAATTCAAGACTAAAATTTTATTAGTGCACAATGCTAATTAAGCCAGCTTAACTTAAGGCCCCCATGAGCCCCCTGCCGCCCCCCCCGAGCGCGAACCCGAGAATCGGTCGCTACGTCACTACCGTTGCCTTCGACGAGGCCGTCAACGCGTATGTGCCGCCCCCGCTGCCACCCGATCCGCCATTGGTCTTTTCGTCACGCCTGATGGTGTGTCTGAGTGAGGCGGATCGTGCCGTAGGGCGGCTGGATGGCGTGGGGATGCTGCTGCCGGACAAGGCGTTGTTTCTTTATATGTATGTGCGCAAGGAAGCGGTTCTGTCGTCTCAGATCGAAGGCACGCAATCGACCCTCGATGATCTGCTGCAATATGAAAATACGGCTCTGGCCGGGAAGCCGCTCGATGATATCACTGAGGTGTCCAACTACGTGGACGCGATGATGTACGGCCTGGAGCGGCTCAGAGACCCGAAGGGTCTGCCGCTTTGCCTTCGTCTGGTGAGGGAAATGCACGCGCGCCTGCTGCAAAAAGGGCGCGGTGCGGCCAAGAACCCGGGTGAGTTCCGGCGCTCACAGAACTGGTTGGGGGGCACCCGGCCAGGGAACGCCCAGTACGTCCCTCCACCGGTCCAGGAAATGGAGGTATGCCTGAATGACTTCGAACGCTTCCTGCATGACGACTCCGCGAACATCCCGCCCTTGGTGAAAGCAGGTTACCTGCACGTACAATTCGAGACGATTCACCCGTTCTTGGATGGTAATGGTCGTCTCGGTCGTCTGCTGATTGCCCTGTTCCTGGTGGAAAAAAAGGTTCTCAACGAACCCCTGCTGTACCTCAGTCTTTATCTGAAGCGCAACCGTGAGGCTTACTACCGTCTGCTGCAAGACGTCCGCACTCAGGGAAACTGGGAAACCTGGTTGGAATTCTTCCTGCTTGGCGTCGCCGAAACGGCCAACAACGCTTACGACAGTGCGATGCGCATCATCTCGCTATTCCGTTCCGACAGAGATCGGATCGAGCGCTATGGTGAACAGACCGGCACCATGCTACGCATCCATGAACTGTTGCAGACCCATCCGTTCCTCAATGCGGCGCAGGCCCAGGCCAAGACCCGTTTGAGCATGCCGACGATCAATAGAGCGTTCGATGGCTTGGAGGCACTCGGTATCATCGGTGAAATCACCGGCAAGCAGCGTGGCAGAGTGTTCGCCTATACGGAATTCATGCGCATCCTGGACAGCGGAACGGAAGCGCTATAGCCGGTAGCGCACAGGTCGACCAAGTGTCCCCCCCACCCTTGCCCCGATCCGAACCGGTCTTACGCTAACCGTAGCGTGCTGAAGCACGTAAGAGCCTACACCCCAAAAGCACACGCATGTCTGTCAAATGGCATAGTAATGGCGAGCTGGGCGGGAACACCTGCGGATCGATGGCCGCTGCGCGCCGCGTCTGACAAACCTGCTTCCTGCCTGTTTCTGCCGCCGATGGGCGCATGTCTGCGCTACTGCACTGTATTCCTCGCACGATCGGCAACCGAAGATCTATGGCTAACCGTGGGTCAGCAACTTCTCGACATGAGGCCGCGGACGCTGCGAAGCCTGCCAGAGATCGTAATTCATTTGCATCTGTAGCCAACTCTCCGGACTGGTGCCAAGCGCCTCGGCCAGGCGTAGTGCCATATCCGGGCTGATGCCTGCATGGCCATGCAGAATGCGCGACAAGGCTGTGCGGGTAATGCCCAGCTTGTGCGCCGCCTCGGTCACGCTGATGCCTTCCAGCCAGCTTTGCAGCACTTCACCAGGGTGTGCGGGGTTATGCATGCGGTTCATGGGGTTCTCCTAGTGATAATCCTGATAATCGACCAGTTAGACATCGCCACTTGGAAAAAAGCTGAAGGCTCGTAACCAGTTGGTGTTGCCGCTCCACGCATCACGCCCCCAATCCGTATTTCTCCCGGCGAATCAAATAGATCGACGTTCTTTTTGTTGCAACCGCACATAGCCCGGTCTCGCCGTTCGCGCAGCAAAACAACCGTTCCCGTGTCCATTTTGCCGTTCGGAACATTATCGATTTTTATAAAAGAAACATGACTACACTCCGCGGCGTCTGAAGTCCACTCGACACGACTACCGAATCATCAGGGAGAGAAAAATGTCATCAGTCACCGACGTCGTTCAAGACAGTGGCGCGACCAGCGCCTCAGTCAAGCAAACCTGGAGTTCTCACGACACCAGCTGGATGCTGGGTCTGTTTGCCACCGCCATTGGCGCGGGCACGCTGTTTTTGCCGATCAATGCCGGTCTCGGCGGTATCTGGCCGCTGCTGGTCATGGCCGTACTGGCCTTCCCGATGACCTATCTGGCCCACCGCGGTCTGATCCGCTTCATCCTGTCTTCGTCCAAGCCCGGTAGCGACATCACCGAAGTGGTCGGCGAGCATTTCGGCCCGACCGCCGGCAAGCTGATCACGCTGCTGTACTTCTGCACCATTCTGCCGATCCTGTTCCTGTACGGCGTCGGCCTGACCAATACGGTCGAAAGCTTCGTCACCCACCAACTGGCCATGGAAGCCCTGCCGCGCGCACCGCTGGCCTTCGTGCTGACCGCCATCCTGATCGCCATCGTCGCCAGCAGCGAACGGATGGTCGTCCGCGTCATGGGCTGGCTGGTTTATCCGTTCATCTTCGTGTTGCTCGGCCTGGCGCTCTACCTGACCAAATCGTGGAACGGCGCCGTGCTGCAAGGCGGGGTTCCGAGCATCGGCAAGTTCAGCTACACGCTGTGGCTCAGCATCCCGGTGCTGGTATTTTCCTTCAACCACTCGCCGGTGATCTCGCGCTTTGCCGTTGCCCAACAAGAGCGCTATGGCAAGGATGCCGTCGGCAAAGCCCAACAGATTGAAAAATACGCAGTGATGATGATGTCCACCGTGGTGCTGTTCTTCGTCTTCAGCTGCGTGTTCGCCCTGTCGCCGCTTGATCTGGCGCTGGCCAAATCGCAAAACATCTCGATCCTGTCCTACCTCGGCAACAAGTTCCAAACCCCGATCATCGCCTGGGTTGCGCCGGCAGTGGCCTTCGTCGCCATGTCCAAGTCCTTCCTCGGCCACTATCTGGGCGCACGTGAAGGCCTGCATGGTCTGATCAGCCAACAGATCGGCGCCGAAAAGGCCGATCGTCAGGCCAAGACCATCAATCGCGGCATCATGGCCTTCCTGTTCCTGTCGATCTGGGGCGTGGCCACGGTCAACCCGAGCATCCTCGACATGATCGACTCGCTGTGCGGCCCGATCATCGCCGCCATGCTGTTCATCATGCCGATGTACGCCATCCGCAAAGTACCGGCCATGCGCAAGTACGCCAATCAGCCGGGTAACGTGCTGGTGACCTTCATCGGTGCCGTCGCCATGTCGGCCATCCTCTACAAGCTGCTCGGTCTCTAAGTCTCGTCTCGCGCGTCGTCCTGCTCCGGTACTCGCTCTCTGCATCCGGAGCGCCAGGGCGGCGCGCGAACTGCACAGGGGAATCCAATCATGATCAGTATGTTCCAACTGTATAAAGTCGGTATCGGTCCCTCCAGCTCACACACACTCGGCCCGATGAATGCCGCCCGCCGTTTTGTCGACGATCTGCGCGCACGCGGCCTGCTGTCCCGGGCCAGCGCACTGCGGATCGACGTCTTCGGTTCTCTGGCCCTGACCGGGCTGGGACACAAAACCGATGTGGCGCTGCTGCTCGGTCTGATGGGCGAGTTGCCCGACACCGTCGATGTCACCGCCATTCCCGCGCTCATTCAGCAGGTGCGCAAGACCGAGCGCATCCGCCTGGGCCACGACGGCCCCGAAGTGATGTTTGCCAACTCGGCCATGACCTTTCATCGCTCCAATCTGCCGCGGCATGAAAACGGACTCACCATCAAGGCCTTTGCCGGCGAGGAACTGCTGCTGGACAAGAACTACTACTCGATCGGCGGCGGCTTCGTGATCGAAGATGGCGACAACGCTGCAGCAGAGGACAACAGCGGCGAAGGCCCCTACCCCTACCCCTACACCAATGCGGCCGGGCTGCTGGCGCATTGCAATACCAGCGGTTTGTCCTTGTCGGGCCTGGTGCAGGCCAATGAACTGCATCTGCACACCCAGGAGGAAATCAACGGCTATTTCGGCCATATCTGGCAAACCATGCAGCAATGCATGGCACGCGGCCGGAAAGCCGAAGGCGTCTTGCCCGGGCCGTTCCGTGTACCGCGTCGCGCGGCCGCACTGCACCGCCGGCTGACGGCAACGGAATCGCAGCCGCACGACCCGATGAACATCATCGACTGGGTCAATATGTTCGCCCTGGCCGTGGCGGAAGAAAACGCCGCCGGCGGACGCGTCGTGACCGCCCCGACCAATGGCGCCTGCGGCATCGTGCCGGCAGTACTGGCTTACTACAACCAGTTCATCACCCCGCTGGACGAAGAAAGCTGCGTGCGCTTTTTCCTGGCGTCTGCCGCCATTGGCACGCTGTTCAAGACCAATGCATCGATCTCCGGCGCAGAAGTCGGTTGCCAGGGCGAAATCGGTGTCGCCTGCTCGATGGCGGCGGCCGGACTGGCGGAACTGCTCGGTGGCTCGCCTGAACAGGTATGCATTGCCGCTGAAATTGCCATGGAGCATAATCTTGGCCTCACCTGCGACCCGGTCGGTGGACAAGTGCAAATCCCCTGCATCGAGCGCAATGCCATGGGCGCCGTCAAGGCCATCAACGCCGCACGCATGGCCCTGGCCCGCACCAGCGCCCCGATCGTTCCCCTCGACAAGGTCATTGAAGTCATGCTGGAAATCGGCAAGGACATGAGTGCCAAGTATCGGGAAACATCATGCGGCGGCCTGGCCATCAAGCTGGCCGCACCGGCACCGGTCTGCACGGCAGAGAAAGAGGAAGAATGCGTCTGCTGGGCGCCGTAACGGGCAAGTAAGCGCATGGGGCACGCCGCCGGCGGGCAGCGATCGAATCAGGAGAAGGGGTCGGGATGGATTTGCACTCGGTGATCACGCTGTCGGTGATGCTGTTGCAACAGATGTGCGTATATCTGGCGGTGGCGTATGCACTCAGCCGGACGAAGCTGTTCATCCCCCTCACGCGTGCCACCATCCGCTGGCCGCACCGTCTGGCGTGCTACGTGATTTTCACAGCGTTCTGCATCATGGGAACGCTGCTCGGCTTTCCGGTCGTCAGCGGCAATGCCATTGCCAACACCCCTGCGATCGGGGCCGTGCTGGGCGGCCTGTTGGGCGGCCCGATCGTCGGCCTGGCGGTCGGCGTCACCGGCGGTATTCACCGCTATTTTCTTGGTGGTTCGTTCGGTCTGGCCGCTGCGCTCGACATCGTCATGCAGGGGCTGGCCGGCGGCTTCACCCACCGTTATCTGATCCGCCGCGGCAAGACCCGCCTGCTGTTCAGTCCCCTGCTGGCCGGCGGGCTGACCTTCATCTCCATCCTGCTGGAAATGGGCATCGACCTGGCGCTGTCGCGCCCGCTGCCGCAGGCCTTGCACATCGTGGCCCTGATCGTGCTGCCAGAGCTGATCGCCAACACGGCCGGCGCCGCCGTCTTCGTCAAGATCCTGCTCGATCGACGCGACAGCCTGGAGCAGCATTCGCGGGCATTCTCTGCCAAGGCGCTGGAAATCGCCGCCCACGTCGACGGTGTATTGCGCGATGGTTTCGATCAGGAAAACAGCATGCGCGTTGCGCGCATCATCTATGACCAGACCGGAGTCGGCGCCGTCGCCATCACCGACTGTCACAAGATTCTGGCCTTCATCGGCATCGGCGCCGATCACCATCTGCCCGGCACCCCGATCACCTCGCCGCACACCCTGCAGGCCATCGCCAACAACGAAGTGTTTTTTGCCGATGGCAACGAAATCCCCTACGAGTGCTCACTCAGCCCACACTGCCGGCTCGGTTCCTCACTGGTCATTCCGCTGATCGGGGAGGAAAAGCAGGTCATCGGTACCGTCAAGCTGTACGAACCGAAGACGCGCATCTTCTCCACCATCAACCGCACCCTGGGCGAGGGGATTGCCAAGCTCCTGTCCAACCAGATTCTCGCCGGCCGTTACGAGCGCCAGAAAAGCCTGCTATTGCAATCGGAGCTCAAGCTGCTGCATGCGCAGATCAACCCGCACTTTCTGTTCAATACGCTGAACACCATCATCGCGGTCACGCATGATGACGTCCCGCAGGCAAGGGCACTGCTGACCGACCTGGCGGTGTATCTGCGCAAAAATCTCAAGCGTCCGACCGAGGATGTGCAGCTATCCGATGAAATCGAACATATCGATGCCTATCTGCGCATCCAGCTGGCGCGCTTTGGCGACCGCCTGTCGGTCGAGTTCGATATTCCGCAGCCCTTGCTGAACGTCCGCCTGCCGGCCTTCACCCTGCAGCCGCTGGTCGAAAATGCCATCAAGCATGGTACCGCGCAGATGATCCGCCCCAGCCGGATCAGGATCAGCGCAAGCCAGGATGCGCACAGCGTCCTGCTGGTGGTGGAAGACAATGCCGGGCTGTACGACGCCAACGGCGGCGGCGGGCTGGGGATGAATATCGTCGATCGGCGGATCAAGAACCGCTACGGCGAATCGTTTGGTCTCACCATGAGTTGCGAAAGCAATGTGGTCACCCGGGCGACGGTCCGGATTCCTTTGGAGGCGGCGAGCTGAAATGATCACAGCATTGATTGTCGACGACGAAGTTTATGCGCGCCAGGCCTTGCGCCGAGCACTGGAACCGGCCAAAGACATCCACGTTCTGGACGAATGCGGCAATGCGCTGGAAGCCCTGGTCCGCATCCGGGCAGACAAGCCGGACGTGGTGTTCCTGGACATCCAGATGCCGCAGATCACCGGGCTGGAAATGCTCAGCATGCTCGACCCGAAGCACATGCCTTCCATCGTGTTTCTTACCGCCCACGACGAGTATGCCGTCAGCGCTTTCGAGAAAAACGCCTTCGACTACCTGTTGAAACCGGTCACGGCCGACCGGCTGGAGCTGACACTGGAACGCCTGCGTCAGCGCATGACCCACCAGGATTTCAGCGTCCTGCCCGAAACCAATCACCTGCGGCAGATTCCCTGCTTCAGCCTGCAATCGATCGTGTTTCTCAAACTGGATCAGGTCGAATACATCGAGTCACGCGCCAGCGGTGTCTATGTGATCGACACGCTGGGCCGGGAACATCTCACCAGTCTGCGCCTCAACGTGCTGCAACAGCGTACGCCCTTGATGCGCTGTCACCGCCAATACCTGGTGAACGTCGACCAGGTGGCGAAATTGCAGTACCCCGACAGTGGCACGGCCGAATTCGTCACCCACGGCGGGCGCATCCTGCCCATCAGCCGCCGCCTGCTGCCGGAAATCAAGGAACAGCTCGGCATCGTCTGATGTCCGTGGACATGCGGCCCCCAGACGGTTTGCGCAAAACCGCGCGGCACGTTCCCGGGCGAGTCCCCGCGCGGATACCCCTGGCGCGCCCGGCCTGCAATTCTCCGCTGCATTACGCCATGCACATACCATAATGATTGGATCGGGCGACAGGGAGACCGGCGATGACAACGGTGAAGCAATGGGGGGTAGCACTGGTGGGAGCGCTGTTGTGGCTGGGGTCCAATGCGGCCATGGCGGATACGCGTACCGTCAATGTCGGCGTCAACGGCCACATGCAGGCACAGCTGATCTCGCCCGATGGCCCCGGCCCCTACCCGGCGGTATTGCTGCTGCACACCAGCGGTGGTCTGCAGATGGCCGACCTCGAGTATGCGCACCATCTGATGCTGCACGGCTATGTGGTGTTGCTGCCGGAGTTTCTCGCCGCCTACGGCATCACCTACCCGACGCGGCAGCTGACGTTTACCGACGATGCCGCGCCGCTCTACGCCGACTTCGTCGCCTGCCTGCAGCAGCTCAGTGCGCTGCCTAACGTCGACGGCAAGCGATTGGCGGCGATCGGCTTTTCCAATGGTGGCTATTTCGCCCTGTGGCTAGCGGCTCGCGGCCAGGTGCAGGCGGGGGTGTCCTACTATGGCGCGCTCAGCGGCGCCGGCACAGACAAAACGCTACTGCGCTTCCGTCAGCTGTTCAACCACGCCAGCAGCCCGGTGCTGATTCTGCATGGCGATGACGACTCGACGGTGTCGATCGATTACGCCCAGGCACTCGACACCCTGCTCACCGGCGCGCACAGTCCGCACGCGTTCTATCAATATGCCGGCGCCGGGCACCGCTTCGAGCGCAGCAATGACGCCGACGACCAGGCCGCGGCCAAGGACGCCTGGATGCGCACCCTGGGTTTCCTGGCCGACAATCTGCAGCCGGCGCCCTGATCAACCGTTACCAGCCATTGTCGTTGCCGCTGTCGAATCCACCGCCGGATGCGCTGTCATCCCAGCTGCTGTCGTCGTTGCCCATGTCGAACGGTGCGCTATCCAGCTGTTGCCGGGCATCGTCGTCCTCCAGCCCGGGCGCCATGGCGCCGTCGACCGGCACTTCGCGGATCACCTCGCTGCGCGAACCGTCCAGCGCCCGCTCCAGCATCATGCCGGCGGCCAGTCCGCCCAGGCCGGCGGCCACGGCAGTGCCGGCGCCGGACGAAGGCGGGTTGAACACCGGAGCACCGCCGTTCGGCGGATACGGGCTGCCGTTACCGACCGGATAGCCGCTGTAGTTGGCCACTGCACGGCGCGAAAACAGGCGGGCGATCAGCATCGCCAGCAAGATCAGCACCACCACACCCCCGATGATCGGCGCGACGGGAAGCGATTGATTGTCCGGCGTGGAGCTGACCGGCACGACCGACTGCACCGGGTTGCCCGCAGTCGAGTGCTGATGCGTGGCGATCGCCAGCCGGGCTTCGAACTTGCCGAAATTTTCCGCCGAGGTGAAGTGGATCTGCGGGTCGAGTTTTTTTGCCACCCTGGTTTCGTGCTGCGCTTCGGCCAGACGGTCCAGCCGCACCAGGATTTCCGCATGAATGTAGTGCGCCTTGGCGCTGTTCGGGTGCTGCTGCAGCACATGTTCGATGATCTGTTCGGCGCCGGCGTAGTCGCCATGCTGTACCGCAGCGTCAATTTGCTGCTGTTCGACGTTCATACTCTTTACCTTGAATCGTTGCGGGCAAGCGTAAACGGCATGTGCTCATGTCCCTGCAGCTTTCCGTGCAATGACCGCCATTACGCTCCGATACGTGCAAGATGGCGACAGGCATGCGTTTTCGCAACAACCAATGTGTGAGGATTCGTGAACGGCCAGGGTGAGTGGGAGACGGCGGCAGCCTATCGATGACCCGTCTGCATTTGAGCAAGCAGGACGTCGGCCCCGTCTTCGATCTCGGTGAGCGCACGGAGTGGGGTTTCGTCCGCCATGGCCTGTCTTCCGCCAAACGGCTTGCCCTGAAACAGATCGTCACTCAGCTCGACAAAGAAAATGCATTCAACCAGTTTCTCCAACTCGATGGCTTTGATAGCGGCGTGTTGAACCGAGCACTGGCTCATGCAACAGGGGCCGGTGCCCGAACGCGCTCAGCGCCCGTAGATGCGCAGAATCAGTTCGGTCGTTTGCGCGGCAGAGCGTGCATCGGCCAGCGGTGCCCGCCCTTCGACAATGGCCGCTTCGAAATCGCGCAAAATCGCCGCATGCGGCTCGGCATCGCTCAACGTGGCCACATTGGCTGCAGCCTGCGGCACTTCGCGTCCCCGGGTCGGATTGGCAACCCCGTCGATATCCCAACGCGCGATGCGATCGTCCAGTGTCACAAACACCCCCTTGTCGCACACCACCTCCAGCCGGGCGGGCAAGCCGGGCCGGGCGCAAGTCGAGGCAACGATGGTCCCGATCATGCCGTTGGCGTAGTGCAGCAGCGCCGCGCCGTGGTCCTCGGCCTCCATGCGGTGCGCGAACGTCGCCATCCGGGCACTGACTTCGTCCGGCATGCCGAAAAACCACTGATACAGATCGATGTTGTGACAGGCCTGCTGCATGAAGGGACCGCCGCCATCGATGGCCCAGCCGCCCCGGTAGGCGGCGCTGTCATAGTAGGCTTGGTCGCGCCAGAACTTGCAGGACAGATCGGCCGCATAAATCCGCCCCAGCCGCCCCTCGCGCAGCAGTTGCTTGATCGCCTGACTATCCGGGTCGGTACGATGCTGATAGGCCACCGCCAGCATGCAGCCGGCGGCATCGCAGGCGGCGATCATCTGCGCCATCGCCTCGCGGTTGATATCGAGCGGCTTTTCGGTCAGGACATGTTTGCCGAGCCGTGCCGCTTCCAGCACGCCCTCATGATGCAGACCGTTCGGCGTCGCAACGATGACGGCATCGAATGCCTGCCCGATCTCGCTTAACCGGCTGCGGCACTCGAGCCCGCTCGCAGCAGACGGCAAGCGCCCCGAACGCGATACGCAGCCGACCAGCCGGCTGCCCGGCACGCGCTTGAGCGCAGCCAGATAGGTATTGGCGATATTGCCGCTGCCGATCAGTACATAACGCACAATGCTCTCCCTTCACCACGGCTGGAAATCGAAGGGGGAAGCTTAGCGCTGGGGTCTCAACAGGTCAAATGGCATGATGGCCTGACCACAACTAAGCTTGATTTTGTGTTGCGCCGCTCACCAGGGCACCGGCATCGGCCGGCATGCGGTAGAGCCCGATCAGACCGACCAGCGACAGGAGCGCCATGCAGGCAAAGGCGAAGCGGAACGCATCCGCCGCCAGGACGCCGGCCGGGGCGGGAAACCACAATTCGGCCACGCGCAGTGCGATGGCGGATACGGCAATGCCCAGGCCCGCGCTCATCTGTTGCAGCACGCTGCTCAGCGTCGAGGCACCGCTCATGTGCACGGGCGGCACATCGCAGAAGCTGAACGTGCTCAGCGCGGTGAATTGCATCGAGCGGCCCAGTCCGGTGAAGAACAGTACGGCCATGATCACGCTGGCCGGCGTATGCGCATTCAACGCCATGCTCAGCACAAAGCCGAGCGCAACCAGCACGCCGTTGACCAGCAATACGCGGCGGAAACCCCAACGGCGCATCAGCGGCGTCGTGGCCGGTTTCATGCACAGATTGCCGGCGAACAGGGCCAACAGCAGCATGCCGGCCGTCGCCGCGTCATAGCCGAAGGCAAGTTGAAACATCAGCGGCATCAGGAACGGCGCACTGTTGATCGCCATGCGTATCAGGCTTCCTCCGCCCATGGCGACGGCGAAAGTGGGAATACCGAACGCATCGAGCGGCACAAGCGGGTGGGCGGAGCGACGCAGATGGCGCCATGCAGCCACGAGCAGCGCGAAGCTGACAACGCCGACGACACCGACCTGGCGCACAGCGAACGGCACCTGGCTGGCCAGATCACAGGCATACATCAGGGTGCAGCAGCCGATGCCGCTGAGCAAAAAACCGGTGATGTCGAACGGCCGCCGCCCACCCGCCTCGCCGGACACCAGCAGCGCGGTCAAGACGACGCCGATCAATCCGCAGGGCAGATTGAGCAGAAAAATCCAGCGCCAGCCCCAGTGCATGGTAATGAAGCCGCCGAGCGGCGGGCCGAGCACCGGCGCACCGAGCGCCGGCCAGGTCAGCGTCGCGATGACATGCACCAGCCGCTCCTTGGGCGTAACACGCAACACCACCAGGCGCCCAACCGGCACCATCATCGCGCCGCCGAAACCTTGCAGCAGCCGTGCCGCGGTGAAGAACCACAAAGATTGGCTGAGGCTGCACAACAAGGAGGCAAGGGAGAAGATTGCGATGGCCGCTCCGAATACCTGCCGCGGACCGAAACGATCGGCCAGCCAGCCGCTGAGCGGGATGAATACCGCCAGGGCGAGCATGTAGGCACTGACACCGCTCGATAGCCGGATCGGCAGGGTGTGAAAGCTGTGGGCCATCTGCGGCATGGCGGTGGTGATGACGGTGGAGTCGAGCAGTTCCATGAAGAACGCCCCGGCCACCAGCCAGACCAGCGCCGGAGAGCGTGCGGCTCGCGTAGAGGGGGAGGAAGGGGACATGGCGGAATTGGTCTAGTGGCCAGACCACAACTCTAGCGCAGGACCCGGCGAAAGACAAATGGCGCCAGCCGGACGGGGACAGCGTCAGTTGCCATACAGACCGCCGCAAGGCTCGGCCGGGATCGCCTTGGCCCGATAGGCGCCGACGCGCTTGATCGAAGCGCCGGGCACGAGGCGGGCGCCCACCAGGACATTGCTGGCCAGCGCGTCGGGACGCAGCATGCGCCGTTGCAGCAGTCCGAGCGCTTCCTGGCCGAGTTCTTCGCGCGGAACATGCACCGCGGTCAGGGCGATATCGTGAATGGACGCCAGATTGAACGCATCCATGCTCATGACGGACACATCGCCGGGAACAGAGAGATTGCGCCGGGCTAAAGCATTCATCACTCCCAAAGCCAGAAAATCACCGCTCGCCAGCACGGCGGTCGGGTAGTCGTCGGGCGTGCGCGCTTCCAGCCATGCGTCGACGGCCAGCTCCGCCTCGCGCGCGCCGAAGCCGGCGGTCACGACCAGCTGCCGTTCGGGATCGAACGGCAGATTATGCAGCGCGAAGCCGTCTTTCACGCCCTGCAGACGGCTCTCGAGCGTAAAGCGGCGCAGACAGACCACAAACAGGATGCGCCGGTGGCCATGCCGGATCAGATGGCTGGCGGAAAACTCGCCGATCTGCCGGTGGTCCGGCAGCACGCTATCGAGCCGCATCGAGCGGTCGCAGGCGTTGACCAGCACACAGGGCTTGCCGACATCGGCAGCGATCTCGTGCACGACCGGGTCGTCGACGCCGATGATGATGGCGGCTTCGCTGCGCTTGTCGGTCAGACTCTTGACGAACGAGCGGCTATCGCTGCCATGCTCCTCGAGACAGCCGAAGCTCAAATGGACATCATAGGGCGCCACAGCGGCGCGGATTCCCTGAATCATGCGGAAATAGAAAATGTCGGCGCGGACATCGAAGGCCCGGGCCGGAGCGAACACAATCATGTGGTTGCAAAACAAGCGGCCATTGGACAAATTGGTCAGGATTCCCTGCGAGCGCGCGCATGCCAGCACCCGCTGTTTGGCCTGGCGGCTGGTATTGGCCTTGCCGGCCAGCACCCGGGAGACCGTGCTGATGGACAGCCCGGTTTGTTCGGCGATGGTCCTGATCTGCAGTTTGCCGGTCATACGTCACCTGTCTGTAATTTTCCCTGCAAGAATTCCCATTCAAGCGAAAGCTGATCCAGCGTCATTCTATCCAGCATTCCTTTCTTGTCCGCGGCAAAAAATGCAAATTTTTGCAGCGGGCGCGCTTGCTGGGCTTTTTTCCCGCCAATTAGTCTGAGGCCGGCGCTCGACAAGCCGGCGGCTCTTGTGCGTGTCGTGCGCGCCACACACACACGGGGATACATAAAGATGAGAAAAATCAAAAGACTCCGCTGGTGGATCATCGCGTTGATCTGCCTCGGGACCATCATCAATTACCTGGCGCGTAACTCGCTCGGCCTGCTTGCGCCGCAGCTGAAGGACGTTTTGCACTTCAGCACCCAGCAGTATTCGTACATCGTGGCAGCCTTCCAGCTCGCCTATGCGTTCATGCAGCCGGTTTGCGGCTACGTGATCGATCTGATCGGGCTCAAACTCGGCTTCACCCTGTTCGCCGTACTCTGGTCGGTGATCAACATTCTGCATGCCGGCGCGTCGAGCTGGGGCATGCTGGCCGTCTTGCGCGGTCTGCTGGGCATCAATGAGGCCGCTGCGATTCCGTCCGGTATCAAGGCGGTCGGCGAGTGGTTTCCGGCCCGGGAAAAGTCGGTCGCCATCGGCTGGTTCAACGCCGGCACATCGCTGGGCGCCATGCTGGCGCCGCCGCTCGTGCTCTACCTGGCGATGCGGCATAACTGGCAGGTCGCGTTCATCGTCACCGGCGGCCTCGGCCTGGTCTGGGCCGCACTGTGGAATCTGTGTTATTTCCCGCCGCAAAAACATCCCGCCATCAGTCAGGCCGAGCTCGACTATATCGAAGACGGCCAGCCTCCCCTCGCGGCGGCGCAGGCCAGACCGGCGGTCAAAACCATCGTCGCCTCGAAAGTCTTCTGGGGTATCGCCCTGCCGCGTTTTCTCGCCGAACCGGCCTGGCAGACCTTCAGTTTCTGGATTCCGCTCTATCTGAGTTCCGAGCGGCACATGAGCCTGCAGCAGATTGCCATTTACGCCTGGATGCCGTTTCTCGCCGCGGATCTGGGCGGCGTGCTCGGCGGCTATCTGTCCCCCTTCATTGCCCGCCACTGCAAGATCAGCCTGGTCAATTCACGTATCGCCGGCGTGGTGCTCGGCGCCTTGTGCATGATCGGTCCCGGCTGCATCGGCCTGGCCGCCACGCCCTATGTCGCCATCGCGCTGTTCTGCCTGGGCGGCGCCGCGCATCAGATGATTTCGGCGCTGCTCAACACGCTGTCGGCCGACTTGTTCCAGCGCAACGAGCTGGGCACGGCCAACGGACTGACCGGCACAGTGTCCTGGATCGGCGGGTTGTCCTTTTCTCTCGTCGTCGGCGCACTGGCTTCGCGCATCGGCTATGCGCCGTTGTTCGCCTGCCTGACCGCCTTCGATCTGTTGGGTGCGGCCATTGCCTTCGCCCTGCTGCGCAACCGCAGCGCCGTCAACGAACCCGCCACCGCGCCGGCACTTGGCGTCGCGGCCGGCAAATGACAGGAAAAACCATGACCTCCATGCGAAACACCCCACTCTTTCATCTTCAGCAACGTGCCGCCGGCCGGTTGACACTGGCCAGCGCCGATGGGCATCTCGCCCATGTATTTGTGCTGGAAACGCACATTGTCCGCGTCATGGTGCTGCCCGGCGCGACCGTGCACATGGCGCGCACCTGGGCCATCGCGCCGGGCGCCGACGACGTCGAAGCGCAGGGGCGCGACCGCTTCGACCTGAGCGGCTTTTCGCTGCCGGCGTTCGAGCTGGAGCAAAGCTCTGAGACGGTGCGGCTGAGCACGGACGCCATCCGCCTGACCATTACGCTCAAAGGACTGTTCTGCGCCTGGGAGTGCCGCGGCGAAAACGGCTGGCAAGCCGTTGCGCAGGACCGCGGCACGCAGGGCTACAACTTCGGCTGGTGGGATGACAAGGTCTATCACTACCTGCGCCGCGAAGCGGACGAATTGTATTTCGGCCTCGGTGAACGCAGTGGCGAAGCCAACCGCCATGGTCAGCGCTATCGGCTATGCAATATCGACCCGATGGGCTACAGCGCCAAAAGCTCGGACCCGCTCTACAAGCACATCCCGTTCTATCTGACATGGAAAAGAAACAGCGGCATCGCATTCGGCCTGTTCTACGACACCTTGTCGGATTGCGTATTCGACATGGGGCGCGAGCTCGACGGCTATCACGGGCATTACCGCTATTTCGCCGCGGATCACGGCGATCTCGATTACTATTTCATCGCCGGTCCGTCGCCGGCTGCGGTCACGCAGCGCTACACGTGGCTGACCGGGCGGCCGGCCATGATGCCGAAGTGGAGTATCGGCTATTCCGGCTCGACCATGACTTATACCGACGCACCCGACGCGCAGCAGCGCATGAGCGGGTTTTTACACGGCTGTCGCCAACACGACATCCTGTGCGATTCGTTTCACCTGTCGTCCGGCTACACCTCGATCGATGGCCAGCGTTGCGTATTCAACTGGAACCGCGACAAGTTTCCCGATCCGGCTGCTTTCGTCAAAGACTATCTCGCACACGGCGTGCGGCTGTGCGCCAACATCAAGCCTTGCCTGCTCGACACGCATCCGCAGTTCGATGCGGCGCAGCAAGCCGGGCTGTTCGTGCACGAGGCCGACGGAACCCCCAGCGCGGTGCAGTTCTGGGACGGCACCGGCGCCTATCTCGACTTCACCCATCCGGATACCACCGACTGGTGGAAACAGAACGTCAAGAAAACCCTGCTCGCCTACGGCATCGCCGCGAGCTGGAACGACAACAACGAATTCGAAATCTGGAGCCCGTCGGCGCTGTGCGCCGGTTTCGGCACCCCCTACCCTGCACGGGAAACCCGCCCCTTGCAGACGCTGCTGATGATCCGTGCCTCGCGCGATGCGCAAAGAGAATACGCTCCGGGTCTGCGTCCCTTCCTGATCTCGCGTGCAGGGGCGGCCGGCATGCAGCGTTATGTGCAGACCTGGTCCGGCGACAACTACACCAGTTGGGAAACGCTGCGCTACAACATCAAGATGGCGATGGGGCTGGCCTTGAGCGGCGTGTCGAATACCGGGCATGACATCGGCGGCTTCGCGGGGCCGGCGCCGGATGCGGAATTGCTGTTACGCTGGGTGCAGCACGGTATTTTTCTGCCGCGTTTCAGCATTCATTCCTGGAACGATGACCACACGGTCAACGAACCATGGATGCACGCGGAAATCAGCGCGGAGGTCGCGGCACTGATCAAGTTCCGCTATCGGCTGATCCCCTATCTGTACGACCTGCTCTGGCGTTCTCACCGTCACTACGAGCCGATGATCCGCCCGACGCTGTACGACTTTCCGCAGGATCCGCGCAGCTTCGAAGAAAACGACGACATGATGCTGGGCCGGGCGCTGCTGGTCGCATCCATCGTCGAGCCAGGACAGCATCGCCGCCGTGTCCATCTTCCGGCCGGTGTGCACTGGTACGATTTCTGGACCGGCCACCTTTATCGGGGCGGCGAGGACATCGAGATCGAGGCCGGGCCTACCACTCCGCCCCTGCTCGCCCGCGCCGCAAGCGCCCTGCCGCTCAACCTGGCCGAACAGCACTTTGCGGACAGCGCCGACCGGCGCGGATTCGCCATTTTCCCGCCGGTCGGCGCAGGTCACTTCGCGGACAGTTTCTTCGAAGACGACGGCATCAGCGACGCCTACCATGGCGGCGATCACGCGACCTGGCAGATGGAGATTCAGGCCGGCGACGGCGACATCGCCATTTCTCTGACCCTGGACGGGCATTACCGGCTGGCGCAGCAGGACGTCGTACTGCTGTTGCCGCCAAGCGAAACGCGGCGGATTCTGGTCAACGGCCGGGCCGCACAGACCGACCTGCATGCTGAGGGCTGGCGACGCCTGTGCGTCGCGATGGAGCTTCGGCCGTAAGCTGCCGCGAGCCGGGTGGGCAGTCGGCCGCACCCGGCTTTCATCTGGCCGGTTACAGGGCCTGCGCCAGCAGGCGGATTTCCGCCAGCGCCGCCGCGACGCCGCCCTGCTGTAGCACTTCCACCAGCCGCGAACCGACCACGATCAGGTCGACCCGACCGGCCAGTTCGGCCACCTGCGCCGCGGTGCGGATACCGAAGCCGGCAGCCACCGGCAGCGCGGTGTGCCGACGCACGCGCTCGATGGCCGCGACGATGGTGTTGGCCTCGCTCGATGCAGCACCGGTCGTGCCATTGAGCGCCACGTGGTAGACAAAGCCGCTGGCGGCGGCGAGCAGTTTCGCCAGCCGGGCGTCGTCGGAGGTCGGCGCAGTCATGCGGATCAGGTGGATGCCGACGGCAGTGGCCGCCGTGCGGAACGGCGCATCGTGTTCGAGCGGCAGGTCGACCAGAATCAGCGCGTCGACCCCGGCCTCGTGCGCATCCTGCAGGAAGCGCGCTTCCCCGTATTGCATCACCGGATTGAAATAGCCCATCAACACCACGGGTGTGCGCGCATCGCGTTCGCGCAGCGCACGCACCAGCTCGATCGTACGTGCTACCGTCTGCCCGCCGGCCAGCGCGCGCAGGTGAGCGGCCTGGATGCTCGGTCCGTCCGCGACCGGATCGCTGAACGGCATGCCGAGCTCGATGATGTCGGTGCCGGCCGCGGCCATGCCGCCGAGCAGTTCCAGGCTGGCGGCGTAGTCGGGGTCGCCGGCGGTGAAATAGCACACCAGCCCGCTGCGTTGTTGCTGGCGCAACCGCTCCAGCGTGGTATCGAGACGATTCATCGCAAACCTCCCTGATGCTGCAGCACCGTGTTCATATCCTTGTCGCCGCGACCACTCAGGCAGATCAGCAGGCTCTGGTCCGGCTTCATCTGCGGGGCGAGCAGGCGGGCAAATGCCAGCGCATGCGAACTCTCCAGCGCCGGCAGTATCCCCTCGCGCCGGCACAGCCAGTGGAAGGCGGCCAGCGCTTCTTCATCGGTCACGGCGACATAGCGCACCCGGCCGCTGTCGCGCAGCGCGGCATGTTCGGGGCCAACGCCGGGATAGTCGAGCCCGGCGGAAATCGAGTAGGCGTTGAGAATCTGCCCGTCGTCGCTCTGGCGCAGATAGCTGAGACTGCCGTGCAGCACGCCCGGCGTGCCGGCGCTCAGACAGGCGGCATGCTGGCCGCTGTTCAGGCCCAGGCCGCCCGCTTCGACGCCGTAGCAGCGCACCGATTCGTCAGGCAGGAAGGCGTGAAACATGCCGATCGCGTTGGAGCCGCCGCCGACGCAGGCCACCACCGCATCCGGCAGCTTGCCGGTCTTGGCGAGAATCTGTTCGCGCGCTTCGACACCGATGATGCGCTGGAAGTCGCGCACCATCTGCGGGTAAGGATGTGGCCCGGCGCAGGTGCCGAGCAGGTAGTAGGTGGTATCGACATTGGTGATCCAGTCGCGCAGCGCCTGGTTGAGTGCGTCTTTCAGCGTCGCGCTGCCATCGTGCACTGCGCGGACTTCGGCACCCAGCAGGCGCATCCGTTCGACGTTGGGCGCCTGGCGCTCGATATCCTCGGCACCCATGTAGATCACGCAGTCCATATTGAACAGCGCGCACACGGTGGCGGTGGCCACTCCATGCTGGCCGGCGCCGGTCTCGGCGATGATGCGCCGCTTGCCCATCCGCTCGGCGAGCAGGATTTGCCCGATGCAATTGTTGATCTTGTGCGCGCCGGTGTGATTGAGGTCTTCGCGCTTCAGATAAATGGCGGCGCCGCCCAGTTCGGCACTGAGATTGCCGGCATGAAACAGCGGACTCGGTCGGCCGACGTAGTCGGTCAGGATATCGCGATAACGCTGCCAGAAAACCGGATCGGCACAGGCTGCCAGATAGGCCTGTCGAAGTTCTTCGATCGCCGGCATCAGCGTTTCGGGCATGTAGATCCCGCCATAGCGGCCGAACAAACCCGCCGCATCCGGGCCTGTGCCGCAATAGGGTTGCGAAGATGAGGTCATGCTGCGCTCCTGGTGAAATATATTGGCAGCTTAACCATGGATAGTACTGTTCAGAAGCGATGATTCATCACACAATGATGTGAGAAAAATTTACATCACTCCTGCCATGCGAACATTGCCGCCACTCAATGCGCTACGCGTATTCGACGCCGCCGCGCGCCGTTTGAACTTCTCCGCCGCCGCCGTCGAGCTGTGTGTCACCCACAGCGCCGTCAGCCACCAGATCCGCCAGTTGGAAGACTGGCTCGGCCAGCCGCTGTTTGTGCGCCTGCGCGACGGTGTGCGGCTGACCGTCGCCGGCAGTGCGCTGCAGCAGGCGGCAGCGCTGGCGCTGGGTCAGTTGGAGGAAGCCTGCGCGCGTCTGCGCCACGACCCGCCGAGCAGCGAAATCGTCCTCGGCGCACCGGGCAGCTTTCTCGCCAACTGGCTGATTCCGCGCCTGGAACGCTTCGAGCGCGAGGCGCCGCACATCCGCTTGCGGCTGCAGACCAGCGCCGAAGTGGCCGAACTGTCCGCCAAGCGGGTCGATGCCTTGATCGTCAGCGGCCGCGACTGGCCGCGCACGCTCAGTACCACCGCACTGGTCGACGACGCGCTCGGCCCGGTCTGCGCTCGCGACTGGCCGCAGCGGCCGCGGCAGGCTGCCGAGCTCGCCGCCATGCCCTTGCTGCATACCCGCTCGCAGCCGCACGCCTGGCAGGAATGGGCGCAAAGCCAGGGGCTCGATGGCGCAGCGTTCTGCGCCGGACGGCAATTCGATCATCTGCCCTTGATGCTGGAGGCGGCCGCAGCAGGACTTGGCGTGGCCATTGCGCCGGCCTTGCTGGTCGAACGCGACATCGCCGCCGGCAGATTGGTGGCACCGTTCGGCTTCGCCCGCTGCGGCGCGGCATTCACCTTTTGCACGCTGGCAACACGCCACGACGAGCCGGCACTGACGACACTGCTCGGTTGGCTGCAGCGCGAGGCGCAGCAGCACAGCGACTGATGCGCCGCACTTGCCGGGCGGCTGCGGTGCGACGCATCATGGAACCGCCATCCCTGCCCGTGATCGACCACGAGGGTCCCGCATGATTCCGATTACCCCCGCCCCATCTTCCGACGGCTTCCGCCCCCTGCGCTGGCTGAGCGTCTTCCTGCGCGGCCTGCATCTGGTCACGGTGATCCAGTTCAGCGCCTTCATCCTGATCCGGCCGGCGGTTCCGCCGGATGAGCGCTGGGGTATCGCCGTGCTGTTGAGCGGCCTCGCGCTGTGGGCGCTCGACCTGTGGCAACATCCGGCCCATCTGCGGCAGCGGGTCGGTTTGTGCATGCTGGTGAAATTGCTGCTGGTTGCGGCAATGCTGCATCTGCCGGCTTTGCGCTGGCCATTGCTGTGGGTGATTGTCATCGGTTCGGCCGTGTTCTCGCACGCGCCGGCGAGTTTCCGCAATGCCAGCTGGTGCAGGCGGCGCCGGGTGGCTGTCCCAAAACGGGACAGTTGACGGCAAAACGGCGCGCTCTCCTTGAGCCAGGCCTCTCCCGGGCAAATAGTTCCAGCAAGACCGCACCCGCCTTGCCAAAGGGGAAAAGCCATGATCGCGAGGGAACTCATCACCGGCGTGTACGCATTGACGGCCCAGGACTGGGACCGCAAACGCTTCGACGAACTGGTGCCGTTGCCGGAGGGAACCAGCTACAACGCCTATCTGGTCAAGGGAAGCGACAAGATCGCCCTGATCGACACCGTGCATCCGTCAATGGCGCAGGACCTGGTCGCGGCCTTGCAGCAGCTCGGGCTGCCGCGCATCGACTATATCGTCGCCAATCATGCCGAACTCGATCACGCCGGCGCCATTCCCGCCGTACTGGCCGCCTATCCGCAAGCGCAGGTGCTGGCCAATGCCAAATGCCGCAGCCTGCTGGCCGCCGAACTCGGCCTGCCGCGCGAGATGTTCGTGCTGATCCAGGACAATCACACCTTGTCGCTCGGAGACCGGTCGCTGCGCTTCATGTGGATGCCGTGGGTGCATTGGCCGGACAGCACAGCCACTTATCTCGAACCGGACCACATCCTGTTCAGTTGCGATTTTCTCGGCGCCCACCTCGCCTGTTCCGAGCTGCTGGCCGACGACGAACCGCGCGTCGAGCAGGCGGCGCGCATGTATTACGCCGAAATCATGATGCCGTTCCGCAAGCATGTCGTGCGGCATCTCGAGCGGCTCGCGGCAGAGGACATCGCCATGATCGCCCCTGGCCACGGCCCGGTGCATGCGCGCCCGGCCTTCATCCTCGACCTGTATCGGCGCTGGGCGGCCGATACACCGCAGCCGGAAATCGTCATTCCCTATATTTCGATGTACGACAGCACCCGCAGAATGGTCGATCATCTGCTCGACCGGCTGATGGCCGAAGGGCTCAAGGTTCAACCGTTCAATGTGGTGGAACTCGACAGCGGCCGCTTCGCCTCGGCACTGGTCGAGGCATCGACATTGGTGTTCGCGTCACCGCTGGTGCTCGACGGCCCGCACCCGGCCATGGCCAACGCCGCCTTCCTGGTCAACGCGCTCAAGCCCAAAGTCAGCCATGCGGCCATCATCGGTTCATACGGATGGGGAACCGCGCTGGCGGAAAATCTGCAGCCGCTGCTGAGCAACCTGCACGCGGAGTGGCTCGCACCGGTCATTGTCGGCGGCGTGCCGAAAGAGGCGGATTTCGCCGCCCTCGATGGTCTGGCGGCCCGGATCGTGCAGGTCAACCGCGCAGAAGGGGTTTGAGCGTCCCCCTTGCGCGGGCTTATTTGCTGGCGTCGCCGTGCAGTTTCCTGTCCACCGCCTTGACGCCATGCTTCACGCCATGTCCGACCGCTTCGGCACCATGCTTGACGCCGTGACCGACGGCCACCGCGCCGTGCTTGACCCCATGGCCGACTTCGACCGCGACATGCTTGACACCGTGGCCCACTTCTTTCGCACCGTGCTTGATCGCCTTGCCGACCTTGTGCACATCGCCGGACACCGAGCCGGTCGATTGCGATGAGGCGCTGCCCTGCGCCCAGGCAGCCGGACCGGCCAGCAGGCAGCCGGCCAGAACCAGACCGAAAAATTTTTGTTTCGTCATCGGAAATATCCTCTACAGCACAAGATGATCATTGCAACCGCTTACGTCCTGATTTCGACCACCCGCCATCGCGGACTGCCGCTCACTCACGACACACTTGCCAGTCGCAACCAAAAGTTTAATATCACCAAATAAATTCAAAACAATTAATTAATGATAATTATCATCAACGAAGTGCAAGACTAGCGCGGTTCTCATCATCGTGCATCAGCCGATAGCGAGCCGTGCAGCAAGACTTCAGGGGGTCAACGCATGCAAAACCGGCAACACCACCCCATCAGCCTGCGCTGGTGGCTGATGCTCATCATGGCCTGTTCCGCCCTGCTGCTCTGCGTTCAGGGCGGCTTCGGCATTTATCGGCAGCGCGAAATCATGCTGCAGGACCGGCAGGACAAGATCCGCAATCTGGTCGAAGCGACCGTCTCCAGCATAGCCAGGCTCGAAGATCTGGCCGCCAGTGGTCAGCTGCCGCTGGCGCAAGCCCAGTCGCTCGCCCGTTCGGAACTCGCGGCCATCCGCTTCGACCGCAAGGAATATTTTTTCGCGCTGGACGAATCGCTGCGCTATCTGGTGCACGGCGTCAAACCGTCGCTGGTCGGCAAAGACCTGCACGCGCTCAAGGACGGCGCCGGCCTGAACATGGGCGAGCTCTACGACCATACGCTCGCCGACGGCAACGGTGCCGGCTTCGCCTCGTTCATCTGGGACAAACCGGGCTTCGACCAGCCGCAACCCAAACTCGCCTACCTGGAGAAAACACCGCGCTGGCATTGGGTCATCGTCACCGGCATCTATATGGATGATGTCGATGCCGCGTTCTACGCCCAGATGCGCTGGCTGATTATTCAAGGGGGGGTGGCGCTTGTGGTGTTGCTCGCCCTCGGAACCATGGTCATGCGCAAGATCCTGGGCCAGCTCGGGGCCGAGCCGGCGGTCACGGTCGAGATCGTGCAGCGCATCGCCGCCGGCGACCTGAGCGGCGATATCCCCAGCCGCAGCACCGGCGCGCATAGTCTGCTCGCGGCGATCGCCCGCATGCAGTCGCAGCTGAGCGGTCTGGTGCAGGACATCACCCACGGGGTGGGCGCACTCGGCCGTATCAGCGCCCAGGTCACGCAGAGCGCGGAAAAAGTGGCGCAAAGCTCGCAGCAGCAAAGCGCCGCATCGACGGCGATGGCCGACTCGATCGAGACGATGACGCACAGCATTCAGGCCATCTCCGCCCATGCCGAAGAAGCGCGGCGGCTGTCGCAGGTATCCGGTGATCTGTCGCAAAGCGGCAATGCGGAATTGCAGCACGCGGCAACGGAGATGCAACGCATTGGCGCCACGGTTCACCAGGCCGCCGGCGCCATCGGCGACCTTGCGGCGAAGACGGCCGATATCGGCAGCATTGTCCAGGTGATCCGGGATGTGGCCGACCAGACCAATCTGCTGGCGCTGAATGCGGCAATCGAAGCGGCGCGGGCAGGAGAAACCGGCCGAGGCTTCGCGGTGGTGGCCGACGAAGTGCGCAAATTATCCGAGCGCACCGCGCACGCCACGCACGAGATTGCCACCATGGTCGAAGAGGTGCAGAAGGAGTCGGCCCGTTCTCACGACACCATGGAACAGGCTGTTGAACAGGTCGGGAACGGTCTGGCGCTGATGGATGCCGGCAGGGAAGCGGTCGGGAGGATTCACCGCAGTGCACTGGAAGTGGTGGCAGCGATCGGCCAGATCACCGGCGAGCTGGCGCATCAGAGCGAGGTGAGCAGCGACATCACCCGCCATGTCGAACAGATTGCGCAAAGCAGCCAGCACAATGCGGTAGCAGCGGACGAAACTTCGCAGGCCGTACAGGATATTCACCGTCAGGCGGAAACCCTGCACGCCCATGTAGGGAAATTTCGCATCACCCGCTGATGCGCGGCCTTACGCCTTACTTTGAGGAGTGCGGCTCGATCGGCGCCGGCGCGTCATCGCGTACAAGGCTGTCGTGCACACTGTGGCTGACCCCGGAAGCGGTGTCGGCCACGGTGTGACCAACCGAGATCGCGCCTTTCTTCCCCTGATGCCATAGCTCGGTCGCACCATTGGCCACTTCGCTGGCTGCCTGCTTCACCCCATGGCCAAACGATACGGCGCCATCCTTGATGGCGCCGCCGGCCTTTTGCACATCCTGCGTCACCGAGCCGGTCGACTGGCTGGTCGAAGTGTTCTCTGCCAAGGCAGGCAAAGGGCAGCCCAGCACCAGGCCGGCGGCCAGCAAACCCAACAGCGGTTGTTTCTTCATCCGTGGTTCCTCGTCGTATCGGCGCGCGTCGCAACGACAGCGCCCTGCGCAAACGTATCGGTCAGAGTGATATCTGACCGATACCGCCGGCATCGGTTCAACGTAGGAGCATGTTTATTGACACAGGACTAAGCACTAACGGTATCCGTGCAGACAGCCACGCAGCGCGGGCAGCACGCATCGCCGGTGACTGCCTCTGTTCCGCGCAGAAAAGATCACGACGCCGTACCCGGCGCCGCCTGCTGCATGATCACGCGCAGGCGCCCGCCCTGCCAACGCAGCTCGAGACCACGGTAACGGCGCAGATAGCGCACGCCGACCAGGGCGGCGAGCACCCCCGCCACCGCACCGACCAGCAGGCCGCAGCGGGCGCCGAAGGTATCGGCCACCCAGCCGGCGAATGGCGCGCCCAACGGCGTGCCGCCAAGCAGGATGGCCAGATACATCGCCATCACCCGACCGCGCATGTCTGGCGAGGTGGCAAGCTGCACCGAGCTGTTGGCGGCAGTATTGAAGGTTTGCGCACAGATGCCGGCCACGATGAGCATGGCGGCGAACAACAGATAGTGCGGCACGGCAGAGGCCAGCATCAGCGCCAGACCGAACACGGCGCCGCTGCCGACCAGCAGGGTGATGCGCGGCTCCTTGCGTCCGGCGGCCAGAAAGGCGCCGATCACCGAACCGACCGCCATCACCGACGTCAGCAGGCCGTATTGGCGCGCATCGCCATGGAACACCATCACCGACATGGTGGAGATATAGATCGGGAAATTGAGCCCGAAGGAGCTGAACAGAAACACCATCGCCAGGATAAACAGCAGATCGGGTCGGCGCGCCACATAGCGCAGGCCATCGCCGAAACCGCCCTGCGGACGCGATCCGCCCGGTCGGCGATACAGCTCGGCGACCCGCAGGTAGCACAGCGACACCAGCACGGCAATGAAGGACACGGCGTTGATGAGGAACACCCAGCCGGTGCCGACCGCGGCGATCATCAGCCCGGCGATGGCCGGGCCGACCAGCCGCGCAGCGTTGAACGACAGGGAGTTGAGCGCCACGGCATTGGACAGATAGGCCTCGCTCGCCAGCTCGGAGACGAAGCTGTGCCGCGCGGGGCCGTCGAACGAGGTGACGCAGCCGAGCAGGCCGGCAAAGAAATAGACCTCCCACAGACGGATCAGGCCGAACACCGACATCAGGCCCAGCCCCAGTGCCAGCAGGCCCTGCGCCGCCTGGGTCGCCATCAAGACCTTGCGCCGGTCGAAACGGTCGGCCACCCGGCCGGCGAGAGGCGTCAGCACAAACTGTGGGCCGAATTGCAACGACATGACGATGCCGACCGCGGTGGCGTTATGGTGGGTCAGATCGACGAGCACCAGCCAATCCTGCGCGGTGCGCTGCATCCAGGTACCGATATTGGACACCAGCGCGCCAATGGCCCACAGGCGGTAATTGAATTCGCCGAGCGAGCGAAAAGTGTTGCGCAGCATTTCCTTCATGCGTCGTTCGCGGCGTGCCGTCCCGGGCAACGCTCCTTTGTCAGTCGAAATGGTGGCCGTGCGCATGCGTCATGACACGCGCACAGGGATAGTGAATAAATTTACAGGTAGAAATATCCAGAGCCAACCGGAAATCTGCAAAGGTGTGTAATGGTCGCCGACGTGCCCGGCGACCAACGCTCAGCCGGCGGCAACCGCCGCCAGCTCGGCAACCGTCGCCGCGCGCGTGCCGAGCCGGGTCATGCGCCCGACCGCGGCGGCCAGGTCGGGCCACGTGCCGTCGGGCGTCGCCAGATCGATGCCGGCGCACAGATCGGTCAACAACAGCGGCTCCGCTTCGATCGTCTCTCGGCGTAGCGCCGGCAACAGGTAGTCGCACAGATCGCCATGGGAAAACTCGACACAGAAATTGGTCGCCAGGCCGCCGATGGCTACGCTCGCGTGGCTGACGCCGTGCTGGCGCAGCGTGGCGGCGATTTCGGCAAACAATCCTGGCGCCGCCGTCTTGCTTGCACGATCGTTTTCGGTGGCGATGCCATAGCTGTCGAGATCGGCGCGCATGCCCTTGCGCACCACATGGAAGGTATTACCCCGTTCATCGCTGGCGGTCAGCACCGGATCGAGCACATGCCTGCGCAAGGCGTCGGCAAGCGCAGGCGGCAGCACGGCCATGATGGCGTCGACGAACAGCGCGCTTTGCGTGCCCTGTACACAGTGATCGAGCCAGGCCGTCTGTTCGAGCTCGCCATCGGCGCCGGCCTGGTAGCGGCCCTGCGCATCGCGGCGCAGCCTGAGCAGGGAGAACGGCGTCACGCCATGCGTGGAAGCGAAACTGATATGACCAGCCGGGTGAAAATCCTGGCTTAGCACGAACACCGTATCGCGAGCGCGCGCTATCAACTGTGCGGCGGCGGCACCGACGGCTTCGCCTCCCGGCACGTACAGACTGCCGCCTTGTGCCTCGGTCAGGTCCGATCGGGCAAAACCATTCTGGATATCAATCAGCACGACGATGGCAGCGCGTTTCATCTCGGTCTCTTTCGTCAAGCGGTCGACGCCGGAGGCGACCCGGCGCACGGTTGGGCACCGGGTCGCCGAGCTTGCCGCGTCACCTGGTGGTCGGAGCAAGCCATGTCGGCGCCATGATGCGCCGCACAGAGAATATTCTGCCACGCCGTACACAGCTTTGCAGCCAACAAAAAACCCGGCCGCAGCCGGGTTGGCGCACTCAGCGCGCCGGGCGCGACGGGCCGCTGCCGCAGCCGGTGCGCTCGATCGCCGCCGCGATCTCGTCAAGCTCGTCCGGCGTCAGTTCGAGTGTCGCCGCATCGAGCCAGCCATCGACCTGTGCCGGCCGACGCGCGCCGACAATGGCGCCGCTGACGCCGTCCCAGGCCAGCGTCCAGGCAACCGCCACGGCGGCCACTGTCGTCTGCCGTCGTGCGGCGATCGGCCGCAGTGCATCGGCAAAGGCCAGATTGCGCGCCAGCGCAGCACCCTGGAATTCGGGATTACGCGAACGCCAATCGTCGGCCGGCAACGCCGCGGCGCGTTCGGCGCTGAATGCGCCGGTCAGCAGACCGGCCTGCATCGGGCTATAGACGATCACGCCGGTTCCGTGCGCATGGCACCACGGCAACTCTTCATCGGCCGCGCCGCGACGGATGGCGGAAAACGGCGGCTGCAGCGTATCGACATGGCCAAGACGCTCGGCCACGGCCAGTTGGGCGGCCGAGTGATTCGACAAGCCGACCGCACGCAGTTTGCCCTCGCGCTGCAGGTCAAGCAGCGTCTGCCAATACACTTCGAGTGGGGTGCCGTCATCCGCAGGCCAATGCATGTGATAGACGTCGATGCGATCGATGCCGAGGCGGCTTAGCGATGCGTCGACCTCGCGGCGCAGACTGGCCGGATCGCCGACGCGGCGCGGCGGGATCTTGTGATCGTGTTCGTCCCAGACCAGACCGCCCTTGGTGAAGACATAGGGACGCTGATCTTGCGGAATGTCCTGCAGTGCCTTGCGCACCACCTCTTCAGAGTGGCCGAGGCCGTAGACCGCGGCGGTGTCGATCCAGTTGATGCCGCGCTCGACCGCGTGGCGGATGGCGGCAATCGACTCGCTGTCGTCCTGCGCCCCCCAGCCGAAGGCCCAATCCGGACCACCCAGCGACCAGGCGCCAAAGCCGACGCGGGTGATGAACATATCGGTACTGCCGTAGCGACGCAGCGGGAGCCCGCCTGCAGACACGCGGGACACTGAGGAAGTCGTCATGATGCAATCCTTTTCTGGCGGTTATACGGAACTGCTGATGGCCACTATAGCGCCGGCATTTTTAGCTGTTAAATTGATTATGAAGATACAAATAATCTATTATTCAGATCAATAACACAGGGAAGCCGTGCATGGAACTGAGACAACTACAGCATTTCATCGCTGTCGCCGAAGAGCAGCATTTCACCCGTGCCGCCCAGCGCGTCAACATTGTGCAATCGGCGCTGTCGGCCTCGATTCGCGCCCTCGAAGAGGAACTCGGCGCGCCATTGTTCGTGCGCAGCACCCGCCAGGTCCGGCTGACCGCCGTCGGCCGGGTACTGCTCGACAAGGCGCGGCTGGTGCTCGGCGCCGCCACCGAGGCGCGCGACGCGGTCATGGCCGCCAGAGGCCTGACGCGCGGTACGCTAGGCATCGGCACGGTACAGGGGCTGCCGGCCTTTCTCGGCATGCCGGCGCTGATCGCCGCTTTCCATGCCCGCCACCCAGGCGTCGAGGTCAGGCTTTGCCAAGGCAAGTCGGCCCATCTGCTCGACAAGGTCCGCTCCGGCTGCCTCGACCTGGTTTTCCTGCCGCTCGACGACAAACCGGTCGGCGTTGCAACCAGCATGATCGCCTGCGAAGCGCTGGTGCTGGTCTGCGCGGAACGCCATCCGCTCGCCGACCTCGGTGCCGTACGGCTGGCCGCGCTGCAAGGACAGCCCTTTGTCGATTTCGAGCCAGAGTGGGGAACACGCCGGCTGATCGATCGCGCCTTTCTTGCCGCCGGCGCCACACGCCAGATCGCCTTCGAAGTCAGCGACCTCGACACATTGCTCGAATTGGTGCGGCGCGGCCTCGGCGTCGCATTGATCCCGGAGGCGATCGCCCGCGCCCAGCAGGGGACGCTGGCCGTCGTCGCGCTCGAGGACAGCGAAATCTGCTGGGAGCTGTTCGTCGCCTATGCCAGCGGCGATGTCGGCGGCGACATGCCGGGCGAAGCCGCACCGCGTGAATTCCTCACGCTGATGCAGCAGGCATCGACGGTGTTCGCGCGTTAAGCCAGCGCCGGCCGCCGCGCCAGCAGCCACAGCGACAGCAACAGGGCAACGATCACGCCGCCGCAGGAAGCCAGAAACATGCCGCGGTAGCCCCAGCTGTTGACGATGGCGCCGGCAAGCGGTCCGGTAATGCCAAGGGAAAAGTCGATGAATACCGAATAGGCGCCCAGGGCGGTGCCGCGATTTTGCGCCGGCACGCCACGTACCGCCTCGACCGCCAGCGCGGGAAAGACCAGCGAAAACCCGGCGCCGGCAAGCGCTGCGCCGGCAAATGCCACCGCCGTATCCGGCGCAACAAACAGCAGCAGGAGTCCGAGCGCCTCGACCACGAACGACACGATCGCAACGCGGAAACCGCCGAAACGATTGATCGCATTGGGCAGCACCAGACGAATGCCGATGAAGCAAAAGCCGAACAGTGTCAGCGTTTCCGCCGCACCGGACCAGTGCTCATGGGCAAAGAACAGCGCGACAAAGGTCGCGATGACGCCAAAGCCGGTACCGCCGAGCGCCAGGCCGATACCATAGGGCGTCACCTTGCCCATCACCCGGGTAAACGGCAGCCGCTTGCCGGCAGCTATTGCCACCGGGCTCAAATGCCAGGCGACGGCGAACGCCGCCACCCCCAAGCCGCAGACCAGCCAACCGGTCAGGGCCAGACCGCCCACCTGCTGCAACATCACGCCGAGCGGAGCGCCAAGCGCGATGGCCGAATAGGAGCTCACCCCGTTCCAGGAAATCACCCGTGCGGTTTGCGCCGCGCCGACCCGGCCGATGCCCCACATGATGGAACCGGTCGCAACCATGCTCTCGCCGATGCCGAGCAGCAGTCGACCGGCCAGCAGCGCCGACAGCGACGAAGACGGCGCTGCATCGAGCCATGCAGCGGCGATGGTGGCTGCACCGCTTGCCGCGCAGGCGATCAGGCCATACAGCACGGTGCGTTTCGGGCCGAGCAGGTCGGTCATCCGCCCGGCTTGCGGTCGCGACAGCACCGTCGCCACATACTGGGTGCTGATTGCCAGCCCGGCGAGCATGGTGCCGTAACCGAGTTGCAGATGCACGAAGCTCGGCAAGATCGCCAGCGGGATGCCGATAATCAGGTAGCACACGAAGGTGAAACATACACAGGAAAAAATTTTCAGTGCCGAGCCCGGTTGATTCTGGGCCGACAGGTGGTCGCTTTGGGTCGTCGTCATGGTGCTTTTCGGTCGAGGCATTCCAATTCGCCGCAGGCATGCGCCGGCGGCACTGCGGCAGGCACTGCATGCCAGGCGCGCAGCCCGGCAACGATAAGCCTGCCAGCGTTATCTGTTAAATAGATTTCAGAGATATGAATAATCTAAATCGGCGATCAATGTCGCGTGGTCTGGTAACGGCGCTCACCGGCCGTTACAGAGGCATGGCGCGGCGCGCCACGATGGTCAGGCCGGCATGCTGGCCTGACCAGTTGATATTCTAGCAGAAAACAACAACGCTATATTAGGACAAATCTGAAAATAACGACAAAACCCACGCCAGGCATGGCTTTGCGCCCCGCCATCAACGTCTGGCCAGCGCCACATCGCCGCTGACGGGCGCGCGGCGCCGCTCCTGCCACAGCAGTGCGAGACCGATGGCCGCGCCCAGACAAGACAGCGCTTCGACGTAGTGCGCAGCGGCGAGCGGATCGCTCTTGAGCCCAAGCGCCACCAGGATGGGCGTCAGACCGCCGAACAGCGCATAGGCCAGGTTGTACGACAGCGACAGACCACTGAAGCGCACACTGGGAGGAAAGGCACGCACCATGATGGATGGCACCACGGCAATCGTGCCGACCGCCAGTCCGAGCAGGGCATAGCCGGGGAACAGCCAGTCGGGGTGGGCGCCGATGCCGCCGTAGAACAGCGCACAGGCGGCGCCGAGCAGCAGCGAGCCGACCGTCAGCACCACTCCGTTACCGCAACGGTCGGTCAGGTCGCCGGTCAGCACGCAGCCGATGGACAGACCGAGCACCGCCAGACAATTGGCCTCGAGCGCACGCGCAGCACCGATCTGCGGCAATTTGGCCAATAGCGCCGGCGTCATCAGGATCACCACCACAATGCCTCCGGTCAGCATCCAGGTCGTCAGAATCGACAGCAGCATGCCACCGCGATGGGCAGCCAGCACCCGCTTGAGCGGCCAGCCGTCGAGCAATGCCCGCTGCGCCTCAAGCTGACGGAAAACCGGCGTCTCTTGCAGATACCCGCGCAGCCACACCGCCAGCAGGCCAAACACCCCGCCGAGCAGAAAGGGAATGCGCCAGGCATAGGCATGCAGTGCTGCGGCATCGAAATGCACATGCAGCACGGTGGCGACCAGCGAACCGAGCAGAATGCCGAGGGTCAGGCCGGCGGTCAGCGTACCGCAGGCAAAACCGACCCGTCGCGCCGGCACATGCTCGGCAACGAACACCCATGCCCCCGGCACCTCACCACCGATGGCGGCGCCCTGCAACACCCGCAGAAGCAGCAACAGAACAGGCGCCCAGACGCCAACACTCTGGTAGGTCGGCAGCAGCCCCATCGCGAAGGTCGGCAGCGCCATCAGCAAAATACTCAGGGTAAACATGCGTTTGCGGCCGCGCAGATCGCCGAAATGCGCCATCACGACGCCGCCCAGCGGCCGGGCCAGATAACCGGCGGCGAAGATACCGTAGGTTTGCAACTGCACCAGCCACTCGGGGCTGTGCGGCGGAAAGAACAGCTGACCGATGATGGTGGCGAAAAACACATAGATGACGAAATCGTAGAACTCCAGCGTGCCGCCAAGCGCGGACAAAGCCAGGGTACGGTAGTCGCCGCGATCGAGCGGCCGGGCAAGGTGATCAGGCATCGGACAATCCCACAGTATTTTTTATGCAAAATTTAAAACTGACAGTTTCAGCATAACGCAATCGCCACAAGCACAAAACACCAACAAACACCATTCAAGACACATACGATGAAATTTAAACCCACAAAACACAAAACATCACAAAACATAAACCATAAAAACGGCATCACATCGCACAAAGAACCGACGACAAGATAAAAGGCGCACGTTTGCCCCTCCTTTTCGCCCGCCAGGCGCCGGCTGGCCCGTCTACGCCATTTGCTGCTAAGATGGCGTACAAAATTCCATTTAGATATTCATTGGCCGACAAAAACCGGCAATTACCGAAAAGGGAATCGTGTGGAAAACCGAGCCGGCATCCTGATCCGACTGATCGCCTTTGCCATCGACATGCTTGTGCTGGGTATCGTGGGTATCGCGCTCGGCGCAGTCGCCACGGATGCATTCGCGGCCATGGGCCCGTGGGGACGACTGGTCGGCCTTGCCATCGGCCTCGGCTATTTCGGCTACTTCGATGGCGCCCCCGGCGGCGGCAGATCGCCGGGCAAGCGATTGTTGCGACTGGTACTGGTCGGCCGCGACGGCCGACCGCTACCGGTGGTGAAAAGTGCCGGACGCTTCCTGCTGATCTGGATCCCGATGGTGCTCAATGGCTTGCCGCTTGAGCTCGACCAGTTGAGCGGTCCCCTCGGCTACCTGGAGGCACTCGGCACCTTCGGTCTCGGCTGCGTGCTCATCTACCTGGCCATCGCCGGCCGCAAGAACGGTCAGGCACTACAAGATCTGCTGTTCGGCTCGGTCATGCTGCGCCAGCCCAAAGGCCAGCAGGCCCCGGACTCCCCGCTGGAGCCGGCCGCCATCAGCAGACGGCAGCGCTTCATCTCTGCGCTGCTGGTTTTGCTGTCGCTCACCCTGCCGGCCATGACCGGCCGTCTGGCGAACCAGCCCGACTACCAGCGCATGAATGCCATCGCGCACGCGGTCAAGGCCCTCGACGGCGTCAGTGTCGTCGGCGTCGCCATCGCCGAAGGCGGCAAGACCATCGTTCCCGGTACGGTGGAGGTGCGCGCCTTCGCCCGCACGCGGCAGATGCTCACCGAGCAGCAGGTCAAGAACATCGCCTCCGCCGTGCATCGGACCGCACCGACCGCGCCGGAGATCCAGATTCACCTGTCCTACGGCTACGACATCGGCATCGCCAGCTCCTGGCGCTCGCAATACGCGGCATTCGGACCGGCCGAACTCGCTGCCTTGCGCTGAAGCCTGCACACCGGGTTTACAACACCGCGCCAGGGTTGAGGATGCCGCGCGGATCGAGGGCAGCCTTGAGCGTACGCATCAGCGCCATATCGGCCGCGCTGCGCGAGTGGCCGAGGAAGGCTTTTTTGTAGCGGCCAATCCCGTGCTCGGCCGAAATCGACCCGCCGAGCCGCTGCACCTCGGCATAGACCAGCGCATCGACCGCGGCGGCGCCGTCTTCCGGCAATTGCGGCAGCGACACGCCGATATGCAGGTTGCTATCGCCGATATGGCCGAAAAATACACTGAACGATGCCGGCCAGCGCGCGGCGAGCGCCGCGCGGCAGTGCTCGACAAAGCCGCAGATCACGCCGAGCGGCAGACTGATATCGTAGTTGATCAGATTGGGCAATTCATCGATGGCAAGCCCTTCACGCAAGCGCCACAGACTGGCGGCCTGATCCAGCGAGGTCGCCAGTACCGCATCGTCGATCAGACCTGCGTCGAACCAGCCGCCCAGACAATGTTCGAGCTGCGCATCGAGCGCCCCGGCGGCCACATTGCCGGAGGCGCACTCAAGCAGCACATGACAGCCGTCTCCAGGCGCAAGCGGCACCGTCAGCCCGGGGGTATTGGCGCAGACATGGCGATAGAAGTCCGGCCACATCACCTCGAAACTTGTCAACGCAGGCAATTCGGCACGGGCGCGGCGCCACAGGGCGAGCACCGCCGCATCGTCGCGCAGCGCGCACAGGCAGGTCGCCGTCGCCGTCTGCCGTGGGTAGAGCTTGAGCACCGCGCGAGTGATCACGCCGAGGGTCCCCTCGCTACCGATGAACAGATGTTTGAGATCGTAGCCGGCATTGTTTTTCAGCATGCCGTTCAGCCCGCCGACCACGCTGCCATCGGCCAGCACGGCCTCGATGCCGAGCACCTGGTCGCGCATCACGCCGAAACGGATCGCGCGGTTGCCGCCGGCATTGGTCGCCAGGTTGCCGCCGATCTGACAGGCTCCACGCGCGCCAAGATCGATACCAAGCGCAAAACCGGCCCGGTCAACTTCGTCCGCGACGGTTTGCAGCACACTGCCGGCACGTACGACGACCGTCGCCGCATCGGCATCTAGCGTCTCGATGCCGTTGAACCGTTCGAGCGACAGCGCCACCTGGTCGGCGGCGGTCCGCGCGCCGCCGGCAAGCCCGGTCAAGCCGCCCTGTGGCACCACGCCAAGTCCCAGCCGGTTGCACAGCGCCAACGCGGCCGACACTTCGTCGACCGAATGCGGCCGGACGAGCGCGAGCGGCCGCTCACCGGGCGCTTCGTTGTAGGCGGTGTAATGGCGCGGGTCGATTGCCGCACCGTGCACACATAGCCCCGCACCGAGTTCACGTTCGAGCAGCGCGCCGAGCGCCGCCCGTTCGACCTCATGCATGATGCCCCCTGCTTACTTGACAGACAGATCGATCGGACCGAAATACTTGCGTCCCAGCGTCTTCACCGTGCCGTTGGCCTGCAGCCTGGCGATGGCTGCATCGAGCCGCTGACGCAGTTTCACATCCCCCTTGCGCAAGCCGTAGGCAATGCCGCTGCCGAGGATCTTGTCGTCACGCACCATGCCGGCAAACTGGAAATCCTTGCCTTGCGCGGTGGCGAGCAGGCCCTTCTGTCCGGCCGGCGCCATCACCAGCGTCGCGTCGAGACGGCCGGCGACCATGTCGGCGTAAACCAGGTTCTGATCCTTGTACGAAGTCACGGTCACCCCCTCCGGCGCCCAGTGCTGCTGCGCATAGGTCTCCTGCACCGAGCCTTGCAGCACGCCGACGTTCTTGCCCTTGAGGGAAGCCGCCGTTGCGGTCAGACCGCTGCTCTTGCGAGCGATGAGCACGGTCGGCACGCGGTAGATGACACGCGTGAAGTCAATGCTCTTGCGCCGCTGTTCGGTCGCATTCATCGCCGAATTGATTGCATCGAACTTCTTCGCGTTGAGCGCCGGAATCAGACCGTCGAAAGCGTTCTCCACCCAGCTGCATTGCAGTTTTGCCGTTTTGCAGATGGCGTTGCCCAGGTCGATGTCGAAGCCCTGCAGCTGACCGGAGGCATCTTTCGACTCGAACGGCGGGTACTCGGCTTCGATGCCGTAACGCAGCGAATCGGCCGCCTGAACAAACGCGGCACTACACAGCGCCATGGACGCCAACAGCACTATATGCAGATTCTTTTTCATATCGATTTCCTTTGTAGAAAGCCCAGCCAGAGAAAAGGGGAACAGCAGGATCCGGCCGTAGACGGCACGGAGCAGGACGGGCGCCTCACGCGCCCGCGAGACGTCGGTGTGCAAGCGCCGGCAGGCGGACGCGGGTGGCGCGCAGCCGTTCGGCATCGAGCGTGGCGAGCGCCACGCCGGGTTGTTGATCGAGTTCGGCCAGCACGACGCCCCACGGGTCGACGATCATGCTGTGGCCATAGGTGCGCCAGCCGTTGCCGTGTTGCCCGCATTGGGCCGGGGCCAGCACGAAAGCCTGGTTTTCGACCGCGCGGGCGCGCAGCAGCAAGGACCAGTGCGCCAGACCGGTGGTGTAGGTAAAGGCGGCGGGAACGGCGATCACATCGGGCGCCGGCGCGGCGCGGTAGAGTTCGGGGAAGCGCAGATCGTAGCAGACCGACAGCCGCAAGCTACCGAACGGACCCGCGGCGCTGACGACCTGCTCGCCGGCCAGCATGGTCTCGGCTTCGGCATGCTGTTCGTCGCCGTCCTGGAAGCTGAACAGGTGCAGCTTGTCGTAGCGGGAGACCGCGACACCGTCAGGGTCGAACAACAGCGAGCTGTTGTAGGCACGCTGCGCATCGGCACCGCGTATCGGTACCGTGCCGCCGAGCAGCCATACGCCGGTTTCGCGCGCCAGGGCGGCAAGCGCGTGCTGGATCGGGCCGTCCCCCGGCGTTTCGGCCAGGGCCACCCGTGCCGTCTCGTCACGGCCGATGAAGCAGAAGTATTCCGGCAAGGCGACCAGCGTGGCGCCCTGCCGGGCGGCATCTTCGACGTGACGCCGCGCTTCGGCGAGGTTGGCGGCGACATCGTCGCGACTCAAGAGTTGCACGACGGCAGCAGAGATCGAAGCGGCCATGGTCATCGCCATTCCCCTATAAAGCCGCCAGACGGCGCGCAGCCTCTATCAGGGTCGCGTCGTCCTTGGAAAAACTGAACCGTATCAGGCCGGTGTCGTGCCCATCGGCGTAAAAGGCCGACAGGGGAATGGCAGCCACTCGCGCGTCCCGGATCAGGCCCTCGACAAACAGATGGTCCGGTTCATCCGAGATGGCGCGGAAATCGGCCAACATGAAGAAGCTGCCGCGGCTCGGCAAGAGTCGCAAACGCGAGCCGGCCATATGCTCGGCGAACAAATCGCGCTTGTGCTGATAGAAAGCCGGCAACGACAGATAGCTGTCCGGCTCGGCCAGTGCAGCGGCAAACGCCTGCTGCATCGGCGTATCGGCGGCAAACATCAGGAACTGATGCACCTTGCGGATTTCGGCGCTCAACGACGCCGGCGCGACACAGTAACCGACGCGCCAGCCGGTGACGTGGTAGGTCTTGCCGAACGAGGCCACCACCACGCTGCGCTCGGCGAGCGCCGGGTAGCGCGACATGCCGCGGTGCGCCGCTCCGTCGTAGACCATGTGTTCGTACACTTCGTCGGACAGGATGATGATGCCGGTGTCGTGCGTAAGCGCGATGAGCCGGGCGATGTCGGCCTCGTCGAGCACGGTGGCGGTCGGGTTGTGCGGAGTATTGATGATGAGCATGCGGGTGCGCGGGCCGATGGAGGCAGCCACCGCGTCCCAGTCGATGCGGAAGCCGTCTTCCGGCCTCAGCCCGATCGCCACCGGCGTCGCGCCTTGCAGGCGCACCATCGGCGCATAGCTGTCGAACGCCGGCTCGAAATAGATCACCTCGTCGCCGGAATGCACCAGCGCACTGACGGCGGAGTACAACGCCTCGCTCGCACTCGCGGTCACGGTAACTTCGCGTTCGGCGTCGTAGCGCGCGCCGTAGAGACGCTCGATCTTGTCTGCCAGCGCCTCGCGCAACGCGGCGACGCCAGCCATCGGCGCGTACTGGTTATGTCCGGCACGCATGGCCGCGGCCGCCCGCTCGACCAGTGCAGGATCGCAGGGGAAACCCGGCGCCCCCTGCGACAGATTGAGCGCGTCGTAATCATCGGCCAATTGGCCGATGACGGTAAAAATCGTCGTACCGACATCGGCGAGCTTGCTGTGCGGTGCGAACGGGCTGTTCATGCGCGGCTTCCGTCATGCTGAATGAATGGCTTTCACTATCGACGATGCTGCATAGCGTCACAATCGAAAATTAGTCATACTAGCTATGACATCAGGTAATGACGGCCATCGCCATGACTCCGCTTCCCTCCCTCGACGTGCTCAAGACTTTTGTCGTCGTTGCCCGGTATCTCAATTTCACCCGGGCCGCCGCGGCGCTGCATATCACCCAGGGCGCAGTCAGCCGACAGATCGCCGGCCTGGAAGACCGCATCGGCTATCCCCTATTCGTGCGCCAACCGCGCGGCCTCAAGCTGACGGCGCAAGGCGAAGCCTTGTTCGCGCCGCTCGCGCAATCGCTCGACGGTATCGCCGATCTGATCGAACAGGCGCGGCTGCAGCCCGCCACGCTGCGCATCAAATGCCCGAGCTGTGCAATGCGCTGGATGCTGCCGCGAGTGATCCGGCTGCAGCAAGCGCAACCGACGCTGAAAATCGAGCTGACCGCCGTGCTCACCCATGGCGTCGATTTCGCGCACGAGCACTTCGATGCCGCAGTGGTATTCGGCGCACCACCTTCGGGCCGCAATCTGGTCATCCATCGCCTGTTCGACGAACAATTGACACCGGTATGCGTGCCGGAGCGTCTGCCGAAGCCGGTGGCAACACTCGCGGCACTCGACGGCCAGACGCTATTGCACCCGACCCGCGACTGGCGCGATTGGCTGCGCTGGCTCGATGCCGCACATCTGGGCGCCTTGCCACCGTCGGTGACTTCACAACACTTCGAGACGCTGGATCTGGCGATTTCCGCCGCCATGCAGGGACATGGCGTGGCCATCGGCGATGTGGGACTGGTGCGCGAGGACATTGCAGCCGGCCGGCTGGCTACCCCCTACCCGCAACGCGTCGCCACCGGCGACAGTTATTACCTGGTCAATCCGACCACCGCCGCATCGGCCGAACTCGACAGCTTCACCCACTTCATTTGTGCCGAAGCCGCCGAGCTGCGCGCCTGGCTGACCGCCACGGCAGGCTGATCGTCTCACGATTATTTACCATCAGGAAACTTTAAATTAAGTTCCCGCCAATTTATTTATTCCCATAGCTTGTTTAGGGTAATGGCATTCACAACACAGAGTGCGGCCACCATGGATATCCCCTTCTCGCCAGTGCAAAAATTGCCCGGCTCGCCATTGACCTTCCGCCTTGCCCTGCCGGCCGAGCCGCGTGCCGCATTGCTGTTATTGCATGGGGTCGGCGGCAACGAAGACAATCTGCTCGATCTGGGTCGTGGCCTGGGCGACGATGTGTTGGTGGCTTCGTTGCGCGCGCCGCTGACGATGGCGGTGTCGCAGTTTGCCTGGTTTGCGGTGCGCTTCAGCTCGCAAGGTCCGGAGATCCAGGCCTGGCAGGCGGAAGAAAGCCGGCTCGCGTTGATCGAATTCTGCCGCCAGTTGCAGCAGGCTTATGGCATTGCAGCACAGCGGACCGTCATCGCCGGCTTCAGTCAGGGCGGCATCATGAGCGCGAGCGCGGCGCTTTCCGCTCCACAGCTCTTCGCCGGCTTCGGACTGCTTGCCGGCCGCATCCTGCCGGAGCTCGCGCCGCAGATCGCCGAACCCGCAGCACTCGCCCATCTGCGCGCACTCGTCGCCCATGGTCGATACGACAGCAAGCTGCCGGCCTTCTGGGCCGACCGGGCCGAGGCCCAGCTCTCCACGCTTGGCGTCGCGCACACTGCACGACGCTATCCGACCGATCACGGCATCTGCGCTGCGATGCGCGGCGACTTCGCCGCCTGGGCCCGGCCCATACTGGCCGGCACCGCCTGAGCGCCGACTTTTTATGCGAAATTTACTGCCGGCCTGATAGCCTGAAAGCACGCCTTAATCGCCTGCGAGGTCGTCATGACAGAGCAGAACTTGTTGCTTTATTCGCTGTTTCTGATCATCGTCAGCGCCGGAGTGAAACCGATCGGCAGCTATCTGGCCCGGGTATTCGACCGGAAGAAAACCTGGCTCGACCCGCTGCTCGTCCCACTCGAGCGACGCCTCTATCACTGGGCCGGCGTCGACCCGGACGAGGAGATGACTTGGCGACGCTACGCACTTTGTCTGCTCGTTTCCGCCCTGTGCGGCATTCTGTTTGTCACGCTGCTGCTGATGTTGCAACCGCTGGGCCAGCCGGCCGATCCGGCCTACCACCCCGCTCCGCTCCCCTTCCTGCTCGCACTCGACACCGCCGTCAGCTTCGCCACCACCACAACCTGGCAAGCCTATGGCGGCGAATCGACGCTCGGCTATCTGAGCCAGTCGCTGGCCCTGACCGCGCAGAACTTTCTCGCCGGTGCGGCCGGACTGGCCGTCGGCATCGCCTTCATCCGCGGCTTCAGCCGCCGTCATGCCGCCGGGCTCGGCAATTTCTGGGTCGATCTGACCCGGGCGGTGTTGTGGGTGCTGCTACCGGCGGCGATCTGCGGCGCGCTGGCGCTCGTCGCGCTCGGGGTGCCGCAGAACTGGCGGCCGTACGTGGCGGCGCATACCCTGGCAGGCGGCTTGCAATGGCTGCCGCAGGGACCGGTGGCAACACTGGAGTTCATCAAAAATCTCGGCACCAACGGCGGCGGTTTCTTTGCCGCCAACGGCGCCCATCCGTACGCCAATCCGTCGGCGCTCAGCAACCTGCTCGGCATGCTGGCGATCGTGATGATTCCGGCGGCACTGACGCATACCTTCGGCTTGATGACCGGCCGGGTTGCGCATGGCTGGTTGCTCTACACGGTCATGGTGGCCCTGTTCGCCGGCGGCCTCGTGCTGCACGACCGCTTCGAGCAGGCCGGCAACCCGCGCATCGCGACACTGCACGTCGACCAGCGCGCCAGCGCGCTGCAGGCGGGCGGCAATATGGAAGGCAAGGAAACCCGCTTCGGCATCGGCGGGACCACCCTCACCGCCATCGTCACCTCGAATGGCGCCACCGGCTCGATCAACCAGTCGATAGACAGCGACACCCCTCTCGGCGGCGGCGTGCTGCTCGTCAATCTGCTATTGGGGGAAGTCGTTTTCGGCGGTCTCGGCAGCGGTCTGTACAGTCTGGTGCTGATGGCCCTGCTGGCGGTATTCGTCACCGGGCTGATGATCGGCCGCAGCCCGGAGTATCTGGGAAAAACGCTCGGGCCGCGGGAAATCAAACTGATCGCCCTCTACTGCATCATTGCGCCGGCACTGATCCTGCCGCTTGGCGCGCTGGCGCTGACAACCCAGGCAGGGCTCGCCGGACTCGCCACCAACGGCGGCGCGCATGGACTGACTTCCGTGCTGATCGCCTATGCATCATGCTTCGCCAACAATGGCATGGCGTTTGGCGGCATGAGCGTCAACACGCCTTTCTATCACCTGACCACCATCGTCGCGATGCTGGCCGGGCGTTTCGGTCTCGCACTGCCAGTGCTCGCGCTGGCCGGCTGCCTGGCCACACAGGGCTGTCGTCCGGTCTCGGCCGGCACCTTGCCGACTGACGGTCTGACCTTCGCCGTGGCGCTGCTCGGCACATTAGTGCTGGTCGGTTTGTTGAGTTTCCTGCCGGTATTGGTGATGGGACCGCTGATCGAACACATGCAGATGGTGGCTGGGCCATCTCACTGACGCGCCTCAGTGCCGCAATTGCAGCGCAATCATCCGCACCACCAGTTCGCGGCGCAACGCCTGGCGCTGCTCGCCTTCAGGCAGGGATTCCATCGTTTGCCTGAGCGTGGCGATTTCCTTGCGCAGCATCACCCCTTCAGGCGCGCAACCAGCATTTTTCAGGATCTTGTTGACCATGCGCTCTTCGGGCGATGCGAACGGCTCGTCCTCGATGACGAGCGGCTTGCCGGCGCCGGGCAGATTGTCGAATTCGCCGCGCTGTTGCGCATCGGCGATACGCTGTTCGGCCAGAATATCCAGAATGGAAAACATGTGCTCACGATAACAGAGAATCGGCGTGAAGGGCCGGCAAACGCCGGCCCTATCCTGTCCTCAGTCTGCCGGCCAGCACAGTTCGCGCCGCTTTGCAGCGCTCGCGGCGGCCAGTTCGATCAAGGTCATGACGTCGATTGCCTCTTGCGCCGACACCGGATTCGGCGTGCCGCTGGCGACAGTGGCGGCCAGCGCTGCGTAATAGCGACGGTAGTCGCCGGCCAGCATCGGCACCTCGCTGCACAGCTCTCTGCCATCGGCTTGACGGATCAACGTACCGGGCACCGGATCACAACCCCACCCCGGGCAGCCAGGCTGTTTACCCTCTTTCAGCATCGTCTCCTGTGTATCCAGACCGTATTTCACGTAGCTCGCACGCGTGCCGTGCAGCGCAAACCGCGGCGCGCCGCCGCTAACCAGCGTGCCGCCGCGCAGGGTGACCCGCTTGTCGGCATAGCGAAGCAGAACGTTGAAATGATCGACTGCGCCGGCACCGTCGCGCAGCACGGCAAGATCAGCGAAGACCGCTTCCGGCCGGCCGAACAACTGCAAAACCTGATCGGCAAGGTGTGGTCCGAGGTCGTACCAGATGCCGGTCGCCAGGCCGGGTTGCTCGCGCCAGCGCTGGCGCACTTCCGGACGGTAGCGGTCGAAACGCGACTCGAACTGGACGACGCGGCCGGCTTCGCCACGCTCGAGCAGCGCCTTGAGGGTGAGGAAATCCGCATCCCAGCGCCTATTCTGGAACACCGACAGGATGAGGCCGCGCGACTCGGCCAATGCCAACAAGGTACGCGCTTCGTCGAGCGTGGCGGTAAACGGCTTGTCGACCACCACATGACAGCCGGCCTGCAAGGCCGCCTGCGCCAGCGGAAAGTGGGTGTCGTTCGGCGTGGCGATCACCACCAGATCGGCGACGCCGTCGGCATACAGTGCCGCCGCGTCGGTGTACGGCCGCGCTTGCGGCCAGTCGGCGCAAGCTGCCGCCGCCTTGCTGCTGACGATGGCGGCCAGTTCGATGCCCGGCGTATGCGCCAGCAGCGGAGCGTGAATGGTCTTGCCGGCATAACCGTAGCCGATCAGTGCTGCCTTGAGGGTGGACATGGAGCTTCTCCCGGAAAAGGAACGGTCAGTCGCGCAGCGGTGCCGTAGCTGCGTGGCCAATCAGCCGAAAGGTAACCAGTGCTCCGGCCACGGCAAGCAGCATCGGCACCAGGAAATCATGATCGATGCGAGTGAATTCGAACACCAGCATAATCGCAGTCAGCGGCATTTGCATTGAAGAGGCCAGGAAAGCGGTCGCGCCGACAATGGCGAACGCCCCGGGCGACGTGCCCGGCCAGAGCATATTCCAGCCGCCACCGAGCACAATGGCCAGCAAGGCGCCGTTGGCGAGGCCCGGCGTGAGCAAGCCGCCCGATGCGCCGGCACGCAGGGAACTGGTGGTAAAAATCATCTTCAGCGCAAAAAGCACGGCGGCAAGACCGATGCCGAGCCGGTTGTCGAACGACAGGCTGGCGGCACCCTTGCCGTTGCCGGGCAATTGCGGAAACCAGATGACAAAGACGCCAATCACGGCGCAATTGATCAGCATGAGCAGCGGCAATGGCCAGCGCTTGGGCGCCCTGGCACGGGCACGTTTGGCGATTTCGCTGTAGCCCCAGGCGACGGCACCGAACAAGGGGCCCGAGAGCAGCGCCCAGACGATCAGCGCCGGCGTGATGCTCCAGGCCGGCACTTGATATTGATGTTCGTTGCCAAGCCCGATCCAGGCCACCACAGCGGCAAGCGTCGACATCGTCACCGCCGGCGCGGCGACCCACCAGGCGAAGCTTCCGAGCAACACCTCCATGGTAAACAGAGCACCCGCGAGCGGCACGTTATAGACCGCGGCCAATCCGGCGCCGGCAGCGCAGGCGACCAATATCTGCCGGTCACGCGGCGCGAGCTGCAGACGATGACCGAGCCAGCCGGCCATCGCCGCGCCCGCCTCACGCGGCGCCACCTCGCGACCGAGCGGGGAGCCGAGCGCCACCGTCACGATCTGCAGCAGGACATGGCAGAACGTGCTCAGCAGAGGCATGCGCGGATCGTCGGCTTCAACGGCTTTTTTGATATTCACCAGCGGTCGGCCGTAACGGAACAACAGCCACCAGCCGCCCCCGCCAACGAGGCCGCAAACGACGAGCGCGCATAGACGCCGCCACGGCGGCGAGGCGCTGACGCCATCGAGAAATGTTTCACGGCTGATGATCTGCCCCGGACTGTAGCCATAGGCCAGATGCTGCACGCCGTGCAGCAGGTAGGACAGTGCAATGCCGGCCAGGCCGGTCGCGACGCCCAGCACGACAGTGGCCAGGGCGATGGCGGCGATGCGGCGCAAGCCCAGATGCTGGGCGGACAGAGAAAACATCATCACAAACGATTCAGGTTCGACAAGACAAAGGCAGTACGGCATGCGCCGCCGCACCACCAGCCCCTCAAGAAGTTCCGAAACTTTATTGGTAGCGAGCAAAAAATGGAAATGTTTTTCATTAACGACCGTGACGGCGCCAAAGGACACTGACGGAACACCGACGCTACAACGGCGACGCTGACGGAATTCCGATGACATTGCTGCGCCGCAACAGCGAAAATGAAAAAATATTTCTTACATATCAACAAATTAAAAACAACTTTCTCATCAAACCCGTCTGGCATGACTCGTGCTGTATCTGTCGCAAGCTCCGCCAGTGAGCGCCTACACAACAACATACAGCATATAGGAGTACTTCATCATGTTCGGTTCGATACACCAGATCCTTTTATCGTTGATCCCGGTGACCTTTGTCATCCTGCTCGGCTGGTTTGCCGGCTATCGCAATATCGTCGATAAAAAGCACAGCACCACCCTTGCCACCTATGTCATGAATTTCAGCTTTCCCTGCGGTCTGTTCCTGCTCACCGCGGGCAGCAAGCCGGCAGCGCTGTTCAACGGCACATTCGTTCTCGCCTTCTGGCTTGGGCTGATGGGCATGTATGTCATCAGCTTCCTCATCTATCGCTTTGTACTTGGCCACAAAATCCCGGAAAGCGCACAGGGCGCCTTTGTCTGTTCCTTCCCGGACATGGCCTTCATGGGCATCCCGATCTTCACCGCCCTGCTCGGCAAGGCGGCGATCCTGTCGGTCGCCATCGGCAACATCTGTACCAGCCTGATCATGATTCCCGTCGTCACCTACTTCATGAACAGCCGCGGCGCCGATCAGCAGACCATCGGCCAGGCGGTATGGAAAGTGGTGACCAAACCGCTGGTCTTCGCACCGGTGCTGGGGATCCTCTACTCCCTGCTCGGCCTGCCGCTGCCGGATATCGCCAAGCACTCGTTCGAGCTGATCAGCAATTCCACCTCCGGGGCTTCGCTGTTCGCGCTCGGCCTGATCATGTCGAGCTTCCGCATCAAGTTCACCCGCCTCGTCGGTCTGAACATCCTGCTCAAGAATGTCGCCCACCCGGCGATGATGATGGGCCTGCTGCTGGCCTTCGGCGTCCCGGGCGCCTTCGCGCGCGAAGCCTTCCTGCTGTGCGCGATGCCGACCGCGACCATGACCACCATGTTTGCGCTCAAGTACGACACGCTGCAGGAAGAAAGCACCAGCAGCACGATTCTCGGCACCATCCTGTCGTTTCTGACCCTGTCGATCTGCATGATGCTCGTCGGCGTCTGAGGCATGGATGGCGCGCTCATGCACGGTATCAGTCACTATTGAGAGATTGAAAAAATGGACATGCAAGTCAAGGTAAAGCCGGTACGGCAAACCGGCCATGAACTGCTGGAAAATCCGCTGCTGAACAAGGGCACCGCCTTCACCCAGGAAGAGCGTGATCTGCTCGGACTCAACGGCATGCTGCCGGCCCGGGTCGAAACGCTCGAGCAACAGGTCGAACGCGCGTTGCAGACGCTGCGTGCGCAGCCGGATGCGCTGTCGAGCTACGTTTATCTGCGCAGCCTGATGGATATCAACGAAACGCTGTACTACGCGGTCGTCTCGCGCGACCTGTACGGCATCCTGCCGTTGATCTACACGCCGACGGTCGGCCAGGGCTGCCAGGAATTCAGCCATATTTTCCGGCGCCCGCGCGGACTGTTCCTCAGCATCGCCGATCAGGACCGGCTGGATGAGATCTTCGCCAACCCGCGATTCGACGAAGTGCGCTGCATCGTCGTCACCGACGGCGAGCGCATTCTCGGTCTCGGCGACCAGGGCATGGGCGGCATGGGCATTCCGATCGGCAAACTGGCGATCTATACCGCCTGCGGCGGCATCGACCCGGCCAGCACGCTGCCGATCATGCTGGATACCGGCACCAACAATCCCGACCGCCTCGATGACCCGCTCTATCTCGGCGACCGCCGTCCGCGGGCGCGCGGAGACGAATACGACCGCTTCATCGACGCCTTCGTCAAGGCGGTCAAGCAGCGCTGGCCGGATGTGCTGCTGCAGTGGGAAGACTTCCACAAGAACAACGCCACCCGACTGCTGGAGAAGTATCGCGACCAGTTGTGCACCTTCAACGACGATGTGCAGGGTACTGCATCGATCGCGGTCGGCACCCTGCTCGCCGCGATGCGGCAAACCGGCCAGCCGCTCACTGAACAACGGGTCGCGATCCTCGGCGGCGGCACGGCCGGTATCGGCATTGCCAATCTGCTCAAGCGCACCATGATTCAGGAAGGACTGAGCGAGGCTGAAGCACAAAGCCGTTTCTACATCGTCGGCAGCGAAGGGCTGGTCACCGAAGCCACGCCTGAGTTGTCCGATTTCCAACGCCCGTGGAAGCGCGCCAGCGCCGAACTCGGCAATTGGCAACTCGACACGCAGGGCAGGGTCATGCTGCTCGATGTGATACGCAATGCGCATCCGACGGTACTGATCGGCGTGTCCGGCCAGGGCGGGGCCTTCAATGAAGCGGTGATCCGCGAGATGAGCCGGCACTGCGCGCAGCCGATCGTCTTCCCGCTCTCCAATCCGACATCCTGCGTCGAAGCTCGGCCGGCCGACATCGTGCGCTGGAGCGACGGACGGGCGATCATCGGCACCGGCAGCCCGTTCGAGCCGGTCGAGTTTGCCGGCAGACAACACCACTTCGCGCAGTGCAATAACTCCTACATCTTCCCCGGCATCGGTCTCGGCGCGATTGCCGCCCGTGTACCGCGCCTCAGCGAAGACATGTTCATCGCCGCAGCCCGCGCAGTTGCCGAACTCTCGCCGGGCGACGGCAATCTGCTGCCGGCCCTGACCGATATGCGCAAGGTGTCACGCGCCGTCGCGCTGGCCATCGCCCGTCAGGCAGTTCGGGAAGGCATCATCGCGCCGCAGAGCGATGCGATGATCATGGCGGACATCGATGCATGCATGTGGCAGCCCAGCTACCAGCCATACGCACTGTACGAACAGATCTGACGCCGTCACCTCGCAAACCGCCGCGCCGGGTCGCCCGCGCGGCGGTTTTCATTCGTGCTCGCGGCTGTCCAGGCCGTGCTTGCGGATCTTGTCATGCAGGGTGGTGCGCGCCACGCCAAGCGCTTCGGCGGCGCGCGAAAGATTGCCGCTGTGACGTTGCAGCGCCTGGGAGATCAGCATGCGTTCGAAATTGTCGACCGCTTCGACAAGCGGCGGATCACGCAGCGGCACCTCGTCCTGCAACAGCGGATCGAGACCGAACAGGTAGCGTTCGGCCATATTGCGCAATTCGCGTACATTGCCGGGCCAATCATGCAGCATCAGGTCGGCCACGATGGCGGCGTCGGGTTCGGGCGGCGGCATGTCATGCCGCTGTGCGAACTGGCGCACGAAGAAATCGAACAACAGCGGCACGTCTTCGCGCCGGCTGCGCAGGGTCGGCAGGCGCAGGGTCACGACATTGAGGCGATAGAACAGGTCGCGCCGGAAGCGGCCGGTCTCGCTCGCGGCGAGCAGGTCCTCCTTGGTGGCGGCGATGACGCGGAAGTTGACCGGTATGGTCTGGTTCGAACCGAGGCGTTCGAGCGTGCGCTCCTGCAGCACGCGCAGCAGCTTGACCTGCAGGCCGATCGGCATGCTTTCGATTTCATCGAGAAACAATGTACCGTTCTCGGCGAACTCGATCTTGCCGATGCGCCGCTTGCTCGCACCGGAAAATGCGCCGGGTTCGTGACCGAATATTTCGCTGTCGAACAGCGTTTCCGGCAGGCCGCCGCAGTTGAGGGCGACAAACGGACCGCTGCGGCCGCTCAAATCATGCAGACAACGGGCAACGAGTTCCTTGCCGGTACCGGTTTCGCCATGGATCAACACGTCGGCCGAAGTCGGGCTGATGTGACCGATTTGCTGGCGCAACCGCTGCATCGGTTCGGTTTTACCGATCAGCCGCCGTTCGAGCCCTCCCCGCTCGGCGATTTGCCGGCGTAACTGGCGGACCTCGCGCCCCAGGCGGGTCTTTTCCAGCGCCCGCTTGACCACTTCAACCAGATGCGGCGACAGGAACGGCTTTTCGATGAAATCCCAGGCGCCATCGCGCATGGCCTGAACCGCCATGGCGATATCGCCGTGACCGGTGATGAGAATGACCGGCCGCTCTGGCGCGGCAGCCACCTGCTCGCGCATGAAACTCAGCCCGTCAGCGCCAGGCAGGCGGATGTCGGAGACAATCACGCCATCGAAATCGGCATCGAGCCAGTCGCGCGCGGCCTCCACCGAGTCGACGCCATGCGCCGCGATGCCGGCAAGCAACAAGGCCTGTATGCAGCCGAGTTGCACGTCCGGATCGTCTTCAATCACAAGTACATCAATCGGATTCATGGTCATGGGGTCCGCCAGGTTGCGCAGGGAGATCGAGGAGAAACTCGGCACCGCCCTGCGGACGGTTGCCGGCACTCAGGTTGCCGCCGAAGTCGCGCACGATGCCGGCCGAGATGGCGAGCCCCAGTCCGAGTCCGTGCGGCTTGCCGGAATGAAACGGTTCAAACAGGTGTGCGATGGCGTCGGCGCTGAGGCCCGGGCCATTATCGGCCACCGTCAGCCGGACACGCCCATCCTCCTGCCACCAGCTAATGACGATTTGCGCCGCACCGCCTCCCGCCTCGCAGGCATCGAGCGCATTGCCGATCAGGTTGATCAGCACCTGCTCGAGTCTGAGTGCGTTGATATGGGCACAGACCGGCTCCGGCGGCGGCCTGCGTTCAAGCTGCGCGCCAGCCTTGCGCAGGCGCTGTTCGAGCAGCGCCAGTACCTGCTCGACCGGCTGCACCAGATCGATCAGGCCGGTTTCATCGCCGGAGCGGCGCGCAAAGCTGCGTAATTGGCCGGTGATCGCACCCAGCCGCAGCACCAGGCGCGAGATCCGCTCCAGATTGCCCTGCGCCGTCGTCAAGTCGCCGCGCTGCAGAAACTCGCGCGCGTTGTCGGACAAGGTGCCGAGCGCGGCGAGCGGCTGGTTGATCTCGTGGGCAATGCCGGCGGCCATCTGGCCGATCACCGCCAGCTTGCTGGCCTGGATCAGCTCGTCCTGTGCCGACTTGAGATGGCGTTCGGCCTCGCGTCGCTCGCGGATTTCTTCCACCAGGCGCGCATTGTTCTGGCTGAGCCAGACATTGCGCAAACGGGCACGCCCAGCCCGGCGGCGCGCGAGCCACAGCAGGACGGCAGCGATCAGCAAGGCCGTGCCGGCAGCGGCCAGCGCGGCGCTGGTCCGAGCCAGGTTGCGGCTCGGCGTCAGATCGTAGAACACGGTCAGATGCCATGGGCCGCTGCGGATCGCGCGCGTCTTGGTCAGGAACAATCCCGAGGTGGCAAACCCCGTCGCAACCTCCCGCACGTCGGCATGCAATTCGACAATGCGGGTATTGGCATCGAGTATCGTGCGCGTGATCAGCCCGAGCGGCGGCAACGGCCGGCGGTTGTATTGCTGCGTCTGGTCGAGCCGTGCGCGCAGCGCCGCTCCGAGCGGCGCGAGCGTCGCATATTTCCACGACTCGACCGAAGACAACACGATGACACCATTCTCATCGGCGAGCAGCGCCGGCGACTCGGCATGCGACCACGAGCGGGCCAACTGGTCGAGACTGAGCTTCACCGCCACCACGCCCAGGCGCCGTCCATCGCGCTCGACCGCCGTCGACAGGTAGAAGCCGGGGTCGTTGTGGGTCGTGCCGACGCCATAGAATTCGGCCACTTGTCCGGCTCTGGCATCGCGCACATAGGTACGATAGGACAGATCGCGGCCGACGAAGCTGTCGGACTGGCGCCAATTGCTGCTGGCCATGACCCGTCCGGACGGATCGATCAGGTAGACGTCGAGCGTACCGACGGCATGATTGAGCAGCGGCAGATAGTCGTCGACCGCACGCAAGCGTTGCCGATCACGCGGCGCGTCAAACAGCGCCGTCACGCGCGGATCGAGACTGACGGCTCGCGGCAGATAGACGTACTGCGCCACGTCGCGGGCGAGCGCGCCCGCATACATGGCCAGGCGCTGATCGCCATCGTTGCGCAATGCGTCGACCTCGCGGTCGAACACCAGCCGATAGGCAATCGCGGCGCTGACGGCGACCAGCATCGCGGCGCACGCGAAGAAAACCACCCAGCGCATCCGGCCCAGCCGCCGTATCATGCAGATTCCCGATTGAATGCTTCAGAGAAAACATCATAGCCAAACATGGCAATGAATGCGCCATGCATGAGATGTGGCGCACAACAAAACGTTAAATTTGCCAATGATATGTAATGAACCGTAAAGCATCTTCAGCCAACAGGCGTTTGCTGCTACGTTTTCCCGGTTTTTCCTTGTGAGTAATGTCACCGTGCCAGCACTACGCCCATTGGTCATCGTCTCTTCCGCCGCATTACTCGCCGGCTGCTCCATCATCATGGAGCCGATCACCGGCGCCATCTCGGTCGCCGGCAATATGATCAGTTCGGTAGGCACCTCGATGGGGGGGCCAGCCAACTCGGCCTCGGTTTCCGTCAATCCGCACCCGACGCTGCACAATATCTGCATCGAATGGAATCAGAATGTGACCGTGCAGGATTTCTTGCCGGAACTGCAGAACCAGCTGCGTGCGCATGACATCGACAGCAAGGTTTACGACCGCGGGATGGCGCCTTCGGAATGTGAGGCGGTACTGTATTACACGGTGCAGATGCAGTGGGGCACCCCATCATTCCAGGACACACAGCAGTCCTACATCAATGGCATCAACCTGCTGGTCAAATCACGCGGCCAGATGATTGCAACCGCCACGGTGGGCATGACCGATGCCGACACGCAGAATCACTGGGCGCCAACCAGCAAGAAACTCGCACCGCTGGTCGACGGCATCTTCGGCAAGGCCGGCCAGCCGCAGCCGCAGACGCCGGAAGCACAGGCAGCGCAGGATGCCAAGCGCAAGGCTGAGCAGTCGAAGAAAACCGCCTCGCCCTACACAATGTCCTTGCCATCCTGGCTCACGCCGTCCTCGCCGGACAGCAAGGTGACCTTTACCAAAAATTGATCAGGTCGGTCAGGAAGCGCTGCAACTGGGTACGGGAAACAACCTGGGATGCGACGCCGTCCACCACCTGTTCGATGCGGGCGTCGGCCACATTGTCGGACGACACCACGTTGCCGGCCTTGATGTCGCGCCGGTTGACCACCCCGGAGAAACGCAGCACGGTGGTCGATCCGCTCGCCGCAACGGCCTTTTCCCCCGCCACGGCAAGATAGTTGTTGGGCAACACCTCGGTCACCGTCACCATCAGGTTGCCGCTGAGCGTGCTGGCGTTGCTCACCTTGGCCTGGCCGTTGAGCGACTTGCCGCCGCCGCCCTTGCCGCTGTAATTGAAGATTTCCTTCAATAACCCGCCCATCGATGACATCGCGCCCGGGCCGGTTTCGCTGACCGTGGTGGTGGTCGAGGTGGACGTATTGGCCGTGTTGGAAGACGTCAGATTTTCCGAGATATTGATCTGCAATTCGTCGCCGACACGGCCGGCAATCGGCTCTTCGAACAACAATGTCGCCCGGCTCGGCTGATAAATCGCGCCGGGATTCTCTTCAAGCACGGTAGCGGAATATTGCGGCCGGACATGGGTCGGCGCAGTGACGAGGCTTTGCGGTGTGGAGGAGCAGGCGGAAAGGGCTGCGGCGGCCACCAGAGGAAATGAGCGGCCCATCCATTTTTGTTGCATGTTTCCAGTCCTTTCAACACCTGATTGCCAGTTCGGATTCTAAAGTCCGGCAGCGTAAATTTATGCTATTGAAGCATAATACAAAGTAATTTTTTATCAACATAATGTAAACATTAACCACAATAATTAACTCAAGTTCACACAACATCCCGTAAAGCGCCTGTCAGCATGACCAGCCCACCCACGGTCAGCAATCCTTACCTTGCATCATCAACAGGCGAACCAATCAGCAGCGCAGCGGTCGACTCCACGCAAATCACGATTTTTCCGACGCAGATATAATGCAAACGGCATTGATCATTTTTCCCATCTTTGCAGACACCTTTTGTGGAGTCCCACCATGGCATCGACGACCAAGCGCCTGCCGATCTGGACGATCGCCGCGCCGCTCTGTGGCTGGCTACTGCTCGCCGGCAAGGGAGCCGGCCTCGGCAGCGGCTATTATTCGGCCCTCCTTGCGGCGGGCCTCTTCGCCGGCGTGCTCGCTGCGGTACATCACGCCGAGGTGGTCGCGCACCGGATCGGCGAACCCTTCGGCACGCTGGTGCTGGCAGCGGCCATCACCGCCATCGAGGTGGCGCTGATCGTCACGCTGATGATCAGCGGAGGCATCGCTACGGCTGCGCTGGCGCGCGACACGATTTTCGCCACCGTCATGATCATCCTCAACGGCATTGTCGGCTTGTGCCTGTTGGTCGGCGGCAGACGCTATGGCGAACAACGCTTCAATCAGCCAGGGGTGAACGCCGCGTTATCGACGTTGGCGGCCATCGTGGCTCTGACGCTGATCCTGCCGAACTTCACCGCCACACCGGGGCCGTTCTATACCCCGCGCCAGCTGGCATTCGCCGCACTTGCATCGGTGGTGCTCTATGGCGCCTTCGTGTTTGTGCAGACCGTGCGCCACCGCGACTATTTCCTGCCGGAAAACGAAGAATCCGGAGCGAATGCTCATGCGTCGCCGCCACCGGCCAGGACTGCGCTGGCAAGCCTGGTCTGTCTGGTCGGCGGACTGGCCGCAGTGGTACTGCTCGCCAAATCGATTTCGCCGCAGATCGAGGCGGCGGTCGCCGCCGCCGGAGCGCCACCGGCGCTGGTCGGGGTCATCATCGCAATCATCGTGCTGCTGCCGGAAGGACTGGCCGCACTGCGCGCGGCACGGGCCAACCGGCTGCAAACCAGTCTCAACCTCGCCCTCGGATCCGCACTGGCCAGCATCGGCTTGTCGATTCCGGCCGTGGCGGTGGTATCCATCGTCAGGCACTGGCCGCTGGCACTGGGCATCGATGCGATGTCGACCGTGCTGCTAGTCTTGTCGTTGCTGGTCGCGACCTTGTCGCTTGGCACCGGGCGCACCACCATCCTGCAGGGGGTGGTGCACCTGGTGCTGTTCGCCACTTATTTATTTTTGACCGTCGTACCGTAAGCGGCCGAGGCGATGGCATCGGCCATCGCCGCTTCACCGACCCGGCGCATGGCGGCGATCACCCCGTCACGATCTCTGGCGTCCTTGTTCTGGCTGAGCTTGGAGACAGCTTCGATCCGCTCGATCAACACCTCAATCCCCACCGCCTCGGCAAGCAATGCATCGATATAGGCAGGATCGGAATCCCCCATCTTCCAAGGCTGCGCTTCGCCGACGCGCGCCTCGTGCACGCGGGTCAGCCGCGCCATCACGCCACGCAGAAAACCTTCGTCGTCGCGGATCTGCAGCCGGCCATGCACATGCACGGTCTGGTAGTTCCAGGTCGGTACCTGGCGGTGGGTTTCGTGCTTGCTCGGATACCAGTTGGGCGATACATAGGCGTCTAGACTATTGAAAATCACCAGCACTTCGCCGCCAGCGGCGAAGTGCTCGACCAGCGGATTGGCACGCGCCGCATGCGCCAGAAGACGGATCGGCGCATCGGCAGAGAACTCGGCTTCGAACGGCAGGTGGCAGGCATCGAGCCCGGCCGGGCCTTGAAAACAGACCGTACCGAGCGGTGCGGTAGTCAATACGCGGCGGATTTCTTCCACACGCGTTTCGGGAAATGGTTCGGGACTGTACATGATGTTCCTCCGGACATGCAGCATGACTCGCCGCCCCGTCATATAAGCACAATGGGACGGTCGATCCCAGAGCCTGTTTGCAGGTCGCAAAGGGGGCCACTGCCGCCTGGCTCGTGGCTCATGGCACAAGCCAGGCCGATTTGAAATCGAACCAGCCGAGACTGTTGAGCCGTACGCCATGCATGCGACGCGTGCCCTGCAGTCGGAACCAGCTGTGGAACAGTGGAAGCAGCCAATGGTGCTGCACCACTTCGGCGGCGATCGCCCGTGCGTCCATCGCCCCCGACCGCCAGGCGGACAGCCAGTCGGCGAGCGGCAAGCCGCGCCCCAGGCTCGCACGCAGCAACGGCGTGCCGAGCAGCCAGGCGGCAACGGAAAAATCGGCCTCGCCGGCGAAATTGATCGAACCCAGCCATAGATCGAAGCCTCCTTCGCCACGCTCCCACTGGCTGTAATCGATGCAATGGCATTCGAGCGTCACGCCGTATGCCACCAGCCAGTCGGCCATCGCCCGGGCCAGTTGTTCGTAGTCAGGTTGTTGACCGTAGTAGGCGAGACGCAAGGTCAGCGGCGTGGCAAGCGGACTGACAGCACCGCCCAGCCGGCTGTGGAACCACTGCGGCATCAGACTTGCGGCCGGTGTCCAGAACTGGCGCACGGCGGGCGGCAGCCGGCCGCTCAAATCGAGCGGCGACAGCACACGCGCGAACCAGCGGCGCAAAGCATCGTCGGCCAGTCGCGGCGAACGCGCGTCGCAGAGCAGGAAATGGCACCCCTGTTCGGGCTCCATATCCGACAACTCCCCCCGGTGGGCCCCCGGGTTGATCTGCACCTGCAAATGGCACGGATCGCGCTCGGGCGACGCTGCCGTGTCCACACCGGCCATGATCCAGACCTCCACCTCATCGAGCAGGGCGCGATAGCCGAAATAGTCGTCGAACGCCCGCAGGCGCAGATGCAGCTCGTCGTTGGCATCGACCCGGTACGGTCCGGTACCGACCGGTAGCGAAGCGAAGCAGGGACGGCGGGCATGGTCAGCGGGCAGAATCATCGCCGGCGTGTCGGCGAGCAACCACAACAGCCAGTTGTCCGGCTCGCGCAGGTCGATGGCGAGACAGCGTTCGGACAGCGCGCGCACGGCGCCGATATTGTCGTACAGCGGCAGCGCACGCAGGCGTTCGAAAGTGCTCAGCACATCATTCATGTCGAGCCGGCGGCCATCATGCCAGCGCACCGCCGGGCGCAGATGGAAATGCCATTCACACGCAGAAATCCGGTACCAGTGATGCGCCAGATCGGCCTCTATTTCCCCTTTTTCCTCATTAATGCGCGTCAGACCATTGAAGACTTGGCCGACCAGATGCCGCTCTGAGCGGCGCATCGGTGTGCCGGGGTAGAGATTGCGCAGCGTGCGGTAGTACGGCACGGTCAGCACCTGCCGGTCATCCTCCCAGCGGCGGCCCAGCTTCGAAAGCAGCAGCGATGAGAGTTCGCGTCGATCGCCGCCGAGCAGATCGACGGCCTGGGTCACCTGTCCGCGAGCCAGCAACAGTGCTGCGGCATCGCGCTGCAATTCGCCGGGAGGCTTGAGAAAGGCGAGCTGCGACCGGCCGCCGCGACCGGCGCGGGACTGCCAGGAAATCCAGCCGCGTTGCTGCATGGCCTGCAGCAGATTACGCATATGGCGACGCGTACAACCCAATTCGACCGACAAGCTCTCCAGCGTTGTGGCCACAGACTGTCCGGATTGAGATTGATACAGTCGGACATAGTGCGAATTCAGCGATGAATGGCTCATAAGGGGAAATAAATTTCCATCCTTTCAGCAATTTTTTATTCCTCTTTCTCAAGCAAAAATAGCGCAACACCCAGACAGGAGTCCAGACATGAACACCATCGAACTACTCGTCAACCACCGTGATTACCTGCACCTCCATCTGCCGCGGCACCCCGAGCACGCCGACTGGGCACTCGAGGTGTTGCGCGATCTGATGCAAGGCCAGACACCGCAGCCACCCTTGCCGACGACGACCGGCACACAGCCGCGGTAAGATTTCCCCATCCACTCAACCATGGACCTCATTCATGCAACTCTCTCCCGGCAGCATCCTGCAGGCGCAAGCGCTGCTTTTCGACATGGACGGAACGCTGGTCGACTCGACGGCGGTGGTCATCAAAGTGTGGCGGCGCTTCGCCGCCCGCCACGGCCTCGACGCCGAGCTGATTCTGGCCGATTCGCACGGACGCAGGACTGAAGACACCGTCGCGGCATTCGCGACAGCAGGCATGGATGTGGCTGCCGAGGCGGCACAGGTCACCGCCGAAGAAATCGCCGACAGAGACGGCATCGTCGAAGTTCCGGGCGCGGCGGCGCTGCTCGCGCAATTGCCGCACTCACGCTGGGCAGTGGTCACCTCGGCCAGCCGCGAACTCGCAACCACTCGCATCCTTGCCGCCGGGCTGCCGCTGCCGAAGGTGTTGATTTGCGCCGAGGATGTCGGCCACGGCAAGCCGGCACCCGACGGCTATCTGGCCGCCGCTGCCGCGCTGGGCATCGCACCGGCGAACTGTCTGGTGTTCGAGGATGCACGTGCCGGACTCGATGCCGGCCACGCAGCCGGCATGCAGGTCGTGGCGCTCGCCACCACCCTGCCGGTTGAAGCACTCGGCGCAGAGTGCTGGATCCGCGATTACCGTGCCGTGCAAATCCGGATGGACGCAGACGGCATTGCACTGCAGCGCACGCCGGCCTGAGCGGAATTTGCAGCAGCGCAAGGGCATCCATTAAGCTGGCTGGGCACATCGCAGACTTATCCAGGAACGTCATGCACGAGAGCGTGCCCGAGGCCTTTGAATCACCGCTCGATCAGGCCGAATTCCGCCAGTTGGCGCAGCGGCCCGGCGTGGAGCTTTACCGCGCCCATATCGTGTGCCACGCCTTTGCTCCGCATACGCACGAGGCATTCGGCTTCGGCGCCATCGAACGTGGCGTCGAGCGCTTCCGCTACGGCGGCTGCGAACATCTTGCGCCTCCCGACTCGATGGTATTCATGAATCCGGACATGCTGCACACCGGCCAGGCGGCAACGGCCGACGGCTGGCGCTACCGGATGATCTACCTGACACCGGAGATGCTGGCGACGCTGAGCGGCGACGCCGGTTGGTGGTTCAGCGAAACGGTCGCCGACCATGATCGGCCTCGTGCGCGCCGCTTGTCGGTCTTGCTCGATGCATTGTGGCGCGCGCGCGAGCCGCTCGCCGTCGACAGTCTGCTGCTGCAGGTGATCGACACACTGCGGCCGCACGCCAGCATCGATCGCCCGGCCGGCGCGGAACGGCCGGCCCGTTTCGACACGGTGATCGACTATATGCGTGCGGAACTCGATCAACCACTGCGCCTCGAAACCCTTGCCGCCGTCGCCGGGCTTAGTCCATATCACTTCCTGCGCAGTTTCCGGGCGCATTACCATGTGACGCCGCAGCAGATGCTGATGGCACTGCGGCTGTACGCGGCAAAGTGCCATCTCGCCGCCGGCGCGGCGCCCGCCAGCGTCGCAGCGGCCGTCGGCTTGTGCGACCAGGCACATCTCACCCGCGCCTTCTCGAGCCGCTATGGCGTGACTCCGGCGCTGTATCAGCACCAACTACGCCGCTGAGCGCAATCTGGTACAAGACCGGCCGCATCGTTCTGGTGCAGGATTGGCCGATCGGTCAATTTCACCAAAGAACATCCCCATGCTGAAAGGCGTTTCCTTTGCCCTGGCGGCAGGATTGCTGTGGGGGCTGGTTTTCATTGCGCCACAGCTTCTTCCCGACTATCCGGCGACATTGCAGTCGTTCGGCCGTTATCTGGCTTTCGGTCTGATTGCGCTGCCACTCGGGCTGGCCGACCGCAAGGCGCTGGCCCGCTTCTGCCGTGCCGACTGGCTCGAGGCCCTTCGTCTCGCCGCCATCGGCAATCTGCTCTACTACCTGTGTCTGTCAGGCGCCATATTGCGTGCCGGCGGCGCGGTACCGACGATGATCATCGGTACCTTGCCGGTGGTCATCGCCATCTGCGCCAATCTGCGCAATCGCCGCCGCGACGGCCAACTGCCATGGCGACGGCTGATCACACCGCTCGCGCTCATCGCGCTCGGCATCGCAGCGGTCAACCGGGCCGAACTTGCACGGCTGCCGACTGGCGCAGACGGTACCTGGCGCTATGCGCAGGGTGTGGCGCTCGCCATCGGGGCGGTGATCTGCTGGACCTGGTATCCATTGCGCAATGCCGATTGGCTGCGTCACCATCCAGACCGCAACCCGCGCGTCTGGGCAACCGCGCAAGGGCTCGCCACTCTGCCGCTCGCCGTCATCGGTTATGCGCTGATGTGGGGCTGGTCGGCCTATGACGGCACCCGCCTGCCAATGCCGTTCGGCCCTCGACCGCTGTTTTTCTGCGCCATGATGCTGCTCATCGGCCTGTGCGCATCCTGGCTCGGCACCCTGTGCTGGAATGCGGCGAGCCAACGCCTGCCTACCGCCATCGCCGGACAGTTGATCGTGTTCGAAACGCTGGCGGCGCTTGCCTATACCTACCTGCTGCGCGACGCCTGGCCGCAACCGGCGGCGGCGCTCGGCATCATCCTCTTGCTGGCGGGCGTGCTCGTGTCGGTCAGGATCAAACCGGTGCGCAGCGTCTGAAAACGCTATCATTCACGGGTAGGATATTTGCCAAACCCACAACAGAAGCCAGCCATGGATCGCTCGCAACAATCGGTCATGCCGGCGGGGAAAATGCTCAGCCCGCGCGACCACAATCAGGTGCTGCCTGATTTCCACTACATTTACCCCGTCGTCTCGCGCCGCGCCGGCGGGGTGTCGATCGGCGTCAATCTGAATCTCAACAATGCCTGTAACTGGCGTTGCGTCTACTGTCAGGTCCCGGGGCTCCAGCGCGGCGCCCCGGACGCCGTCGATGTGGCGCAGCTGGAACAGGAGCTGGCCGCCATGCTGGACGAGGCCCTGCACGGCAGCTTCATGGCCGAGCATGTCCCCGAAGCCATGCGCCGCTTGAGTGATATCGCCATCGCCGGCAATGGCGAACCGACCCTGAGCCCGCAGTTCGCCGAGGTCGTCGACGCAGTGCTGCGACAGGTCGACGCCTTCGCCTTGCGCGGCAAGATCCGCATTGTGCTGATCACCAATGGCAGCATGCTGCACCGCGAACCGGTGCAGGCCGCGCTCAGACGCATGGCAGCGGCCGGCGGAGAGGCCTGGGTCAAGATCGACCGCGGCAGTCTTGACGCAGTGCGACGCGTCAATCAGGTCGGCCAGGCGCCCGAACGCGCCCGGCGCCAGGCCGAGCTTGCCGCGGCCTGCTGTCCGACCTGGGTGCAAACCTGCATGTTCTGCTGGGATGGGCAAGCGCCCGACGAAAACGATGTCCGCGACTATCTCGATCTGGTCGGCTCGATCCACGGCATCCGCGGCGTGCTGCTCTACGGTGTGGCGCGCACACCGATGCTGGCCGAGGGCAGCCAGGTCGGCACGGTGGACAGGGCCTGGTTGCAGACGCTCGCCGCCAGACTGCGCGATCGCGGCATTGATGTGCAGCTGTACGGCTGACATCGACAGACGAAAAAACCCGCCGGCAACTGCTGGCGGGTTTCTCTTTGCGGGTCGGATTCAACGCGCAGTTTCGGTCACGGCCATCTTGGCCACCGCGACGGCAGCTGCCGGCTCGGTCGGCGGCAGAGTCGCCGGTTCGACATCGACAGCCACCATTTCCTTGAGATGCGGCGCCAGCAGACCAAACATCAGATAACCGGCGAGCATGATCAGGCACCCCCAGAATACGGCGCTCTGGCCAAGCGAGTAGATGCTGTACATGGTGTAGAGCAAGGCAATCGCCGCGATGCAGAGATTGATCACATAGGATTTATGCTCGACCCGGTTGCGTTTCATGATCAGCGCCAGCGGCGTGAGCGAGAGCAGATAAGGCACCACATTGTTGAAGACGGCCAGGTTGACCACCGCGTTGAACTGCTGGTTGAGGTCGGGCGAAATGGTCATCAGCGAAATGACAGTCTGCATGACAAGCGTGATCAGCAGGCCGCGCACAGGGACGCCATGCTTGTTTGCCTGGCCGAACACCTTCGGGAACATGCCGATATCGGCTGCGCTCTTGGCAATCTGCCCCATGGTAAATTGCCAGCCGAGCAAGGAGCCGAGGCAGGCCAGGATGGCAAGCATGCTGATGAACTGACCGACGGCAGGCGTGAACAAGGTGGCGAAGGCGAGCCCGAACGGTGCGTTGGAATTGGCAAGCGCCTGATTGGGCACGATACCCTGGATCACCGAGGTCGACAGCATGTACACCACAGCGGCGAAACCGGTGCCGACCAGGCAGGCGATCGGTACGTTGCGCTTCGGATTATCCACCGTATCGGAGCAGATGCATGCCGACTCCATGCCGATGAACGCCCACAACGTCAGCGAGATGCCGGAAGTGATCGCCGTGCCGACCGGTACATGATGAATATTCCAGCTGCCGGCGAACATGGACGGATCGAACCAGAACCAGCCAAAGAATGCCAGGGAAGCGACCGGGATGATCACCCCCCAGACCGAGACGGAATTGAAGCGGCTGGTGATGCGCGCCCCCCAGAAATTGGCGATGGTGGTCAACCACAGCGAGGCGATGACGCCGATGCAGGTATGCACCGGCGTCGAGCCCAGCCAGGGGATGAAACTCGATAGATAGCCGATGGCGGATACGGCAATGGCGATATCGCCGACCACCAGGCAAAAAAAGTAGTTATAGGAAGTCATGAAGAAGCCGGACTTGCCGTGCCCCTCTTCCGCATAGAGCGAGATGCCGCCGGAGCGGGGCACCAGATAACCGGCCACGGCGAAGGAGTAGGCGAGCGCCATCGCGCCGATCGCCGACACCAGCCATGACAGGATGGAAATCGAACCGATTTTCGCCATGTTCGACGGCAGCATGATGATGCCCGACCCCATGATGTTGACGGCGACCAGCACCGTGAGGCCCGTTACCCCCATTTTGTCGGATCGTGTAGTCATATCGTTACCCTATCTTTCTTGATTCATTGACAAGCGCATGCCCCCGGCGCAACGGGAAAGCCGTCCACAAACCGGTGCGCCAGAACGCATGCGCCGGGTTCAACTGCGACGTGGCCTAGCGCAGCACATAGACATGAATGCGCTTCTTGCCATGCGCGTCCTGCTCGACGTAGACCCCCTGCAGCTCCGGAGCAAAACCGGGCAGGCGGTTCAGCCCGTCTTCCAGTGCGCGGAAATACTTCCACACCGGTCCGCCCCATACTTCGCCCGGCACCGCACAGATGATGCCGGGAGGGTAAGGCAGCGCCCCCTCGGCAGCGGTGCGGCCTTCTGCCTGCTCGAGCGGTACGAGCTCGACATGACCGCGGACGAACTCGAGATTGGCGGCACGGGGATTCATCGCCACCCGAGGCAGATGGCGTGCGCGGAACATGTCGCGCTGCAGCTGGTTGATACCGTGTTCCTTATACAGGTCATGCATTTCCTGGCACAGCTGGCGCAACGTGTAGCCGGCATAGCGCTGCTGATGTGCGGCATACAGCGTCGGCAGCACCTCGGCCATCGGCGCGTCATGTTCGAGGTAGTGTTCGAAGCGGGCGATCTGGGTGACGAGCTGTTGCAACTTGCCCATGTCCTCGCCCGGCGTGAGCAGGAACAGGATGGCGTTCATATCGCACTTTTCCGGCACCACACCGTGTTCGCGCAGGAAGTTGGCCAGGATGGTGGCCGGCACACCGAAATCCGCGTACTTGCCGCTCGCGCCATCGATCCCGGGAGTCGTCAGCTGCAACTTGCACGGGTCGACGAAATACTGCCCGCGCACGTAGTTATCGAAGGCGTGCCAACGCTCGCCGGGGACGAACTCGAAGAAGCGCAGATCACGCGCCATCTCTTCGGTGTCGTAGTCCTGCCATTTTTTGCCATCAACCTCTTCCGGCACGAAAGGACGGATGTATTTGCAGGTATTGAGCAGCATCTTGCGCGCCTCGATACCGGTCTTGACGCAGTCGAGCCACATGCGGCGCACTTGCGCGGTGCCGTGCATCCTGGCGTTGACGTCGAGCGCGGCAAACAGCGGATAGAAGGGGCTGGTGGAGGCATGCAGCATGAAGGCATTGTTGAAGCGCTTGTGATTGCAATAGCGCGGCTGCCCCTTGATATGGCTGTCCTTCTTGTGGATCTGCGACGCGAGCGAGAACCCCGCCTGCTGCTTGTGCACCGACTGGGTGACGAAGATGCCGGGATCGTCGGCGCCCAGCTCGAGCAACAGCGGCGAGCAGTCCTTCATCATCGGAATGAATTGTTCGTAACCGACCCAGGCCGAATCGAACAGGATGTAGTCGCACAGGTGGCCGATCTTGTCGACCACCTGGCGAGCGTTGTAGATGGTGCCGTCGTAGGTGCCGAGCTGGATCACCGCCAGACGGAACGGACGTTCGTCCCGGACGCGTCCCGGGGCGACTTCGGCGATGCGTTCACGCAAATAAGCTTCGTCAAAGCAATGTTCATCCAACCCGCCGATGAAGCCGAACGGATTGCGGGCGGTCTCCAGATACACCGGCGTCGCGCCGGCATGAATCAGTGCCCCGTGGTGGACCGATTTGTGGTTGTTGCGGTCGAACAGCACCAGGTCCCCCTCGGCAAGAAGGGCGTTGCACACCACCTTGTTGGATGCCGAGGTGCCGTTGAGGACGAAATAGGTCTTGTCGGCGTGATAGACGCGTGCGGCTTCGGCCTGCGCATGATGCGGCGCGCCCTCGTGAATCAGCAGGTCGCCGAGCTGCATGTCGACACTGCTCAGATCGGAACGGAACAGGGTTTCACCGTAGAACTCGTAGAACTGCCGCCCGATCGGATGCTTGCGATAGAACTGGCCGCCATGGTGACCTGGACAGCCGAAGGTGGCGTTACCCATTTCGACATAATCCTTGAGCATGCCGAAGAAGGGCGGAAACAGCGATGCTTCGTATTGCTTCAACGCCAGTTCGATCTGATGGCCATAGTAGTCGGGGGTCTGTTGATCATCCTCGATCACGCCGCTCAATTGCCAGGCGGATTCGAGCGGCACGGTCTCGGCGTTGCGCACCAGCGCGAAGACCGGCAACTCGAGCCCCCGGTCGCGCAGATCGGCCAGCGCGCCGGCCCTGATTTCCGCCACGGTCAGCACGGCGGCGCCAACGTCGGAGAAATCGGTGCAAGAAAAAGACACCAGCTTGCGCTCGGTGGAAAACACGGAAACCGGAACTGCGCCGACAGCAATTTTCAAATAGCTCATTTCATTCCTCGCAATTTAATGAGATGAAGGCAATAGTTATTCATGGCGGCGAATATAAATACATCGCAACCGGAATAAAAAGGCGCAGACCATCCTTATTTAAATACACCGCAATTAATATGCAGAGCATTCAAATTGCACACGGCCATCCGATGGCGTGACCGGCCGTGAAATGGTCTGAGGGAGAAAACGGAGGTATTACGGGAAACGCAGCGTGCGCGACCAGCTGTCGCCGAACACCAGTTCGCGCGGCATCCAGTTGCGACATTCGCGCAGGACCTTGAACAACTGGCTCAGGCGACAGGAAGCGGTGGTTGCTTGCGGCATGTAGCGGTACTGCATGCCGAGAATGAGGGAAATCAGCCGTATCTTGACGGCGCAGGCCGTGCCATATGGATAGCGCATCGGCGGCAGATACTTGTCCAGATCGATGTCGTCCACCGGCGGCGCGGCGTGGAAGGTCCACTCATGACGCGCTGTGGCGGCAAGCGTGCAGCGATAAGCGCCGAAGGCATGCCAGGAAGCGCCAAGATCAAGCGCGTGATGCTGTGCCATGGTCTTCACCCTCCCGACAGGAGACGGCGAACGGCGCATGCCGTCCGTCCATCGTTGGACATCGATGCCGAATACCGCCCCGGAGCAGGGATCGTTATCGGCTTACTTTTTCATGTAATGACGATATTACACGACCGATAAAACGCAATTGATCTCGGTCAATAATGCTTCATGATCAACTTATATACAGGCAACAATTAACACTCGACGCCACATTCAATACACGGCACATTAAAAAATAACAGATCGGCCAATTTAAAAAAAAGGGGACACATCATTATCTGGAATCGACGCATTGTTGCAGCGCGGTCCTGGAACATTGCCACAGCGGCGACCGGCTCGCCCCCCCATTCTCATCGGCAGCGACTACAGTTAGACTTGAACGTCATCGCCGACAAGAAATTTCCATGATGAATACCCCTCTCTACCTTTTGTTCTGCGCATCCGCCCTGGCGGCGGTGTTCACGCCCGGCCCGGCGGTCATGCTCGCACTGCAAAACAGCACGCTGTACGGCTGGCGTCGCACGGCCCTGTCGTCGCTCGGCAATATCTCCGGCCTGTTGGTACTGATCGGCGCGAGTTCGATCGGTCTGGGCGCAGTACTGCGTACGTCGGCAGCACTGTTTTTTGTGCTCAAGCTGCTTGGCGCCGCTTATCTGATCTATCTGGGGGTCAAGCAATGGCGTGCCGAGCCGGCACCGGCCGCGCAGCAACAGGCGCATGCGGCGGTCGAGACACGCCGGCCGCTGAGTCTGTATCGCGAAGGGCTGCTGCTCGCCCTGTCGAACCCGAAGGCGATTCTGTTCATCACCGCCCTGTTCCCGCAATTCATCCTGCACGGCGCACCGCTGCTGCCGCAGTTGGTGCTGCTGTCGCTGACGTTCATGACCCTGTCGTTTTCAGCCTTGATGACTTACGCCGTCGCCGGCCACCTGGTCGGCAGCAATATGACCGAGATCCTGTCGTCGCGCCGGTTCCGCCGCACCACCGGTAGTCTGTTCGTCGCGATGGGTGCCGGACTGTTGACGCTCAAGGCGCGCTGACGCCGGCTTGATAAGGAGGAAGGCATGCTCACGTTGATTGCCGGATTAATACTGTTCGTCGGCATGCATTCGGTGCGCATCTGGGCGCCGGCCTGGCGCGAGGCGCAGATCTCCCGGCTCGGCCATACGGTCTGGCGCGGCATTCATTCATTGGCGGCCCTGGCCGGCCTGTGGCTGATCGTGCGGGGCTTCGCTTCGGCACGCAGCCTGCCGGGGCTTTACTGGCAGCTGCCGTACGCCATGCGGCACGGCATATTCCTCGTCATGCTGCTCGCCTTCATATTGCTGGCGGCCAGCCAGATTCCCGGCACACGCTTCAAGCAAAGGATCGGACACCCGATGGACCTCGGCCTGGTGCTGTGGTCGGGCGGCCATCTGCTCGCCAATGGGCGGCCGGCCGACATCGTGCTGTTCGGCGCATTTTTCGGCTGGTCGCTGACACTGCTCCTGGTTTCGCTCAAGCGCGATCGGGCGGCCGGGGTGAGCTACCCGACAGGCACGATCGGCCGCGACCTGCTGGCAATCGCGTTCGGGCTGCTGTTCTGGATCGCATTCCTGCTGTTCCTGCACCGGCAACTGATCGGCATCCCGCTCCTGGGATGAGATGAGCAGCCGCAAGCGCCGCACATCAGCGGCAATCTTGCGGCGCCCTGCCCCGCGCTAGTCCAATCCCGACTGCATCCGCCCCAAAGGCGACAGCGCCTCCGCCGACATCCGCCCGGCAAAATCGACCTCGAAATGATCGGCGGGGAAATCCGGCGGACTCTGCCCGGCGAGAAAAGCCGGCATCTGGCGCGCCAGATAGGCATCGTTCTTGGCGCACCCCGGTGCCGCCGCGATATACATGACATTGCTCCAGCCGGCGCCTCGGTGCTCATCCTCCACCGCGTGAATGACATCGCAGTGCCAGAACACCGCATCACCAGGATATAACAGCGGGATGGAGGTCAAGCCGTCTTGCAGTACCGCATGCCATTGCGGCATCAAGGACAGGGCCCTGCCCGGCAGGGCGCCGCACAGATCGTCATCCGCCACATCGTCCTGCAGCGCTCGCAACAGCAGATAGGCCATGGCGTTGGCAATGGGAACCAGTTGCAGGGTGCCGTCGCCCGGCCCCTGTTCCGTCAATGCCGTCCAGCCCTGGAAAGTACGGAACATCGAGCAGACCGCCGGGGAGGGAATTTCGCGTACCGTCGTGCGGAAGGCGGCGTCATACGGATCGTAATGTTGCCAGTTGCCAGCAAACACATGACGGTAGACTTGGCGATAGTGCTCATCCAGCCAGCGCTCGACCGAGCCGCCGTCGCAGTGCGGCGACAAACCCAGCGCCCCGGAGCCGGGGGGGCGGCGACGCAAGCGGTCGGCATAAACCAGCGTCTGGTCGGGATTGAAATGGCGCTGGCCAGCGCTCTCGAAACGCCACAGCCGGTTGAGAAACACACGGCAGTCGGTCAACGCGGGTGACTGACGGGCAATACACTGCGGCCGAGACCAATAAATGCCGTAGATTTGCGGCGTACTGGCCGCCAACTCGCCGAAGTAGTGGTCGTCGGCGCGTTGCGACAGACGCAGATCGAGGCGGTTGCGGGCCAGATAATCAGCAATTTCGGCATCCCAGCGCATCGCCTGCTGCTGCGGAAACACGCCGCGGATCACACAACAGCCGCGCTGCCGGATACGGGCGATCTCTGCCGGCGTCACCGTGCCGGCGGCAATGTCGCTGCCGGCGATTTGTGGAATCACATCCAGACCTTGCCGCCGTTCAGCGACGATGGTCTCCACCTGGCGTTGCATTTCAGAATGCAATTGCGCAAACACCGCCCGATAGTCGGGCAGTGCGAGACGCAGTTGTCGTTTGACGGCACGAATGGCTGCCGGCAGATCGTCGATGTGTAGCGCTTCCATCAGCAGGTCTCCTCGTTTGCAGGGCAATGCGCAAAGCTTAGAAGGCACTACCGCATCGGAGTGATACGATCCGGCCAATTTTTCAGCGGATTCGGACATGCGTGCGTTATTTGAACATGTGCAGTTTGCTCCGGGCTGCTCGGTACGCGTCTACCACCGCAGGCAGTCATTCATTCCGTTCGAATGGCATAGCCACCCGGTGTATGAACTGACCTTGACGATGAACAGCCGCGGCATGCGCCATGTCGGCACTTCAGTTGCCGCATACGGCGAAGAGGATCTGGTACTGCTACCGCCCGATCTGCCGCATAGCTGGGTATCGGACAAGACGGACTGCGACGGAACGATGCCATCGGCAGTGGTGGTATGGTTCGACGGAGACTGGCTGCGGCGGATCGCCGCGTGTTGTCCTGAGTACACGCGCCTGCCGCGACTGTTGCAGCGGGCGGAAGGTGGTCTGGCCTTTGGGCGCGAAACCGGCCACAGGATACGCGAGCACCTTGGCGGACTGCTGGCCGGCACGGCGCACGAACGGCTGGCAACGGTGCTGACCGTGCTGTGCCTGTTATCCGAGGCGGATGCGCAGCCCTTGTCGGCATCCGCCGCCCCGGCGCACGCCGACCGCCAGCCGGCACGCATCGCCCGGATCCTGGCGCTGATCGGCAGCCGTTTCGGCGAGCCGCTGAGCGTGCCGATGCTGGCGCATGCCGCCTGCCTGTCACCCCGCTCGCTGAACCGTGAATTCCACCGCCATGTGGGCGAAAGCGTCGGCCGTTATCTGGCGCGGGTGCGTATCGCCCACGCCTGCCGGCTGCTGGCGCAGACCTGCCTGCCGATCGGCGTCATCGCACTGCAGGCAGGCTTTCGCAGCCAGACACATTTCAACCGCCAGTTCCGCCAGCAGCAGACGATGACACCTGCCGCGTATCGCCACGCACATAGCGGCGCGGAACCGGCCGGCGAGACACCGCCGCTGTGCAGTCGTCCGATATCGCTCGAACGCGCGGCGGCGCGCGAGGCCGATTAGCCTGGCTCGACCACGCCTTGCAGGGTCGAGACGAATTCGGCCGTACGCGGATGGGACGGGCTCTTGAAAATGCGTTGCGGTGTACCACTCTCGATCAGCGCGCCGTTTTCCAGGAACACCACTTCGTTGGCAATGCTGGCGGCCAAGCGCAGGTCGTGCGTCGCCATCAACATGGTCATGCCTTCCCGGGCAAGCTGGCGCAGGACTTCGACCACCTCACCCGACAGCTCCGGGTCGAGCGCCGAGGTTGGCTCGTCGCATAGCAACACACGAGGCGACGGCGCCAGCGCCCGTGCGATCGCCACCCGTTGCTGCTGACCGCCGGACAGCGTGTTGGGCCAGGCATCGGCCTTGTGTTCCATGCCGACCTTGCACAGCAGCTCGAGCGCCCGTTCGCGGGCGCGCGTGCGGCTCCATTTCTGCACGGTGAGCAGCCCTTCCATGACGTTTTCCAGTACGGTGCGGTGCGGAAAGAGCTGAAAGTTCTGGAACACCATGCCGGTCTGGCGGCGCAATGCCTGCAGCGCCAGCCTGTCGGGCCTGCCGCTGCCATTGAATTCGATCGACGTATCACCGACCACCACCCGCCCTGCCTGCGGTTGTTCGAGCAGGTTGACACAGCGCAGCAACGTGCTCTTGCCACTGCCGGACGGGCCGATAAGGGCGGTCACACTGCCTTCTGCAATCGTCAGATCCACACCCTTGAGCACATGGTGCTCGCCGAAATATTTGTCGATGGCGCTCAGGCGGATCATGCCGGACCTCCCGTTCGTTGCATGTGCTGGCCGAAATAGACTTCGAGTTTCTGCTGCAGTGCAGACAGCACGGAACTGAACAGCAGATAGATGAGCGCGGTTTCGGTATAGAGAATCAGCGGCTCGTAGGTCACCGAGGCAATACGCTGCGCCGCCTGGAAGATTTCCGGCACGGTCAGCACCGCGGCGAGGGACGTATCCTTGATCAGCGAGATGAAGGTATTGGACAACGGCGGCACGGCAATGCGTGCCGCCTGCGGCAGGATGGTGCGCCGCATGGCCTGGGTCCAGTTCATGCCGATCGAGTAGGCAGCCTCCCATTGGCCCTTGGGTACCGCATCGATGACTGCACGAATCACTTCAGAGGTGTAGGCGCCGATATTGAGCGAGAAACCGATCAGCGCCGCCGGGAACGGATCGAAGACGATTCCGACCTTGGGCAGTCCATAGAAGATCAGAAACAGTTGCACCAGCAGCGGCGTACCGCGGATCAGCCAGACATAGAAGCGCACCACCGCCACCAGCGGCCGCGCGCCGTAGAGACGAATGAGCGCGCTGACGAAACCGAGGCTGAGGCCGCAGGCGAACGACAGCAGCGTCAGCGGCACGGTAAACACCACCCCGGCATAGAGCAGGGGCGGCAGGGAGTCCCACATCAGTTTCAGCCAATCTGGCATTGCAGCATTTCCATGAGGTATTGGTTGCGCCTCGCCGGCGCCAAAAACACGACACCCCGGAGCGCGTCCGGGGCATCTCTAGTCAAATGGCCTTGCGACCGCCCACCCTTACTTGGCGATATCGTCGGTACCGAAATACTTCAGCGCGATCTTGCGATAGGTACCGTCGGCCTTGATGGCGCTGAGCGCCTTGTTGAGCGCGGCCTGCAATTCCGGATTGCCCTTGCGGAAAATGATACCGGAAGCCTCGGCGTTGGCTTCGTAGGCCACCACTTTCACCTTGGCGGCCGGCTGATGCTTCTTGAAATCATAGAACGACAGGCTGTCATTGACGGTCGCATCGACACGGCCATCGGCAAGCAGCTCGATCGCATCGTTGAAACCTTGCACCGGTACGATTTCGGCGCCGTTGGCCTGGGCCAGCTTGCCGAAGTTGCTCGTCAGGGTATTGGCGGACTTCTTGCCCTTCAGGTCGGCGAAACGCTTGATCGAGCCGTTGTCGCTGCGCACGATCAGCGCAGCTTTCGATACGATGTAGGGATTGGAGAAGTCGTACTTGGCCTTGCGTACATCGGTGATCGACACCTCATTGATCACGGCGTCGTAACGATTGGCGTCAAGGCCGGCGATCAGGCCGTCCCACTTGCCTTCGACGAATTCGGCCTTCACACCGATCTTCTTGGCCAGCGCACGGGCCAGATCGACGTCGAAGCCGACCAAGGCGCCGGAAGCGTCATGGAAGGTAAACGGCGCATAAGTACCTTCGGTACCGAACTTGATCACACCGGCGGCCTTGACCTGGGCCAGTTCGGAGCCGGCGAAAGCGGTTTGCGCAGCAAACGGCAGCGCAGCGACGAGGGCGAGAGATGCCAAGCGTTTCATGAAAACTCCTTTTGCGGGTTCGGATGGCCAGACGGTCTTTCTGCGGACCGGCTTCGGCGCGGGATGGGGTTCAATTTAACAGCAATGCAATATTCAGTAAAAGAATAATAAATTTTTAAAATATCATATTGGGTAATATAGCCATCTCGCAAGTCACGGCCCTCCTCCTCAGGTACAGCCGCGGCGGCTTAGCGCCCGGACCATGCCGGCCAAGCACAAAAACATAATATAATAGATAAAAAATGACATAAAACTAAAAAATCATGATTAATCAACAAGTCGCGTGATCAGATCAGCAAACCGTATTTCATGCAGGAAATATTGGAATCCACGAAATAAGTGCATCATTTTAGATACATGGATTTAAAATATTAGTTCTAGTAGAAAATTGTTTGACAAAAGTCAGGCCGGCCTGTGAATAATCCGTCGATTGTTATGTGCTCATAAAAACATCAACAACAGGCCAACTCATGTCGATCTCTCAACGAATTGCAAACATCTTGTCCATATCGGTGCTGGCGATGCTGCTGCTGGGCGGCGTCGGCGCCTGGCAGCTGAGCAAGGCGCAGTTCCGCTTTGTCTACCTGCAGAACAGCACCTTCCCCAGCCTGCAGACCCTGATTGAAACACGCGATGCTTTCGGTGAATTGCGCGTGCAACTGTTGCACCGTGCGGTCAACGACGGCAATCCGGCCCTGCTCGATCAGCAGATCGACGCAGCGAGACGCGCCATCAGCCATCAGCTCGACGTCTATCAGAACACCGATGCGGTCTATGGCGACGACGACATCAAGGCGCTCGGCGCAGACACCGAAGCGGCCATCGCCAGTGCCGACCAACAGCAGATCGCAGTCGACCGGGCGGCACTCGGCACCTATGACCGCCTGTGCGACCAATACCTGCAACACTTGCGCGCCGGCGACAATGCCGGAGCGATCGCCCAGTTGCCCAAGCTCGGCCAGGCGGGCGAAGCGTTCCGCGACGCGCTGAAGAAACATATCGCGATGAATATGCAGTTGGCCGACACCCTGAAGCAGATCGGCGCCGATAGTTACCGCGAGGACCAGATCGGCATGCTGGCCGGCGGTACAGCGGTGATTGTCTGCATCATCCTGCTGGGACTGCAGCTGTATCGTGGCATTCACCATAGTCTGGATGCGATCCGTGATGCGGTGGAGCAGGTCGAAGCCACGCTCGATTTCAATGCCCGTGCCGAGGTGGTGCGCATGGATGAGATCGGACATACCGCCACGGCATTCAATCAGTTGATCGCTCGCATGCAGGACAATTTGCGCAGCCTGCTCTCCGGCGCCACATCGGTCGCCGACGTTTCGCGCGAGCTGGCGCAAACGGCAACCCAGGTCTCGGCATCGGCATCGGCGCAGAGCGAATCGACCGCCAGCATGGCCGCGACCGTCGAGCAACTGACGGTCAGCATCAATCATGTCGGCAACCAGGCGCAGGCAAGCCTCGAAGAGGCCAGCGAAGGCGAGAAGCTGGTACAGGACGGCACCAGCATCATCGGTCAGACGATTCACGATATCCGCGAGATTTCGACAACCGTGACATCTGCTGCCGAAGGTATCCGCGAGCTCGAGCATTACAGCACACAAGTCAGCAGCGTGGTGCAGACCATCGGCGACATCGCCGACCAGACCAATCTGTTGGCGCTCAACGCCGCGATCGAGGCGGCACGCGCCGGCGAGATGGGCCGCGGCTTCGCCGTCGTCGCCGACGAAGTGCGCAAGCTCGCCGAACGCACGACCCATTCGACGCGCGAGATCGCCGAAACGATCGCGGCGATGCGGCAGCAATCGGCGCAGGCCACCGCGCGCATGCAAGACGCCGAAGCCCTGGTTGAACATGGGGTAGCGCGGGCAGACAGCGCAGATCAGGCCATCCGTCGCATCGGCACATTGGCAGCCAGCACGGCGCAGCACACTGGTCTGATCAGCAACGCCATCCAGGAGCAAGGAGGGGCGAGCAACGATATCGCCGTACAGATCGAGCGGGTGGCACAGATGACAGAGGAAGCGAGTGCCGCAGCACAGATGAGCGCGGACAACGCCCGTCAGTTGGATCAGTTGGCACGACAGCAGGCCGAAGTGTTGCGCCAATACAGATTGTAATCATCGAGAGACGACATTCCGCCATGGCGGATTCCGATGCCGTTGCGCCCGGGGCGCAGCGGCATTTTTTATTTGCCTTGCGCGCTGACGCTCACCGGCAATGCGCTTAACGGGTCACCGGCCCGGCCAGATCGGGCCCGCCAGGCACCAGTTGCCGGTAGAGCGCGGCCAGCCGCCCAGAGGTCTTCATGCGCGCGATTTCATGGTCGAAGAGCGCGCGCAACATGCGTCCGCGCGGCGTATCGGCGAAGCCAAAGTAAAGCGGTTTACGGAAAACGCTGGCAATGACGAAGTCCGGTGCGGCCATGTGCTGCTGCCGTGCAAGGCTCGCCAGCTCTTCGGCATTATCCATCACCGCGTCGAGACGCCCCTGCCGCAGCATGGCGAGCGCAGTCTGACGGTCGTTGACTTCGTAGGCGTCGACATGGAGTTGATAGGTTCTGGCCAGTTCCGGCGCGTAATTAAAGCCGCGGATCCAGCCGACAGTCTTGCCGTTCAGCGCACGCAAGCGCCCGTCCCACTTGATGCGGGAAGTGTTGATCAGCACGGCGGTTTCGTCGATGGCCGTGTAGTCCCCGGCAAACAGCACGCCGCGATCGGGCTCGCGATAGAGCGCCGGCACGACATCGGCAGCGCCGGACTGCACGAGCGCAGTCGCACGTGTGAACGGGGTGATTTTCACCTGAACCCGGTAGCCGTGCGCAGCGAACACGGCTTTGCACACTTCGACCAGATAACCGCCGCTGGCGTCGACGTAGCGCGGCCAAGCGTCACTCGCCAAGGTGATCACCGCCGGTTCCGACCTTGCCGCCGTCGCAGCCAGCAGCGCCAGTAGCGCGAGCGCATGGAACAATCGTCGCATCTTACTCCGTGTTTCTGTGGTGGGTTTGCCTCGACACAACGTCGACCGCGCGGACCAGCCAGGAAATTTCGGTTAGAACCGAGGCCTTGTAAGAAATTATGCGGTACGCTCTGGGAATCGTCGATCGACATACCTCTGCAGATGCTTGTTGATTACCAGAATATTCTCAACGCGATAGCGGAAGAAGTCGAACCGCTGACCTGGCAGGGCCGGGTAGCTGATTATATCCCTTCGCTCGCGCGCATTGCGCTCGGGCAGTTCGCCATGTGCGCCGTCACGCTCGACGGCCGGCATTATTCGGTCGGCGCGGCCGACCGGCGTTTTTCGATCCAGAGCATTTCCAAGCTGTTTGCACTGACGCTGGCGTTCCGGCAACTCGGCGATGGGCTGTGGGATCGCGTGGGTCGGGAGCCGTCCGGCAATCCGTTCAACTCGCTGGTACAGCTGGAGTACGAGGCCGGCAAGCCGCGCAATCCGTTCATCAACGCCGGTGCGCTGACTGTCACGGACGTCTTGTGCAGCCATTCGGTCAACGCGCATTTGTCGATGCTGCATTTCCTGCGCCGGCTCAGCGGCAGCCGCGATCTGCAGTTCGATCAGGAGGTGGCGGCGTCGGAGGCGGCCACCGGGCACCGCAATGCGGCGATGGCGCACTTCATGAAGAGCTTCGGCCGTATTCATTCACCGGTCGATGTACTGCTCGACAGTTATTTTCACCAGTGCGCGATCGCCATGAGCTGCCGCGAGCTGGCCACTGCCGCGCTGTTTCTCGCCAACCGCGGCATATTGCCGGCAAGCGGCGAGCATTTGCTGACGGCCAGCGAGGCCAAGCGCATCAGCGCGGTCATGTTGACCTGCGGCACTTACGATGCGGCCGGTGACTTCGCCTACCGCGTCGGACTGCCGGCCAAGAGCGGGGTCGGCGGCGGCATTCTGGCCATCGTGCCGGGTGAAATGGCGGTCTGCGTGTGGTCGCCCGGTCTCGATGCCTGCGGCAATTCACTCGCCGGCGGCATGGCCCTCGAACGCTTCACCACCCTGGCCGGCAACTCGATTTTCTGAACCGGACGGCGCGAATTCACAGATCTTTATCATTCGCCCGTCGGCCATCAGGGATTTTGTCTTAGCATCCCTGTTTTAGCGACCGGAGCGATCAATGAGTTGTCCGCGTGTCCTGCTGCGCCCGGGTGGGCCGGATTTTTCCCGTATCGTCGCCGGTATGTGGCGACTGGCCGATTGGCAGATGGACGGCAAGGCGCTGCTCGACTATATCGACGCCTGCCTTGAGCTGGGCGTGACCACCTTCGACCACGCCGACATCTACGGCGATTATCGCTGTGAAGCCCTGTTCGGGGCGGCGCTGGCGCAAGCGCCGACGCACCGGGCACGCCTGCAGCTGGTGAGCAAGTGCGGTATTTGCCTCATCTCCGACGCCCGGCCGACACATCGCATCAAACATTACGACACGCGTGCGGCACATATCCAGGCCTCGGTGGAGCGCTCGCTCGCCGCGCTGCAGACCGACCGGCTCGATCTGCTGCTGATTCACCGCCCCGATCCGCTGATGCGCTACGACGAGATTGCCCATACCTTCGAACGGCTGCAGCGGGACGGCAAAGTGCTCGCTTTCGGCGTATCGAACTTTTCGCCGGCCCAGTTCGCCGCGCTCGACACGCGCATTCCGCTGGCCACCAATCAGGTGGAGTGTTCGCCATTGCACTGCGCGCCGATCTTCGACGGCACTTTCGATCAGTTGCAGCCGATACGGGTCGCACCGATGCTCTGGTCGCCGCTGGCCGGCGGGCGCTTGTTCGCCGGCGACGGCGCACTGCAGACACTGTTGGCCGAAAAGGCCGCCGCACTGCAGACCACGCCGACGACCCTGGTTTATGCCTGGCTGATGGCACTGCCCTGCCATCCGCTGCCGCTGACCGGCAGTCGGCGCATCGAGGTGGTGCGCGAGGCGGTGGCGGCATGCGCGCTCGAACTCGACCATCAGAGCTGGTACGAAATTCTTGAGACAGCCCTCGGCCACGAGGTCCCCTGAGACACGCGCTTGCAGTCCGGCCAGGCAAGAAAAAAAAGGCAAGCACACGCTTGCCTTTTTTGCTTGCGGACCGATATGGGTCAGAACGGGGTGAAGACGCGCACCCGGTGACCGTCCGGATCGAGCGCAACGAAACTGCGCCCGTATTTCATGTCCATCGGCGTCTGGATGATACAAATGCCGAGGTTGTGCCAGTCCCGATGGCAGGCATCGATTTCTTCCTCGTCCTCGAGCATGATCACCAGCTCGCCACCGCCGCCGGCAATGGTGGCTTCCGGAGTGGCTTCGCTGCGCGCCCATAGACCAAGCCGCATGCCGTTGTCGAATTCGAACATGGAAAAACCGGTCGACAGTTCGATCGGCTCCCTCTGCAGGATCTGGCCATAGAACTCGGCGCTGGCTAGCGGATTGTCGACATAGAGCAGGATGTGGGAAAGATCGGCCATGCGCCCCCCGGTTCGCATTTGATCAGATTGAATTATATGTTTTTATAAATAAATTGCCGGAAAACGCTAATTTGGCGTCAGAAAGAGAGAATCGGACATGCCCCCGCGGCGCGTCATCCTGACGATGTTTGCCCTGGTACTGCTATTGCACGGTTATATCGGTCTGCGACTGGTGCCGGACCTTCCTGCCGGGGGGCGCGTGTTCGCGCTGTTCCTCGCGCTATCCGCACTGCTCGCGCCCTCCGGTCTGCTGGCGCGCGCCATTGCTGCGCCGCAATTGTCGCGGACAGTGTCGTGGCTTGGGTTGTCGCTGCTCGGCGGCTTTTCCTGTCTGCTTTGCCTGACCGTACTGCGCGATGTGCTGTTGTTGGCGGTCATGACAGCCGGCGGCACATCAACCGCCTTGCCCGGGATCTCCGCCGAGGCGGTGATCGGGCTCAGTGCGGCGCTGGTCGCGGTGGGTTTCGTCAATGCGCGCCGGCTTGCGCGCACGGTGGAGGTCCGGGTCGAACTCGACGGTCTTGCTCCGCAGCTGGATGGCTTGCGCATCGTGCAGATCAGCGATATTCACGTCGGACCGACCGTGCGCCGCGCCTATCTGCAACGCATCGTCGATCGGGTCAACCGGCTCGACGCCGATGTGGTGGCGATTACCGGCGACGTGGTCGATGGCAGCGTGCGCCAGCTGGCAGCACAGACCGCGCCGCTGCAGGCGCTGCGTGCCCGGCTGGGCGTCTTTCTGGTGACCGGCAATCATGAGTATTATTCCGGCGCACAGGAGTGGGTGGCGGAATTTCGCCGACTCGGTCTCACCGTGCTGGAAAACAGCCATGTGCTGGTCGGCGCGGCGGGACAACAGCTGCTGATCGCCGGGGTGAACGATTATTCGGCCGGCCATTTCGCCGGCGGTGGCGTGAGCGATCCGGCCGCTGCGCTCGGCACGGCCCCGCCTGCCGGCGTCGTGCGCATCCTGCTCGCCCACCAGCCGCGCAGTGCACCGGCTGCGCGCGATGCCGGTTTCGATCTGCAATTGTCCGGCCACACGCACGGCGGCCAGTTCGTGCCATGGAATTTTTTCGTGCCGTTGCAGCAGCCCTTTGTCGCCGGACTCGCCCGACTCGGTAGCCTGCAGGTCTACACCAGCCGCGGCACCGGCTATTGGGGACCGCCGCTGCGCCTGTGGGCACCGGCGGAGATCACCGTGCTGCGTCTTGCACCGGCAAGACGTTGAGACGCCGCACATCGCAAGGCTGGAAATCCGGCCAATTTTTATCGTATAATCAGCGGTTTGAATACGCACCCGAGCACGCGTACGCCAAGCCCGTTGAGCCGGTTCAACGGGCTTTTTGCTTCGGCAATGGCTTCTCCTGGCGCTCGGACAGCTTGAATGGATTGCAATGAAAAAGGTATTTATCAAGACCTTCGGTTGCCAGATGAACGAGTATGACTCGGACAAGATGCTCGATGTACTCGGCGACGCGGAAGGGATGATCAGGACGGATTCGCCCGATGAAGCGGACGTCATCCTGTTCAATACCTGCTCGGTGCGCGAGAAGGCGCAGGAGAAGGTCTTTTCCGATCTCGGCCGTATCCGCCATCTGAAAGAGCAGAACCCCGGGCTCGTCATCGGCGTCGGTGGCTGTGTAGCGTCGCAAGAGGGCGAACAGATCGTCAAGCGTGCCCCCTATGTCGACGTAGTGTTTGGTCCGCAGACCTTGCACCGCCTGCCGGAACTGATCCGCAGCCGCGCCGAGACCGGCCGCTCGCAGGTGGATATTTCGTTCCCCGAAATCGAGAAATTCGACCACATCCCACCGGCCAAGGTCGAAGGCGGCGCAGCCTTCGTTTCGATCATGGAGGGGTGTTCGAAATACTGTTCGTATTGCGTGGTGCCCTACACCCGCGGCGAGGAGGTTTCACGGCCGTTCGACGATGTACTGACCGAAGTGGCCGGCCTTGCTCAGCAAGGCGTGAAGGAAATCACCCTGCTCGGCCAGAACGTCAACGCCTATCGCGGCGCACTGGCCGACGGCAGCATCGCCGATTTCGCCATGTTGCTCGAATATGTGCACGAGGTGCCGGGCGTCGAGCGACTGCGTTTCACCACCAGTCATCCACGCGAATTCACCGAGCGGCTGATCGATTGCTTCCGCACATTGCCCAAACTGGTTTCGCATCTGCATCTGCCGGTGCAAAGCGGCTCTGACCGCATTCTCGCCGCGATGAAGCGCGGTTATACCGCACTCGAATACAAGTCGATCGTACGCAGGCTGCGCGCGGCGCGGGCAGATCTGTGCCTGTCGTCGGACTTCATCGTCGGTTTCCCCGGCGAGACCGAGGCCGATTTCCAGGCAACGCTCAAGCTGGTGCGCGATCTCGAGTTCGACCTGAGCTTCGTCTTCATTTACAGCCCGCGACCGGGCACGCCGGCGGCGAACCTCGCCGACGACACGCCGCACGAAGACAAGGTCCGCCGCCTCGAGGCGCTCAACGAGGCAATCGAAGCAAAAAGTTTCAGCATCAACCAGCAGATGGTCGGCAGCGTGCAGCGCGTGCTGGTCGAAGGGCAAGGGAAACGCGACAGCGGCTTTCTCGCCGCGCGCACGGCCAACAATCGCGTCGTGAATTTCGCCGGCCACCCGCGCCTGATGAACCAGATGATCGACGTACGCATTACCGAGGCCTTCCCGCACTCGCTCAAGGGCGAAGCGCTGATCGCCGAATCATGACGATGGCGGCGTGATGGCTACCGTTTCCTTGCCCCGCACCCCGCCGCGGGACGATCTTTTTGCCCGGGGCGGCGCGGCGCGTTACGATGTGAGCGAATTGACCCCGGGCATGTGCGCCGGGGTTTGCGCCGCGCGCGCAGAATCGAGAGCGGCGTAAATGGCTTCATCCGGAGATCTTCCCGACTTGCATACCGAACCACTCAGCTTCAACCCCGTCGACAACGAGCGCCTGGCCAATTTGTGCGGGCCGCTCGACGAAAACCTGAAACAGATCGAAACCGGCCTCGATGTCACGATCTCCCGACGCAGCGAGCAGTTCCGCGTCCATGGCGCCCTGGCGCGCGACGCGGTGCGCGTCCTGACCGAGCTCTATCTGCAGGCGGAAAAACAGCCGATCGATATCGAGGACGTGCAGCTTTGCATGGTCGAAGTACGCCGCCAGCCCCTGCCGGACGGTACGTCCGAGCACGCGCCGATGTTGCAGACGCGCCGCGGCGAGTTGCGCGGACGTACGCCGCGCCAGGCGAGCTATATCAAGGCCATTCTCGGCCACGACATCACCTTCGGCATCGGCCCTGCCGGCACCGGCAAGACCTATCTCGCCGTCGCCTGTGCCGTCGATGCGATGGAGCGCGACCAGGCCAAGCGCATCGTGCTGGTGCGCCCGGCGGTCGAGGCGGGCGAGAAGCTCGGTTTCCTGCCCGGCGATCTGGCGCAAAAGGTCGACCCTTATCTACGTCCGCTCTACGACGCGCTCTATGATCTGATGGGGTTCGACAAGGTGTCGCGGCTGTTCGAGAAGGGCCTGATCGAGATTGCGCCGCTCGCCTACATGCGCGGCCGTACGCTCAACAATAGTTTCATCATCCTCGACGAAGCGCAGAACACGACGCCGGAGCAGATGAAAATGTTCCTGACCCGCATCGGCTTCGGCTCGCGTGCGGTCATTACCGGCGACGTCACACAGATCGACCTCGCCCGCAACCAGAAGAGCGGACTGGTCGAAGTCGAGCGCATTCTCGGCCAGGTGCGGGGCATCCATTTCCAGCATTTCCAGAGCGACGACGTCGTGCGCCATCCGCTGGTGCAGAAGATCGTCGACGCCTACGAACAGTGGCAGGAGCAGCATGAAGATCGCCAAACGAAAAACTAGACCATCGCGCCCCCCGTCTTTCAGGCTCGACGTCGAGGATGTGTCCGGCCTGCCGGGCGCACCCGATGCGAAGACGCTGGCGCGCTGGGCGGCGGCGGCATTGCAGCCGGGCGTCACCGCAGCGGAGATCGGCCTGCGCATCGTTGGCGCAGAGGAAGGCCGGCAACTCAACCGTGATTATCGCGGCAAGGATTATGCGACCAATGTGCTGACCTTCGCGCTCAACGAGGGCGAAGATACGCCGCCGGATCTGCCGCTGTTCGGCGATATCGTGATCACCGCGGAGGTGGTCGTACGCGAAGCGGCGGAACAGGGCAAGACGCTCGATGCACACTATGCCCACCTGGTGGTACACAGCATGTTGCATCTGCAGGGTTTCGATCACATCGAGGACGATGAGGCAGAAGTCATGGAAGCGCTTGAAACTGTCATCGTGGAAAGGCTAGGATACCCCGATCCCTATGGCGAGGAGCGCGCCTGACATCATGGAAGAGCCCAGTAAACAGCGGCCCACCTGGTTCGAACGTTTATCCGATTTGTTGTTGCGCGAGCCGGAGGACCGCGAAGAGCTGGTCGACCTGCTGCATTCCGCTTTCGAGCGCAACCTGCTCGACGCCGATGCGCTCGGCATGATCGAAGGGGTGCTGTCGGTCAGCGAACTGACCGTCGGCGATGTGATGATCCCCCGCAGCCAGATGGATGTGATCCGCCAGGCCGAACCGATCGAGCGCTTTCTGCCGATGGTCATTGACAGCGGTCATTCGCGCTTTCCGGTCATCGGCGAGGATCGCGACGACGTCATCGGCATCCTGCTCGCCAAGGATCTGTTGCGTTATTTCCATAACCCCGAAACCTTCAATCTGGCCGACACACTGCGCGAGGTGGTGTTCGTGCCGGAGTCGAAGCCGCTCAATGTGCTGCTGAAGGACTTCCGCAGCACCCGCAATCACCTGGCGGTGGCCGTCGACGAATATGGCGGTGTCGCCGGGCTCGTCACCATCGAGGACGTCATCGAGCAGATCGTCGGCGATATCGAGGATGAGTACGACTTCATCGATACCGAAGATCAGATCATGCCGGTACGCGGCCAGCGCTATCGCGTCAACGCGCTGACCGAGATCGACGTCTTCAACGACTATTTCGGCACTCATTTCGTCAGCGCCGACTTCGACACGGTCGGGGGACTGGTCGTGTCGATGTTCGGCCATGTGCCCAAGCGCGGCGACAGTCACGATGGCCAGGGGCTGCGCTTTACCGTCATCAAGGCTGACAGTCGCCGCTTACATACCCTGCTTGTGGAAAAGGTGCGCAGTGACTCCTGATCGTCATCTGTTGCAGATGCGCACGACCCTGTGGCTGATCCTCGCCGTGCTGGCCGGCACGCTGACGATGATGGCCTTCGCGCCCTACCGGCTCTACTGGATCACGCCGCTGTCGCTGGCCATGCTGGCCGGCATTCTCGAGCGGGACGGACGCCATGCGTTCTGGATCGGCTATGCATGGGGTCTGTCGGCCTATTTGTGCAACTTCAGCTGGATCTACATCTGCCTGCACGATGTCGCCGGCATGCCGGCCGTTCTCGCCGGCGGGCTGACGGTATTGCTGCCTGCCTATCTGGCGCTCTACCCCGGCCTCGCCGCCTGGCTGGCAGTGCGCATCGGCAACCGCGTACAGGCCGGGCCGTCGATGCGCTGGCTGGTATTGTTTCCGGCAGCCTGGACGCTGACCGAGTGGCTGCGCGGCTGGATGCTGACCGGCTTTCCGTGGGGACAGGTCGGCTACTCGCAGATCACCGAAAGCCCGCTCGCCGGCTATGACCCGGTCGGCGGCATTCTGCTCGTGACGCTGGCGGTGGCATTTTCCGCCGGTGCGCTGAGCCTGCTCGTGCACCGCGGCACCTGGCGCCGGCTGATCATGCTGGCGCTCCTGGTCGCATTGTGGTGTGGCGGCGCGCAACTGAAGCAGACCGAATGGACCACGCCGGTCGGCAAGCCGATCTCGGTGGCGCTTGCCCAGGGCAATGTGCCGCAATCGATCAAGTGGGATCCGCTGAGCTTCGAGTCGACGCTGTCGCTGTATGCACAGCAAGTCGCTTACACGCGCGCCGATCTGATGATTCTGCCGGAGACCGCCCTGCCGGTATTCCTCGACCAATTGCCCGGCGCCTATATCAATATGTTGTCCAGCCTCGCGCGCCGCAACGGTACCGAGCTCGCGGTCGGCATCCCGCTGCGCAAGCCCAAGGATCCGAGCGCCTATCTGAACGCGGTGGTCGCATGGACCTCGCCGGGCATGCCGTATTACGCCAAGGATCACCTGGTGCCGTTCGGTGAATTCGTGCCGCTATCCTGGCTCACAGGCTGGGTCTATCAGCTGATGAACATGCCGCTGGCGGGCTTCAGCCGCGGCGGTGCCGATCAGGCGCCGCTTGTCCTCGCCGGACAGAAAATCGCCTTCAACGTCTGCTACGAGGACAGCTTCGGTGAGGAGCTGATCGGTCCGGCAGCCCATTCGACCATGCTCGCCAACGTCAGCAATCTTGCCTGGTTCGGCGAGAGCGCGGCGGCAAGCCAGCATTTGCAGCTGGCCCAGGCGCGGGCGCTGGAAACCGGCCGCTTCATGTTGCGCTCGACCAATACCGGCATGACGGCCATCATCCGACCGGACGGATCGGTCGACGCCATTGCCGCGCCGTTCACCCGCCAGGTGCTGATCAGCTATGCACAGGGCCGCAGCGGGATGACGCCGTATATGCGCCACGGCAACTGGCCGGTGCTGTTGTTCGCCGCGCTGATGCTGTTCGCGCCACTCGCCCCGCGCCTCGGCAGGCGTCGCGCGCACCTGCCGCGTTATCGCGACCAGCTCTGAGAGGCGCCGCGCAGTCCGTCTGCGCGGCGCTTTGGCCTTCCCTTCCCGCAAAGAAAAGCCCGGCACGTGGCCGGGCAAACTCGTGGGCACAACAAAACCTGCGCTTACTTCATGGTCGGCATGGAGAACTCGGCACTGAGCCGCGTCGGCCAGCGGCTGGTCACGGTCTTGAGCCGGGTATAAAAGCGCACGCCCTCGGCGCCGTGCATCGCATGGTCACCGAACAACGACGCTTTCCAGCCCCCGAAACTGTGAAAGGCCATCGGCACCGGCAGCGGCACGTTGATGCCGACCATACCGACCTGGATGCGGTGTGCGAATTCCTGCGCGGCGCCGCCGCTGCGGGTGAACAGACTCACCCCGTTGGCGAACGGATGGCGGTTGATCAATGTGACGGCCGCATCGAAATCAGGTACGCGCACAACGGCCAGCACCGGGCCAAAAATTTCCTCGCGGTAAATGGTCATGTCCGTCGTCACAGCATCGAACAGGGTCGCGCCGAGGAAAAACCCTGCGCCGTTAGCCGGATGGCGATAGCCGCGGCCATCGACGACCAGTCGGGCGCCGTCGGCCTCGCCGGCGGCGATATAGCCGACCACCTTGTCGAGATGTTGGCGACTTACCAACGGCCCCATCTCCGCATCGGCATCGCTGCCGCTGCCGATCTTGAGATTGCGGGCGCGGTCGGCGAGCCGCTCGACCAGCCGGTCTGCCACCTCGCCGACCGCTACGGCGACCGAAATCGCCATGCAACGTTCGCCGGCCGAGCCGTAGGCAGCACCGATCAAGGCTTCGACCGCCTGATCGAGGTCGGCATCCGGCATGACCACCAGATGGTTTTTCGCTCCACCCAAGGCCTGCACCCGCTTGCCGTGCGCCGCACCGTTTTCATAGATGTAGCGGGCGATAGGCGTCGAGCCGACAAAGCTGAGCGCAGCCACGTCAGGATGGGTAATGAGGGCATCGACGGCCTGCTTGTCGCCGTGCACGACATTGAATACGCCGGCCGGCAGCCCCGCCTCGGCGAGCAGCTCGGCAAGCAGCAGCGCGGCCGACGGGTCGCGCTCGGAGGGCTTGAGCACGAAAGTATTACCGCAGGCGATCGCCACCGGGAACATCCACATCGGCACCATCGCCGGGAAATTGAACGGGGTAATGCCGGCTACCACGCCGAGCGGTTCGCGCATCGCGTAGCTGTCGATGCCGCTGCCGACCTGGGCGGAATAGTCCCCCTTGAGCAGGTGGGGAATGCCGCAGGCGAATTCGACCACTTCGAGTCCGCGCGTCACTTCGCCCAGGGCATCGGCGACGAGCTTGCCGTGTTCGGCAGAGATCAGCGCGGCCAGACGGGCCTGGTTGGCCTCGAGCAGTTCCTTGAAGCGGAACAGCACCCGGGCACGCTTGAGCGGCGGCGTCTCGGCCCAGGCAGGAAAGGCCCGCCGCGCCGCGGCCACCGCGGCGGAGACGTCGTCGTCGCCCGCTAGCGGCACCCGGGCGCCGATGCGACCGGTGGCGGGATTGTAGATGTCGCCGAAGCGCTGGCTCGTGCCGGCGTACTGTTCGCCGCCGATGTAATGGGTCAGGGTATTCATGTCGGTGTCCAACTCATGCGGTCTGTTGCACGGCACGGGCGATTGTGCCGAACAGTTGTTCGATATGACTGTGCTCGATGATCAACGGCGGCGAGACCGCGATGACATCGCCGGTAACGCGCACCATGACACCGGCCTCCCAGCACTTGAGGAAGACCTCCATGCCACGCGCGCCCGCGGCGCCGGGACGCGGTTCGAGTTCGATGCCGGCGACGAGGCCCAGATTGCGGATATCCTTGATATGCGGCAGCCCTCTGAGCGCATGCACGGCCTCTTCGAATGGTCCGGCCATGTCGGCGGCGCGAGCGAACAACCCCTCCTGCCGGTAGAGATCGAGCGTGGCGATCGCCGCGGCACAGGCCAGCGGGTGGGCCGAATAGGTGTAGCCGTGCGGAAACTCGATCGCGCCCTCGGCCGCGCCATCCATGAAAGCCTGGTAGATGGCCGGCTTCACCAGCACCGCCCCCATCGGCACCATGCCGTTGGTCAGCCCCTTTGCACAGGTGAGAATGTCGGGCAGCACGCCGAACTTGTTGCTGGCCCAATCGGCGCCGAGCCGGCCGAAACCGGTAATGACTTCGTCGAAGATCAACAGAATGCCGTATTTGTCGCAGATCTCGCGCAAGCGCTGCAGATAGCCGCGCGGAGGCAGAATCACGCCGGTGGAGCCTTGCATCGGCTCGACGATCACGGCGGCGACAGTGGACGGATCGTGCAGGGTCAGCAGGCGGGTTTCAAGCTCGTCCGCCAGTTCGGCGCCGTGGGCGGGCTCGCCGCGGCTGAAGGCGTTGCGGGCGATATCGAGCGGGTGGCGCAAGTGGTCGACCGCCGGCAGCGATAACGGGAAATGCTTGCGGTTGGCGGCCATGCCGCCAACCGATACACCGCCGAAGTTGACCCCGTGATAGCCGCGCTCGCGGCCGATCAATTTGACCCGCGCGGCATCGCCGCGTACACGGTGCCAGGCGATGGCGATTTTCAGCGCGGTTTCGACCGCTTCCGAACCGGAGTTGACGAAGAACGCGTGCCCGAGACCTCGCGGCGCCATGTCGACCAGGTTGGCGGCAGCCTCGAAGGCCCGTGGATGGCCCATCTGGAATGGCGGTGCGTAGTCGAGCGTAGCCACCTGGCGCTGGATGGCCTCGACGATGGGCCGTCGGTTGTGACCGGCATTGACGCACCACAAGCCGGCAGCACCGTCGAGCACCTGGCGGCCATCGGCATCGGTGTAGTACATACCTTCTGCACCGACCAACAGGCGCGGCGCGCGCTTGAACTGGCGGTTGGCGGTAAACGGCATCCAGTAGGCATTCATGTCTTGCTGGGTCATGGCATTTTCTCCTGTGCCCTGGGCGGGTCTGATGCCATTAATCTAAAACAGCACACCAGTACATTTACATATACAGTTGCCATTTTTTGCGCCGCTCCGTACTGTCGAGCGGACCAGTACAGTTGCCGCACTGTGGATAATGCTGTGGATAAGCGATGCGTATGTTGTGGGCGGGTTGTGGATCGGCGGTGGACAATCAATAAAGACGCCACCCCGGCAGGGTGGCGTCTTGTCTGCATCGTGCAGCGGGGCGTCAGACGCGGAAGCGTCCGAACATCTCGCGCATCCTCGATGCGGCATCGCTCAGCAGCGACAGGGTCTGATGCACGCCTTGCAGCGAATTGTCGCTGTCGATGATGCGGCCGTTGATGCGCTCGGTACTTTGCGCAATCACCGTGGTCGCATTGTGTTGTTCGCTGGTGGAGAGCGAAATCTCGTTCATCTTGGCAACCACCCGTTCCATCGCGGAACGGATCTCATCGATGCGTGCCACGGCGTTTTGCGTCAATTCGACCCCGCCGTCGACCGAGTTGACCGTCTGCTGCATATTATTCACCGCCAGGCTGGTTTCTTCGCGGATGGCGTTGACCATGCCGGTGATTTCCAGCGTCGCCTGCGCGGTCCGCTCGGCCAGCTTGCGGACCTCGTCGGCCACCACGGCAAAGCCGCGGCCCATTTCACCGGCGCGAGCAGCCTCGATTGCTGCGTTGAGCGCCAGCAGGTTGGTCTGGTCAGCGATGTCCTTGATCACATTGGTGATGCCGGTGATCTGTTGCGAGCGGTTGTCGAGGGTTTCCAGCATGCTCGACAAGCCCTTGACGGCGTCGACGGTACGACCCATCTCGCGCGAGATCTTTTCCATCTCCGATGCACTGTCGCTCGATACCGCGCCGGTCTGGGTGACAAGCTCGTCGGCTTCACGCGCCGCATCGGCGATATGCGAAATACTGACGGTGATCTGCTCGAGCGTCGCAGCATTGGAGCTGGAGACATCGGAGATTTCGCGCGAGTCGTCGGCGACGCGCCGTACCGTGCCTCCGGCCTGGTGCACGCCCTCGATCACCCGGTCGGCCTCTTCCTTCACGCCGCGGAACATGGCCTGCAAATGATCGATGAAGGTATTGAAGGCCTGCGCGGTCTGGGCAATTTCATCCTGACCGGTAACCTCGATGCGCCGGGTCAGGTCGCCCTCGCCCTGGGAAATCTCGCGCATCGCATGATTGAGGCGCTTCAGCCCCCCCAGCATGCCGGCCAGCACCGCGCTGGCGATCGGCACCAGCACGATCAGCGACACCACGACAATGCCGACGATGGTCAGCAACACGGTCGTCATCGGGCCGGACACTACCGAGGCGCCCATCGTCATGCCCATCAGCCAGTCGGTGCCTTCGACCGGCACGACTTGCACATACATATCAGCACCGTCGATTTGGGTGCGAACGACTTCGCCGCTGGAGGCAACCGCATTGAGGCGATCGGGCGTCAGCTCAGGCGCGACGGAGGACAGCGGCTTGAGTGTCAGTTGTTGATTCGGGTGGGCGATCACGTTGCCGGCCTTGTCGATCAGGAACGCATAACCGTCGCCGCGCAGCTTGACCGACAGCACCGCCTTGACCAAGGCATCGATGAATACGTCACCACCGACGACGGCCTTGAGGTTCGAACCGTCATAGATCGGCGAGACGAAGGTCAGACAGAGTTTGCCGGTATCGAAGTCGACATACGGCGCCGAAACGCCCGGCTTGCCCATTGCCGCCGCCTGTTGATACCAGGGGCGCTTGGCCGGGTCGTAACCGGCCTTTTGCGGGTGGCCGTCGGAATAAACGATATGGTGGTCGGCATAACCGATGTAGGTGGTAGCAAAATTCGCCGCCTCGTTGATGCGGGCCAGCGCCGGCACCGGCTCGGCAAAGCCGGAAATACCGTTGGTCGCGACGACGGCTTGCAGTTTACTGCTGTACCAGTCCTTGACGAAGGTACTATAGCCATGAGCCGTACCGGACAGCTCGTTGTCGACACCATCGACGATACTCGACTTCATCTCGGAATAAACAAGGACTGCGATGACAGTGCTCAGAATCGCCATCAGTACGGCGACGAACACGATCAGTTTGACTTTGAGTGACCGCATGTTAGTAGCTCCCCAGTAACTTCTTTTTTACTTGCCGAAGGTCAAATATCCAACTGCCCACACCCTTGTTGGTGTTGTAATTGTCTGTCTTGCATGCGGGCCCGGTGAATTTGCGAGCTCTTTTCTTTATAGTCAGTTCTAGTATTCATTCTGCAAGACAATTGCAGTATTTGTAACACACAAGATTTGCTTTAAACAGCCGCTCAGACCAAATAGTTATTTGGCATTATTACCATAAGAATTGATGCATGGATCCAGATATCAGGCCCGCGCTGACGCGCGTTGAACAGATCGTTCGGGCGATCACCCAGGCAATCACCTCCGGCTCCATGCCGCCGGGCAGCCGACTCCCGTCCATCCGCAGCCAGGCAAAGAGTATGGGGGTCAGTCCATTTACCGTCGCTGAGGCCTACGATCGCTTGGCGGCCAATGGCCTGGTCGCATCCCGACGCGGTGCCGGCGTGTTTGTCCTGGTACGCGAGCAACGTCAGCCTCGCCAGACGCCGGCACTGGCCGACCTGCCCGTCGACGAGCACTGGCTGCTGCGCAACATCTACCGTCAACCGGCGCAGCGGATTCCGGCCGGCTGCGGTTGGCTGCCGACAGACTGGTATGACGAAGCTTCGCAGTGGCGGGCAATCCGCGCTATCGGCCGCGATGCGAGCCTTGCAGCCGAATACGGCGATCCGCTCGGCTTCGCGCCACTGCGCCAGCATCTGGTACGCGCGCTCAACGAGCGCGACATTCCCGCCGAGTCCGGTGGCGTGGTGCTGACTCAAGGCGCCAGCAGCGCATTGAGCATTGCCGCCGCCGCGATCGCGCGACCTGGTGACACCCTGCTGGTGGACGATCCGGGCTATTGCAACCTGCTCTCGAGTCTGAGCTATCAGGGCTTCAATATCGTTGGCGTACCCTGGAACGAGCAAGGCCCGGACACGTGCGCGCTGGGCGAGCTGTTGACCACCTGCCGGCCACGGGCCTATTTCACCAACCCATGGCTGCAAAATCCTACCGGAGCAAGTTATAGTACCCACACTGCACACGAGGTGCTGAAGCTCGCCGAACGGCATGATTTCCTGCTGGTTGAAGACAATGTCTCTGGTGATTTGTGCCCTCGACCACTGCCGACGCTGGCAGCACTCGACGGTTTGGAACGTGTCATCCATATCGGCAGTTTTTCCAAGTCGCTCTCTCCCGGGCTGCGAGTCGGTTTTTTTACTGCCCGGCAAGAGCTTGTCGATCTGATGGTGCGCGTCAAGATGATGTATGGCATGACTACACCGGAAATTAACGAACGCATCACATTGGAGATGCTGAGAGACGGTCGCCAACGGCGGCAACTCGATCGACTGCGCAATCGGCTCGCGGCGGCACAATTCAGTTGTGCCGAGCAATTTGCCCGGATCGGCTGGACCTTGTTCACCCGTCCTGAAAACGGACTGTTCCTGCTGGCCAGACCACCGCACGGGCAAAACAGCGTCGAGCTTGCCAGCCGCGCCTTGCAGGCGGGAATTCTGCTCGCACCCGGCTCATTGTTCAGCCCGCGCCGTGAGGCTTCATCCTGGCTGCGGTTCAATGTCGCCTATTGCGACTGTGCAGCACTGTGGACCTTCCTCGCTCAGGACCAGGCCTTGTAACCAGAGGATTCACCATGCATTTAACCGATATTTTCGTTCATCCGCTCAAATCCGGCCGTGGCGTACGTTTTTCACGTGCCTTTGCCGGCTACAGCGGTTTCTTGCACGACCGCGAGTGGCTGGTCGTCGACGCAGATGGCAAGTTCATCACAGCACGTACGCATCCGAAGCTGGTTTGTGTACGTGGAGAGCTACTTCCCGGCGCCATCCAGTTTTCCTGTCAGGGGATGCCGGCCATCATCGCGCTGCCGGGCATGTTCAACGCGCAGGTGGAGACGCAAGTCTGGGACGACGACTTCATCGCCTACCACGGCGACGAGCGCCTCGATCGCTGGTTCGGCACGCTGCTGGATTGCAAATGCCGGCTACTCTGGCTAGGGCAACGACCGACACGCAGACAGAAGGGCAACGATAATCCACTCAGCTTTGCCGATGGCTATCCCTATCTGCTCGCCAGCGAAACTTCGCTCGCAGAACTGAACGGCAACCTGGCCAAGCCGGTCACAATGCGTCATTTCCGTCCCAATCTGGTCATCAGCGGCGCTGGTGCCTATGAGGAAGATGAATGGAAGCGGATTCGTATCGGCAAAGTCGAATTTGAACTGCCAAAACTGTGCTCGCGCTGCGTTCTGACAACGGTAGATCCGGACCATGGCAGCAAAGATCCCGACGGAGAGCCGCTCAAGACATTGATCCGCACGCGCCAGTTACCGGAGGGAATCTGTTTCGGCGTCAACATGGTGGCGCAAAACGAAGGCATCGTCGCCGTCGGAGACGAGGTCGAGGTGCTGGAGACGCATTACACGTTCTAGCCCGTGCATTGAGAGACATGAAAAAAGCCAGCTCTTTCGAGCTGGCTTTTTAATGAATGCAGCCGGGTTTAGTCAGCCGATTCGTCCACTGCAACCGCATCAGCTGCACGGTCCACCAGCTCAACCAGAGCCAGCGGAGCGTTGTCGCCCTTGCGGAAGCCGTACTTCAGGATACGCACATAGCCACCATTGCGGGCAGCGAAGCGCGGGCCGAGTACGTCGAAGAGTTTAACCACGATTTCGCGATCACGCGTGCGGTCAAACGCCAAGCGGCGATTGGCCAGCGAGGGCGCTTTGCCCAGGGTGATCAGCGGCTCAGCCACACGACGCAGTTCCTTGGCCTTCGGCAGCGTGGTCACGATGACTTCGTGACGCAGCAGCGAGTTTGCCATGTTACGCAGCATCGCCAGACGATGGCTGGTCGTGCGGTTCAGTTTACGATTACTGTAACGATGACGCATTGATAATGTCCTTTAGTCTCAAACCTTACGGCTTTTCCAGCCCTGCCGGCGGCCAGTTCTCCAGCTTCATGCCCAGAGTCAGGCCCTTGGAGGCGAGAACTTCCTTGATCTCGTTCAGAGACTTGCGGCCAAGATTCGGCGTCTTGAGGAGTTCGGTCTCAGTACGCTGGATCAGGTCGCCAATGTAATAGATGTTCTCAGCCTTCAGGCAATTGGCGGATCGAACCGTAAGTTCAAGATCGTCGACCGGACGCAGCAGGATCGGATCGATCGGCGGCGCCTTTTCGACGACTTCTTCAACCGCAGTGCCCTGGAGGTCGGCAAAGATCGACAGCTGATCAATCAGGATGCGTGCTGCGCTACGTACAGCCTGTTCCGGCTCGATGACGCCGTTGGTCTCGATGTCGAGAACCAGGCGGTCGAGGTCGGTACGTTGCTCCACGCGAGCGCTTTCAACCGCATAGCTCACCCGGCGGACCGGGGAGAACGACGCATCCATCTGGATGGTGCCGATTGCGCGGTTGTCATCTTGACTGGATCGAGCAGAGACCGGCTGATAGCCACGCCCCTTTTCGACCTTTACTTCCAGTTCGATCTTGCCGCCGGCGGCGAGGTGACAAATCACGTGATCGGGATTGATCACCTCAACGTCATGCGGCAGCTCGATATCGCCAGCCAAAACAGCGCCTTCACCTTCCTTGCGGAGGGTCAGTACGACGCTGTCACGACCATGCAGCTTAAGCACCACGCCCTTGAGGTTCAGCAGGATGTCAACGACATCCTCACGTACGCCGTCAAGCGCGGAATACTCATGCAAGACGCCAGCGATGGTCACTTCGGTCGGGGCATAACCCGGCATCGACGACAGCAGAATACGGCGCAGCGAATTGCCCAGGGTATGGGCATAGCCGCGCTCGAACGGCTCCATCGACACACGCGCATGCGTCGCCGAGATCGGTTGTACGTCGATAATTCGAGGTTTCAGAAATTCCGAAGCGCTGTTTTGCATAGTCATTCCCTAAGAGCTAGCGATTACTTGGAGTAGAATTCCACAACGAGTTGTTCGTTGATATCGCTAGACAGTTCGGAACGTTCCGGAGCGTTTTTGAAAACGCCTTCCATCTTCTTCGAATCAACCGAAACCCAGGAAGGGAAACCGCTCTGTTCGGCCAACGACAGGGCTTCGGCAACGCGAGCCTGCTTCTTGGCCTTTTCACGAACGGATACCACGTCGCCAGACTTCACCTGGAAAGACGGAATATTCACAACCTGGCCGTTTACCACGATGGCCTTGTGGCTGACCAGCTGACGCGATTCCGCGCGAGTGGAACCAAAGCCCATGCGATATACAACGTTGTCGAGACGGGACTCGAGCAGTTTCAACAGGTTTTCGCCAGTGGAGCCCTTGCGACGCACAGCTTCCGCAAAGTAGTTGCGGAACTGACGTTCAAGGACGCCGTACATACGGCGAATCTTTTGCTTTTCACGCAGCTGTACACCGTAGTCGGACAGCCGGCCTTTGCGAGCACCATGCTGGCCAGGTACGCTGTCCAGTTTGCACTTGGAATCCAGTGCACGACGCGCGCTCTTCAAGAAGAGATCGGTGCCTTCGCGGCGCGCGAGTTTACATTTCGGGCCGATATAACGTGCCATGTCTCACTCTCTCCGAATTAAATACGACGTTTCTTGGGCGGCCGGCACCCGTTATGCGGGATCGGCGTCACGTCGGAGATGCTGGTAATTTTGAAACCAAGCGCGTTGAGAGCACGAACAGCGGATTCGCGGCCCGGACCGGGGCCTTTGATCCGTACTTCGAGGTTCTTCACACCATATTCTTGGGCAACTTTACCAGCGTGCTCCGCTGCTACCTGAGCAGCAAAGGGTGTACTCTTGCGCGAGCCCTTGAAACCAGCGCCGCCAGAGGTAGCCCAAGACAGTGCATTGCCTTGACGGTCGGTGATCGTGATGATGGTGTTGTTGAACGAAGCGTGCACATGCACGATGCCTTCGCTCACGCTCTTGCGCACTTTTTTACGTACACGGACAGCTGTGTTTGCTTTAGCCATTATCTGTGTTCCTTAAGTTACTTCTTGCCGGCAATCGCCTTGCGCGGGCCCTTGCGGGTACGGGCATTGGTGCGAGTGCGCTGGCCACGGCAAGGCAAGCCACGACGATGGCGCATGCCGCGATAGCAGCCCATATCCATCAGTCGCTTGATGCTCATCGTGACTTCACGGCGCAGATCACCTTCAGTGGTGAACTTGGCCACTTCGACACGAAGAGCTTCCATTTCGGCTTCAGTCAGATCCTTGACTTTCGTCGAGGTTGCTACACCGGCTGCAGCGCAGATTTGCTGAGCGCGGGTTTGACCGATGCCGTAGATTGCCTGCAGGCCGATAACGGCATGTGCATGATTGGGGATGTTTACCCCTGCAATACGGGCCATTCTCTTTCCTTAAGCCTTAAGACCTTGAAAAGGTTGCGATTGTAACACGCAAAGCCAGGACTAACAAATGTTAGCCTTGCTTTTGCTTGTGACGGGGGTCCGTGCAAATCACGCGAACCACGCGATTGCGGCGGATAATCTTGCAGTTACGGCAAATTTTCTTTACCGAAGGCTGTACTCGCATTTCAGTTCCTTTCAATCTAAAAGAGCGAGTGCGTCATTTCGCACGGAACACGATCCGGGCACGGGTCAGGTCATAGGGGGTCAATTCCACCGTAACCTTGTCACCGGGCAGGATGCGGATGTAGTGCATCCGCATCTTGCCAGAGATATGCCCGAGTACGACGTGTCCATTTTCAAGCTCGACCCTGAACGTCGCGTTCGGCAACGTTTCAAGGACCTCGCCTTGCATCTGGATGGTATCTTCCTTAGCCATATAACCCAGTGTCTACTCGTATATCAGCGCGACAGCGCATTGCCCTTGAAGTTAGCCTTCTTGAGCAAGCTCTCGTACTGGTGAGACAAAACGTAGGATTGTACCTGAGCCATGAAATCCATCGTCACCACCACGATAATCAGCAGCGATGTACCGCCGAAATAAAACGGAACGTTCCACTTCAGCACCAGGAACTCAGGCAGGAGACAAACCAACGTAATATAGATCGCACCGATAAGCGTCAGACGCAGCGTGATCTTCTCGATGTAACGAGAGGTCTGTTCACCAGGACGATAGCCCGGGATGAACGCACCACTCTTCTTCAGGTTATCTGCCGTCTCTTTCGGATTAAACATCAATGCCGTATAGAAATAGCAGAAGAAGATGATGGCCGCTGAGTACAACAGGACGTAGATCGGTTGCCCCGGGTGCAGCTTGTCGGCAACACTCTTCATCCAGCCCAGACCATCCGAGTTGCCGAACCAACCCAAAGCGGTGGCCGGGAACAGGATGATACTCGATGCGAAAATCGGCGGAATTACCCCTGCCATGTTGAGCTTGAGCGGCAAGTGCGTGCTCTGGCCCTGCATGACACGATTACCGACCTGCCGCTTGGCATAGTTCACCAGCACCTTGCGCTGGCCGCGTTCGACGAACACGACCAGATAGGTGACGAGAACAACGCCGACAAACAGCACGACGGCAAACAGGAGAGGCAGCGACCCCTGGCTCGTCAGAGTCAGGGTCTTGCCGATCGCCGCAGGCACACCGGAGGCGATACCGGCGCAGATAATGAGGGAAATACCGTTGCCGATACCCCGCTCGGTAATCTGCTCACCAAGCCACATCAGGAACATGGTGCCGGTCACCAGGGTGACCACGGTAGTCAGGTAGAACTCCCATTGGGCAGCTACCACCAGATTGGGCTGCTTATAAAGCATAACCGCAATGCCGAAACTCTGGAACGAGGCCAACACTACAGTCGCGTAACGTGTGTACTGGGTTACCTTGCGACGTCCCGCTTCGCCCTCTTTCTTCAGCTCCTTGAGGCTGGGGAGAACCTCAGCCGCAAGCTGCAGAATGATCGAGGCCGAGATGTACGGCATGATGCCTAGGGCAAAAACCGTAAATCGGGACAGGGCGCCCCCCGAGAACATGTTGAACATGTCGAGGAGCCCTGTCTGCGACGTGCGGAACAACTTCGCTAGTTCGGCAGGATTAATCCCGGGAACCGGAATGTGCGCGCCGATACGATAGACGATCAGCGCCCCGATCAGAAACCAGATACGGTTCTTCAGATCACCAAACTTATTGGCTTTTGCCACTATCGAAGTATTCGCCACGTACGTGTGCCTTATTCAACAATACTGCCGCCAGCTGCTTCGATGGCTGCACGGGCACCGGCCGTAGCGGCCAGACCACGCAGCTTCACAGCACGTTCGATCTTGCCGGACAGGATCACCTTGGCGGTCAGCGCCACGGCATTTACCAGGCCAGCTTGTTTCAGAGCGAGCAGGTCGATTTCGTCAACGGGCAACAGATTCAGTTCGGAAAGACGAACTTCAGCCACTTTAGCCGCCGTGAGCGACTTGAAGCCACGCTTCGGCAGACGACGTTGCAGCGGCATTTGACCGCCTTCGAAGCCCACCTTGTGGAAACCACCCGCGCGGCTCTTTTGACCCTTGTGGCCACGGCCACCAGTCTTGCCCAGCCCGCTGCCGATACCACGGCCAACGCGACGCTTGGCATGCTTGGCGCCGACACCAGGTTGAATGGTATTCAGTTCCATGCTTAGCCCTCGCATTTCAACAGGTAGCTGATCTTGTTGATCATGCCACGGTTCTCAGGCGTATCGATCACTTCGACAGTCTGGCGGATCTTCTTCAGACCCAGACCGCGAGCGCAGGCCCGGTGCGATTCCAGTCGACCGATCAGGCTCTTGACCAGAGTGACCTTGACAGTCTTCGCGTTACTCATGATCCACCCCCAGAATTTCTTCTACGGTCAGACCACGCTTGGCAGCGATCTGTGCAGGAACGCAGATCTTGCCCAGCCCGTCGAGCGTGGCGCGAACCACGTTGTACGGGTTGGTCGAGCCAAGGACCTTGGCCGATACGTTGCGGACACCCATGGCGTCGAAAATCGCGCGCATCGGACCGCCGGCCTTCACGCCCGTACCATCTTTGGCCGGTTGCATGAAGACGGTGGTAGCACCGTGCTTGCCGACAACGGCGTGATGCAGGGTGCCGTTCTTCAGCGGGATCTTCACCAGGTTGTGACGCGCTTGTTCCATAGCCTTCTGTACAGCAACCGGCACTTCCTTCGAGCGACCTTTGCCCGAGCCGATGCCGCCATCGCCATCACCAACCACGGTGAGAGCGGAGAAAGCCATAATGCGACCGCCCTTCACCACTTTGGTGACGCGGTTGACGCTGATCATTTTTTCGACCAGACCGTCGCCACGATCTTCCATTTCGTGCTTAGCCATTCTTCACTCCGAATTAGAATACCAGACCGTGTTCGCGGGCAGCGTCAGCCAGTGCCTTGATGCGACCGTGGTACTTGAAGCCCGAGCGATCGAAAGACACGGTTTGGATGCCGGCGGCCTTGGCCTTTTCAGCAATACGCTTGCCGACGACAGCCGCTGCGTTCACGTTGCCACCATTGGCGATGTCGGCGCGAACTTCGGCTTCCAGAGTCGAAGCGCTCGCAAGAACCTTGCTGCCGGTCTCGTCAATGATCTGAGCGTAAATGTGGCAATTGGTGCGGAATACGCTGAGTCGCACCATCTTGAGCTCCGCAATCCGTGCACGGGTTTTGCGTGCGCGGCGGAGTCGAGCTTGTTTCTTGTCCATATCAGGGCCTCAGTTACTTCTTCTTGGTCTCTTTCAGAACCACGACCTCATCAGCGTAGCGAACACCCTTGCCCTTGTACGGTTCCGGAGAACGGTACGCGCGGACTTCGGCGGCTACCTGGCCGACTTGCTGCTTGTCGGCGCCCTTGATGATGATCTCGGTCTGACTCGGCGTTTCAACCTTCACGCCGGCCGGCATCTTGTGCACGACAGGGTGGGAGAAGCCCAGAGACAGGTTCAGCGCGTCACCCTGAGCCTGGGCACGATAGCCCACGCCTACCAGGGTCAGCTTCTTTTCGAAGCCCTTGCTCACGCCTTCGACCATGTTGTTGAGGAGCGCACGCAACGTACCGGACATGGCACGTGCGAACTTGCTGTCATTCTTGGCTGCGAAAGTCAGCTGGCTGTTATCCAGCTTGATTTCCACCTCATTGCACAGCGCGGTGCTGAGGGTGCCAAGGGAGCCCTTGACGCTAATCTCGGTTGCATTGAACTTGACTTCAACGCCGGCCGGGATCGCTACAGGATTCTTAGCTACGCGAGACATTACACCCTCCCTTACGCCACGATGCAGAGCAGCTCACCACCGATGCCGGCAGCACGTGCCTTGCGATCGGTCATCACACCCCGCGAGGTGGACAGGATAGCTACGCCCAGGCCATTCATGACCTTCGGAATTTCAGTGGTGCCCTTGTACACACGCAGGCCAGGACGGGATACGCGCTCGATGCGCTCGATCACCGGACGGCCCGCATAGTACTTGAGCTGGATATCGAGGACCGGCTTCTTGGTTTCGCCAGCGACGGCGAAATCTTCGATATAGCCCTCTTCCTTCAGTACCTGCGCAAGTGCCACCTTCAGCTTGGAAGACGGCATGGCAACAGCGGACTTGGCAGCGCGCTGGCCGTTGCGGATACGGGTCAACATATCGGAAATAGGATCATGCATGCTCATTTATATGTCTCCTATTACCAGCTGGCTTTCGTAACACCTGGGATTTCGCCCTTGAGGGCGATTTCGCGCAGCTTGCTACGACCAAGACCAAATTTGCGGAACACGCCACGCGGACGACCGGTGATTGCGCAGCGACGACGCTGGCGGACCGGGCTCGCATTGCGCGGCAGTTGCTGAAGTTTCAGACGGGCCGCGAAACGCTCTTCTTCCGAGAGGCTCTGGTTGTTGATGGTGGCGAGGAGCGTTTCACGCTTGGCTGCGAATTTCTCAGCCAGCTTAGCGCGCTTCTCTTCACGGTTGATCAGTGCTTGTTTCGCCATTTGCTTAACCCTTGAACGGGAACTTGAACGCGGCCAGCAGTGCGCGGGCTTCTTCGTCAGTCTTCGCCGTAGTGGTAATGGTGATGTTCATACCGCGCAAAGCATCAATCTTGTCGTATTCGATTTCCGGGAAGATGATTTGCTCGCGCACACCCATGTTGAAGTTGCCGCGACCGTCGAAAGACTTGGCGGAAACACCACGGAAGTCGCGTACGCGCGGCAGGGCGATGGTAACCAGGCGGTCGAAGAACTCGTACATCCGTTCGCGGCGCAGGGTAACCTTGCAACCGATCGGATAATGATCACGGATCTTGAAGCCTGCGATCGACTTGCGGGCGGTGGTCACGACCGGCTTCTGGCCAGCCAGTTTTTCCATGTCGCCCACGGCGTGTTCCATGACTTTCTTATCAGCCACAGCTTCGCCCACACCCATGTTCAGGGTGATCTTTTCGATGCGCGGAACTTCCATGATCGACTTGTAGCCGAACTGTTTCATCAGATCCGGCACCACAGTTTCTTTGTAGAAATCGTAGAGACGTGCCATGTTGACTCCTTACGCCCCGATGACTTCGCCAGAGGACTTGAACACGCGCACCTTGCGGCCGTCTTCAAGAACCTTGAAGCCTACGCGGTCAGCCTTTTGGCTAGCCGGATTGAAAATAGCCACGTTGGACACGTCGATCGGCATGGTCTTTTCGACGACACCACCGGCGACCCCGCGGATCGGGTTCGGCTTTTGATGCTTTTTGGCAACGTTAACGCCTTCGACGACAACCTTCTCGTCCAGGACGCGCAACACGGTACCACGCTTGCCCTTGTCTTTGCCGGTGATTACTACGATTTCATCACCCTTGCGAATTTTGCGCATGTGTTCTCCTTACAGCACTTCAGGAGCCAGCGAAACGATCTTCATGAAGCGTTCGGTACGCAGTTCACGCGTTACCGGCCCGAAGATGCGAGTGCCGATCGGCTCAAGCTTGTTGTTGAGCAACACAGCCGCATTGCCGTCGAATTTGATCAACGAGCCATCCGGACGACGAACGCCTTTGGCGGTGCGAACAACGACAGCGTTGTACACATCACCCTTTTTGACGCGTCCGCGCGGAGCGGCATCCTTGATGCTCACCTTGATGATGTCGCCAACAGCTGCGTAGCGACGCTTGGAGCCGCCGAGCACCTTGATGCACATAACTGCACGCGCACCAGTGTTGTCCGCGACCTCAAGAATGGTCTGCATTTGGATCATTGTATGATTACCTTTCTATCCAACTTATCCCGTCACTTTCGCTGGGATTACGCACGCAATGTGTCGCGCACGATCACAGACGAAACGCCGCAGAGGGACTCTGCGGCGTATCAAACGGCCAGTTTTGGACCCCGTAAGGGCAGAGTCCTGCCAAAACGGTGGCAGGAAAACGGCCATTATACAGAGGGGCAAGCCCCTCTGCAAGCTTTACACTTGACGAGACTTCTCGACCAGTGCAGTTACCACCCACGACTTGGTCTTCGAGAGCGGACGCGATTCGCTGATCACAACGATATCGCCGACCTTGAACTCGTTGTTCTCGTCGTGCGCGTGGAACTTATTGGAACGACGGACGATCTTGCCGTAGACAGGGTGCTTAACCTTGCGCTCGACCATAACGGTGACGGTCTTGTCCATCTTGTCGCTGACGACCTTACCGGTCAGCGTACGTACCACTTTGGTTTCGCTCATGTTTAAGCAGCCTTCTCTTGCAGAATGGTGCGAACACGCGCTACATCGCGGCGCACTTTCTTCAGTTCACTGTTCTTGGCAAGCTGCTGGGTGGCATGCTGCATGCGCAGCGCAAACTGGGCCTTCAGAAGGCTCAGCAGTTCGGCCTTCAGCTCGTCCACGCTTTTAGCTCTCAGTTCGGACGCTTTCATTACTGACCTACCTGTCTAATTACAAACACAGTCGGGATCGGCAACTTGGCTGCGGCCAGACGGAAAGCTTCCCGAGCGAGATCCTCGGAAACACCATCCATTTCGTACAGCATCTTGCCAGGCTGAATTTCCGCAACATAGTACTCCGGGTTACCCTTACCGTTACCCATACGCACTTCAGCAGGCTTGGAGGTAATCGGCTTATCCGGGAAGATACGGATCCAGATGCGGCCACCGCGCTTGATGTGGCGGGTCATCGCACGACGGGCAGCTTCGATCTGACGGGCAGTCAGACGTCCACGACCCAGCGCCTTCAGACCGAAGTCGCCAAAGCTCACCTTGTTGCCACGGGTGGCAATACCGGTGTTGCGGCCTTTTTGCTGTTTACGGTACTTGAGTCTAGTTGGCTGCAGCATTGCGAGCGCCCTTTCTCACTTTCTTTTCGGGAGCAGCCGGAGCAGCGGCCTGTACTTGGCCCGGCTTCAGCTCACCCTTGTAGATCCACACCTTGATACCAATGATGCCGTAAGTGGTCTTGGCTTCAGAGGTAGCGTAGTCAACGTCAGCGCGCAGGGTGTGCAGCGGAACGCGGCCTTCGCGGTACCACTCGCTACGAGCGATATCGATACCGTTCAGACGGCCCGAGCTCATGATCTTGATGCCCAGGGCACCCATACGCATGGCGTTTTGCATGGAGCGCTTCATGGCACGACGGAACATCACGCGCTTTTCCAGCTGCGAGGCGATGCCATCGGCAATGATTTGCGCATCCAGTTCCGGCTTGCGAACTTCTTCGATGTTCACATGGACCGGTACGCCCAGACGCTTTTGCAGCTCGACCTTCAGGACTTCGATGTCCTCGCCCTTCTTGCCGATCACAACACCCGGACGAGCGCTGTGAATGGTGATGCGGGCGGACTTGGCCGGGCGCTCGATGGTGATGCGACCTACCGAAGCATGCGCCAGGCGCTGCTTCAGGAACTCACGGACTTCGATGTCCTGCTTCAGCATCGCCGGGAAATTGGCGCTGTTGGCGAACCACTTCGAAGACCAGTTTTTGGTGACGGCAAGACGGAATCCCGTCGGATGAATCTTCTGACCCATTTCTTACCCCTTAATTGCCCACGGTCAACATGATGTGGCAAGTCTGCTTTTCAATGCGGTTGCCACGACCTTTAGCACGTGCCGTGAAACGCTTCAGGCTCGGGCCCTTGTCAACGTAGATGGTCTCCACCTTCAGGGTGTCGATGTCAGCACCTTCGTTGTGCTCTGCGTTGGCAATCGCCGACTCAAGCAGCTTCTTGATCAGACCGGCACCCTTTTTCGGGCTGAAGGTCAGAATGTTGAGGGCTTCTTCCACGGTCTTGCCGCGGACGAGGTCAGCCACCAGACGGCCCTTCTGTGCCGACAGGCGAACGCTCTTCAGATATGCAGATACTCTCATCGCTTCACCTTACTTCTTCTTCGCCTTCTTATCGGCCGCATGGCCTTTGAAGGTACGAGTCAGCGAGAATTCGCCCAGTTTGTGGCCGACCATGTTTTCAGAAACATAGACCGGGACGTGGGTACGACCGTTGTGCACAGCGATGGTCAGACCAATGAAATCCGGCAGGATGGTCGAACGACGCGACCAGGTCTTGATCGGACGCTTGTCCTTGGTCGCACGCGCCGCGTCCACCTTCTTCAGAAGGTGAAGATCAACAAACGGGCCCTTTTTTTGCGAACGTGCCATATGTCAATTACCCTTTAGTGGAATAGCGACGGCGTACGATCATATTGTCGGTACGCTTGTTGCGACGGGTACGATAGCCCTTGGTCGGCGTGCCCCACGGGCTGACCGGCACGCGGCCTTCGCCGGTACGGCCTTCACCACCACCATGCGGGTGATCGACCGGGTTCATGACCACGCCACGAACGGTCGGGCGGATACCGCGCCAACGGTTCGCACCGGCCTTGCCGATCTTGCGCAGGTTGTGCTCTTCGTTACCCACTTCGCCAACGGTCGCACGGCAATCGACATGCACCTTGCGAATTTCGCCAGAACGCAGACGCAGCTGCGCATACACGCCTTCGCGCGCCAACAGCATGGCGGATGCACCGGCGGAACGTACCATTTGCGCGCCACGACCAGGTTGCAGTTCCACGCAGTGAATGGTGGTACCAACCGGGATGTTGCGGATCGGCAGTGCATTACCGGCCTTGATCGGGGCTTCTGCACCCGAGACCAGCACGGCGCCGACCTTCACATCGCGCGGAGCGATGATGTAGCGGCGTTCGCCGTCTGCATAGCACAGCAGGGCGATATGCGCGGTACGGTTCGGATCGTATTCGACGCGTTCGACCTTGGCCGGAATACCGTCCTTGTCGCGACGGAAGTCGACGATACGATAGTGTTGCTTGTGACCACCACCCTTGTGACGCGTGGTGATGTGGCCATTGTTGTTGCGACCACCGGTCGAGCTCTTCTTCTCAACCAGGGATGCCAGCGGCGCGCCCTTGTGCAGGTCAGGATGAACAACCTTGACGACTGCGCGGCGACCTGCCGAAGTCGGTTTTACTTTTTGGATAGGCATGCTCTATCTCCTTACTCAGCAGCAGCGCTGGTCAGATCAAGTTCCTGACCCTGCACCAGGCTGACGTAAGCCTTTTTCCAGTCCTTGCGACGACCGAACGTACGGCCAAAGCGCTTGACTTTGCCCTTGACGTTGACGGTGGACACACCCTCGACCTTGACGTTGAACAGCAGTTCAACGGCAGCCTTGATTTCGGGCTTGGTCGCATCGCCAGCAACGCGGAAGACCACTTGCTGGTTCTTTTCGGACACCATGGTGCTCTTTTCAGAGACAACCGGAGCAAGAATGACTTGCATCAGACGTTCTTGATTCATGCCCATTGCTCCTCGAGTTGCTTCACGGCGTCGCGGGTGATCACGATCTTCTTGAAGCGCAGCAGGCTGTACGGATCGGCCTGTTGAGCCTCGATCACCAGCACGTTCGGCAGGTTGCGAGACGAGAGATAGAGGTTTTCGTCCAGTTCCTTGGTAATGAACAAAGCTTGTTCCAGGCCCATGGACTTGACCTTGCCTACGAATTCCTTGGTCTTCGGCGTTTCGACAGACAGGCTGTCAACCACGATCAGACGTTCGTCGCGCACGAGCTGGGACAGAATGGCTGCCATGCCGGCGCGATACATCTTGCGGTTGACCTTCTGGCTGAAGTTTTCATCCGGAGTGTTCGGGAACGCACGACCACCCCCACGCCACAGCGGCGAGGAAGTCATACCGGAGCGGGCACGACCGGTGCCCTTTTGACGCCACGGCTTCTTGGTGGAGTGCTTGACTTCGGCGCGGGTCAGCTGAGCGCGGTTTGCGCTGCGCGCGTTCGCCAGGAACGCGGTCACAACCTGATGCACCAAAGCCTCGTTGTATTCACGGCCGAACAGGGACTCGGACGCTTGCAGGCTGTCTTGAGCCTGACCTTGGGTATTGATAACTTTCAATTCCATCACGCACCCGCCTTCACGCTAGGACGCACGACAACGTCGCCGTTCTTGGCACCGGGCACTGCGCCCTTCACCAGCAACAGCTGACGTTCAACGTCAATCCGAACAATCTCCAGGCACTGAACAGTGCTCTTGGTGTTACCGTACTGGCCGGCCATGCGCTTACCCGGCAAAACGCGGCCCGGGTCTTGAGCCTGACCAATGGAACCCGCGGAGTTGTGCGAACGGGAGTTACCATGGGAAGCACGGTTGGAGGAGAAGTTGTGGCGCTTGATGGCACCGGAGAAACCCTTACCCTTCGAGGTGCCGGTCACATCGACCAGCTGGCCTTCGGAGAAGATCTCCAGGGTAATGGAATCGCCAGCCTTGAAGGCAGACAACTGCTCGGCAGTCAGCGTGAACTCACCGATACCACGGCCGGCTTCAACGCCTGCCTTGGCAAAGTGGCCAGCTGCAGCCTTGTTAACGCGGTTAGCGCGACGATCACCGAAAGTAACCTGAACGGCAGTGTAGCCGTCCACTTCGGGGGTTTTGATTTGCGTGACGCGATTGGCGGACATGTCCAGCACAGTCACCGGAATGGAAGCACCATCCTCGGCGAAAATGCGGGTCATGCCGACCTTGCGACCGACAAGACCTAAACTCATCTTTATTTCCTTTTGCAGGGCCGATTACGATTGACCGGCGTACAAAAACAAAAGCGGACTCGCCAAAATGACGAGTCCGCTACTATATCACAGAAAATTCAAGCATCGCAAGCACTTAGCGTACTTGCGAGACCCGAATTCAATTACTGCAGTTTGATTTCCACATCGACACCGGCAGGCAGATCGAGCTTCATCAGCGCGTCGACAGTCTTGTCGGTCGGGTCGATGATGTCCATCAGGCGCAGGTGGGTGCGAATTTCCAGCTGGTCGCGCGAGGTCTTGTTGACGTGCGGCGAGCGCAGAACGTTGAAACGTTCGATTTTGGTCGGCAGCGGAACCGGGCCCTTGACTACGGCACCGGTGCGCTTGGCGGTTTCAACGATTTCTTCTGCCGAACGATCGATCAGGTTGTAATCGAAAGCCTTCAGGCGGATACGGATCTTTTGGCTCTGCATGATGGTTTCCCGATTACTTGATGATCTTGGCTACAACGCCGGCGCCAACGGTACGGCCACCTTCGCGAATCGCGAAGCGCAGACCTTCTTCCATGGCGATCGGAGCAATCAGCTCAACCGTGATGGTCACATTGTCACCCGGCATTACCATTTCCACGCCTTCGGCCAGCGTTACCGCACCGGTCACGTCGGTCGTACGGAAGTAGAACTGCGGACGATAGTTAGCGAAGAACGGAGTATGACGACCGCCTTCTTCCTTCGACAGCACATACACTTCAGCGGTGAAGTTGGTGTGCGGCGTGATCGTGCCCGGCTTGGCCAGCACTTGACCACGTTCCACTTCTTCACGCTTCGTGCCGCGCAGCAGCACGCCAACGTTGTCGCCGGCTTGACCTTGGTCCAGCAGCTTGCGGAACATTTCAACGCCCGTGCAGGTCGTCTTCGCCGTCGGCTTGATACCAACGATTTCGATTTCTTCACCGACCTTGACCACGCCGCGTTCTACACGACCGGTCACCACCGTACCGCGACCCGAGATCGAGAACACGTCTTCGATCGGCAGCAGGAACGGCTTGTCGATCGCGCGTTCCGGCGTCGGGATGTAGCTGTCGAGCGCTTCGGCAAGACGGTAGATCGACGGTTCGCCGATTTCCGATTGGTCGCCTTCCAGCGCCTTCAGGGCCGAACCCTTGACGATAGGCAGATCATCGCCCGGGAAATCGTACGACGACAGCAGGTCGCGCACTTCCATTTCAACCAGTTCCAGCAGCTCTTCGTCGTCCACCATGTCGCACTTGTTCAGGTAAACGATGATGTACGGAACACCCACCTGGCGAGCCAGCAGGATGTGTTCGCGGGTTTGCGGCATCGGACCGTCAGCGGCCGAGCAAACCAGGATCGCGCCGTCCATCTGGGCCGCGCCGGTGATCATGTTCTTCACATAGTCGGCGTGTCCCGGGCAGTCTACGTGCGCGTAGTGACGGGTTTCGGTTTCGTATTCAACGTGCGCGGTATTGATGGTAATACCACGAGCCTTTTCTTCCGGTGCGCTGTCGATCTGATCGTAGCCCTTGGCTTCGCCGCCGAACTTCTTCGACAGGATGGTGGTGATCGCTGCGGTCAGCGTGGTCTTACCATGGTCGACGTGGCCGATGGTGCCGACGTTTACGTGCGGCTTGGTCCGCTCAAACTTGCCTTTTGCCATTTTGCAAAATCCTTAAATAAAGAACATTAGATCAGGCGAGGCCAGCGGCCTCGCCACAGCGCATTACTTCTTGGCGTTCATCACCGCGTCAGCAACATGCTTCGGCGCTTCAGAGTAGTGCTTGAACTCCATCGAGTAGGTCGCACGACCCTGAGACATGGAACGCAGGTCGGTGGAGTAACCGAACATCTCGGCCAGCGGTACTTCGGCCTTGATCTTCTTGCCACCGATGCCATCGTCTTCCATACCTTGCACGATGCCGCGACGACGGTTCAGGTCGCCCATCACATCGCCCATGTACTCTTCCGGTGTTTCCACTTCCACGGCCATCATCGGCTCGAGGATACACGGACCGGCACGGCGCATGGCTTCCTTGAAGGCCAGTGAGCCGGCCAGTTCGAAGGCGATCTGCGACGAGTCGACATCGTGGTAGGAACCGAAGGTCAGGCGAACGGTGACATCCACAACCGGGAAGCCGGCGAGAATGCCGTTCGACAGGGTGTTCTGGATACCCTTGTCAACCGACGGGATGAATTCACGCGGAATCACACCACCCTTGATCTCGTCGAAGAACTGGTAACCCTTGCCTTCGCCGGACGGTTCGAGGGTGATCACGGCATGACCGTACTGACCCTTACCACCAGACTGCTTGATGTGCTTGCCTTCGACATCGGTAACGGTCTTGGTGATGGTTTCGCGGTAAGCCACTTGCGGTGCGCCGACGTTGGCTTCAACGCCGAATTCGCGACGCATGCGGTCAACCAGAATTTCCAGGTGCAGTTCGCCCATACCGGAAATGATGGTCTGGCCCGATTCTTCATCGGTACGCACGCGGAAGGACGGGTCTTCCTTGGCCAGGCGGTTGAGGGCAACGCCCATCTTTTCCTGGTCGGCCTTGGTCTTCGGCTCAACGGCAACGTGAATGACCGGATCCGGGAACTCCATGCGTTCCAGGATGATCGGAGCATCGACGGCACACAGGGTTTCACCGGTGGTGACTTCCTTCAGGCCGATCGCAGCAGCGATGTCGCCGGCGCGAACTTCGTCGATTTCCTTACGGTCGTTGGCGTGCATCTGCACGATACGGCCGATGCGTTCCTTCTTGTCCTTGACCGAGTTGAGCACGGTATCGCCGGACTTGACCACGCCGGAGTAGACGCGGAAGAAGGTCAGCTGACCAACGTAGGGGTCGTTCATCAGCTTGAACGCGAGCGCCGAGAACGGCTCTTCGTCGGAAGCGTGACGTTCGGCTTCGACGCCGTCGATTTCACCCTTGATGGCCGGAACTTCGGTCGGAGCCGGCAGCAGCTCGATCACCGCGTCCAGCATGCGTTGCACGCCCTTGTTCTTGAAGGCAGAACCGCACAGCATCGGCTGGATTTCGCACTTCAGGGTACGCTGACGCAGACCTTCAACGATTTCCTCTTCGGAGAGCGCGCCACCTTCGAGGTATTTGTTCATCAGGTCTTCGCTGGCTTCGGCAGCAGCCTCGACCATCTTTTCGCGCCATTCTTCGGAAATGGAAACCAGTTCGGCCGGAATTTCACCGTATTCAAACTTCATCCCTTGCGAAGCTTCGTCCCAGATGATGGCCTTCATCTTCAGCAAGTCGACGACGCCGGTGAAGTTGTCTTCAGCGCCGATCGGCACGACGATAGGCACCGGATTGCCGCGCAGGCGGGTCTTGACCTGTTCGACAGCGCGGAAGAAGTTGGCGCCCTGACGGTCCATCTTGTTGACGAAGGCGATACGCGGCACTTGATACTTATTGGCCTGACGCCATACGGTTTCGGACTGCGGCTGAACGCCGCCGACCGCGCAGTACACCATCACTGCACCATCAAGCACGCGCATCGAACGTTCGACTTCAATGGTGAAGTCGACGTGTCCGGGGGTATCGATGATGTTGAAGCGGTGCTCCGGGAACTGCATCCCCATACCTTTCCAGAAGGTGGTGGTTGCAGCGGAGGTAATGGTAATGCCGCGTTCCTGTTCCTGCTCCATCCAGTCCATGGTGGCAGCGCCGTCGTGAACTTCACCAATCTTGTGGTTCACACCGGTGTAATACAGGATACGCTCGGTAGTGGTGGTCTTACCGGCATCAATGTGAGCGCTGATACCAATGTTGCGGTAGCGCTCGATAGGGGTTTTCCTAGCCACGGCCTTAACCTTATCGGTAGATTTCGTTTAGAAGCGGAAATGCGAGAACGCACGGTTGGCTTCAGCCATCCGGTGCACTTCTTCACGCTTCTTCATAGCGCCGCCGCGGCCTTCGGCTGCATCGAGCAGCTCGCCGGCCAGACGCAGATCCATCGACTTTTCGCCGCGCTTGCGGGCAGCGTCACGCAGCCAGCGCATTGCCAGCGCCATGCGGCGGGACGGACGGACTTCAACAGGAACTTGATAGTTTGCACCACCGACACGGCGGCTCTTGACTTCCACGACCGGCTTGGCATTGGAGATGGCAGTGTTGAACACTTCCAGCGGGCTCTTGCCGGTCTTCTTTTCGATCTGTTCCAGCGCACCGTAGATGATGCGTTCTGCAACAGACTTCTTGCCGTCAATCATGACGACGTTCATGAACTTGGACAGATCCTGGCTGCCGAACTTCGGATCCGGCAGGATCTCGCGCTTGGGGACTTCTCTGCGTCTTGGCATTTCGATTCCTTCAATCTATTCAGTTGAGCTTCGCGCTCATGGAGCCCATGGAGGAGCATCCACTTACTCGACGGCACCGGGCCGCCGTTATCGGTGCGGTCCAGGTCTTACTTGGGACGCTTGGCACCGTACTTGGAGCGGGACTGCTTACGATCCTTGACACCTGCGGTATCCAGGGAACCGCGCACGGTGTGGTAACGCACACCAGGCAAGTCCTTGACACGACCGCCGCGGATCAGCACGACCGAGTGTTCCTGCAGGTTGTGGCCTTCACCGCCGATGTACGAAATCACTTCGAAACCGTTGGTCAGACGTACCTTGCACACCTTACGCAGTGCCGAGTTCGGCTTCTTCGGGGTGGTGGTGTATACGCGGGTGCACACGCCACGCTTCTGCGGGCAGGCCTCCAGCGCAGGCACCTTGCTCTTCGCCGTCAGGGCGAGACGGCCCTTGCGGACCAGTTGGTTGATGGTTGGCATTACTCTCAGTTCCTAGTTGAGTCTACACGGCGGCAACACGCCGCCATGAAAGAGGGTGGATTGTATGCTAGTCAACAAGCCACCGTCAATGGCAAACACGCTGCCCACCAACGGTTACCCGTTGAATGGACAGCGTTTTTTCCAGAAAACAACACCCGGGGGATTATTCGTTGCCTTCCAGGGTGGTCTGGGCCGGTTCCAGCGTCATCGTGTCGGCGAACAGATCGTGCGCTTCCGTGTCGCGGCGACGGCTGCGATGGTAGGCCAGACCGGTACCCGCCGGGATCAGACGACCGACAATGACGTTTTCCTTCAGACCGCGCAGATCGTCCTTCTTGCCCATGATCGCGGCTTCGGTCAGCACGCGGGTGGTTTCCTGGAAGGAGGCCGCCGAAATGAACGAGTCGGTCGACAACGAAGCCTTGGTGATGCCGAGCAGCACATTTTCGTACTGCGCCGCTTCCTTGTTGTCGGCGCGCATGCGGTCGTTGGTTTCCAGCACCTCGGCGCGTTCTACCTGCTCGCCCTGGATGAAGTCGGTGCCGCCGGCATCGGTGATGATTACGCGACGCAGCATCTGGCGAATGATCACCTCGATGTGCTTGTCGTTAATCTTCACACCTTGCAGGCGATACACTTCCTGCACTTCCTGAACGATGTAGCGCGCCAACGCTTCGATACCCTGCAGACGCAGGATGTCGTGCGGATCGACGGCACCGTCGACAATCAGTTCGCCGCGGTTGACCACCTGACCGTCGTGGACCAGCACGTGCTTGTCCTTCGGAATCAGGTTCTCGAAGGTATTGCCTTCCAGATCGGTAATGATCAGGCGTTGCTTGCCCTTGGTGTCCTTACCGAAGGAAACGGTACCGGTCACTTCGGCCAGCATGCCGGCATCCTTCGGCGAACGGGCTTCGAACAGCTCGGCCACGCGCGGCAGACCACCGGTAATGTCGCGGGTCTTGGTGGTTTCCTGCGGGATACGCGCCAGCACTTCGCCCTTGCCCACATCCTGACCGTCCTTGACGGTAATGATGGCGCCGACCTGGAAGGTGATGGATACCGAGGCATCGGAACCAGCCAGCTTCACTTCGTTGCCGGCATCGTCAAGCAGCTTCACCAACGGACGCAGCAGTTTCGACTGCGAGCCGGCGCGGCGCTTCGGGTCGATCACGACCAGCGTCGACAGACCGGTCACTTCGTCGACCTGCTTGGCAACCGTCGTGCCTTCTTCCACGTTCTCGAACTTAACGCGACCCGCGTATTCGGTGATGATCGGACGGGTATGCGGATCCCAGGTCGCCAGGACATGGCCAGCCTTGAGCTGCAGACCGTCGGTCACCAGCAGGGTCGCGCCGTACGGTACCTTGTGACGTTCGCGCTCGCGGCCGATATCGTCGTGGATCACCACTTCGCCGGAGCGGGTGATCACGATCAGCTCGCCCTTGGTGTTGGTGACGTAGCGCATCTGGCTCGAGAAACGCACCGTGCCGTTCGACTTGGTTTCCACCTGGCTTGCGGCTGCATTTCGCGATGCGGCACCACCGATGTGGAAGGTACGCATGGTCAGCTGGGTACCCGGTTCACCGATCGACTGGGCGGCGATCACACCGACCGCTTCGCCGGCGTTCACCGGCTTGCCGCGGCCGAGGTCACGGCCGTAGCACTTGGCGCACAGTCCATAGCGGGTGTCGCAAGTGATCGCGGTACGGACCTTGACTTCGTCGATACCCAGATTGTCGATCATGTCGACCAGATGCTCGTCGAGCAGCGTGCCGGCATCGATGACGGTCTCGCCGCTGGACGGATCGACGATGTCGATCGCGGCAACGCGGCCAAGAATCCGGTCGCGCAGCGCTTCGATGACGTCACCGCCCTGCAGGACGGCCTTCATGGTGAAGCCGTTGCTGGTACCGCAATCGTCTTCGATCACGACCAGATCCTGGGTCACGTCGACCAGACGACGGGTCAGGTAGCCGGAGTTGGCGGTCTTCAACGCGGTATCGGCCAGACCCTTACGGGCGCCGTGGGTCGAGATGAAGTACTGCAACACCGTCAGACCTTCGCGGAAGTTGGAGGTAATCGGCGTTTCGATAATCGAACCGTCCGGCTTGGCCATCAGGCCCCGCATCCCCGCCAGCTGCTTGATCTGCGCCACGGAACCCCGCGCGCCCGAGTCGGCCATCATGTAGATGGAGTTGAACGACTCCTGATCGACTTCCTTGCCTTCGCGGTCGAGGACCTTCTGCTTGGACAGCTCGTCCATCATCGCCTTGGCGACCTTGTCGCCGGTGCGGCCCCAGATGTCGACCACCTTGTTGTAGCGTTCGCCCTGGGTAACCAGACCTTGACGGTACTGTTCCTCGATTTCCTTCACTTCCTTGTGCGCTTCGGCCAGCAGTTCCGGCTTCTTGGTCGGAACCAGCATGTCGTCGACGCAAATCGAGATGCCGCCGCGGGTCGAATAGGCAAAACCGGTGTACATCAGCTGGTCGGCGAAGATGACCGTGTCGCGGATACCGCAACGACGGAACGAAGCGTTGATCAGCTTCGAGATTTCCTTCTTCTTCAGCGCCTTGTTGATGAACTCGAACGGCAGCCCCTTCGGCAGAATGTCGGACAGCAGCGCACGACCAACGGTGGTCTCGTAACGCTTGATGACCGGCTGGAACTCGCCCTGCTCATCCTTTTCCCATTCCTTCAGGCGGACGGTGATGCGCGTGCCGAGCTCGACCTGGCGGGTTTCGTAGGCGCGGTGGATTTCCTTGGTATCGGCCAGCACCATGCCTTCGCCCTTGCCGTTGATCTTCGAGCGGGTCATGTAGTACAGACCAAGCACGATATCCTGCGACGGAACGATGATCGGTTCGCCGTTGGCCGGAGACAGCACGTTGTTGGTTGCCAGCATCAGCGTGCGGGCTTCCATCTGCGCTTCCAGGCTCAGCGGTACGTGGACAGCCATCTGGTCACCGTCGAAGTCGGCGTTGAACGCCGCGCAGACGAGCGGGTGCAGCTGGATGGCCTTGCCTTCGATCAGTACCGGTTCAAACGCCTGGATACCCAGACGGTGCAGGGTCGGCGCACGGTTGAGCAGTACCGGATGTTCGCGGATCACGTCTTCGAGGATGTCCCAGACTTCCGGAACTTCCTGTTCAACCAGCTTCTTGGCCGCCTTGATGGTCGAGGCAAGACCCATTACTTCCAGCTTGTGGAAGATGAACGGCTTGAACAGCTCGAGCGCCATCTTCTTCGGCAGACCGCACTGATGCAGACGCAGGGTCGGGCCGACGGTAATCACGGAACGACCGGAGTAGTCGACGCGCTTGCCCAGCAGGTTCTGACGGAAGCGACCGCCCTTACCCTTGATCATGTCGGCGAGCGACTTGAGCGGGCGCTTGTTGGCGCCGGTCATCGCCTTGCCGCGGCGGCCGTTGTCGAGCAGCGAGTCGACCGACTCCTGCAGCATGCGCTTTTCGTTGCGCACGATGATGTCCGGCGCGCGCAGCTCGAGCAGACGCTTGAGGCGGTTGTTGCGGTTGATGACGCGACGATAGAGATCGTTCAGGTCGGAAGTCGCGAAGCGGCCGCCATCGAGCGGCACCAGCGGGCGCAGTTCCGGCGGCAGTACCGGCAGCACCTCGAGGATCATCCACTCGGGCTTCATGCCGGAACGCAGGAAGGCTTCCAGCACCTTCAGGCGCTTGGCGATCTTCTTGATCTTGGTGTCCGAACCGGTGCTTTCCAGCTCGCGGCGCAGGGTTTCGATTTCGCCGTTCAGGTCGAGGCTGCGCAGCAGTTCGCGCACGGCTTCGGCACCCATCATGGCCTTGAACTCTTCACCGTACTGGTCTTCCTTGTCGAGGAAGTCCTCTTCGCTGAGCAGTTGGCCACGGGTCAGCGGCGTCATGCCCGGATCGGTCACGACGAAAGCTTCGAAGTACAGCACGCGTTCGATATCGCGCAGGGTCATGTCGAGCACCATGCCGAGACGGGACGGCAGGCTCTTCAGGAACCAGATGTGCGCGGTCGGGCTCGCGAGCTCGATGTGGCCCATGCGTTCACGGCGCACCTTCGACAGGGTGACTTCCACCCCGCACTTTTCGCAGATCACACCGCGATGCTTGAGGCGCTTGTACTTGCCGCACAGGCATTCGTAATCCTTCACCGGCCCGAAAATGCGGGCGCAGAACAGACCGTCGCGTTCCGGCTTGAAGGTACGATAGTTGATGGTTTCGGGCTTCTTGACCTCACCGTAGGACCAGGAACGGATCTTGTCCGGTGAAGCGATGCCGATCTTAATCGCATCAAACTCTTCTTCTTGCGTAACTTGCTTAAAGAGGTCGAGCAGAGCTTTCATTGCGTCTCCAGTCAGGGGGCCGGCGCGGCAGGTGCCGCACCGGCGCTCCTATCAATAACGTTCCAGGTCGATGTCGAGGCCGAGCGAGCGGATTTCCTTCACCAGCACGTTGAAGGATTCCGGCATGCCGGCATCGATCTTGTGCTCGCCCTTGACGATGTTCTCGTACACCTTGGTACGGCCGGTTACGTCGTCGGACTTCACGGTCAACATTTCTTGCAGCGTATAGGCGGCACCATAAGCCTCCAGCGCCCAGACTTCCATTTCACCGAAACGCTGACCACCGAACTGAGCCTTGCCGCCCAGCGGTTGCTGGGTCACCAGCGAGTACGGACCGGTCGAACGCGCGTGCATCTTGTCATCGACCAGGTGATGCAGCTTCAGGTAGTGCATCACGCCGACGGTAACCTTGCGGTCAAATGCTTCACCGGTGCGGCCGTCGTACAGCGTCAGCTGGGTCTTCGAATCGTTGAAGCCGAGCTGGCCGGTACGCGGATCTTCGTCCGGATAGGCGAGGTTCAGCATGTGGCGGATTTCCGCTTCCTTCGCGCCGTCGAATACCGGCGTGGCGAACGGCATGCCGCGACGCAGATGCTCGCTCAGCATGCGGATTTCGCCATCGGTCAGCGAGGCCACATCCTCGACCTTGCCCGTGTCGTTGTAGACATGGGTCAGGTAGCCACGCAACGCTTCTTCGGCACCCTCGCCGGCCAGCATGCGGTCGATCTGTTCGCCGATACCCTTGGCAGCCCAGCCCAGGTGAACTTCGAGAATCTGACCGATGTTCATCCGCGACGGTACGCCGAGCGGGTTGAGCACGATGTCGACCGTACGTCCATCGCCCATGTACGGCATGTCTTCGATCGGCAGAATGCGCGAAACCACACCCTTGTTACCGTGACGACCGGCCATCTTGTCACCGGCCTGCAGGCGGCGCTTCACGGCCAGGTAGACCTTGACCATCTTCTGCACGCCCGGGGGCAGTTCGTCGCCCTGGGTCAGCTTGCGCTTCTTGTCTTCGAACTTGAGGTCGAATTCTTCGCGCTTCTGCGCCAGGCTGTCCTTGATCAGTTCGAGCTGCTTGGCGATGTCTTCATCGCTCATGCGAATGTCGAACCAGTCATGCTTGGTGGTCAGGCCTTCCAGATACTCGGCGTCGATCACGGTGCCCTTGACCAGACGCTTCGGACCGCCGTTGGCCGGCTTGCCGACGATCAGGCGTTCGATACGGCTGAAGGCGTCGTTTTCGAAAATGCGCAGCTGGTCGTTGAGGTCGAGGCGATAGCGCTTCAGTTCGGCGTCGATGATCGACTGGGCGCGCTTGTCGCGCTCGATGCCTTCACGTGTGAACACCTGCACGTCGATGACGGTGCCGGTCATGCCGGTCGGCACGCGCAGCGAGGTATCCTTCACGTCGGAAGCCTTCTCGCCGAAGATGGCGCGCAGCAGCTTTTCTTCCGGCGTCAGCTGGGTTTCGCCCTTCGGCGTTACCTTGCCCACCAGCACATCGCCGGCCTCGACTTCAGCGCCGATGTAGACGATGCCCGATTCATCCAGGCGGCCTGCCATGCGTTCGGACAGGTTCGGAATGTCGCGGGTGATTTCTTCCGGTCCGAGCTTGGTGTCGCGGGCAACAACCGACAGTTCCTCGATGTGGATCGAGGTATAGCGGTCTTCGGCCACAACCTTCTCGGAGATCAGGATCGAGTCCTCGAAGTTGTAACCGTTCCACGGCATGAACGCGATGGTCATGTTCTGACCGAGAGCGAGTTCGCCCAGGTCGGTCGAAGCGCCGTCAGCGACGACGTCGCCCTTGGCCAGATGATCGCCGACACGAACCACCGGACGCTGGTTGATATTGGTGTTCTGGTTCGAACGGGTGAACTTGGTCAGGTTGTAGATATCCACACCGACTTCACCGGCGGTCGCCTCGTCGTCATTGACGCGAATCACCACGCGGTTGGCGTCGACCAGGTCGACCACGCCGCCGCGGCGGGCAACGACGGTCGTGCCGGAGTCGATGGCCACATCGCGTTCGATACCGGTACCGACGTACGGCTTTTCCGGACGCAGGCAAGGCACGGCCTGACGCTGCATGTTGGCGCCCATCAAGGCACGGTTCGCGTCATCGTGTTCCAGGAACGGAATCAGCGAAGCGGCGACCGAAACCACCTGACCGGTCGCCACGTCCATGTACTGAACGCGATCCGGGGTGGCGAGGATGGTTTCGCCCTTTTCACGGCAGGTCACCAGATCGTCGATCAGGTGGCCTTCGTCATCCAGCTCGGCGTTGGCCTGAGCGATCACGTAGCGACCTTCTTCGATGGCCGACAGGTAATCGATCTCGTTGGTCACCTTGCCGTCCGCGACCTTGCGGTACGGGGTTTCCAGGAAGCCGAACTCGTTGGTGCGGGCATAGACCGACAGCGAGTTGATCAGGCCGATGTTCGGGCCTTCAGGCGTTTCGATCGGGCAGACGCGACCGTAATGGGTCGGATGCACGTCGCGCACTTCGAAGCCGGCGCGTTCACGGGTCAGACCGCCCGGGCCAAGGGCCGACACGCGGCGCTTGTGGGTGATTTCCGACAGCGGGTTGGTCTGGTCCATGAACTGCGACAGCTGGCTCGAACCGAAGAATTCCTTGATGGCAGCGCTGACCGGCTTGGCATTGATCAGGTCATGCGGCATCAGGTTGTCGGATTCAGCCTGGTTGAGGCGCTCCTTCACGGCACGTTCGACGCGCACCAGGCCGGCGCGGAACTGGTTTTCCGCCAGTTCGCCCACCGAACGCACACGGCGGTTGCCGAGGTGATCGATATCGTCGACCTCACCGCGGCCATTGCGCAGCTCGGTCAGAATGGCGATGACAGAGACGATGTCTTCGGTGCTCAGGATGCCTTCGGCGATATCGCGGCGCGGCGCGAACTTCTCGCCGATCAGCAGCTTGAACCACTCGGGCGTCTTGTCATCGAACTTGTACTGATAGGTACGGGTGTTGAACTTCATGCGGCCCACGCGCGACAGATCGTAGGTTTCTTCGCTGAAGAACAGACGCTGGAACAGCTGCTCGACGGCATCTTCCGTCGGCGGTTCGCCCGGGCGCATCATGCGGTAGATCGCCACGCGAGCCTGCATCCGGTCCTGGATGTCGTCGACGCGCAGGGTCTGCGAGATATAGGCGCCCTGATCGAGGTCGTTGGTGAACAGGACGTCGATTTCCGCGGCTTCGGACAGCGCAAGCTTAGCCAGACCTTCTTCGGTGATTTCTTCGTTGGCACGGGCCACGACTTCACCGGTATCGGTATTGACCACGGCACGGGCCAGCACGCGGCCGATCAGCGCGTCGGCCGGAACTTCGATCCGGTCGAGTTCGATCGTCTGAATGTCGCGGATATGCTTGGCCGTGATGCGCTTGTCCTTGGCGACGATCAGCTTGCCGTCGGCAGAAACGATGTCGAACCTGGCCACTTCACCCTTCAGGCGTTCCGGCACCACCTTCATGAACACGCCGTGCTTGGTCAGGTAGAAAGTGTCGAAGCTGTAGAACTCGGACAGGATCTGCTCTTCGGAATAACCCAGTGCCTTGAGCAGGATCGTCACCGGCATCTTGCGGCGACGGTCGATACGGAAGTACAGCAAGTCCTTCGGATCGAACTCGAAGTCGAGCCACGAGCCGCGGTAGGGAATCACGCGGGCAGAGAACAGCAGCTTGCCGGACGAGTGGGTTTTACCGCGGTCATGTTCGAAGAACACGCCCGGCGAACGGTGCAGCTGGCTGACGATGACGCGTTCAGTACCGTTGATGATAAAGGAACCGTTAGTGGTCATGAGCGGAATTTCACCCATGTACACTTCGTTTTCACGGACTTCCTTCACGACCGGCTTCGACGATTCCTTATCGAAAATCGACAGACGGATGCGCGCACGCAGCGGGGCGGCATAAGTAATGCCGCGCAGCTGGCACTCCTGCATGTCAAACGGAGGCTCGCCAAGAATGTAGTGTGCAAAGTCAAGACGCGCATAACCGTTATGACTGATGATCGGAAAGATCGACTTGAAAGCAGCCTGCAGACCAACATCCTTGCGCTGTTCGACCAAGGTACCCAGTTGCAGGAATTCGGCATACGAATCGATCTGGGTCGCCAACAGGAATGGGACATCGAGAACACTGGCACGTTTCGCAAAGCTCTTACGAATACGTTTCTTCTCAGTAAACGAATAACTCATAGAGTCTCCATCGAGGTGGGGTGGCGCAAGAAACCAAATGTCAGCAACCACACGCGTATTAATTGCTGGCGTTTAATTTCTTTATTCCTACAGTCACAAGCGCAACAAGGCTGGCGGATTTCTCCGCCAGCCTTCCTTCTTTTTTCAAAGAAGATTACTTGATTTCAGCCTTGGCACCGGCTTCAGTCAGTTGCTTGGCGATGTCTTCGGCTTCAGCCTTGGCAACGCCTTCCTTAACGGTCTTCGGAGCGCCGTCGACCAGATCCTTGGCTTCCTTCAGGCCCAGGCCGGTGATCGCGCGAACAACCTTGATCACGTTAACCTTGTTGTCGCCGATAGCGGTCAGGATAACGTCGAATTCGGTCTTTTCAGCAGCTGCGTCAGCAGCGCCACCAGCAGCCGGGCCGGCAACGGCAACGGCAGCGGCGGAAACGCCGAACTTCTCTTCGAACGCCTTAACCAGGTCGTTCAGTTCCATCACGGTCAAGCCGGCAACGGCTTCGAGAATGTCTTCTTTGGTAATTGCCATGTGAAAATCTCCTGAAATCTGGATATATCAAATAAGTTAAGCAGCTTCGGCCTGCTTCTTTTCGGCCAGGGCAGCCAGTGCGCGGGCGAAGCCGGACACAGGAGCCTGCATAACGAACAGAAGCTTGGACAGCAGTTCTTCGCGGCTCGGAATCGATGCCAGTTCGCCGACTTGGGCGGCGTTCAGCAGGGAGCCATTGTAAGAACCGGCCTTGACGACGATTTTGTCGTCGGCCTTGGCGAATTGATGGAGCACTTTGGCGGCAGCAACCGGATCTGCCGAGATACCGTAAACGAGCGGACCAACCATCTGGTCGGCGAGCGCTTCGAAACTGGTACCAGCGACAGCACGGCGTACCAGCGTGTTCTTCAGAACGCGCAGATACACACCGTTCTCACGTGCCTTGGCACGGAGTTGGGTCATGCTGCTTACCTCGATCCCCCGATATTCGGCGATAACGATGGTCTGAGCGTCAGCCAGCTTGGCCGAGATCTCAGCAACAAACGCCTTCTTATCATCAAGATTGAGACTCAAGGTCTACCTCCTAATCTGAAATGAAGCGTGAAAATCACGCCCCGCTTAGCAGCGGCGACCTCTTCAGGAGACATCATATGAACGTTTCGCTGGTGCCCATGGGCAGAATTGAACTGCCGACCTCTCCCTTACCAAGGGAGTGCTCTACCCCTGAGCTACATGGGCCATGAAACGCTGAAGCCTACTTTTGGGGTACACCATCTGCGTAGGATGCTTTGCAGCGATTAAGCCTTTCGGCTCCTACGGTCTTTGACAATCTGGCGGGACAAGCCCGCCAGCCCAAAGCCTTGGCGAACCGAAGTCCGCCGCAACTCCGACGCTTACGCGCCGAAGCTGTTGGTATCGATACGAACGCCGACGCCCATGGTGCTGGACACTGCGGCCTTCTTCAGATACTGACCCTTGGCAGCAGCCGGCTTGGCTTTCTGCAGGGCATCGATCAGTGCAGCCAGGTTTTCACGCAGCGCGGCAGCCTCGAACGAAGCGCGGCCGATGGTGGCGTGAACGATACCGGCCTTGTCGGTACGGTACTGAACCTGACCGGCCTTGGCATTCTTGACGGCTTCGGCGACATTCGGGGTCACGGTGCCGACCTTCGGGTTCGGCATCAGACCACGCGGGCCGAGGATCTGACCGAGCTGACCGACAACGCGCATTGCGTCCGGAGCAGCGATCACAACGTCGAAGTCCATTTGACCGGCCTTGACCTGGTCAGCCAGATCGTCGAAACCGACGATTTCGGCGCCAGCTTCGCGGGCGGCATCAGCTGCAGCACCCTGGGCGAACACGGCAACGCGAACGCTCTTGCCGGTGCCGCGCGGCAGCACGACGGAACCACGAACGACCTGGTCGGACTTGCGCGGATCAACACCGAGGTTGACGGCAACATCGATGGATTCGTCGAACTTGGCGGTAGCACCTTCCTTGACGAGCGACAGGGCTTCGTCAACCGGATACAGCTTGGTACGATCCAACTTGGCGTTCAGGGCTTGCAGGCGCTTGGAAACTTTAGCCATTTACACACCCTCCACGTCGAGACCCATCGAACGAGCGGAGCCAGCGATGGTACGCACAGCGGCGTCCATGTCGGCAGCGGTCAGATCCGGTTGTTTGGTCTTGGCAATTTCTTCCAGCTGGGCGCGAGTCACCTTGCCTACCTTCTCGGTATTGGCACGCGGGCTACCCTTCTGGATACCGGCAGCCTTCTTCAGCAGAATGGAGGCCGGCGGAGTCTTCATGATGAAGGTGAAGGACTTGTCCGCGAACGCAGTGATCACGACCGGAATCGGCAGACCGGGTTCCACGCCTTGAGTCTGAGCGTTGAACGCCTTGCAGAATTCCATGATATTCAGACCGCGCTGACCGAGAGCCGGGCCGATGGGCGGCGACGGATTGGCCTTGCCAGCGGGCACTTGCAGCTTGATATAGCCGACAATTTTCTTTGCCACGATTTAAACTCCTGAAACGGGTAATAGCGCAGACGCGAGTCTGCTTCCCAGACGAAAGGGTTGAATTATACACACATTACAACCCGGCTGCCAAGTCACAAATCAGACTTTTTCGACTTGGCTGAATTCCAGCTCGACCGGCGTATCACGACCGAAGATCTGTACCGAGACGCGCAAGCGGTTGCGCTCGTAATTCACTTCGTCGACCGTACCGTTGAAATCGTTGAACGGACCATCGGTCACCCGCACGCGCTCACCAACTTCGAACAGAACCTTGGGCTTGGGCTTTTCGACCCCCTCCTGGATCTGCTGCATGATGGCATCGACTTCCTTTTTGGAAATCGGCGCCGGGCGATTGGCAGTACCACCGATAAAACCCGTCACCTTCGGCGTGCTCTTGACCAGATGCCACGTCTCGTCGGTCATTTCCATTTCGATCAGCACGTAACCCGGGAAGAACTTGCGCTCGGTAATCGAACGGCGACCGTTCTTGATATCGACCACTTCTTCAACCGGCACCAGGATCTGACCAAACTGATCAGCGACTTCCGAGCGATCGATGCGCTCGCGCAGCGCCTTCTGCACACTCTTCTCGAAACCCGAGTAGGCGTGCACTACATACCAGCGTTTTGCCATTTATCTATCAACCTCGACCGAGAATCACGTCGTAGACCAACCAGGACAAACCCGAATCGACCAGCCACATGAACAATGCCAGGACGGCAACAAACAGGAACACAATCCCCGTCATCTGCATCGCCTCCTTGCGCGTCGGCCACACGACCTTGCGACCCTCGGTCACCGAGTCACGGGCGTACGCCACAAAATCCCGACCCGGCTGCGACAGCCAGACAACGCCGGCAGCAAGCACCAGCGCCACAAACATCGCCAGGACACGCAAAAAGCCCTGGGAATCGGGGATCATGTAGAAGCCTACTACGCCGGCGACAACCAGCAGGCCAGCCAGGGACAACTTGATTTTGTCTTGCATTTCCATACGGAATATTCTCAGCGCGTATGTGACAAAAGACCAACCGGCGCAACAGCGCCGGTTAGTCTTGCTTGGCAGGCCAGGAGGGTCTCGAACCCCCAACCCTCGGTTTTGGAGACCGATACTCTACCAATTGAGCTACTGGCCTAAAACCTGTTACAACTTACTTGATAATCTTGGCTACAACGCCGGCGCCGACGGTGCGGCCACCTTCGCGAATCGCGAAGCGCAGACCTTCTTCCATGGCGATCGGAGCAATCAGCTCAACCGTGATGGTCACATTGTCACCCGGCATTACCATTTCCACGCCTTCGGCCAGCGTTACCGCACCGGTCACGTCGGTCGTACGGAAGTAGAACTGCGGACGATAGTTAGCGAAGAACGGAGTATGACGACCGCCTTCTTCCTTCGACAGCACATACACTTCAGCGGTGAAGTTGGTGTGCGGCGTGATCGTGCCCGGCTTGGCCAGCACTTGACCACGTTCCACTTCTTCACGCTTCGTGCCGCGCAGCAGCACGCCAACGTTGTCGCCGGCTTGACCTTGGTCCAGCAGCTTGCGGAACATTTCAACGCCCGTGCAGGTCGTCTTCGCCGTCGGCTTGATACCAACGATTTCGATTTCTTCACCGACCTTGACCACGCCGCGTTCTACACGACCGGTCACCACCGTACCGCGACCCGAGATCGAGAACACGTCTTCGATCGGCAGCAGGAACGGCTTGTCGATCGCGCGTTCCGGCGTCGGGATGTAGCTGTCGAGCGCTTCGGCAAGACGGTAGATCGACGGTTCGCCGATTTCCGATTGGTCGCCTTCCAGCGCCTTCAGGGCCGAACCCTTGACGATAGGCAGATCATCGCCCGGGAAATCGTACGACGACAGCAGGTCGCGCACTTCCATTTCAACCAGTTCCAGCAGCTCTTCGTCGTCCACCATGTCGCACTTGTTCAGGTAAACGATGATGTACGGAACACCCACCTGGCGAGCCAGCAGGATGTGTTCGCGGGTTTGCGGCATCGGACCGTCAGCGGCCGAGCAAACCAGGATCGCGCCGTCCATCTGGGCCGCGCCGGTGATCATGTTCTTCACATAGTCGGCGTGTCCCGGGCAGTCTACGTGCGCGTAGTGACGGGTTTCGGTTTCGTATTCAACGTGCGCGGTATTGATGGTAATACCACGAGCCTTTTCTTCCGGCGCGCTGTCGATCTGGTCGTAGCCCTTGGCTTCGCCGCCGAACTTCTTCGACAGGATGGTCGTGATGGCCGCGGTCAGCGTGGTCTTGCCATGGTCAACGTGGCCGATGGTGCCGACGTTTACGTGCGGTTTCGTCCGCTCAAACTTACCTTTTGCCATGATAATTCCCTGAATACAAAACAAAAAGTTATGCGGTGGTGCCCATGGGCAGAATTGAACTGCCGACCTCTCCCTTACCAAGGGAGTGCTCTACCCCTGAGCTACATGGGCCCTTAACAGGCTTTAATTACGCTTGGAGCGGGTGAAGGGAATCGAACCCTCGTCATAAGCTTGGAAGGCTTCTGCTCTACCATTGAGCTACACCCGCCTATCACGAATACGGACGACCTATGTTACACGCCGCCAAAACGCTTTGAAATCTGGTGGAGGGAGAAGGATTCGAACCTTCGAAGGCAGAGCCGTCAGATTTACAGTCTGATCCCTTTGACCGCTCGGGAATCCCTCCGTAAAGAGAGCCGAATATTATAGAACCACCCTTTCGGTGTCAACACCTGCAAACGAAAAAAACCGGGTTTTTTTACACGAAAAAAGGAAAAAGCCCGGTCTGCGCAAACACGCAGCCGGGCTTTTTCTTTCAGCTCAGCAACTTAGCGTTTCAGGCTTTGCCAGAAATGCGCTGATATTTTTCCATCAGCGCTTCCGGGCTTTCCTTGCGCGACGGATCCAGCGGAATGCAATCCACCGGACAGACCTGCTGGCACTGCGGTTCATCGTAGTGCCCCACGCACTGCGTGCACAGATCCGGGTTGATCTGATAAATCTCTTCACCCTGGGAAATCGCGTGATTCGGGCATTCCGGTTCGCAGACGTCGCAATTGATGCATTCGTCGGTAATCATCAAAGCCATGTTTTATTCCTCAATACATACAGACCAAATTCGTCGCCACTGCAGCATGCGCCAACGCACACCAGGCAGGCCACACCCATATTCATCATTCAGCCAGAGTCAGCAAGCCGAAATTCACCGCACCAGCCTTGCCCTTGCGCAACTCGGTCCAGCCGTCGAACGACCGCCACGCCCTGTCTTCAATATATACCGTCGCCTGCGGCGCGAGCACGGTCGGCAACAGCGGCAGCACAGCATCCAGGAGTTCGCTGTCGTAGGGCGGATCGACAAACACGACATCGAACCGTTCCCTGCAGCCTCGCAGAAAGCCGAGGGCATCGGCACACTGCACATCGATCGCCTCGGCACCGAGTGCCTGCCGGTTGGCGCGCAACGCGTCGGCCACCAAGCGCGACTTCTCGACCATCACCACTCGCTCCGCGCCGCGCGAAGCAGCTTCGAACCCCATCGCGCCGCTGCCGGCGAACACATCGAGACAACGCTTGCCACGCAAGGTCTGCCCAAGCCAGTTGAATACTGTCTCGCGCACCCGGTCTGGCGTAGGACGCAAGCCGGACGAATCCGGAAACGTCAGCAGGCGGCGGCGAAAATCGCCACCTATGATTCTGACCCTGTTGCGTTGCTGGTTCATTCCATTCACCGCAAAATTGCGATTCTACCGTCTGTTCGCGTGCGTGACACGCATCTTAAGTCAAACATGCGGTGCAAGGCAGCAGGTATTTCCATGCAGCGAAGGTGCCCGCCACGCGCTTTAAAGGATACAATCCTAACCATTTGCCTCCCCAGCACTGACAGGACACGCATGTTCAGCTTCTTCAAAAAGAAAACCGATACCGACCACGAGGTCTCTGCGCCGACCGAGGCAGCCCCGGCCCCCGCCCAGGCCGACACGGCCCCCGAAGCGGCAAGCAGCTGGACCGCAAGACTCAAATCGGGCCTGGCCAAGACCCGTGACCGGCTCGGCAAGAACCTCGCCGGCGTCTTCGGCGGAGGCAAAATCGACGAAGATCTGTATGAAGAGCTCGAAACGGTGTTGCTGACAGCAGACATGGGCGTCGACGCCACCGAACATTTGTTGCGCGAAGTGCGCGAGCGGGTCAGCCTGCGCGGCCTCAAGGATGGCAGCGAACTGAAAGAGGCGCTGCGCACCGTCCTCTACGAACTGATCAGGCCCCTGGAAGTGCCCCTCGACATCTCCGGCCACAAACCCTACGTCATCATGATGGCCGGGGTGAACGGCGCCGGCAAAACCACTTCGATCGGCAAGCTCGCCAAATACTTCCAGAGTCAGGGCAAGAGCGTGCTGCTCGCTGCCGGGGACACCTTCCGCGCCGCTGCGCGCGAACAGCTGCAGGAGTGGGGAGAACGCAACAACGTTGCCGTTATCGCCCAGCAAGGCGGAGATGCCGCTGCGGTCTGTTTCGACGCCATCAACGCCGCCAAGGCGCGCGGCATCGACATCGTGCTGGCGGACACTGCCGGCCGCCTGCCGACGCAGCTGCATCTGATGGAAGAGATCCGCAAGGTCAAGCGCGTGGTGCAGAAAGCCATTCCCGATGCACCGCACGAGATCGTTTTGGTGCTCGACGCCAACATCGGCCAGAATGCGCTCAATCAGGTCAAGGCATTCGACGATGCTCTCGGTCTGACCGGCCTCATCCTGACCAAGCTCGACGGTACGGCGCGTGGCGGCATCATCGCCGCCATCGCCAAGCAGCATCCGGTCCCCTTGCGCTTCATCGGCGTCGGCGAAAGCGTCGACGACCTGCGGCCGTTCTCGGCGCAAGACTATACCGACGCGCTGTTCGACTGAATGGTCGCAAGCCGTCCGCAACACATTATCTATTGAGGAAACGCATCGCATGATTCAGTTCGATCAGGTGACCAAACGCTACCCGGGTGGCATCGAAGCACTGAAGAATCTGTCTTTTTCAATCGAAACCGGCGAAATGGCTTTTCTGGCCGGGCACTCCGGCGCCGGCAAATCGACCCTGCTCAAGCTGATCGCCGGCATCGAACGTGCCACCCAGGGTGCCGTACTCGTCAACGGACAAAATCTGACGCGCATGCGCGGCAACCAGATCGCGTTCGTCCGCCAACATATCGGCATGGTATTCCAGGACCATAAAATCCTGTTCGATCGCAACGTATTCGATAACGTCATGCTGCCGCTCGACATCATCGGCTTCGACCGGCGCGACGCTGCCAAACGTGTGCGGGCCGCGCTCGACAAGGTCGGCCTGCTCGGCAGGGAAAAGTCGATGCCGATCCGCCTGTCCGGCGGGGAACAACAGCGGCTTTGCATCGCGCGCGCCGTCGTGCACCGCCCCGCCATCCTGCTGGCCGACGAGCCTTCAGCCAACCTCGACCGCGCCTACGCGCTCGACATCATGGAACTGTTCAAATCCTTCCACCAGGTCGGCGTGACCGTGGTGATTTCCGCGCACGACGAAAGCCTGATGGAAGACTATGGCCGACGCATCATCCGCCTGAGAGAAGGACAATTCGCCGCATGAGACATTTTTTCTACCTGCACGGTCAAAGCGCCCGCAATGCGCTGATCAAGATCCTGCGCCAGCCATTCGGCAGCCTGCTCAACCTGTTGATGCTTTCGGTCGCACTGGCACTACCGCTGGCGCTCTACCTCGCCATTGCCAGCATCCAGGACTGGGCCGGTCGCCTGTCGGCGGTGCCGCAGATCACGCTTTATATGGAACAAAGCGCCGAACAGGCCGACATTTCTGCCGTCAACGCCACGCTGCACAAACATCCCGAGGTCAAGAGCTTCGTCTTCATCAGCAAGGGGCAGGCACTCAAGGACATGGAGGCGCGCAACGGCCTGCAGGGCCTCGCCGACGGGCTGGAAAGCAACCCGTTGCCCGATGCGTTCGTCGTCACCCCGACCACGCTCGAGCCGCACGAACTCGATCTGCTGCAGAAGGAACTGTCCGGACTGCCGATGGTGTCGAGCGCACAATTCGACGCCAGCTGGGCCAAAAGACTGTTCGCGATGATCGAGCTCGGCCAGCGCATCACCTGGTTCCTCGGCGGCGTACTCGGCCTTGCGCTGGTCCTGGTGACGCACAACACCATCCGCATGCAGATTCTCGCCCGCAGCGACGAGATCGAGGTGTCGAAGCTGATCGGCGCACCGGACAGCTTCATCCGCCGGCCATTCATGTATCATGCGCTTTGGCAGGGCGTGCTTTCGGCGCTGATCGCCTGGGGGCTGACCAGCTGGCTGACGCTCGCCGCCAATCCGGCCATCGGCGCCTTTGCCCACCTCTATAACGAGGAGGTCAGTCTGCGTACCCTCAAGCCGGTTGAACTGCTGGTACTGATCGCCGGTTCGGCACTCTTGTCGATGCTCGGCGCACGCATGGCGTCCAATCACCACCTGCGCCAGATCGAGCCCCGATAAGGCAGCTCATCGCCCAAGGCTATTGAGTCAATTAAAAAAAATACATACAAAAGGGAACCGAACCCGTCTGGCACTCGACTAACCCGAGTGCTAAGATTGCAACACCCTAGATGGAGAGTTCAAGCAACCATGACCACATCTTTTGCATTGCCCGTCCCTTCAACCGCCGGCAGCCTCGAACAGTACGTCCAGGCCGTCAACAGCGTGCCAATGCTGAGCGCCGAGGAAGAGTACGAGCTGGCAAACCGTTATCACCGCGCCAACGATCTCGAAGCGGCGAAAAAGCTCGTGCTTTCGCACCTGCGCGTGGTTGTGTCCATTGCCCGCGGCTATGCCGGTTATGGCCTGCCGCAGGCCGACCTGATCCAGGAAGGCAATATCGGCCTGATGAAGGCGGTCAAGCGCTTTGAACCCAACCGCGGCGTGCGGCTGTTTTCGTTCGCCATCCACTGGATCAAGGCTGAAATCCACGAATTCATCCTGCGCAACTGGCGCCTGGTACGCATCGCGACCACCAAGCCGCAGCGCAAGCTGTTCTTCAACCTGCGCAGCATGAAGAAGAGTTTCTCCGCGCTGACGGACAGCGAGGCGCAGGCGATCGCCGACGACCTTGGGGTCAAGCGCGAAGAAGTGCTGGAAATGGAAACCCGCCTGTCCGGGCAGGATATCGCGCTGGTAGCCGACGACAACGACGAAGACGGCTTCGCTCCGATCGACTGGCTCGCCGATGCGGAAACCGAGCCGACCCGTCAGCTGGAAAAACAGGCGCACGACCGTTTGCAGACCGTAGGACTGGAAAGCGCCCTCGCCTCGCTGGACGCGCGTAGCCGTCGCATCATCGAGGCCCGCTGGCTGGCCGACGACGGCGGCTCCACGCTGCATGACCTGGCTGCTGAGTTTGGGGTTTCGGCTGAACGTATCCGCCAGATCGAAGCCAAGGCGCTCGGCAAGATGAAGACCGCCATGGGCAGCGCCGACTGAGGCGCACCAACGCAAGCGCCTCCCGACCCCCGTGCACGCTGCGGGGGTTTTTCATGCCCGCAGACACAAAAAAGCCCGCTCGAAGCGGGCTTTCAGGCTGTTGAAAAAGGTGGCTTGCGACGGTCCCGGAGGTCCCGGCAAAGCCGGGCCTCAGTACAAACTTACTGATTTCGCAGCCTGTCCATCTGCTCCCACCCCGCCCCCGCCCTTGCCCTGCAAGGGGGCCTCCGCTGCGCAGAGAGGGCTGGGCAGCAAACAAAAAAGCCCGCTCGAAGCGGGCTTTTTTGTTTGCTGCATTTCTGCACTCATTCGCTCATATTGCGGTAGCGCGGCGGCAACTTCGCATAGGCGGCGCTGCTCATCTCGCGCAAGTGCTCCCAGGATGCCGGACCATCTTCCATGTCTTCGATGAAATCGTGCGCATAGGTCGGGAAAGACCCGAGCGCCAGTGACAACGTCCGTTCGGCGGTCGCTTCGTCGCCCACCATCGCCTGCATTTCGGCCTGTTTCATCAACACATCCGGATAGGGGCGGAACGCGGCCAACTGGTCGGTCCAGACGCGCTTTTGCGGCAGGTTTTCCGGTGTCGCCTCGATGTAGTTGTCGAGCGTGTAGAGCGCGTGGAACGCAAACAGCGGCTGACTGTGGACAATTTCGCCCAGGCGTGCGGTGCGCGTGTTATCGAGCGGGGTATTGTTGGTCGGCGTATAGAGCGACTCCAGCTCCTTGTAGTGCGGCACAGCCATGATCGACAGCACGCCAACCGCCGCCGCACAGGCGAACAGCACCAGGCGCCAGAAGACCGACAGCGTGGTGCCGCGGCTTTTGGCCGGGGTTGGCGCCAGCGCGCTGAAAATCACCAGCATGGCAAGGAAGTACAGATACCAGAGCGGATATTCAAGCATGCTGTGAATCAGCGTCACCGCCATGCACGACAGCGGCAGCGTCGCCTCCACCGTGGCGCGCTGGTTGAAATAGGGCCAGATCACCCACACAAAGCCCAACAACACGATGGCGGTGATCGGCCAGCCCATTTCGGCCAGCAGTTGCAACACCAGATTATGCGCATTGGTGAACAGACCGCTGTTGAAACCGGACGCGCTAAATTGCGGCAGTACCTGCAGGGTGACACTCTGTGCGGCGAACTGCGACCAGCCGACCCCGGTGTTCGGATGGGCGCGGAACACCATCCAGGCCTTGTGCATTTCGGCAAACCGGCGCGACGACATGTCGTCGCTGTTGGCGGCCAGACGCTCGACACCGGAGGCGACCGCGCCATGGGTATGCATCAGCGCCGACACCCATTCGCTGACATAGGGCAGCAGGAACTGGCCGGCCACGATCAGCACGCAGGCAAGCAACAGCGCCAGCATCATGCGGCGCGACACGGCGGTGCGTACGCGCGCATGCCAGATGATGCCGATCAGCGCGACGGCAGCGACATACAACAGCACGGTGCGCGAGCCGGCATAGGCCAGCATCAGCGACAGCCACACCGCCCAGCAAAGGAACCACAGGCCGCGCAACCGTTCGGTCGCGAACAGGAAGGCGCCGGCGATCATGCCCCACATCAGGTAGTGGGCATACTGATTACGCTGACCAATGTGTCCGAAGATATTGGTGGTCAGATGCGAGCTGTCGTAGAAAATGAAGCCATTGGCGAGCGGCGCGAGTCCGGTGAGCTGGGTCAGACCGATCAGGGACTGGATCAGCGCGCCGGCGACCAACGCCCAGGCGAGCCAGCACGTCAGTTTGGGCAGGCCGATTTCGTCGCGCAGCGTCTGCGTCGCGCCGGCGAGCACCGCGAGCACCACCCAGGCGAGCGCGGTCGCCTGGCTCATGCCCGGGAAGAGGATTTTGACGAACAGCGGCTGGGCAACCCAGCACAACGCCAGCACCAGGCACCAGATACTGGTCCGCGGCAGCCGCTCGAACAAAGTTCCGTTGCATGCCAGCAACAGCGCCGCCCCCAGAGCAAGCCAGACCGTCGAGATCTCCGCCCACCATTGCGGCAATGGGAGGTAGTGAATCGGCGAAGCAAACGGCACGATGGCCAGCAGGCACCACAAGGCCGTGGCCGCTGACAGGGTCAGGGTTCTGAGTTGCATATGAACAGGAATTTTCATTGAAGCCGCAAGGATAGCGCAAAAACCGTGCTACGCCAGCACGGTTTCTGGCAAAAATTGTCCGAAACAATCAGTCAGGGGGAAATCAGGTCGTCAGATTACGGCAATTTGCAGGAAGGAATCTTGCCGGAACCGCTTGCTTGCCCGCCGCATCCCCCGTTACGCAGCGCCAACTGATTACGCCGCGCGCCAGGGCACCGCCGCCTGGCAACGCGGCCGGCGCCACGGCACCGCGCCCCCCGTATTCGCCAATCAGCGAAAAGATCCGGCCATCGACTTCGGTGCTGCCGGTGTTACGCAACTTGGCCGACAGTACCGCCAGACCGTTTTTCGACTCGTAAAGCAGTTGTTCGACCACGGGGCTCTGCACCGCGTCGATGCCGGCATTGGCTGCCGTGGCCGGCATCGTGCCGTGGGCGATCGCGTATTCGGCGATGCCGATGCGCGCCGCGGCCAGTATTTGCACCGCCTCAGTCAGCTTGGCGCGGGTACTGTAGTCCTGGTATTGCGGAATGGCGAGCGAAGCGAGAATGCCGACGATGGCGACAGCCATCATCAGCTCGATCAGGGAAAATCCCGGGTCAATCCTTTTGACATGAAACATGAGACCACACTCCTGAAGTCAGCCCGAAGGCGATGTCCGATGCTAGCTCGCCACCGCCTGGTCGGCACCTGAGCGTGGCATGCCGCTGCCGGTGACACGTGTTAGCATCACCCCTGTCTTGCATCGAGAAGGAATGATCGCCATGTCGAATCAACAATGGCTGTCCCGCAGCCTCGCCGCCGTCTGGCACCCCTGCACGCAAATGAAGCGGCACGAACGCTTTCCGCTCGTTCCGATCGCATCGGCCGAGGGGGCGTGGCTGACCGATTTCGACGGCAAGCGCTATCTCGACGCCATCAGTTCCTGGTGGGTGAACCTGCTCGGTCACGGCCACCCGCGCATCAAGGCCGCCATCACGCGCCAGCTCGATTCGCTCGAGCATGTGATGCTGGCCGGCTTCACCCACCGTCCGGCAGTCGAACTGGCCGAGCGGCTCGGAGCACTGACCGGACTCGGGCACGCCTTTTTCGGTTCCGATGGGGCGAGCGCGACCGAAATCGCACTCAAGATGAGCTTCCATGCATGGAAAAACCTCGGCCGGGTGGAGAAGAACCGTTTCATCAGTCTGGAGAACAGCTATCACGGCGAAACGGTCGGAGCACTGGCGGTCACCGACGTACCGCTGTTCTCGGCGACCTATGCGCCGCTGGTGCGCCAGGGGCTGCGCGTGCCGACCCCCGATGCGCGCGGCGCCGCTCCCGGAGAAACGGCCGCCGATGTCGCGCAACGTGCCGCCAGAGCGCTCGAAGCCTGCCTGGACGCCAATGCCGACAGCGTCGCGGCGCTGATTCTCGAGCCGCTGGTGCAGGGGGCCGCCGGCATGGCGATGTACCATCCGGATTACCTGCGCGCCGCGCGCGCGCTGTGCGACCGCTACGACGTGCACCTGATCGCCGACGAGATCGCCGTCGGCTTCGGCCGCAGCGGCACGCTGTTCGCTTGCGAACAGGCCGGCATCCGTCCAGACTTCCTCTGCCTGTCGAAGGGCATCACCGGCGGCTTCCTGCCACTCTCCTGCGTACTGACCCGCGACGAAATCTACCGCAGCTTCTATAGCGACGACATCCGCCATGCCTTCCTGCATTCGCACAGCTACACCGGCAATCCGCTGGCCTGCGCCGCGGCGCTGGCAGTGCTCGACACGCTGCAGGATGAAGACATCATCGCCGTCAACCGCGAGCGCTCCGCACGCTTCGGCGCCTTGTTGGCGCCGCTGGCCGCCCATGGGGCGGTGCGCCACTTCCGCCAGCAGGGCATGATCTGGGCGTTCGACGTCGACACGCCGCGCGGGGACTTCGCCCAGGCCTATTTTGCCGCCATGCTCGAGCGCGGCTGCCTGGTGCGGCCGATCGGCACCACGGTATATTTCATGCCGCCCTACTGCCTGAAAGACGAGGAAATGGCCATGCTCGGCGACGCGGCGCTCGATGCGCTCGACGCGCTCGGCCGCGACGCGGCAGGCTCGGCCCCCCAACCGGCGCTGCCCTGAGGGTGTTGCCGCCGCCGCGAGGCGTCTATAATCGTTTTCTTTTATGTGTATGGGCATCAGCATGCATTCGGTCATCCATTCCGCCAGCCGCATCGTGGTCAAGGTCGGCTCCAGTCTTGTCACCAACGACGGCAAGGGGCTCGATCTCGCCGCACTCGGACGCTGGGCAGAAGAGATTGCCGAACTGAAGCGGCGCGGCAAGCAGGTGGTGCTGGTCTCCAGCGGCGCCATTGCCGAAGGCTGTCAGCGGCTGGGCTGGGCGACGCGGCCGAAAAGCGTCGATCAGCTGCAGGCGGCGGCCGCCGTCGGCCAGATGGGCCTGTGCCAGGCCTACGAATCGGCCTTCCGCGCCTTTGGCCTTGGCACGGCGCAGATCCTGCTCACCCACGAGGACCTGGCCGACCGCACCCGCTATCTGAACGCCCGCTCGACCCTTACCACGCTGCTCAATCTCAACGTGGTGCCGATCATCAACGAGAACGACACCGTGGTGACCGATGAAATCCGCCTCGGCGACAACGATACCCTAGGCGCGCTGGTGACCAATCTGATCGAGGCCGATGCGCTGGTCATCCTCACCGACCAGATCGGACTGTTCACCGCCGACCCGCGCAAGCAGCCGGACGCACGCCTGGTCGAGGACGCAACCGCCGGAGACGCGGAACTGGAAGAAATGGCCGGCGGCGCCGGCAGCAAGGTCGGTACCGGCGGCATGCTGACCAAGATTCTCGCCGCCAAGCGCGCGGCGCACAGCGGTGCGCACACCGTGATCGCCTGCGGCCGCGAAGCGCATGTGCTGTCGCGGCTGGCCAACGGCGAACGCATCGGCACCCAGCTGCAGGCGCACACCTCGCGTCTGGCGGCGCGCAAGCAATGGCTGGCGGATCATCTCAAGGTGGTGGGACAGGTGGTCGTCGACGACGGCGCGGCCAGGGCAATTACCGAACGCGGCACCAGTCTGCTGCCGATCGGCGTGATCGGCGTAGAAGGAGAATTCCTGCGCGGCGAAGTCGTGGCCTGCGTCGACCGCAACGGTCGGGAGCTGGCGCGCGGCCTGACCAACTACAGCTCGGACGAAGCGCGCCAGATCACGCAGGTCGCAACGCGCGACATCGAAAGCGTGCTCGGCTATATGGGCGAACCGGAACTGATTCACCGCGACAATATGGTGCTGCTCGACTGAGCGCAGCAGCAGCCGGCTCACACCCAGACCGTCCGCCAACGCGGACGGTCTTTTTTTGCATGGCGGGAAAATGCGGGCGAAGACCTGGCGACCTCCGCGGGCATGAAGCTCAGTGCTGGGCGTTATCGCGTTCCTGGCGCTTGTACTCCATGCAGCGCATCACAACCATCGCAATCATGCCGCAGAGGAAAAACAGCAACAGCATCCAGGCGATCGACTGCAAGGTCTCGATGATGGTACGGTAGATTTCCAGCACCCAGCTCATGAATGTCATCGACGGCGGTGTGCTGCTATCGCCCTTGTTGGCGATGTATTTCTGCAACTCCCATAGCTGCACCCCCCCCGACACCCCGACCACCACGATGGTGAACAGGATGTATTTATGCCAGGCATCGGCCAGCTCGGCGCCGACGATGCGGGCGAGAATGCGGCCCACCGCCTGGTCGAAAAAGCGCGCGGTCAGCACCGCTGTCAGCACGGAGACCACCAGGGTCACCAGCAGCAAGATCAAAAACATGGATCAACCTCGAAAATGAAGGGCATGCCCGCATGCCCGGATTAGCGCGCGGAAGGCTAAACGCCTTCCGCCCCGTTCCATAGCCAGGCCGCTCCGCGGACACCGGACGAATCGCCATGCATCGGCGCCGCCAGGCGGGTCAGCACGCTATCGGAAAAAACATGGTCGCCCCAGCGTGCGGGCAACCGCTCGTACAAACATTCGATATTCGAGACACCCCCACCCAGCACGATCACGTCCGGGTCAAGAATGTTGATCACGCCGCCGAGCGCGCGCGCCAGCCGGTCCAGATAGCGATCGAGCGAAGCGGCCGCAGCCTGGCAGACGCCGCTCGCAGCGCGCGCGGCAATCTCCGACGGCGTGAGACGCAGCCCTTCATGGCGCTCATAGTCGTCGCTCCACGCCGGGCCTGACAGATAGCGTTCGATGCAGCCGGCACGGCCGCAATAACAGGCCGGCAACGGCAGATCGGCCGCCAGCGGCAGCGGCAACGGGTTGTGCCCCCATTCACCGGCAATGCTGTTCGGGCCATCGAGCGGCCGACCGTCGACCACCACGCCGGCGCCGACACCGGTGCCGAGAATCACGCCGAACACCACGCGCGCATCACGCCCGGCACCGTCGATCGCCTCGGAGAGCGCAAAGCAGTTGGCATCGTTGGCGAGCCGCACCGGCCGGCCGAGCGCACGCTCGAGGTCGGCCTGCAGCGGCTGATCGTTGAGCCAGACCGAGTTGGCGTTCTTCATCCGCCCGGTCAGTTTCGACACCGCGCCGGGCGTGCCGACGCCTACAGTCGCCGGAGCGCCGAGCTCGGATTCGGCGGCGCACACCAGTGCGGCGATCTGTGCCAGCGACGCGTGGTAATCGCCGCGCTGCGTGGCTTCGCGGCGACGCAGCAACACCCGGCCGGCATCGTTCATGGCAATGATCTCGGTCTTGCTGCCGCCCAGGTCGATACCGATGCGCAACATGCTCAGTCTCCCTGCGGCAGGCCGAAATGGCTGTAGGCGAGCGAGGTCGCCACCCGGCCGCGCGGCGTGCGCTGCAGGTACCCTTGCTGGATCAGAAACGGTTCGATCACGTCCTCGATGGTATCGCTGCTCTCGCCGATGGCGGCGGCGACGTTATCGAGACCGACCGGGCCACCGGAGAACTTCTCCAGCACCGCACTGAGCAGCTTGCGGTCCATCACGTCGAGACCGGCGGCGTCGACATCGAGCATGGACAGCGCCGCGTCGGCCACGGCGCGGTCGACCACGCCATCGGCTCGCACTTCGGCATAGTCGCGCACGCGGCGCAGCAAGCGATTGGCGATACGCGGCGTGCCGCGGCTGCGCCGTGCCACTTCGAAGGCACCCTCTTCGCCCAGTTCGACATTGAGCAGCCCCGCCGAGCGATGCACGATGCGGGTCAGCTCTTCGGCGCTGTAGAACTCGAGCCGCGACACGATGCCGAAGCGGTCGCGCAGCGGGTTGGTCAGCATTCCTGCACGGGTGGTCGCGCCAATCAGGGTAAAGGGCGGGAGATCGATCTTGACCGAGCGCGCAGCCGGCCCTTCGCCGATCATGATGTCGATCTGGTAGTCCTCGAGCGCCGGGTAGAGAATTTCCTCCACCACCGGGCTCAGGCGGTGGATTTCGTCGATGAACAGCACGTCGTGCGGTTCGAGATTGGTCAGCAAGGCCGCCAGGTCGCCGGCGCGCTCAAGCACCGGACCGGAAGTCTGGCGCAAGTTGACGCCCATCTCGCGCGCGATAATGTGCGCCAGCGTGGTTTTTCCCAGTCCGGGCGGGCCGAACAGCAGCACGTGATCAAGCGCTTCACCGCGTTTTTTGGCCGCGGCAATGAAGATTTCCAGCTGTTCGCGCGCCTTGGCCTGACCGACGTACTCGTCGAGCAGTTTCGGCCGCAGCGCGCGCTCCAGCGCTTCTTCCTGCGCCGACAGCGTCTGCTGGGTGACGATGCGCGCCGGCGCATCGCCCATGAGATTGTCGGTTTCAAGCATGACAGGTTAGTAACTCGAAATGATGGTTTCCAATCTTATCATCCTGCTATGATAGCTGCCGACCTTCGGGTCGATACAACGTCTTCAGGGCGGGGTGAAATTCCCCACCGGCGGTAGGTCGGAATATTTTCCGACGAGCCCGCGAGCGCCTGCGGCAGCCCGCCGCCAGGGTCAGCAGATCCGGTCAGAGTCCGGAGCCGACGGTCATAGTCCGGATGAGAGAAGACATGCGCCGCCATGCCATTGACGGCCGCGTCCGTTTGCCCTGCATGCGTGTTTCTCAAATCTGCTTTCATGAGGACCGATGCAATGAATACTTCCACCCTCGATCTCCACCAGACGGTCGACACCGCCTTGCAAGCCTTGCGCCTCGGCATGCCGCTGATCGTCACCGATGACGACGATCGCGAGAACGAAGCCGATCTGATCGTCGCCGCCGACCGGCTCACCGATGCCACCATGGCTCAGCTGATCCGCGACTGCAGCGGCATTGTCTGCCTCTGTCTCGGTGAAACGCATGCGGCGCGTCTCGGCCTGAAATTGATGGTCGAGCGCAATCTGAGCCGCTACGGCACCGCCTTCACCCAGTCGATCGAGGCACGTCTCGGCGTCACCACCGGCGTCTCGGCCGCCGATCGGGTCACCACCGTGCGCGCGGCAATCGCCGACGGTGCCCGCGCCGAAGACCTGGTCAGCCCCGGCCATGTGTTCCCGCTCATCGCGCGCGCCGGCGGCGTGCTCGAACGACGCGGCCACACCGAAGGGGCGGTCGATCTCGCTCGTCTCGCCGGCCTTGCCCCGGCGGCGGTGCTATGTGAGCTGATGAACCCGGACGGCAGCATGATGCGCGGCGCACAGCTCGACGCCTATCAAGCGCGCCATCGCCTGCCGCGGCTGTCGATCGATGCGCTGGCGCGTTACCGGCGCGAGCGCGGCGTATAAGGCTCACCCCTTCACCAGTCCCTTGAGCGCGAGGCGGATGCCGTCGCTGACATCGATATCGGCCGGCAGCGGCTTCATCGCCGCCGCCGCCTCTTTCTCACTGTAGCCGAGCGCCAGGAGCGCATTGAGGATATCGCTCTTGCCGTCCTGTTCGGCGCCGGCGAACGGCAACCCGCCCGGCACGGCCAGCGCGGAGCCGGTGGCGAGCTTGCCACGCAGTTCCAGCACCAGCCGTTCGGCAGTCTTCTTGCCGATACCCGGCACACTCGACAACCGCTTGAGGTCTTCGGTCGCAACCGCGCGCGCCAGTTCGTCGGCATTCATGCCGGACAGAATCGCCAGGGCGATGCGTGCACCGATGCCGGTCACCTTGATCAGCTGCCGGAAGGTTTCGCGTTCTTCGCGGCTGGCGAAGCCGAACAGCAGATGCGCGTCTTCGCGCACCAGCTGATGGATGTGCAGCGTGCAGCGCTCGCCGAGCGCCGGCAGCTGATAGTAGGTCGTCATCGGCACATCGACTTCGTAGCCGACGCCGTTGACGTCCAGCAGCACTTGCGGCGGCAATTTTTCCAGCAATAGCCCGTTGAGGCGTCCGATCATGAGGCAGGTTTCCTGTTGGTAACGACGGCCGTCACACCAGACGGCCGCCCTTGACACGCACGCCGCCTTCCGCAAGGGAGGCAAGCACGGCGTGACTGTGATTGGCATGGGCCAGCGCCACCGCCAGCGCGTCGGCGGCGTCGGCCTGCGGCGTGCCGGACAGCGACAACAGCCGCACCACCATCGATTGCACTTGCTCCTTTTGCGCCTTGCCATGGCCGACCACCGACTGCTTGACTTGCAGCGCGGTGTATTCGGCCACCGGCAGGTTGCGCAACACCAGCGCGCTCAGCGCCGCGCCGCGCGCCTGGCCCAGCATCAGCGTCGCGGCCGGATTGACGTTGACGAACACCTGCTCGACCGCCGCCTCGTGGGGCTGGTAGGTCTCGATCACCTCGAACAGATGCTCGATGATGACCTTGATGCGGACGGTCAGTGGCGCCCCTTCCGGTGTGCGGATGCAGCCGGAGGCGACATAGTGGCGCGCCTGGCCGACCACGTCGATCACGCCGAAGCCGGTGATGCGCGAGCCCGGGTCGATGCCGAGGATGCGCCGGCTCACGGCCGCGCCCACCCGGCCGCAATGCGGTCGGCCTCGGCCAGCCGCTGCGGTGTGCCGACATCGAGCCACAAGCCGGCGAAATGCTCGCCACTGACCGTGCCGGCCGCCATACCCTGCAAAAGCAGCGGCAGCAGCGGCTGTTTCTTGTCGGCCGCGCCGGCCAGCGCGGCGAACAGCGCCGGATGGTAGGCGGCGATGCCGGAAAAGGTCAGCCGCTGCGTCTGCGGCGCCGCTTCGCGTTCGACACGGCCATCGTCGTGCAGCGAAAAGTCGCCGTCGACGCGGTGCGGCGGATTGTCGACCAGCAGCAGGTGCGCCTGCCGACGCGTGCCGTCGAGCGTCGTGGCGGCCCGCGCCAGTCGGGAAAAATCGGCATCGCACAACACGTCGCCGTTGACCACCAGAAAGGGGGCATCCCCCAGGAGCGGCAATGCGCGGGCAATGCCGCCGGCAGTTTCGAGCGCCTCGCCCTCTCGCGACCAGGCGATACGGGCGCCGTAGCGGGAACCATCGCCCAAGGCCGTTTCGAGCCTCTCGCCGAGCCAGGCGTGGTTGATCACCAGGTCGCACACCCCGGCGGCGACCAGACGGCGGATATGCCAACCGATCAGCGGCTCGCCACCGGCAGGCAATAGTGGCTTCGGCGTATGGTCTGTCAGCGGCCGCATGCGCTCGCCGCGCCCTGCGGCCAGGATCATCGCCTTCATCAGAAGGTGTACCCGCTTTGCAGGGCCTCGTCGCCGTCGAGTTCGACGATCAGCTGATACAGCGGCGCGAGCTCGCTGTAGCGCCGGGTGGTTTTCTTCAAATAATTGAGGAAACGCGGGACTTCCGGCAGGTAGCGCTCCTTGCCGTCGCGCAGCCACAGCCGGCAGAAGATGCCGGCCACTTTCAGGTGGCGCTGCACGCCCATCCATTCGAAATCGCGGTAAAAGTCGTCGATGCTGGCCGGCACCGGCAAACCGGCTGCGCGCGCCTTTTCCCAGTAGCGCACCACGATATCGAGCACCAGTTCTTCGTCGAACTCGATAAAAGCGTCGCGCAATAGCGACACCAGGTCGTAGCTGATCGGACCGTAGACCGCATCCTGAAAATCGAGTACGCCAGGGCGGCCAGCGGTCAGCATCAGGTTGCGGACGATGAAATCGCGGTGCACGAATACCTGGGGTTGGGCGAGTGCCCGCTCGATCAGTTGCGGTACTGCAGCCTGCCACAGCTGGCGTTGCGCGAAGGTGAACGGCCGCCCCAGATGGCGGGCGGCATACCAGTCGGGGAACAGATCGACTTCACGCTGTAACAGCGCCCGATCATAATCGGGCAGACAGCCGGGTTGGCTGCCCTTCTGCATCTCGACCAGACTGTCGACAGCCTCGAGCAGCAGCGCCCGCGCCGCGGTTTCGCTGCCGTCCTGTTGTAAAGCCGCCATATAGGTGACGCGCCCCAAATCCTCGAGCTCCATGAAGCCCTGTTCGGCATCGTGGGCGTGGATCTGCGGCACGTTGAGCATCGACAAAACCTCGCGCGCATGCACGTAAGGACGGGTGTCCATCCTGTCCGGCGGGGCATCCATGAGGATGCGCGTCGCCCCGTCCGGGAAGGTTGCGCGGAAGTACCGGCGGAAGTCGGCATCGGCCGCCGCGAAGTCGATTTGCATATCTTTTCCCGGGTACCGACAGGAAAGCCACTGCTTGAGTTGTTCCAATCGCTGCATGTGTGTTGATTGCGGTGCTGGTAGAATTGTGAGATTTTATACCGCCGTCCGCACCCACGATATGGTTTTGTGCATGCCAAGAATTCGAAAAACACCGCTCGTCCTGGCCCTGGCCGCCGCCTTTTCCATGCATTGGGCATATGCGGACGATACGCCCAGCTATGTAGAGGCGCCCAGTCCCGTGCCTGGCGAGGCACATGTCACCGCCGATCAGATCAATGGCGAGATGAACTCGGTCCTCAAGGCGCGCGGCGATGTCGTCGTCACCCGCGACGACCAGAAGCTGACCTCCGACTGGCTCGACTACTATCAGGCCAAGGATAACGTCAAGGCCGGCAATCATTTCACGCTGACGCGCCAGCACGACCGCATCGACGGCACCACGATCGACTACAACCTCGGCAGCCGTACCGGTACAGGTCAGCAACCGGTGTTCACATCGATGACGCCCGCCGTGCCGGCGACGGAAAATACGCCGGGCGTTCCCGCCAAGCAGTTCCGCGGCGACGGCCAGAGCGTCGAGTTTCGCGGCAAGGACAACTACCGCGTGTTCGATTCGGAGGCCACCACCTGCTCGGTCGGCGACGACTCGTGGTATCTGCGCTCGTCCAAGCTCGACCTCGACTACGTCACCGGCATCGGTACCGCCTACGATGCCCACGTGGTGTTCAAGGGCGTGCCCTTGCTGTATACGCCATGGCTCGATTTCTCGCTCGACGGACGGCGCAAGTCAGGCTTCCTCTACCCGAGCCTCAAGGGCGGCAGCAACGGCTTCGAGTTCGCCATCCCCTATTACTGGAACATCGCGCCGAATTACGATGCCACGCTGACGACGCACATCAACGAGAAGCACGGACTGATTCTCGCCGGCGAGTTCCGCTATCTGGAGCCGAGCTACAGCGGCACCCTGTACACCGAGCAGGTGCCGGATGATCAAACCACCGGCCATTACCGCTATTTGTGGAGCGGCTCGCATCAGCAAACGCTGGCGCCGGGCCTGACCTTCGGTTACGACGGCACCACGGTGTCGGACAATAATTATTTCAGCGATTTCGGCGACCGCTACAGCATTGCCGCTTCGACCAACCTGATGCGCGAAGCCTGGGTCAATTACGGCACCAGCTGGACCACCGGCAACGCCAGCGCCAATGTGCTCTGGCAGCGCTACCAGACACTGGAGCCGTCGGACAGCGCGACCTACACCGTGCCGCCGTATGCGCTCTTGCCGCAGATCTCGGTCAATGCCAACCAGGCACTGCCGGACGGCCTGAGCGCCAATCTGTTCACGCAGATCACCCAGTTCTCGCATCCGACGCTGCAAGAAGGCAAGCGCATGGTGTTCTATCCGAGCATCTCGTTGCCGTTCGAGCGCAGCTGGGGTTATTTCCGCCCCAAGGTCGGGCTGCAATACACCGAATACCAGCTTGATCCGTATGACGGCTCGACGGCGCAGGACATCACCCGCAGTCTGCCGATCGCCAGTATCGACACCGGACTGCATTTCGAGCGTCAGACCGAGATGTTCGGCGCCTCCCGCACCCAGACGCTGGAACCGCGCCTCTATTACCTCTATGTGCCGGCACGCGACCAGAGCAATATCCCGAACTTCGACTCATCGTTGAACGACTTCGGTTTTGCGCAGATCTTCTCGGAAAACGACTATTCCGGCTACGATCGCATCTCGCCAGCCAACCAGATCACCGGTGCGCTGACCACACAATTGTTCGATAACGACACAGGCCGCGAAATCATTCGTGCCGCCATCGGCCAGCGGTTCTATTTCAACTCGCAGCAGCTCAACGCTGACGGCACGCTGTCCGACCGCACCACAGGCTCCTCGGACTTCCTCGCCTCGCTCGGCGGCGAAGTGGTGAGAAACTGGAACCTCGACAGCTTCTACGAATACAGCGCCACCACCCATTCGCCGGAACAGTACAATGTATCGCTGAATTATCAGCCTGCGCAGGGCAAGGTTGTATCGTTGCGCTACCGCTATCTCGTCGACGGCACCATCGACGAATATGGCAACACCGAAAACCAGCACATGGTGGACCTGGGCGTACAATGGCCGGTCACAAAGCAGGTCTACGGCCTCGCGCGAACCGAGTATTCATTGCAGGATCGGCAAATGATGGAGCAGCTGCTGGGCGTCGAGTACAATGCCGGCTGCTGGATCCTGCGCCTGGTCGGTGAACGCTACATCACCAACCTGACCGAGACCAAGACCTCGTTCTGGGTGCAGCTCGAACTCAACGGGCTCGGCTCGCTGGGCAGCGATCCGTTCAGCACCTTGAGCCTCTCCATTCCGGGATACAGCAAGACTAACGACATTCAGCCATGACCATGAAAAAATACTTGTATGCACTGATGTTCTCCGCGGCGATGCACGCCGCCTTCGCGGCACCGGTTCAGGATGTCGACCGCATCGTCGCCGTGGTCAACAAGGACGTCATTACCGAACTCGACCTGCGCGCCCGCGTCGACGAAGCCGTGCTGTCGCTCAAGGAGCAGCATGTAGCCCCGCCGTCGACCGACGTGCTGCGCAAGCAGGTACTTGATCAGATGATCATCGAGACTGCGCAGCAGCAATTCGCCAGCGACAACCATGTAACGGTCAGCGATGCCGATGTCAACGAAGCCGTTGGTCGGGTGGCTGCGAACAACAAGGTCGACCGTGACGGGCTGAAGAAACTGCTTGCCAAGCAGGGCATCGACTACAACATCTTTCTTGTCGACCTCAAGCGCGAACTGTTGCTGGCCAAACTAAAGGACAGCGTACTCGCCTCGCGCGTGACGGTGACCGATAGCGAAGTCGATCAGGCGATGAAGAACTCGCTGCTGGCAAACAGCACCGAATACCATCTGGCAAACATCCTGATCGAAGTCCCGGAACGCGCCGACGGCGCAACGATCGACGCCAAACTCAAGCGTGCGCATGACGCACTCGCGGAACTCAATGCCGGCAAGCCCTTCGGCAGTGTGGCGGCCAGCTATTCCGGCGCAGCCAACGCGTTGCGCGGCGGCGATCTCGGCTGGAGGCCGGCAGCCAGTCTGCCGCCGGAATTCACCGCCATGCTCGAAACGCTCAAGCCTGGTCAGCACACCGACGTGATCCGCACCCAGCAGGGCTTTTTCATTTTCCAGCTGGTCGACAAACGCAATCAGCAAACGCAGCAGATGGCCGAGCAGTACCATGTCTCCCATATTCTGATTCGCACCAATGAAGCGGTGACGGACAGCGATGCGCGTACCAAGATACTGCAGATCCGCGACCGCATCTTGCGCGGCGCCTCGTTCGCCGACATGGCCAAGCTCTACTCCGAAGACGGCAGCAATTCCCGTGGCGGCGACCTGGGCTGGTTGTCGCAGGGCGATACGGTGCCGGAATTCGAACACGTGATGATGAGCCTGCCGCTCAATACCGTCTCCGAGCCGGTACGCACCCAGTTCGGCTGGCACCTGATCATGGTTGAAGGCACACGTAACCAGGACGTCAGCAGCGACCGCACCCGCTCGCTGATTCGCCAGCAGATCCGTCAGCGCAAGATCGAGGAAGCCTATCTCGACTGGCTGAGCCAACTGCGGGACTCGACCTTCATCGATAACCGCCTCAACGACCAATGACCCAAACTCGACGCGTGATCGCAGTCACTGCCGGCGAGCCGGCCGGCATCGGCCCCGATCTGGTGCTGAAGCTTGCCGATCTGCCAACGGGGCCTCGGCGCGTCGTGATAACCGACCGGGAATTGCTGGCGGCTCGTGCCGCTGCGCTGGGCGAAACGGTCAAGCTCGTCGATTACCGCCCGGATGCCGAACCGCCGGCAGGAACGCTGGAAGTACTGCATATCCCGCTCGTGCAAGCGTGCGTTGCCGGCCGGCTCGATCCGGCCAATGCACGCTTCGTACTCGCCACGCTGGACCGTGCCGTCGACGGATGCCTGGCAGGCGAGTTCGCCGCCATGGTCACGGCACCGGTCCACAAGGGCGTGATCAACGACGCAGGCATCCCTTTCACCGGCCATACCGAATATCTCGCCGCACGCACCGGCACTCCGCGTGTCGTCATGATGCTGGCCGGCGACAGTCTGCGCGTTGCACTGGTCACGACCCATCTGCCGCTGCGCGCCGTCGCCGACGCCATCACGCGCGACGACATCGTGGCCGTCGTCCGCATCCTGCATCGCGATCTGCAGCAGCGCTTCGGCATTGCCGATCCGCATGTACTGGTAGCCGGCCTCAACCCGCACGCAGGCGAAGGCGGCCATATGGGCCGCGAGGAAATCGACGTCATCGAGCCTGCACTCGCGGCGCTGCGCGCCGAGGGCATGCGGCTGACCGGCCCCTTGCCGGCCGACACGCTGTTCAACCCAGAGCGACTCGCCGGCTGCGACGCCGTGCTCGCCATGTATCACGACCAGGGCTTGCCGGTGTTGAAGTACGCCACCTTCGGTCATGGCATCAACATCACGCTCGGCCTGCCGCTGATCCGCACCTCGGTCGACCACGGCACTGCGCTCGACCTGGCAGCCAGCGGCCGTGCTTCGCATGGCAGTCTGTTGGCAGCCGTACGCCTGGCCGAGCAATTGAGTGCATCGACGTCCTGAAAAAGCACAGCCTTATACCGCTCCCGCTGTTCCACCCAAGTCGACGACTTCATACTCAAGTCCTCTGCGGCACATTAGGTACCGTGCCCCCTTTATGGAGAGGACCATGCAGATCATTGACTGGCACACGGCGCTGACGACAGCAACCACAGATGCGAAGGCGGGAATCGCTCCGGTCAGACTCACCGGGGACACGGCCTTCGCCACCCATCTGGCCAGGCTTGAGGCGGGCCAAACCGTCACGGCACACTATCACCGCCACGGTGCCGAGCACTACCATATCCTCAGCGGGCAGGGACGGATCGCCATACGGGCTCTCGACCAGTTTCAGTTCAAAGAGCTGCCGGTGCGTGCAGGGCATTCTTTTCTGATTCCGGCCAATACCTGGCACAGCCTGACAAACTGCGCCAACGAACCACTGCTACTGATGTTTAGCTGCCCGGCATCGCATCTTGATTCAGATCGTTACACAGGGTAACCGGCAGGAACCTATCAGGGCCTGAAACAAGGCTGCAGGTATCTGCGTCTGCATGTCCAGGCCGATGAGTTTCTCGCGCAGCACGTTCAGATTGCTCGTCGGCAACTGCAGCTTTTCGCTGATGGTACCGATGATATTGTTGATACGACCAGCCTCCGGCGCCCTGATTGCCGCCATATATTCGTTGATGTGCTTGGCTTGCCAGTTCAGCAGCAGGAAGAAACACACCACCTGTTCCTGCTGTGAGAGTCCACCCTGTGTTTGCGCCATATCACCTATCGTCTGCCGCAGGCTGCAACCCGTGCCGTAAATCCGCATATGGTCGTGGATGAGCCAGACAAGGTTGCCGAGATCCACGTCCTGCGCCTGGTAGCGAAGTCCAAGCACGGCGTTTGACCCGTGGTGCCATAAAACGCGTTTGTCAAACAATCGGGCCTGCAAACCATCGTGGTAATAATGGACGTTCAGGACGGAAATTGCGTGGCCGGGCAGGGAAGACCCCAACAGCGCCAAGTCTTCCTTGACGTATTGATCGGCAAAAGATGCCGTTCCTTCATCAAGCCGACTTTGTCAGCGCACCATTCGAATACACCTCGAATTTTCTGTATCGCCAGGCAAGCATCAGGAGAATGATGCCTGCAATGCACTGCACTGCAGATCCATGGAACAAAGCGAACAGTGCCGTTTCATCGAGCCCGGCGCTGCCTGGGACGGGAGCGCTCGCGGGCAAGGCGGCGCACACAAAATCCATAATGACAACATCGTTTTCCGCGGCGCAACATTTGCGCTACACTGCCCGACAGACAAAGACGATCACAACGATAAGCCGATGAACCGACCCGAACAGACGCGCTTGCGCGAAATTCCTTACAACTACACCTCGTACGCCGACCGCGAAGTCATGATCCGCCTGCTCGGCGAACCGATGTGGCAATTGCTCGAGGCGCTGCGCGCCGAACGCCGCACCGGTCGTTCGGCACGCATGCTGTTCGAGGTATTGGGCGATATCTGGGTCGTCGACCGCAATCCGTACCTGGTCGACGACCTGCTCGACAATCCCAAGCGTCTCGACGCACTGGTTGCTGCCATGCGCCACCGCCTGCACGAGATCGACAAGCGACGCGAAGGCAACGACAAGGTCGAGGCACTGATTACTGCCACCTCCGGCGCAGTCGATCGTTTTGCTGCGCGCTTCGGTGAAACGCGCACGCTGCGCGCGGCGATACTGAAGCGGCTGACACGCATCACGCGGCGCGACAACATCATGTTCGACGGCCTCGCGCGCGTTTCGCACGTCACGGATGCAACCGACTGGCGGGTCGAGTATCCGTTTGTGGTTCTCAGCCCGGACAGCGAGCAGGAAATCGCACCGCTGGTGCGTGCCTGCATCGAGCTCGGCCTGACCATCATCCCGCGCGGCGGCGGCACCGGTTACACCGGCGGCGCAGTGCCGCTTGACCGTATGTCGGCAGTGATCAACACCGAAAAACTCGATCAGCACCAGGGGGTCGAGTACATCGCCCTGCCCGGCCTCGATGGTCAGCACGCGACCATCCAGTGCGGCGCCGGCGTCGTCACCGCACGCGTCTCCGAAGCGGCGGCCGACGCAGGCCTCGCCTTCGCGGTCGACCCGACCTCGGCAGAAGCTTCCTGTATCGGCGGCAATATCGCGATGAATGCCGGCGGCAAGAAAGCGGTGCTATGGGGCACGGCGCTCGACAATCTGGCCAGCTGGAAAATGGTCGACCCGGACGGTCACTGGCTGTTCATCGAGCGCATCGAACACAATTACGGCAAGATTCATGACATCGAAATGGCGCGCTTTCGCGTCAGCCGCCTGGCCGATGACGGCGAGACCGTGCAGTCGTCCGAGCTGCTGGAAATCCCCGGCAGGGCCTTTCGCAAGACCGGTCTCGGCAAGGATGTGACGGACAAATTCCTCGCAGGATTGCCCGGGGTGCAGAAGGAGGGCTGCGACGGGCTGATCACCAGTGCGCGTTTCGTGCTGCATCGCATGCCGGATCATATCCGCACCGTCTGCCTGGAGTTTTTCGGCACCGTCACCCAGGCCACGCCGGCCATCGTCGAAATCAAGAACTATATCGACGCCCACCCGGGTGTCTTGCTCGCCGGTCTCGAACACCTGGACTGGCGCTATGTGCGTGCCGTCGGCTATGCGACCAAGGCCAAATCGCGCGGCCGGCCGAAAATGGTGCTGTTGGCAGACATCGTTTCCGACGATGACAACGCACTGGCCGAAGCTGCCAGCCACATCGTCAAGCTGGCCAACGCGCGCACGGGCGAGGGTTTCATCGCCGTCAGCCCAGAAGCGCGAAAGCGCTTCTGGCTCGACCGTTCGCGCACGGCGGCAATCGCCCGTCATACCAATGCGTTCAAGATCAACGAGGACGTGGTGATTCCCCTGCCGCGCCTCGGCGACTATTCCGACGGCATAGAGCGCATCAATATCGAGCTGTCGGTCGGCAACAAGATCCGTTTGCTCGACACCCTCGCCGATTATTTCCATGGACGGCTACAAGTCGATACAGAAGGCAGCGCGCTGTCGGTCGACGACATGATCGCCGATCGCCGCGACGCCGCGCTGGTGCTGCTCACGCAGGTGCGGGAGCGCTGGCAATGGCTGCTCGACAATCTCGACACGCCACTGACCGAATATTTCTCCCGCTGGCCGGAGGCAATGAGCGAGAACCTCCCCACCGCTGGTACCCTATTTACCGCGATGCGAGATTTCCTGCTGCGGGTGAGCTGGAAGGCCGAGGTGCAGCAGGAGCTGGAGAACATGTTCGCCGGCAAGACTGATGCACCAATCCTCGCCGCCATCCGCGACATTCATCAGAAGGTGCTGCGTGGCCGCGTCTTCGTCGCCCTGCACATGCACGCCGGCGACGGCAATGTCCACACCAATATCCCGGTCAACTCCGACGACTATCGCATGCTGGCGGAAGCCAACCAGGCGGTGGCACGCATCATGACCCTCGCACGCAACCTCGATGGCGTCATTTCCGGCGAGCACGGCATTGGCATCACCAAGCTTGAGTTCCTGCGCGAGGAAGAGCTCGCGCCGTTTATCGACTACAAGCGCAAGGTCGATCCGGATGGTCACTTCAACCGCGGCAAGCTGATGCCGGGTGCTGATTTGCGCCTTGCCTACACGCCCTCGTTCGCCCTGCTCGGCGTCGAATCGCTGATTCTGGAGCAGTCCGATATTGGCGATATCGCCGATTCGGTCAAGGACTGCTTGCGTTGCGGCAAATGCAAACCGGTCTGTTCGACCCATGTGCCGCGCGCCAATCTGCTTTATTCGCCGCGCAACAAGATCCTCGGCGTCGGCTTGCTGACCGAGGCGTTCCTCTATGAGGAGCAGACCCGACGCGGCGTCAGCCTGCGCCACTTCGAAGAGCTTGCCGATGTGGCCGACCATTGCACGGTTTGCCATCGCTGTGTCAAACCCTGTCCGGTCAACATCGATTTCGGCGACGTATCGATCGCGATGCGCAACTTCCTGCGCAAGAGCGGCAACAAGCCATTCAATCCCGGCACGGCGCTCGGCATGGCTTTCCTTAATGCCAAGGACCCCGCCACCATCAAGCTATTGCGCACCGGCATGATCCGTTGGGGCTACAAGGCGCAACGCGCCGCGCATCAGTTCGCGCGCCGCTTCGGGCTGATCGGCGACCAGACGCGTCATCCGCCGGCGACGGTAGACAAACCGACCATCAAGGCTCAGGTCATCCACTTCGTCAACAAGCCGATGCCAGGGGGCTTGCCGAAGAAAACCGCCCGCGCGCTGCTCGACCTGGAAGACCCGTCGATCGTGCCGGTCATTCGCAAGCCGTCGCTGGCCGACGATGCCGAAGCCGTATTCTACTTCCCCGGCTGCGGCTCGGAGCGTCTGTTCAGCCAGGTTGGTCTCGCCACGCAGGCCATGTTGTGGCACATGGATGTACAGACCGTGCTGCCGCCCGGCTACCTTTGCTGTGGCTATCCGCAAACCGCCTCAGGTTTTGCCGACAAGGGCGAGGCGATCACGACAGAAAACCGGGTCTTGTTCCATCGGGTCGCCAACACGCTCAACTATCTTGACATCAAGACCGTACTGGTCAGTTGCGGCACCTGCTTCGACCAGCTGACCAAATACCGCTTCGAGGACATTTTCCCCGGCTGCCGCATTCTCGACATCCACGAATACATGATGGAAAAGGGCCTGCAGCTCGACCAGGTCAGTGGGCAGCGCTACATGTATCACGATCCCTGCCATTCGCCGATGAAGAGCTATCAACCGCTCAAGGTCGCCAATACATTGCTAGGCGGCGGCGTGGTGCAGAACGATCGCTGCTGCGGTGAGGCCGGCACGTTCGCCGCCAGTCGCCCGGATGTCGCCACCCAGGTGCGCTTCCGCAAGCAGGAAGAGATTTCTCACGATCTGCAACGACTGCCGGCCGGGCAGGGCCCGGTCAAGATCCTGACTTCCTGCCCGTCCTGCCTGCAGGGGCTGAGCCGTTACAGCAGCGAGACCGGAACCGAAGCCGACTATATCGTCGTCGAAATGGCGCGCCACCTGCTCGGCGAGAATTGGATGCCGCAATATCTTGATATGGCGCGCGAAGGAGGCATCGAACGCGTCCTGCTCTGAAACGCCGCTGCGGCAAAGCGCCAACAGGCACCGGGCTCATGCCCGGTGTTTTTTTTCCGGTACGAAGCGTAACGGCGCGGCAAGCAAACGGTATGGAAGGGGGCGAAAGGCCATTGCCGTGGAGCCAGTCAATGCCGGTCTGATCCGCTGGTGACGACACCGCGGCAGAAGACAAGAAGCCGGCACAGGGCCGGCTTCTTGTCTTGTATCACCGGGCGAGTCGGCCCGGCCTGCCAAATACAAAAAGGGAGACTTGCGTCTCCCCTTTCATCGAGTTCCAGAATCCGTAGCAGGATTACTTGGAAGCTTCAACCTTCTTGGCAGCCTTATGATGCTTCTTGGCAACCTTGGCCTTCTTGGCCGGAGCCTTCTTGGCCGGAGCGGAAGCGTCAGCAGCTTGAGCCTTTTGAGCCGAAGCAGCTACCTTCTTGGCAGCCTTATGATGCTTCTTGGCAGCGTGCTTCTTGGCCGGAGCGGAAGCGTCAGCAGCTTGAGCCTTTTGTGCCGAAGCAGCTACCTTCTTGGCAGCCTTATGATGCTTCTTGGCAGCGTGCTTCTTGGCCGGAGCGGAAGCGTCAGCAGCTTGAGCCTTTTGTGCCGAAGCAGCTACCTTCTTGGCAGCCTTATGATGCTTCTTGGCAGCCTTGGCCTTCTTGGCCGGAGCGGAAGCGTCAGCAGCTTGAGCCTTCTGAGCCGAAGCAGCTACCTTCTTGGCTACGTGCTTCTTGGCGGTATGCTTCTTGGCAGCCTTGGCCTTCTTGGCCGGAGCGGAAGCGTCAGCAGCTTGAGCCTTCTGAGCCGAAGCAGCTACCTTCTTGGCTACGTGCTTCTTGGCGGTATGCTTCTTGGCAGCCTTGGCCTTCTTGGCCGGAGCGGAAGCGTCAGCAGCTTGAGCCTTCTGAGCCGAAGCTTCGGTCTTCTTGGCTACGTGTTTTTTAGCGGTATGTTTCTTGACGGTATGTTTTTTAACTTGATGCTTGGCCGGAGCGGCTGCAGCGGCCGAAGCGTCAGCAGCGAAGCTGCTGGCGGAAACCAGGCCGAATGCAGCGGTCAGGATAAGCGCAGCGATCTTTTTCATGAAAATCTCCACTTCAATATTGTTGAACGTGACTCCTGAAGCACTGCAGTTAGCGCTTCTATAGTCGGTATCCTAGGCATGCACTGTCTATTCGTCTGTGAGTGGTATGTAAGGCCATGTAACGACGTGTACATACCCGAATCAGGCAGACGGAACAGACTTGGTATCAGAAGGATCCGATGAATGCGCCTGCGTCACCAGGAGCTGGTCGACCTTGAAGTTATCGGTATCGACCACTTCAAATTTGTAACCGGCATATTCGACCACATCGGTCCGTTTCGGGATCTTGCGCAGCATATACATCATGAAACCGCCGATGGTTTCGTAATTGGCATCGTCCGGGAATTCATCGATATCCAGTGCGCGCGAGACATCCTGCAACGCAGTCATGCCGTCAATCAGCCAGGAATGCTCGTCGCGACGCAAGATCTGTTCTTCCTGGGTCTGGCTCACCAGGTCGCCCATCACCGTACTCATGACGTCATTGAGGGTGATCACGCCGACCACCAGCGCATATTCGTTCATCACCACCGCGAAATCCTCGCGCGAAGCCTTAAAGCGCTGCAACAACTCGGACAGGGTGAGGGAATCGGGAATCACCATCACGGTGCGGATCGGCAACTCCTTGCGCAACGAAATCGGCTGCTGTTTGAGCAGGCGCATCAGGATGTCCTTGGAGTCGACGTAACCGACCACACGGTCGACGGTTTCGTCGCAGACCAGGAATTTGGAGTGCGGTTGAGTGGCAATTTTCTCGCGCAGGTCTCCTTCGTTATCTTCCAGCGTGAAGTAGACGATGCTCTCGCGGCTCGACATCGACGACGGCACCGTACGACTTTCCAGCTCGAAGACGTTTTCGATCATATGATGTTCGTCCCGCTGCAGCACGCCCGCCTCGGCACCGGCATCCATGATGGCGAAGATGTCGTCGGAGGTGATTTCGTCGCTGCGCACCAGCGGCAGGTTGAACAGTTTGAATAACTGGGTCGCCATGCCGTTGAACACCCATACAAGCGGGCTGAACAACATCAGCGAGAATAGCAGCGGTCGCACGATAACCACTGCGATGCGTTCCGGATGAATCATTGCCGTACGCTTGGGGAACAAGTCGGCAAACAGGATGAACGCCGAAGTTACGGCAACGAATGACAGCAGAAAACTGATCGTCGGCAGCAGGTCGCCACGATACACCAGGCCGATGACGGATTGGAAAAATGGCGTCAGCGCGGATTCGCCGACAATACCGGCCAGGATTGCCACGGCATTGAGGCCGATCTGCACGACGGTAAAGAATTTCCCCGGTTTCTCTTGCAACGCCAGAACCTTGTCGGCACGGATATCCCCTTCATCCGACATTTGGCGCAACTTGATTTTCCGGGAGGCAGCCAGGGCGATTTCCGACACGGCAAAAAACGCACTGGTCGCCATCAAACAGAAAATAATCAACAATTGACTCGAGAGGCTCACAACTTTTTCCTTACTCTGCTCTTGGTGGCCACCGCGATGAACAGCATTGCGCACCCGCCAGACAAGGCGGGTCAATATGACGAGGGTAGCCTATGTTAGGATACAGTAATTTTCTTTGGTGACAATAACATGATGAATTGCGAGCTCTGCCGCGCCGATGGCGAAACGATATTGTTCCACGACGAAAAGCTGCGCGTCATTCTGGTCGACGAACCCGGTTATCCGGGTTTTTGCCGCGTGATCTGGCATGCGCACGTCAAGGAGATGACAGACCTTCCCGCCGCAGACCGCCAACACCTGTTCGACTGGGTTTTGCGCACCGAGCAAGCGTTGCGCACGGTGCTGCAGCCCGACAAGATCAATCTGGCCACACTCGGCAATATGGTTCCCCACTTGCACTGGCATGTCATCCCGCGGTTCACCGACGATCCGCACTTCCCCGCACCGATCTGGGCCGCACCGCAGCGCGAGAGCCAGCGCGAGGCACCGGCCAGGCTGGCCGAAAGGCTGAGACACGTCTTACAGACTTTCGGCTGACTTGCCCGACGACCGGGCGCTGGGTAGTCTGGGTACAGACCAATAAAAGGAGGAACTGCATGTTCACGACATTGATCAGCGCCAAAGACCTGATGGCGCAACCCGAGACCGGCCTGGTCATCCTCGATTGCCGCTACAGCATGGACGACCCGCAACGCGGCGAGAGCGACTGGCGCGCCGGCCACATTCCCGCCGCCCACTACCTGAGTCTCGACTACCACCTGTCCGGCAACAAGACCGGTCCGAACGGCCGCCACCCACTGCCTGACGGTCAACGTCTGGCGGTCGATCTCGGCGCCTGCGGCATCGAGCCGGCGACGCAGGTGGTGGTTTACGACGACAGCGATCATATGTATGCGGCGCGCGCCTGGTGGCTGTTGCGCTGGCTCGGGCACGAAGCGGTGGCGGTACTGGATGGCGGTCTGCCGGCCTGGATTGCCTCCGGAGGTGCAATAGAGACCGATCCGCCGCCGCGGCGCACGTGCCGCTTCATCATGCGTGGCGCGCTGGCAGACACGGTCGACAGTGCGGCGGTACTCGCCAACCTGGATGAACCAGCCTTTACGATCGTCGACGCCAGAAGCCCGCAACGCTTCATCGGCCAGGGTGAGACACTCGATCCGGTCGGCGGCCACATTCCCGGCGCACGCAATCGTTTCTTCCGCGACAATCTCGCCATGGACGGTCGGTTCAAGGCAGCACAAACCCTGCGCGGAGAATGGCACACCGTGCTGGGCGACACGATTGATCCGACCGAAATCGTTCACCAGTGCGGCTCCGGCGTCACCGCCTGCGTCAACCTGCTGGCGATGGAGGTTGCCGGACTGTCCGGCAGCCGGCTCTATCCGGGCTCGTGGAGCGAATGGTGCGCCGATCCGGCGCGACCGGTGTCGACGCAACCGGACTGAGTCAGCCGAGAATCAATCGCTGCAGCAACCGCTGGCCGAATTCCCAATTGCCCAGATGGCTGTCGTGGTTGATATGTCCGGCCGCACCGAGCGAAACAAAGCGACTGCCCCAGGCCTGCGCCATCGCCTCCGCCCTGGCAAGCGCGCAGTACGGGTCGTCGCTGCTCGCAACCAGAATGGATGGAAACGGCAGGCGCCAATCCGGCTCGTCGTCGAAACCTTCGGCCGCCACAGTGCGGCGGAATGCCTCCCCATGCACATCGGGCGGCGCGACAAGCAAGGCGCCCTTGATGCGCCGCTGCTGCACCAGGCTCGCGTGCGCTGCCCATTGCACCACCGTACTGCAACCAAGGCTGTGAGCGGCGAGCACGACGGCCCCCTCCTGCCGGCAGATCGCCGCGTCCAGCCCCGCCACCCAGGCATCGCGCTCCGGGCGCATCCAATCCGCCTGCACGGCCCGATCACTCATCGGGTAACTGCGTTGCCACAAACTCTGCCAGTGCCCGTCAGCGGAATCGCCCCAGCCTGGAACACAGATCAGGGTGGTCATGCGGGGCGCCCATCGGCGGTGAAATCGTAATCGACCAGCAGCGGTGCGTGATCGGAAAATTTCTCGTCCTTGTAAACCGCAGCGCTACGGGCAGCGGCGGCAATGCCGGCCGTGCACAGTTGATAGTCGATGCGCCAGCCGACATCTTTCGCATAGGCCTGGCCGCGATTGCTCCACCAGGTATAGCCCGGCACATCCGGATACAACGATCGCCACACATCCACCCAGCCGACGCGCTCGAGCAGATCGCCAAACCAGGCGCGCTCCTCCGGCAAGAAACCGGAATTTTTCAGATTGCCCTTCCAGTTTTTCAAATCGATCTCGCGATGGGCGATATTCCAGTCGCCACATACGACAATTTCCCGCCCCTCGGCTTGCAGCGCTTCGAGGATAGGCAGGAACTGCGCCATGAAGGCAAATTTCACTTGCTGCCGCTCCTCGCTGCTCGAGCCGGAAGGCAAATAGAGGGAAATGACGCTCAGCTTGCCGAAGTCGGCGCGCAGGAAACGCCCTTCGGCGTCGATATCGGCGATGCCCAGACCTTCGACCACCCGATCGGGCTCGCGGCGAGCGTAAAGACCGACGCCGCTGTAGCCCTTCTTTTCAGCCGGATGAAAAAAACCGAAGTAACCGTCCGGCGCCTTCATCGTTGCAGACAAGTCGGGCAATTGGGCCTTTAATTCCTGCACGCAGACCACATCGGCGCCACTCTGTGCCAACCAGTGGAAAAATCCTTTTTTATCTGCGGAGCGGATGCCATTGAGATTGGCGGATACGATTCGAAGCAAGCGGCTCTCCCATGTTATCCTTGCCGCCATCGTGCACGCGGTGTGGACAGTTTTCGAGGTTGATGATGAGCAATTTCCGACAAGAGTTTATTCGATTTTCACTGGAACGGCAGGTATTGCGCTTCGGCGACTTTGTCACCAAGGCCGGTCGCCAGTCACCCTACTTCTTCAATGCCGGCCTGTTCAACGATGGCTTGTCGACTCTCCAGCTCGCGCGTTTCTATGCCGAGGCCATCCAGGCTAGCCCGCTACAATTCGACATGCTGTTCGGCCCCGCCTACAAGGGCATCATCCTCGCATCGGCTACCTCAATGGCGCTGGCCGAAAAGGGCCGTAATTTACCGTTCGCCTACAACCGCAAGGAAGCCAAGGACCATGGTGAAGGCGGCGTGCTCGTCGGTGCCCCGCTCAAGGGCAGGGTGCTGATCATCGACGACGTCATTTCCGCAGGAACTTCGGTGCGCGAATCGGTCAACCTGATCCGTCAGGCAGGCGCGCAACCCGCCGGCGTCGCCATCGCGCTCGACCGCATGGAACGTGGCCAGGGCGAGCTGTCGGCGGTGCAGGAAGTCAGCCGCGACTACGGCTTGCCGGTCATCGCCATTGCCACACTGGAAGATATGCTCGGTTATCTGGCGCAAAGCCAGGAAATGCAGGCCAATCTGGCCGCGGTTCAGGCCTACCGGCAACGGTATGGCGTCACAGCCCGCCCCTGAGCCGGCACGGCAGGAACAAAAAACGGCAGCCTGAGCTGCCGTTTTTTGTTTTGGGCTCACTGCCCTTGATCTTTACGTTTCCACGCTTCGCTGAGCGCATTCGAGAGCTGATCCATGGTCTGCTTGGCTGCGGTTTCCTGGCTGCGCGCGGCATCGAGGTCGGCGCCCGCTTTTTGCGCGGCCGCCTGGGCGTCGCTCAAGCGCTGATCGGCGGCCTGCTTGTCTGCTTCTGCCTTTTCGCGTCGCGCCGTCGCCTGGGCAAGCTGACTATCGCCCTGCTGGTAGGCCATCTGCGCAGCCAGCAGCTGCTCTTCGGCGGTCTGCGCCGAGGCAGCGGCGGCAAGACCAAGCAGAATCAGGCCAAGTACCGACTTCTTCATGGGGCTACTCCATCGAGTTGCAGGGATTTACCGCGATTATGCTTCAGTTGCCGGCAAACCGACAATTGCACACAGCAAAAAGCCCCGCCGGAGGCGGGGCTTTCGAAATCTGGTGGGTCGTGAAAGGCTCGAACTTTCGACCTACGGATTAAGAGTCCGCTGCTCTACCAACTGAGCTAACGACCCGATTTCTTGAAGGCGCTACTTTAACAAATTGTTTCGCTGATTGCAACCATCAGCATTTGCTCATCGTGAAAAACCTCGCTGAGCACGGCTTCGCCGAAGCAAAGCCTGAAATCTGGTGGGTCGTGAAAGGCTCGAACTTTCGACCTACGGATTAAGAGTCCGCTGCTCTACCAACTGAGCTAACGACCCGATTTCTGCACGGCTTCCCTGGTGGGTCGTGCAAGATTCGAACTTGCGACCAACGGATTAAAAGTCCGCTGCTCTACCAGCTGAGCTAACGACCCCCGAGAGAACGCAACTATAAGGGCCGTTTTTTTACGTGTCAACGTTTTTCTGTCTCGACTCAATGAAAAACTCTTCCTGCATATACAGGAACAAACCGGCTTGCGTTGCGTCAGACTAATCCGATCCATCGCTTGAAAAAACATTGTCCGCAACCCATGTTAGGTAGCTGGGCAGCCCAGCCTCGATTGGACAGGCGATGATCTCCGGCACCTGATAGGGGTGGAGTGCACGGATTTGTTCTTCGACGCGGGGGTAGGCCTGCTGAGTCGTCTTGATGACGAGCGGAATTTCATCGGCAGTTTCGATCCGCCCGTCCCAGCGAAACAGTGAGCGGCACGGCGCGAGAATATTGACACAGGCAGCCAGCTGCGCAGTCACCAAGGCCGTTGCGATGGCTTCGGCGCTGGCAGCGTCCGGCGCATTGCAAAATACGATCAACATTTTCATAGGCGTAATCTCTGTAATGCCGATTCTTTTTCTGATACTGCTGTTCCCTGTCGTCGAAATCATGCTGCTGGTGGCGCTGGCAAGTCATATCGGCTTCATGGCGACACTGCTCTATCTTATCCTCAGCGCGCTGCTCGGCAGCTGGATGCTGCGCAACCAGGAACTCGGCGCCTTGCTGACGGCAGGCAGCGTTGTGCGCCAGGGTTCTCGCGTATCGATCTACTCCTTGCTGTGGCCGGTACGTTACGCCCTTGCCGGTGTATTATTTATCATTCCTGGCATACTCAGCGAGATTGCTGCCGTCGCCTTGCTGCTGCCGCTCAAGGGGCCGGCGATCCGCACGGCGCCCGCAGGCCCGGCGCCGGACAGCGATGTCATCGAAGGGGAATTCCAACGCGTCGACACACCGCCGACTTCGCTGGGGCATCCGGAGGACCAGGGACGTTAAAGGCCAAGCCGATGCAGCAGTTCGCCTTCATCGGGCTGCGCGGCAAGTTCGATGACTTTGTGGCGGTTTTTCTCGCCGGACATCAGCTGTACCGAACGGCGGGGCAGTTCGAAGCAGTCGGCAAACCAGGCGATCAACGCGGCATTGGCCTTGCCGTCAACGGGCGGCGCCGCCAGGCGAATCTTGAGCGCCTCGCCGTGCTCACCGCAGATTTCTGTTTTTTTTGCGCCAGGCTGAACATGCAAAATAAGGCGCACACCGGTTTCGGTGTATTTCAGCCAGGTTTTCATCGCAACTTTCATTAAACAGGGGAACTCCCCGCACAGGTTAACGGTACGTGACAAACTGTCAACCACTTGGAGGACGCAGCATGGATATCGGCATCAATCAGCAAGACCGTCAACAAATCGCAGAGGGTCTGTCCCGTCTGCTGGCGGACACCTACACGCTCTATCTCAAAACCCATAACTTCCACTGGAACGTCACCGGGCCAATGTTCCAGACCCTGCATCTGATGTTCGAGCAACACTATAACGAACTCTCGCTTGCCGTCGACCTGATCGCCGAGCGCATCCGCGCCCTTGGCCATCCGGCACCGGGCAGCTACGCCGACTACGCACGGTTGACGTCGATCGCCGAAGCGAGCGGCGTGCCCAAGGCCGAAGACATGATCCGCCAACTGGTCGATGGCCACGAAACCTTGTGCCGCACCGCGCGTGGCATTTTCCCGGTAGTCGAACGCGCCAATGACGAACCGACCGCCGACCTGCTGACGCAACGTCTGCAGGTACACGAAAAAACCGCATGGATGCTGCGCAGCCTGCTCGAAAAATAAACCAACCCGCGTCCCGCCTGCCCATCGGGCGGCGGGACTTTCGTTTCCGGATCGCCCATGCCACCAACACAGCCAAGCTTTCGTGTCGGTCGTCGCGCCTGGCCCATCGTTTTGGCGCTGGTGGTCTCGCTCATTGCACACGGCTTGCTGTTGCTGATCAGCCGGCCGACTCCGTCCCCCTCCCCGGCCGCCTCCAGCGCGCCTGCACCGCTCAGCATCGTGCTGAACGCCGCGGCAGCCACCAAGACCAAGACAAAACCGGCACAGATCATCCGGCCGCATGGCAGGCACGCGACAACGCAACGCCAAAAAGACCGCCCCAAAACAGCCCGCGCTGTATCGCCGCGCCACATGGAACGCGAAGCCAGGCCGCGGCGGTCCTCACTGCCGCGCGGTGCCGATGCGTCGGGCGTCGTGGTCCGCCATGCCGGCAACAGCGCTGGCGGCACACAGCATCTGTCGATGCAGGATCTGCTCTCCCAGGCCGTCGCCGGCCAGGACTCGACCTCCGCCGCACCATCCGCCCCGCCGGGGCGACTGGTCTTTGGCCGCAGCGCCACCGGAGTGGTATGGCAGCAATACGTGGAGGACTGGGTTCGGAAAATGGAACGTATCGGAGCAATCAATTATCCGCTCGCTGTCAGACAACAGGGCCTGACCGGAGGTCCCGTGCTCACCGTTGTCATCAACGCCGACGGCTCGCTCGCCGCACTGCACATCGTACGCAGCTCCGGCAACGCAACGCTCGACCGCGCAGCAGAGAATCTGGTGCGGCTTGCGGCACCGTTCTCCCCCTTCCCGCCAGTGCTCGCCGCACAGGGGAATTCGCTGGAAATCCGCCGCAAATGGAGCTTTTCGACCGACAATGACCTGTCCGTACAGTAGTGCGTGATACCATGGCACGATCCAACTTCTCGCAAGGACACGCCATGTACGAAGTCAATCGCAGTGTCGTCATCGTCCGTCCCAAACAACCTTTCCTCGACTGGCTGCGCGGTTTGCCGGGCCATTTCGACGAGCGCTTCACACTTGAACAGTTGCAACAAAATGGCAATGCGCTGTTGGTGCCCGCAGAAGAAGACACTGACGCCATCAGCACCTTTGTACTTGAGCAGGCGGAAAAGCTTTTCCAGGCAGAGCTGGCAGACTGGTGCGAGGACCCCACTTTATGGCCGCAGCCACTGACGGCAGAGAACTTCCTGCAATGGTTCGAATTATCGATATACCCGATCGTGACCGACATCGTCGACGACCCGCTAGAACGCGAGACCTTCGTCCCGTTCGACCTGGAGGCCGATTAGACCGTACCGACCCAGGCGGGGGCCGCACGGCCAGCACAAGCTACCGCCACACACTTTTACGACAACTACACAGGAGAATAGCCGCCATGCCGCACAGGACCCGCATCAAGGTCAGGGGATACCATCTCGATCTCTACAGCCATGTCAACAATGCTCGCTATCTGGAGTTTCTCGAAGAAGCCCGCTGGACCTTCTTCGAAGACAGGGCCGACCTGCCGCGTTTCATGGCGTCGGGCATTGCGCTGATCGTGGTCAATATCAACATCGACTACCGCTATCCGGCCACGATGGGCGACGAGCTCGTTATCGAATCATCGATCAAATCAATCAGCAACCGCAGTGCAGTCATCCATCAGCGGGTACTGCTTGCCGGCAAGGACACCGTGGTGGCCGATGCCGACGTAACCTTCGTCGCCTTCGACAGCAAGCAGGGCAAGGCCGTGCAGATCGGCGGCGAACTCAAAGCGCTGCTCGAGTCGATGCAGGAACAGGACGCCGTTGCCCCCTAATCACGCAGGACGCTGGTCATGAAAAAAGTACTGATTGCTCTCTGTCTCGTCGCCGTTGCCGGCATGGCCGCCTACTCGCTGTGGTTCAGCGCCACGCCGGCGCCCGATTTCACCATCACGACGCTGGCGGGGCAAAAGGTCGATAGTGCCGGACTCAAGGGCAAGGTCGTACTGGTGAACTTCTGGGCAACAAGCTGCCCGGGGTGCGTCGAGGAAATGCCGCAGATCCGGCAGATGTATCAGCAGTACGGCAAGAGCGGCTTCGAGGTCGTCGCCGTGGCGATGAACTATGACAATCCGGATTACATCAAGGCATTCGTGGCCAAGAACCAGTTGCCGTTCATGGTCACCTACGACAGCCAGGGCGCCATCGCCAAGGCGTTCGGCGATATCCAACTGACGCCGACCACCTTTTTGATAGACCGCAGCGGACACATCGTCAAAAGCTACGTCGGCGTGATGAACTTTGCGGAAATACGGCAGTTGATCGCCAAAAGCACCAGCATGTAGGCGCAATCCTGCGAAGGTAGCGACACGGCGGGCCGGCGACCCGCCGTTTTTATTGTGAACTCAGCACCCGCGCCCGCCGCACACCGGACAGATCGGATCGCGCGGCACGCGCACTTGACGGAAAGTCCCTTGCGCAGCGTCGTAGAGCGTCAGCATGCCGGTTTTCGGTGCCATGCCGCTCAGGATCTTCACAGCTTCGACCGCTTGCAAGCTGCCGATCACGCCGACCAGCGGCGCAAGCACGCCAAAGGTCGAACACGGTCCGTCGCTCGCTCCGCCTTCTTCAGGGAAAAGACAGGCATAGCAAGGGCTCTCCGCATCGCGAGGGTCGAACACGCAAAGCTGTCCATCGAAACGCACTGCCGCACCGCTGACGAGCGGCACGCTGCAGGCGACAGCGGCCCGGTTGATCGCGTGCCGGGTGGCGAAATTGTCCGAGCAATCCAGCACCACATCATGAGTGGCAACCAGCGCATCGAGCGCGGGTTGATCGAGCCGGCGCACCTGCGCATCGACGGTGATGCCAGGATTGAGCGCCAACATCCGTGCGCGCGCCGAGTCGGCTTTTGACTTGCCGAGACTTTTCGTATCGTGCGCGATCTGACGCTGCAGATTGCTCAGCTCCACCGTATCGTCATCGGCCAGCGTGATAAGACCGACACCAGCGCTCGCCAGGTAGAGCGCAACCGGCGACCCCAGTCCACCTGCACCGACGATCAGCGCTCGCGCGGAACAAAGCCGGCGCTGTCCGGCAACGTCGATCTCGGTCAACAGTAGATGACGGCTATAACGCAACAGGGCATCGTCGTCCAGATCAATCATGATGGGCTCTCGTAGAAACGCCGCTGGCGGAACGCAGCGGCGTCGGATTCTGGCAAAGCGGGAACACGATTATTCCTCGGCGGTCCTGCGCGAAAACTTGATGCCGAGCTGCTTGAGCTTGCGATACAAATGTGTTCGTTCCAGCCCGACCTTTTGCGCAACACGACTCATATTGCCGTTTTCAAGCGAGATGTGGTACTCGAAGTAACGCCGCTCCAGCTGCTCGCGCAACTCACGCAGCGGCAGGTTGAAATCGAAGCCGGTTTCCTCGATCGGCTTGTCATGCCTGAACTGCGCCAACACCTTGTTGACCGCCGGCGCATCGATTTCATCCGACTCCGAGGTCAGGGCAAGGCTTTTGATGATGCTGCGCAACTGTTCGAGATTGCCGGGCCAGTCATATTGGCGTAGTGCATTGAGCGCCGCGGTGGTGAGCTTGCGGGCCGGAACCTGCTTGGACTCGACCAGCTCGATCAGGATCTGTTCGGCGATAAAAATAATGTCTTCAGCGTGTTCGCGCAACGGCGGAATCGGCACGATAACGCTCGACAAGGAAGTCAGCAACCGGTTGTCGCACTCCGGATCGACCAACAGCTCCTGTAGCGGACGACTGCAGGAACAGACCAGACGTACATTGAAACGGTCCAGTTTGGAGAGCAGGAATAGCAGCCCCTGCTGTACTCGGCGGTTGTACTGGCCGATTTCCGGCAGGAACAGCACACCGTTATTGGCCTTCTGCAGCAATTCGAGCGGCGCATCCGCCAGCTGCTCCTGCTTGGCTGGCGTCACCCACGGCGTATTGCCCTGATGGAAAAAACGCGCAACCAGCTCGAAGCCGGAACCAGACTCACCGGTCATCAGCACCGGGGAGCGCACCTTCGCCACCCGTTCGAGCTGGCGCTTGAGTTCCTGCACCGGCTCGCTCTTACCGAGTTTGTCGAGATTGAGCGATGTGTTGGCCTGCATGTCGCCGTACTTGAGCGCCCGCTGCACGGTGGACAGCAGCTTTTGCAGCGCAATCGGTTTTTCCAGAAAGTCGAAGGCTCCGATGCGCGTCGCCTCGACAGCGGTATCGATGCTCGCATGGCCCGACATCATGACCACCGGCATGTTGAGTTGTCCGGACTTGGCCCACTCCTTGAGCAGGGTCACTCCGTCACAGTCAGGCATCCAGATATCGAGCAGCACCAGCGCCGGGCGCGTCTGATTACGCAGCTGTCTGGCGATTTCGGCATTTTCGGCCAGGGCCACGGTATAGCCCTCGTCCTGCAGGATTTCCGACAACAACTCCCGGATGCCGATTTCGTCATCCACAATCAAAATATCGCTGCTACGCACTCTTAGGCCTCCAGCATTGGCAAGATGAGAAGAATGCGCGCCCCTTGACGCTCGGCATTACCCAATATGATCTGCCCCTGGTGTTCTTCAATGATTTTCTTCACCACGGCAAGTCCAAGGCCGGTGCCTTTTGACTTGTTGGTCACATACGGTTCAAATGCCCGCGGCAGGATCTCGGGAGCGAACCCCGCGCCGTTATCCTGCACGCAGACGTGCACGCTTCTTTCTTCTAGTCGGCTGCTAATTTGAATCATCGGGTTTTCCACGTCAAGGACGGCGTCCTGCGCATTCTGCATAAGATTGTGCAGAACCTGCCGCAACAACGTTTCGTCACCCATAATCATTAGCGGACCGTCGTAAAGGTCAATCTTAACAGCAGGATTGGATTCGTAAAGCGTCATAACCTCCCGAATCACCCCATTTACATCAAGCTTTTGCAATTTTGTGCGCGGTGATCGCGCATAATCGCGAAACGCGTCGACCATTCCCTTGAGGGCAGTCACCTGGTTGACGATGGTATCGGTGGCCCGGCGCAGTATATCCGCATCAGGAACAGACAGCTTGTCGGCCAGTTTCATCGCCAGCCTTTCGGCTGATAACTGGATCGGCGTGAGCGGATTGCGAATCTCGTGAGCCAGACGCTTGGCCACCTCACCCCACGCCGCATCGCGCTGGGCACGGGCAAGATCGGTAATATCGTCGAAAACGATGACAAAACCGGTATCGGGCGAGTCGGACAAGCGCGCACCACGCACAAGCAGCGCGCGTTCGCCCTGCGCCGTTTGATAGCGGATTTCCGATTGCCACTCCCTCCGGCTGTCATCGCGCGAATATTCGCGCACGGCCTCCACCAGCGCAAGCATGGCGGGCACGCGTACCGGCCACTCCGGGAAGGGTAGCGTGCCGAACTGCGCAAACTCGATGGCCAGGATGCGTTCGGCACTGATATTCGATGCGCGTAGCTGCCATTGCGCATCGAAGGCCACGACCCCGGCAGACAGATTGGCCAGGATACTCTCCAGAAACAGTTTTCCCGTCTCCAGCTGCATGCGATTCTGGTCGGCGATCTGCCGCGCCTCGGCCAATTGCTGTGTCATGCGATTGAACATCGAGGTCAGCATGCCGAGCTCGTCGCGACGATAAACCGGATGCCGGCGCGAAAAGTCCCCCTGCGCCACCGCCCGCGTCGCAGTGGCCAATTCGAGCAACGGCGCGGAAAACCGCTCGGACAGGAACAAGGCAAACGCCATGGCCAGCGTGATGGCTAGCAGGAAGGCCAGTGCCAGGGTCAGCATATAGAACGTTTTCAGTCCATGCCGGTTAAACAGCAAACCACGGTAGTCAGCGCGGGCATTCTCTATCATGGCAGCATTACGGGCAATGCTCCCCGGGGCGGATTGCAAGACCTGAATGACGCGCACACTGTCATCGGCGGCCCGGTAACCGAGCAGAACCTTGAGCAGCAGGCCGGCCTGCGCATCGTTCTCGATCGAGTCGACCGTCTGCTGCGGCACCATGTTGCGCAGGGTTTCGCTGACAGGCAGCACCGAGCCGTGCGCACCGGGAGGACCGGAAAAGGCGATCAACCGCCCACTGCGGTCGAACACACCGATTTCACGCAAGGCGAGCTGGCCACGGATCACCTCCAACTGGTGCGGCAGGGTCGCGTCGGGCGCGTCGTGGATTTCGTCCAGCACGACATGGGTCTTGCGACTCACATCCTGCAGCACGAAACCGAGCGCATTGCGACCGAGCTCCAGCCCCTGGTCGAGCGCCGACTCGACGCGCACATCGAACCAGCTTTCGATACTGTTGGTCAGGAACTGGGCCGAGATGGTAAACACCAGCACACCGGGCACCAGGGCGACCAGCACGAACATCAGCACCAGCTTCTGCGTCAGTTTTGCGCCGAACACCCGATTGCGTACCCGGCTGCGCAGCCGCACGAGCTGGCGGCCGACCACGCCGGCCAAGCCGGCGAGCACCAGGGCATTCAGGCCGAATACCCACCAGTAATAGTCTTCAAGCTTGGAGGCATTGCCGGTAGCGAGTGCCAGCAGATACAGCAGAATGGCCGCGACGGATGCTACTGCGGTCACGGCGTAGGGCATCAGTTGCTTCCCTTTTGCACGTCGAGCGTGGTCCAGTTGGAAGACAGCGTCCAGTCCGACGACCCGAGCGCATTAAGCTGGAAAGGTTTGGGCAATTCGCTGATATCGAGCACCAGCCGCACCCTGCCGGCCACCTGATCAGGCGAGTCGCCCGACAGCGTGCCGGAATCCAGCACCCGCCAGCTCTGGATCGCGCCCACGGCGCGCATCGCATCGGCAAGCGTAGGGTAATACGTGGCGAACGAACCGATCGAAACACGGTATCGATTGGTCAGCGACTGATAGGAAAGTTTGAAGGTAATGCTCGAATGGGGAGAAAACCAACGACTGACATCGAGATAGTAAGCCGTCATCCTCGGCCGGGTCAGCTCGAACTCGAGCCGGAAGGTCAGCGGCACACCCTGCGTGAGCGCGTCGCTCAAGCCGGACGGCAGATGGATGTTGAAACGCGTACTGACCGCCAACTGGCCGTCGACAAGCTCGGCATCCGCGCGGCGCGCGGTGACCGAATCGGCCCATGCGGCGGGAACCGCACAGGCCAGCAGCCACAGCAGCAGGCTAATGTTTCTCAAGCAGCGCGTAGTAAAAACCGTCATGGCGCTCAGCGGGCAGTAACTGTTCCTGGTGCAGACAGCACGCGTCAGCCTGCCTTTGCAGGAATGCGTCAATCTGTCTGGAGTTTTCTTCTGGATGAATCGAGCACGTAGCGTATAGCATTTTACCGCCCGAAGCGAGTAAAGACCAAAGCGCATCCAGCATGGCCGCCTGTTGCGCGGCAAGCGCGGAAAAATCCCCCGGACGCCGCAGCCAGCGAATGTCGGGATTCCGGCGCACGACACCGGTGGCGCTACACGGCACATCGGCCAAGATGCGGTCGAAAGGGCGGCCGTCCCACCATGTATCGGGCCGGACGGCATCCGCGGCCAGCAGGTTCGCCTGCAAGCCGAGCCGGTCGAGATTCTCCTGCACACGCACAAGCCGGTGCGCATCGACATCGACAGCGGTCAGATCGAGCTCGGCCAATTCCAGCATATGACAGGTCTTGCCGCCCGGCGCCGCGCAGGCGTCGAGCACACGCAGCCCATCGGTCAGATCCAGCCTGCGGGCGGCCTGCTGCGCGCCCCAGTCCTGCACCGAAAACCACCCCTCGGCAAAGCCCGGCAAATCGGCAACGGGCCGCGGGCTCGCGAGCAGGAGGGCCTGTTCATCGAGCGCCGTCGCCTCGATGCCGGCCTCCTTGAGGCGCTTCAGCACTGCAGCCATATCACTGCGGCGCGGATTGATGCGCAGCGTCAGCGGCGGATGCGCATTATCGGCTGCGACGATGTCGAGCCATGCATCGGGCCAGACGGCGCGCAACATATCGAGCCACCAGCGAGGATGATTGCAGCGGGCCTCGTCGTCCCGCTCCACGGCCGCCATCAGCGCCTCGCGGCGGCGCAGCGCGTTGCGCAGCGTGGCATTGACCAGCCCCTTGAAACGACCGCGCGCCTCGTGACCGGCCAGAGACACGGCATGATTGACCACCGCGTGGCTGGCGGCGCGACTGTAATAAAGCTGGTAGAGCGCGGCGAGCAGCAGATGCTCGATCGCCGGCACCGGCAGCGCCTGCGGCACCAGTTCGCGCAGGACCAGGCGCAACTCCGCCAGGTGACGCATCGTGCCGTAGCAGATGTCCTGGATGGCGCCCCGTTGCTGCGGTGTCAGCGCCGGCGGGCGGCCGAGCGCAGCGGACAGCGCCTCGGTCAATGTCTTGCCCGCCTCCACCTGACCGATCACGGCGGCGGAAAGAGACTGGATGCGATGCATATACCTGTTACCCAATGAGTTAGGCCACAGCCGTATTGCATGCTGTGGCCCTCGTTCGCGCGAAGCCCTGCTCCGCGCCCGACAACCGGGAATGTTCCCGGCTTCCTGCCCCCGACCGACGCCCGCGCTAGCGGACGACGCCGCGCGCGATTTCGTTCAGCCGCGCGATGCGCTCTTCGGTGCGCGGGTGCGTGCGAAACAGATCGCCGACACCGCCACCGCCGGAGAGCGGATTGATGATCATCATCTGCGCCGTAGCCGGGTGCGCTTCCGCAGTAGGAAACGGCAGGCCCTGCGCATAATACTCTATTTTGCGCAAGGCCGAGGCGAGCGCCAGCGGGTCGCCGCTGATCGCGGCGCCGCCGCGGTCGGCTTCAAATTCACGCGCGCGCGAGATTGCAAGCTGGATCAGACTGGCCGCGAGCGGAGCCAGCAGCGCCACCAGGATGCCGGCAATCGGGTTGACCGGCCGGCCGTTCTCGTCGCGGCCGCCGAAAAACAGCGCAAAATTAGCCAGCGCGGAAATCGCGCCGGCCATGGTGGCTGTGACGGTGGAAATAAGCGTATCGCGATGCAATACATGGGCAAGCTCATGTGCCATCACGCCCCGCAGCTCACGCGCGTCGAGCATGCGAATGATGCCGGTAGTGGCAGCCACCGCGGCATGCTGCGGATTGCGTCCGGTCGCGAAGGCGTTTGGTTGATCTTCGTGGATGACATAGACACGCGGCATGGGAATACCGGCTCGTTGGGCAAGTTCGGCCACCAAGCCATAGAACTCGGGGGCACTGAACTGGTCGACCGGCTGGGCGTTGTACATACGCAACACCATTTTGTCGGAATTCCAGTAGGCGAGCACATTCATCACGCCACCGAACAGCAATGCCAGCATCATGCCCGCTTTGCCGCCGATCATGCCGCCGACGGCACCGAACAGCGCAACGATACCCGCCATCAGTACGGTGGTTTTTAACCAGTTATTCATAAATTGATCTCTCCATTTACCTTTCGGTCATTGGAGTCTCTCCCCCGAGGCAGGTTCCCGCCGCCAGGTCACGCCCCGCGCAAAAGTCCCGCGCCGACATACGCCGCGAGCCCGCCGGCTGCAGCACTGTCAGGCAAACGGCCCCCGTGCCGCAAGCGACACGAATCCCATCGGCACCTGACGACAGCACCTCCCCCGGTTCACCGGAGCCCTCGCTCTCCAGCGCCATCCACACCTTGAGCGGCACTCCGCCCAGCAGGGTATGCGCGCCCGGAAAAGGATCGAATGCACGGATCTTGCGCGCAATCTCGACCGCAGGACGTGTCCAGTCAATGGCAGCTTCCTGCTTGTCGAGCTTGTGCGCATAACAGACGCCCTCTTCCGGCTGCGCCTGCGCGACAATGCGATCGAGCCCGGCAAGCGTCGCGACAATGGCTTGCGCCCCCGTGGCCGCGAGCTTGCCATGCAGCGTCGCACCGGTTTCCTGTGCATCTATCGTTACAGGATGGACCGACAGCATGGCACCGGTATCGAGCCCGGCATCCATCTGCATGATGGTGATGCCGCTTTGCGCATCACCGGCCTCGATCGCACGCTGGATCGGCGCCGCGCCGCGCCAGCGCGGCAGCAGCGAGGCGTGGATATTGAGGCAGCCTCGCGGCGGGATATCGAGCACCGCCTGCGGCAGGATCAGCCCGTAAGCCGCCACCACCATCAGTTCGGCACCGACATCGGCAAGCATGGTCTGCGCATCGGGCGTCCGCAACGTTTTCGGCTGCTCGACGCGCAAGCCATGGGCCAGCGCCGCGGTTTTCACCGGGCTCGGCTTGAGTTTCATGCCGCGGCCGGCAGGGCGGTCGGGCTGGGTCAGGACCAGGGCAATCTCGTGCCCGGCCGCAAGCAGCGCTTCAAGCGCCGCGGCGGCAAAATCCGGCGTACCGGCAAAAATCAGTTTCATGGCAGTCTAGAGCGTACGCTTTTCCAGTTTCTTCATTTTGGTGCGAATACGGTTTTGCTTGAGCGTGGACAGATACTCGACGAACACCTTGCCGTCGAGATGATCGATCTCGTGCTGCAGGCAAATCGCCAGCAGCCCGTCTGCTTCGACCTCGAAGGGCTTGCCGTTGCGATCGAGCGCGCGTACCTTGACGCGCTCGGCACGGTTGACCGTCTCGTAGATGCCCGGCACCGACAGGCAGCCTTCCTCGTACGACGTTTCGCCCCTCCTGGAGAGGAATTCCGGATTGATGAATGCCGTCGCGGCGCTTTTGTCTTCCGACACGTCGATCACGATCAGCCGACGATGCACATTCACCTGGGTAGCGGCCAGACCCACTCCCTTTGACGCATACATGGTCTCGACCATATCGTCGATCAACTGGCGCACTTCCGCGTCGACGGTTTCGATGGGTTTGGCCACCTTGTGCAAACGTTCGTCCGGGTAATGCAAAATATTGAGCAGGGCCATCTGACAGGTTTTCTCCGCAATGGCGCCGGTCATCGGATCATCGCCTGACCGGGCGCAACATACAGGTTGAATCAATGTATAGCCACATTATATCGCGGCTGCGCGTGTCGATAGAAAAACAAATCGCAGTGGTCCGGCGGCAACGGGTACACCCATGAGCAGCGAACACGGAGACTGGACACTGGCAGCGCTGACGCCGGGCATCGGGCCGGTCGCGATGCTGCGCCTGGTGCAGACCTTCGGTTCGATCGGTGCGGCACTCGATGCAAACCGGCAGGTGCTGGCCCCCATCGTCGGAGCCGAAGCGGCCCATGCACTCAAGGAGCGTGTCGCCGCAGAGGCGGCGCAGGCGGCGCTCGCCTGGGCGCAAAAGCCGGACGCATTTCTGCTGACACTGCTCGACGACGATTATCCGACGCAGCTGGCCGAGGCCGACACCCCGCCGCCGCTGCTGTTCGGCCGCGGCCGGCGCGAGCTGCTCGCCCGACCGATGATTGCAGTCGTCGGCAGCCGCAATGCGCTCGCACCGGCCTGCGCCACCGCGCGGGATTTCTCCGCGAGTCTCGCCCGGCATGGTTATACCGTGGTCAGTGGCATGGCCAGCGGCATCGACAGCGCCGCGCACCAGGGCGCGCTGACTGAAGAGGCCTCGACCATCGCGGTGGTCGGTACCGGCATTGACCGGGTCTACCCAGCCAGCAACCATGCACTGGCACAGCAGCTGGCGCAGCACGGCCTCATCCTGTCAGAATTTCCGCTAGGCATGAAACCACATGCGCACAACTTTCCGCGCCGCAACCGTATTATCGCCGGGCTGAGCAAGGCCTGCCTGGTCGTGGAGGCCAGCGTCGAGTCCGGCTCGCTGATTACCGCACGGCTTGCGGCTGAGGCCGGCCGTGAGGTCATGGCGATCCCGGGCTCGATCCACAACCCGCAGGCACGCGGCTGCCATCGGCTCATCAAACAGGGCGCACGGTTGATCGAAACCATCGACGACATTCTCGACGAGGTTGGCCGGCTGCCCGGCAGGCCGCATCCTGCACCGCAGCGCGATGTTGCGCCGCGGGATGCAGTCGGGCTGGCAATGGGGCACGAAGCGGTCACGCTCGACGAGCTCGGTACAAAGCTCGGGTTGACGGCGACTGAACTTTACGCGAAGCTTCTGCAGCTTGAACTGGAAGGCCGGGTGGCAAGCCTGCCGGGCGGTCGTTTCCAGTGGATCGATGTTTGAATCCGCAGTTGCCGCGCGGAAGACGCATCGACAGGCATAAAATAGAAACTGCATCATGTTTGACGTTCTCGCCTACCTCTTTGAACAATACCGAGATCCGGAATCGTTCGACGACCGCAACCTGCTGACCCACCAGCTGGAAGCAGCCGGCTTCGATGACGAGGAAATCCAGGACGCTCTCGACTGGATCGAGAGCCTGTGCACGATTTCCCGCGACAGCTTCAGCGTTGCCGACGACGCCGGCGGCATGCGCATCTACAGCGAGAGCGAGCAGAAAAGACTGTCGGTCGAAGTACGCGGCCTGCTACAGTTTCTCGAGGACCACGGTGCATTGAGCGGCGGGCAACGGGAAATGGTCATCGACCGGCTCCTGGCCCTGACCGATGATGAAATCACCGTTCCATCGGCGAAGCTGGTCGCGCTGATGGTACTGTGGATGCAAAAAGCCGAGTTGCCGATCCTGCTGGGAGAGGAACTGCTCGATGCGGTGCATGGCGAACCGACCATGCAGTAACGCCGTGCGGAGACGGTCGCACAAGATGTCGCAACCGCCCCGAACAGTACGCAAGAGCGCCGATGCGCTCTTGTTTTATTTGCAAGAATAAGATATTGAAGTTCCGGACTACACAAAAAAGACTGGCAGATGTCATCCTGTTTGTGTATCCCGGTTAATATGCCTGGCATCGCCGGCCTACTTAATAGAATACGAACATGCCTTCGAGCCTCCTGATCGTCGAATCGCCGTCCAAGGCGAAAACGCTGAAGAAGTACTTGGGTCCGGACTTCGAGGTCCTGGCGTCCTACGGCCACGTGCGCGACCTTGTGCCGAAAAACGGTGCCGTCGACCCGGCGAAGAATTTCGCCATGAAATACCAGTTGATTCCGAAGAACGCCAAGCACGTTGACGCCATCGTCAAGGCGGTCGCGGAAGCCGACAACATCTATCTCGCAACTGACCCGGACCGCGAAGGTGAAGCCATCTCCTGGCATCTGGTGCAGATCCTCAACACCAAAAAACTGCTCAAGGACAAGGTAGCCAAGCGGGTGGTGTTCCACGAAATCACCCGCAACGCCGTCCTCGAGGCAATCGAAAACCCGCGCGAAGTCTCGCAGCCACTGGTCGATGCGCAGCAGACCCGCCGTGCGCTCGACTATCTGGTCGGTTTCAACCTTTCGCCACTCTTGTGGAAAAAAATCCGCAGAGGTCTGTCTGCCGGTCGCGTGCAAAGCCCGGCGTTGCGCCTGATCTGCGAACGCGAAAACGAAATTCGCGCCTTCGTCGCACAGGAATACTGGAGTCTGCATCTCGACAGTCACAAGGGACGGCAGAAATTCACCGCCCGGCTCAACGAGCTGGACGGCAAGAAGCTCGACCAGTTCGATGTGGCAACCGACGCGGTGCACAGCGAAGTACTCGCCCGCCTCGAAGGCCAGCCGGCCGTGGTCGGCACCATCGAGAAAAAGAAGAAAACCCGCAATCCGACCGCGCCGTTCACCACTTCGACGCTGCAGCAGGAGGGCGTGCGCAAGCTCGGCATGACCACCGACCGCACCATGCGCACCGCACAGCAGCTGTACGAAGGCGTCGACATCGGCCAGGGCACGGTCGGCCTGATCACCTATATGCGTACCGACGCGGTCGTGCTCGCCAACGAAGCCGTGGCCGAAATCCGCGATTACATTACCGCCAGCTTCGACGCCGAATTCCTGCCGAAAAACCCGGTCACCTACAAGAACAAGTCGAAGAACGCACAGGAAGCGCACGAAGCCATCCGGCCGACCTCCATCCTGCGCACGCCGGAATCGGTCAAGCCCTTCCTGACCGCCGACCAGTTCAAGCTCTACGACCTGATCTGGAAGCGCACGCTGGCCTGCCAGATGGCGCCGGCGCGCTTCGACACCACCAGCGTCGACATCCAGGTCGGTCCGGGCACCTTCCGCGCAACCGGACAGGTGCAGGTCTTCGCCGGCTTCCTCGCGGTGTATGAGGAAGACGTCGACGATGCCGAGGACGAAGACAACGCCAAGCTGCCGCTGCTGGAAAGCGGCGAGACGCTGCCGATCGACAAGCTCTACGGCGAGCAGCACTTCACACAGCCGCCGCCGCGCTTCTCCGAAGCCAGTCTCGTCAAGGCGCTCGAAGAATTCGGCATCGGCCGGCCGTCGACCTACGCCAGCATCATCTTCACCCTCAAGGACCGCGAGTACGTCACGCTGGACAAAAAGCGCTTCATGCCGACCGACACCGGCGAGATCGTCAACAAGTTCCTCACGGAACACTTCGCCCAGTATGTCGACTACAACTTCACCGCCAAGCTGGAAGACCAGCTTGACGAAATCGCCGGCGGCCAGCGTACATGGATTCCGGTCATGGAAGCCTTCTGGAAAGGCTTCTCCAAGCAGATCGAAGAAAAAGAATCCATCTCTCGCGCCGAAGTCACCACGGAAAGCCTCGACGAAGCCTGCCCGAAATGCGGCAAGCCGCTGATGATCCGTTTCGGCAAGCGCGGCCGCTTCATCGGCTGCTCGGCCTATCCGGACTGCGACTACACCCGCAACATGAACGAAACCGCCGAGCAGGCGGCCGAGCCGGAGACGCCGGAAGTGATCGAAGATCGCACCTGTCCGCTCGATGGCGGTCAGCTGGTGATCAAGAAAGGACCGTACGGCAAGTTCATCGGCTGTGCCAACTATCCGAAGTGCAAACACATCGAGCCGCTGGAAAAACCGCGCGACACCGGCGTGCAATGCCCGGAATGCAAGTCCGGCACGCTGATCGAACGCAAGAGCCGCTACGGCAAGCTGTTCTACAGCTGCAATACCTATCCGAAGTGCAAGTACGCCACCTGGAACCCGCCGGTGGCCGAACCCTGCCCGCAGTGCGGCTGGCCGATCCTGACCATCAAGACCACCAAGCGGCGCGGCACGGAAAAAGTCTGCCCACAGAAGGAATGCGGCTACAGCGAGGTGATCGCACCGCCGGGCACGACGGAAGCATCGGAATAAGCCGTTACTGCTAGCCATGAGGGCCGCCGCTGCGCGGCCCTTGTCATGTCCACTGACCCTTCGGACACGCCAGCGCCGGCCGCACGCGGCTACGCTTAAGCGGCCAGGCGGCGAGTCATTCGCGCCGGCGTTCGCGACGAGGAGAGGACATGAGGAAAACCCACCGGGTCTGCGCGCAAGCGCTCGGAACCTTACTGATATGCGCCCGGGCCGCAGCAGGCGGTGGAGGCTACCTCAGCTTCCTGCCGCCGCCCTCGGTGCCGGCCGAGTTCGACCAGGTCGACTTTCATTTCAGGATGATCGACAACCCCGGCCGCAATGCCAATGCGTACTACGCACAGAACTTCAACATCAGGTTCAGCGACGGTTCGCCGACCGTCGGCGGCTATATGGGGCTGCAATCGACCAGCTACGCCACCGGCAAGGACAGCTACGCGCTGGCGACCATCTGGCCGCTCCCCGGCCAGGTCCTCTCGCTGAGCCCCGGCCCGAATGCGCGCTGTACCGAAGCGCCCACCAGCGCCGAAGGCCACATCGCCACCTGCACCATCACCGCCGCTCATCCACTCGCCGACGCGATGCGCAACGGCGACACCTTCCGCCTATACGTCAAGGTCGTATCGGCGGACGCGGCCGGCAAAGTCTTTCGCTTCGGCATCGTGAACCGCAGCAACAACGCCGAATATGTGCTGGGAGACATGAAACTGAGAAACGCCGTCGGCATCAACTCGTTCGGCCTGTCGCATTTTCTGGAATATTTCGGCGCAAACAGCGCCAGCTGCGCGACGATTCCCTACACCGCCTATACCGAATACGCGCCGCAAGGCTTTAAAAGCGGCAGCGCCTACCGCTATCGCGTCACCACCAACCCGGACGGACCATTCGGCCCTTGTCAGAAAAACATCGCCTTCAGCCAGGACGGCAGCGCCGCCACCGTCGAATTCGCCATCAAGACGGCCGATCCGCTCTGAAGGCAGCGCGGACCGTCAGCCGAACAACACCAACCCCCACACCACGGCCAGATTGATGAGCCCGAGCAACTGCGCGGCGCTGCCCATGTCCTTGGCCCGCTTGGCAAGCGGATGGCGTTCGAGCGAGGTATGGTCGACTGCCGCCTCGATGGCCGAATTGAGCAGCTCGATGATCAGGGTCGCAAGCGAACTGGCCACCAGCAGCGCACGGGCGAGCGGCGCCGCATGCACGACGAAGGCGAGCGGAATCAGCACCAGCGCCAGCAGCACCAGTTGACGGAATGCGTCCTCATGACGAAACGCGGCCCGCAGACCGTCGATCGAGTATCCGAAAGCATTGATCAGCCGGGCCATGCCGGTCTTGCCCTTGAACGGGCTCTCGCGGGAAGGTACGGGCTGGTGACGGTCCATAGCCATCCATCAGTGCTGCGACTGCGTGCGCTCGAGCGCGTCGATATACAGTCCCGCCACGTTGCAGCCGGTCTGATCCATGATCTCGCGGAAACAGGTCGGGCTCGTGACGTTGACCTCGGTCAGGTAGTCGCCGATCACATCGAGCCCGGCAAGCAGGATGCCACGGCGACGCAGCTCCGGGCCGACCGTCTCGGCGATGAGACGATCGCGCTCGGTCAGCTCGCGTGCCTCGCCGCGGCCGCCGGCGGCCAGATTGCCGCGCGTCTCGCCCGCTTTGGGAATGCGCGCCAGGCAGTAGTCGACCGGCTTGCCGTCGATGACCAGTACGCGCTTGTCGCCGTTGCGGATCTCCGGAATATAACGCTGGATCATCACCGTACGCGTGCCGTTCAGCGTGGCGGTTTCCAGAATCGAATTCAGATTCGGGTCATCGGGCCGCACGCGGAAGATGCCGCTGCCGCCCATGCTGTCGAGCGGTTTGACGATGGCGTCGAAATGCTGGTTGACGAACGCATGCAGCCGGCTGATACGGCTCGTCACCACGGTCGGCGCGATCAGATCGGGAAACTGCAGGATGGCGAGCTTTTCGTTGAAATCGCGCAGCGCCTGGCCGCTGGTGAACACCTTCACCCCCTGCTGCTCGGCGAGCGAGAACAGTTGCGACGCGTACAGGTATTCCAGATCGAACGGCGGATCCTTGCGCATCACCACTGCGTTGAAACCGGTCAGCGGCTGCCGGTAACAATCACCGAGCCGGTACCACTCCTCGCTCTCGCCGGTAAGCGTCAGCCCGCTCGCATCGACCATGATGCGCCCGCCTTCGAGCGCCAGATCGTGCGCCTCGGCCACCGCCAGCGCATGACCGCGCCGCGCCGCCTCCTCCATCATCGCGAAGGTAGTGTCCTTGTAGATCTTGAACCCGTCGAGCGGGTCGGCGATAAACAGGATTCTCATCGATCTTCCTCAGTCTTGGTCAGGGTCGGTCGCTTCGAGCTCGCGCGCACCGGCCAGCAGCGCCAGCCGCGCGATCACCCCGTAGGAATAGAAGCGGTTGCGGGCACAATCGGGTCGGCCACCGCGGTCAGGCAGGCAAGCCGACTCGAACGACAGCGGCACGAAATGCATGCCGGGCGCATTCAGGTTCTCGTCGATGCCTCGGCCGGTATGCACGCGATAGAAACCGCCGATCACGAACCGGTCCATCATGTAGACCACCGGCTCGGCCACGGCCTCGTTCACCGTTTCGAAAGTATAGACACCTTCCTGCACGATCACCTCGGAGACCTCGAGTCCCTCCTTGACCACCGCCATCTTGTTGCGCGTCTTGCGGTTGAGGCCGATCACGTCTTCCGGCGATTTCACGCTCATCACGCCCATGCCGTACGTGCCGGCGTCGGCCTTGACGATGACAAACGGCTCGTGCTCGATACCCTGCTCGCGATAACGGACACGGATGCGCGCCAGGAGGTCGGACACCGCATCGGCCAGCGCCTGTTCCCCCTGCCGCGACTGGAAGTCGAGGCCACTGCACTGCGTGAACAGCGGATTGATCAGCCAGGGATCGATGGACACCAGCTCAGCGAATTCGCGCGCCACATCGTCGTAGGCGCGGAAGTGCGCGCTCTTGCGCCGCACCGCCCAGCCTGCGTGCAGCGGCGGCAGCAGGCTCTGCTCGATGCCCTGCAGCATGTCGGGAATCCCGGCCGACAGATCGTTGTTGAGCAGCACCATGCAGGGATTGAAACCGTCCGCCAGCATCAGGCGGTTGCCGCGGCGTTCGAGCGGCTCGAGCAGCACCGGTGCGCCGTTGGCGGCGATGAACTCGGTCGGCGCGGTGATCTCCGGATTCAGCGTGCCGAGCCGCACCTTGAGGCCGGCCAGTTCGAAGATATGCACCAGAGCGGAGACATTCTGCAGGTAATAGGTATTGCGGGTGTGGTTTTCCGGGATCAGCAAAATGCTGCGCGCCTCGGGGCACACCTTGTCGACCGCACTCATCGCGGCCTGAACGGCGAGCGGAGTGAAATCCGGATTGAGATTGTTGAAACCGCCCGGGAACATATTCATATCGACCGGGGCAAGCTTGAATCCGCTGTTTCTCAAATCGACCGACCCGTAAAACGGCGTGGCATGGGCATGCCACTGGCTGCGGAACCAATGCTCGATCTGCGGCTGGGCATCGAGGATGCGCCGTTCAAGTTCTAGCAAGGGTCCGGATTGCACATTCGACAAGTGCGGTATGGGCATGACGCCCCTCCTGAATTTTCAAGTTTTGCAATAGCGCAGTGGTGGGGGCGGACCGCAAGATATTCAACCCTCGCATCGCACCCCATGCGCCGGCAACCCGCTCGCTGCGCAACTATTGTGACGTTATGATTGTTGCAATCTGACGTGCGCATCATTTTAGCATGAGTGCATGTACTACCCCATTTCCAAGAGGACCGACATGCTTACCACATTGTTCCGCCAGTTCCGCCTCATTGCCCTGTCCGCCCTGCTGATCGCCGCCCAGGCCGGCGCCGCCTCTCTGGACACCGCCCGCTTCAGCACACTGGACGGCAAACCGGTCAACATCACCGCGCTGCGCGGCAAGCGCGTGCTGGTCAACTTCTGGGCCACCTGGTGCGGACCGTGCCGGCACGAAATGCCACGCCTCGACCACTTCGCGCGCACCTGGCGGCCACGGGGCGTCGAAGTGGTCGGAATCGCCCTCGACGACAGCGCGCATGTTAAAGACTTTCTGAAGAAAACCCCAGTCAGCTACCCGTTGTGGATTGCCGGCGATGATGGCATGGATCTGTTGCCGGCGCTCGGCGACGGCGGCATCGTCGTGCCGTTCACCGTGCTGCTCAACCGCCAGGGCAAGCCGGTGGCACGCTGGACCGGCGAAGTCACCGACGCCGATCTGAACCGCGCGCTCACTGCCAATCCCTGAGCCGCCCGCCCGGTTACCTTCATATGAAGACAATTTTGCGCGCTTGACCTGCATCAGATCGCACCGCCGCCGCACCCGCCTATACTGCAGCATCAATACCGGCGAAACCCCCTTGCAGCGCGGTTTCGCCGGCATCCTTCCTCGCTTGCTGCTTGCACCCGTTACGGAGCGAACATGGCTCAGCTCGGCAAAAACCTGATGGAAAAGATGCACGCCTACTGGCGCGCCGCCAACTACCTCTCGGTCGGCCAGATCTACCTGCTCGACAACCCGCTGCTCACCGAACCGCTCAAGCGCGAACACATCAAGCCGCGCCTGATGGGGCACTGGGGCACGACGCCGGGCCTCAACTTCATCTATGTGCATCTGAACCGGGTCATCAACGCGCGCAAGCAAGCGATGATCTACATCACCGGCCCGGGACACGGCGGTCCGGGACTGGTTGCCAACAGCTGGCTGGAAGGCAGCTACAGCGAAATCTATCCCAACATCTCGCAAGACCGGGACGGGCTCGGCAAGCTGTTCAAACAGTTTTCCTTCCCCGGCGGCATCCCTTCCCATGTCGCACCGGAGACCCCGGGCTCGATGCATGAAGGCGGCGAACTCGGCTACTCGCTCTCACACGCCTACGGCGCGGTATTCGACAACCCGGGCCTGATCGCCGCCTGCGTGGTCGGCGACGGCGAAGCCGAAACCGGGCCGCTCGCCACCAGTTGGCACTCGAACAAATTCCTCAACCCGGTGCGCGACGGCACCGTGCTGCCCATCCTCCACCTCAACGGCTACAAGATCGCCAATCCGACCGTGCTCGCACGCCTGTCGCGCGACGAACTGACGCGCCTGTTCGAAGGCTACGGCTACGCGCCGCATTTTGTCGAAATCGGCAAGAACCCCGACGACCATGCCGGCATGCACCGCAAGATGGCCAACACGCTCGACACGGTACTGGACAAAATCGCCGAAATCCGCGCCCGCGCACAGCGCGAACAACGGGCCGGACGGCCGGTGCTGCGTCCCAGATGGCCGATGATCATCCTGAAAAGTCCCAAGGGCTGGACCGGTCCGAAAGAGATCGACGGCAAAAAGATCGAAGGCTATTGGCGCAGCCACCAGGTACCATTCTCCGACATGACGCCCGAGCATGTCGCAGCGCTCGAAAGCTGGCTGCAAAGCTATCGCCCGGCCGAACTGTTCACCGCCAGCGGCGCGCTCAGGCCCGAGCTTGCCGCCCTCGCGCCGCAGGGCGAGCTGCGCATGAGCGCCAACCCGCATGTGCACGGCCATGTTTCGCGCGATCTGAAACTGCCGGATTTCCGCCACTACGCAGTCGGTTTCGACCGGCCAGGGCATGTGGTCGGCGAAGCGACGCGGGTCATGGGCAAATATCTGCGCGACGTGATGAACTGCAACACCGAACCAGCCAATTTCCGCATTTTCGGTCCGGACGAAACGGCCTCCAACCGCTGGGGCGACGTGTTCGACGCCAGCGCCAAGGTGTGGATGGCCGACTATCTGCCCGAGGACGCGGACAACGACCATCTGGCCAGCGATGGCAGGGTGATGGAAATACTCTCCGAGCACACCTGCCAGGGCTGGCTGGAAGGTTATCTGCTCACCGGCCGGCACGGTTTCTTCAGCTGCTACGAGGCGTTCATCCACGTCATCGATTCGATGTTCAACCAACACGCCAAGTGGCTCAAGGTCACGCGCGACATTCCGTGGCGCCGGCCGCTGCCATCGCTCAACTATCTGCTCACCAGCCACGTCTGGCGTCAGGACCACAACGGCTTCAGTCATCAGGACCCAGGCTTTCTCGACCATGTGGTCAACAAGAAGGCCGAAGTGATCCGCGTCTATCTGCCCGCCGACGCCAATATGCTGCTCGCCACCACCGACCACTGCCTGCGCTCGCGCCACTACGTCAATGTGATCGTCGCCGGCAAACAACCGGCATTGCAGTATCTGACCATCGACCAGGCGATCAAGCACTGCACAAAGGGGGTGGGCATCTGGGACTGGGCATCGACCGACGCCGGCGCCGAACCCGACGTGGTCATGGCCTGCGCCGGCGATGTGCCGACCATGGAGGCGCTCGCCGCCACCGACCTGCTGCGCCGCCACTTTCCCGACTTGAAAGTACGCTTCGTCAACGTGGTCGACCTGATGACGCTGCAACCGCACGAAGAGCACCCGCATGGCCTGGACGATCACGAGTTCGAGTCGATCTTCACCCACGACAAGCCGGTGGTGTTCGCCTTCCACGGCTACCCGTGGCTGATCCACCGCCTGACCTACCGCCGCCGAGGCCAGAGCAATCTGCACGTGCGCGGCTATATCGAGGAAGGCACCACCTCGACGCCCTTCGACATGGTGGTGATGAACCATGTCGACCGCTACTCGCTCGCCATCGACGTCATCGACCGCGTGCCGCAGCTGAGCCATACCGGCGCGCATGTACGCCAGGCGTTCGCCGACAAGCTGATCGAACACAAGCTGTATATCGAGAAATACGGCGACGACATGCCGGAAGTAAAAAACTGGACCTGGCCTTACTGAACCGGAAAGGACAACGGCAGCCCATGGCTGCCGTTGTCCTTTCCGGGATGCGCAAAAACGCCTACAGGACCGCGGCGAGCTGCGTTCCCTGGGCGATCGCCCGCTTGGCATCCAGCTCGGCCGCCACATCGGCGCCTCCGATCAAATGCACGCGCAGGCCGAGCGCCTCAAGAGGCGCCTGCAATTCGCGCTGCGGTTCCTGGCCGGCGCAGATCACCACCGTATCGACCGGCAACAGCCGGCTCTCCCCATTGATATTGACATGCAAGCCGTCGTCATCGATGCACTCGTAGTGCACGCCGCCGAGCATCTCCACCTGCTTCATCTTCAGACTGGTGCGATGGATCCAGCCGGTGGTCTTGCCAAGCGTTTCGCCCGGCTTGGCCGGCTTGCGCTGCAACAGCCAGATCTGCCGCGGACTCGGCTCGGGCTGCGGGCCGGCAGGATCGAGACCGCCGGGCGCGGCAATCTGCATGTCGACCCCCCATTCGTGCATGAAGGCATCGACGTCCAGCGACGGCGAGCTGCCCTGCTGGCTCAGATATTCGGCAGTGTCAAAACCGATGCCGCCGGCACCGATGATGGCGACGCGCGCGCCGACCGGTTTCTTGTCGCGCAGCACCTCCAGATAGCTCAATACCTTCGGATGGTCGATACCGGTAATCGCCGGCTTGCGCGGTGCAATGCCGGTGGCAAGCACCACATCGTCGAAGCCGCCCAGATCAGCGGCGGCGACGCGACGGCCGAGCTCAAGCCGCACGCCGGTGGTTTCGATCCGGCGGCGGAAATAGCGCAGTGTTTCGTTGAACTCTTCCTTGCCCGGTATCTGCCGCGCGACATTGAACTGGCCACCGATCTCCGCGGCAGCATCGAACAGCGTCACCTGGTGGCCGCGCGCGGCCGCCTCGGTGGCGCAGGCGAGTCCGGCCGGACCGGAGCCGACCACCGCAATGCGCTTCGCACTGACCACGGGAGCCGGCAGCGGCTCGGTTTCACGGCAGGCGCGCGGGTTGACCAGGCAGGAGGTCAGCTTGCCCTGGAAGATGTGGTCAAGGCAGGCCTGATTGCAGCCGATACAGGTGTTGATCTCGTCGGCGCGCCCTGCTGCCGCCTTGTTGACAAAAGCCGGATCGGCAAGGAAGGGGCGTGCCATCGACACCATGTCGGCACAACCGTCGGCCAGCACCCGCTCTGCGACCTCGGGAGTATTGATGCGGTTGGTGGTGATCAACGGGATCTTCACCTTGCCCATCAACTTTTTGGTCACCCAGGCGAAACCGGCGCGCGGCACCATGGTGGCGATGGTCGGGATGCGCGCCTCGTGCCAGCCGATGCCGGTATTGATGATGGTCGCACCTGCCGCCTCGACCGCCTGCGCGAGTTCGACCACCTCCTCCCAGGTACTGCCGTCGCCGACCAGATCGAGCATCGACAAGCGGTAGATGACGATAAAGTCGGGACCGGCCGCCTCGCGCACGGCCTTGAGTACTTCGAGCGGGAAGCGGATGCGGTTGGCGAAGCTGCCACCCCATTCATCGCTGCGCCGGTTGGTGGCACGCGCGATGAATTGGTTGATCAGATAGCCCTCCGAGCCCATCACCTCGACGCCGTCGTAGCCGGCCGCACGCGCCAGGCGGGCACAGCGGGCAAAATCGCCGATCGTGCGCCAGATGTCTTCTTCGGACAGTTCGCGCGGCTTGTAGAAGTTGATTGGCGCCATCAGCGGCGACGGCGCAACACAGCCTTCCTGAAAGCTGTAGCGGCCGCTATGCAGAATCTGCAGACAGATCTTGCCGCCTGCGGCGTGCACTGCCCCGGTCACGATACGGTGCTGTGCGACCCCTGTTTCATCGACCAGCACGGCCGCACCATCGCCGACGCAACCCTCGGCGTTCGGTCCGACACCGCCGGTCACGATCAGCCCGACACCGCCGGCGGCGCGTTCGGCATAGAAGGCGGCCATCTTGTCGAAACCACCGGGCGCCTCTTCGAGACCGGTATGCATCGAGCCCATCAGGACGCGGTTTTTCAAGGTGGTGAAACCCAGGTCGAGCGGGGCAAGCAAATGGGAATATGCAGTCATGTCAGGCCTCGGATCAGAGCGGATGGTCAGGCGCGGGCGCGCCCGCAGCGATGGAATCCGACCATACTGACTAGTAAGTAAGTTGTCAACGGCATAAAACCTGCCTGTGGCAAAACGACTACGCAGCGAGCGCGCCGTGCTGCGTCAACCATCCCTGCAGATCGTCCAGATAGTCTTCGCGATTGGTTTCGTGATGCATCTCGTGCCGCCCTCCGCGGTAGACACGCATATCGACCAGCCCGACTCCCGCTGCACGATAGCGGCGCGCCAGCTGACCGAGGCCGAAAGTCCCCAGGCTGACCGGATCGCGGCTGCCGGCGACGAGCAGGACACGGCAAGCCGGCAACAACTGTCCCGGCCTCGCGGCCGCCAGCCGCTCGCCGGTTTCCAGTTCGCGCACGCCGCCGAACAGGTCGCGCCACAAACCGGGCGTCGGCAAACCGGCACAGAGCGGATCGGCCAGATAACGATCCACTTCCGCCGGATCGCGTGACAGCCAATCAGCCACGGTGCGACGCGGCCGGAAAGTCAGATTGAAACCGCCGAACACCAGCTTGGCCATGAAACGGCTCGGCGTCTGCACGCCGACCACCCGTCCCCACACACCGGCCACGCCGCGCATCACCCGCGCCAGCGCACCCTGCCGGTAGCCGGTTGCCGACAGCACCAGGCAGTCGATGCCGGCGCCGTGTCGCTGCACATAACTGCGGGCGATGAACGAGCCCATGCTGTGGCCGAACAGGGTCAGCGGCAGTCCGGGCCACTGTGCGACGGCAAAGGCGCGAACCCGGTCGAGATCGTCGATCAGCCGCGCCCAACCATCGGTGGCGGCGAACCAGCCCGGCACGGGCGCTTCCGGCCCGTGGCCGCGGTGATCATGCGCATAGACAACGAAACCGGCGCGGCACAGCCGCTCGGCAAAGCGCACATAGCGCTCGCCATGCTCGGACAAGCCGTGCGAAATCAGCAGCACGCCGCGCGGCGCATCGGCCGGCAGCCAGCGGCACAGCCGGATAGAGGCGCCATCGATGGCATCGAGGTGAAAAATATCCATGCAGGCAGACCTTATCAAAGCAACAGGTTATCGGGGTCGAAACGCGGATTGACCAGTGCGGTGAGGATATGGTCGCGCCAGCCGCCATTCAGGAACAGATAACGGCTCGCCCGGCCTTCGATGACGAAACCAAGCCTTCGCAACAGCGCCGCACTGCGTTGGTTGTGCGGCTGATAATTGGCCTGAATGCGATGCAGCAGCAAGGTATCGAAGGCCATGTCCAGCACCGCTTCGAGCGCTTCATGCATCAGCCCCTGCCCTTGGCAGCCGGCATCGATGCTGTAACCGAGCGTTGCCGACTGGGCAACGCCGCGCTGGATATTGCTCAGCGACAAACTGCCGATGACACGCTCGGGCGCCTCGCGCCGCAACAGCACATAGGCGGCACAACGGCCGTCCTGCCATTCGCGTTGCCGCTGGCGGCAACGGCCGACCCAATACGACAGGGTAAAAAAACGCTCCGCGGGCGTCGGGTCCCACGGAGCGAGATGGTCACGATTGCGCAGCTGGTAATCCAGCATCGATTGCGCAAGCCTGGCTTCGACCGGGGCAAGCAATAGCCTTGCGGTCGTCATGGAGGGTTGTGCGAGCGTCACGGTATCGTCCTGCGGCCACCCGCCAGACAGCTCAGGCGGTCAGCCGGGTCAGGGCCTCTCTGTATTTGTCTGCGGTCTTCTGGCGCACCTCGAGCGGCACGGCCGGCGCCGGCGGGCGCTTGTTCCAGCCGCTGGCTTCGAGCCAGTCGCGCACGAACTGCTTGTCGAAGCTCGGCGGATTGCTGCCCGGACGATAGCTGTCGGCAGGCCAGAATCGGCTGGAATCGGGTGTCAGCACTTCATCCATCAGCGTCAGCGTGCCGTCCTCGTCCAGACCGAACTCAAACTTGGTATCGCAGATGATGATCCCACGAGTCGATGCATATTGACTAGCGGCCAGATAGAGTTCGATTGCCTTGGCACGCAGCGTCTCGGCCAGTTCGGCGCCGATCAGCGCGGCACACTGGGCAAAACTGATGGTTTCGTCGTGATCGCCAACCGCCGCCTTGGTCGATGGGGTAAAGATCGGCGCCGGCAGTTGCTCGGCCTCTTGCAAGCCTTCCGGCAGACGGATGCCGCTGACCATGCCGCTGCGGCAATAATCCTTCCAGCCCGATCCGGCCAGATAGCCGCGTACGATCGCCTCGATCGGCACCGGCTTGAGCCGTTTGACCACCACCGCGCGGCCCTCGACCTGCGGCAGCTCGGCGGCGGAAACCACGTCCTCGACCCGATCGCCGGTGAGGTGATTGGGCATGATGCCGGCCAGCCGGCCGAACCAGAAATTGGAAATGCCGGTCAGGATCTGGCCCTTGGCCGGAATCGGATCGTCGAGAATGACATCGAATGCAGACAGGCGGTCGGTGGCCACCATCAGCATCCGCTTGTCGTCGATTTCATACAGATCGCGCACCTTGCCCGAATAGATTTTCTTCAGACTGTGCAGGTCGGTGGAGCCTATGCCGTTCATGCGTCTCGTTTCCTATCGGATTGAATTCGGTTCAGGCCTTAAGCGTGTCGCGCAGGGCTTCTGCCTGTTCGAGCGCATCTTCCACGCTCGCGGCCAGCACGTTGAAATGGCCCATCTTGCGCCCGGGGCGGGCCTCTCGCTTGCCGTACAGATGCAGATGCACATTGGGTGCCTCCATCAGCACATCCCAGTGCGGCTCGCCGCCCGCCGGCCAGATGTCGCCGAGCACATTCACCATCACCGCCGGGGTAAGCAGCTCGACCTTGCCCGGCAACAGACCGCACATCGTCCGCACCTGCTGCTGGAACTGGTCGGTGACGCAGGCGTCGAGCGTATGATGGCCGGAATTGTGCGGCCGCGGCGCAATCTCGTTCACCACCAGGCTGTCATCTGCCAGCAGGAAAAACTCCACCGTCAGCACGCCGACGTAATCGAGCGTGTCGGCAAGCTTGCGCGCCATGTCACGCACCCGCGCGGCAAGCGCGGCATCGATGCGCGCCGGCACGATGCTGACATCGAGAATGCCGTTTTCGTGGCGGTTTTCCGCCACTGGGAACACCTCAAGCTGTGCACTGCTGGTACGGGCAACAATGGCCGACAGCTCGAGTTTCAATTCGAGCATCTTTTCCAGGATGCACGGCTGACCGCCCAACTCGGCAAACGCGGCGCGCGCCTCTTCGGCGGTCTTCACCCGCCGTTGCCCCTTGCCGTCGTAACCGAGGCGGGCGGTTTTCAGAATGCCGGGCAGATAGGGGGCGAGATCGACTTCGAGATCAGCGCTGCGCTCGGCCGGCAAATAGGCGGTAGTCGGCAGGCCGGCCATATTGATCCAGCTCTTCTCGGCGATGCGGTTTTGCGCGATCGCCACGCACTCGCCAGAGGGCGAGACGCGCGTCAGCCGCGCCAGATCTGTCATCGCCTGCGCACTGACGTTTTCGAATTCGGTGGTGATCGCCGCACAGGTCTGACCCAACTGGCGCAGCGCAGCGGCATCATCCCAGGCTGTGCACAGATGCAGATCGGCGAATGCCGCCGCAGGCGCTTCTGGATCGGGGTCGAGCACCGTCACGCGGTAACCCATGCGCTTGGCGGCAACGGTAAACATACGGCCGAGCTGGCCGCCGCCGAGAATGCCCAGCATGGCGGGGGGAAGAATGGCACGCATCGCTTACTCCACCTCGGGCAGGCGCATCGCAAGCACTGCCTCCTGTTGCCCGCGACGGAATGTTTTGAGCCGTTCGGCCAACGCAGCATCGTCGCCGGCCAGCATCGCAATGGCAAACAGCGCGGCATTGGCTGCGCCGGCTTCGCCGATGGCAAACGTGGCGACCGGAATGCCTTTCGGCATTTGCACGATGGACAGCAGCGAATCTTCGCCGCGCAGATAGCGCGAAGGAACCGGTACACCCAGCACCGGCACCGTGGTCTTGGCGGCCAGCATGCCTGGCAGATGAGCGGCGCCGCCGGCGCCGGCAATGATGGCCCGCAGGCCGCGCGCTTCGGCGGTCTCGGCATATTCGAACAACAGATCGGGCGTACGGTGCGCGGAGACGACCCGCGTTTCACATTCGACACCGAAATCGCGCAGCATGCGGGCCGCATGCTGCATGACTTCCCAATCGCTGTTACTACCCATCACGACACCGATCTGAATCATGGCTTGAGGCTGCTCGAAACAAGGGGAAAGGGAGATTTTACCCGATCGGCGAGGAGAGACGGGACGGTGTCTTTACGTCAAGTGAATATCACCCCCATCTCCCGCACCAACGCGACGCGGCACGGGAGACCGCGGCACTGCTCAGATTTTCTTCAGCATCTGCTTGGCCTTGGCGGCTGCAGGGCTTTTCGGATACAGCTTGATCAGGCGCTTGAGCGTCGCCTTGGCTTCATCGTTCTGCGACAGCTCAAGCTGACACGCGGCGATATTGCGCAAGGCATCCGGCGCATGGACATTGGCCGGGTACTGATCGACGAAACGGCGCTGAATCTCGATGGCTGCATCGTAATGCTTCAGCGCAGTATGCGCGACGCCCTCCCAGAACATCGCATCGGCGACCTGCGGATCGCCCTGATTCTGTTTGATGTACTGATCGAGCGCGGAAATTGCGTCGGGGAAATTGCGCTGACGCAGCAGATTGAGCGCCTTGTCGAAGTCGGGAGAAGTCTGCGCGCTGGCGCCGGCGGGCTGCGATGCATTGGCGGCGACGGCAGGTGCCACGGCAGTACCGCTTGCGGCCGTTTTTACCCCGCCCCCCTCAAGTTTGGACAGCCGGCCGTCGAGATCGGTATACAGATCGTCCTGGCGCTTCTGCGTGCTCTGCAGATTGTAGTTGAGCACCTCGACCTCGCCGCTGAGCTTGGCGACCTGGGCCTTGAGCCCATCGAGCTGGTTCACCATGTCGAGCAATTTGTCGTTCGACAGCTTGGTCTCGATCTGCGTCATGCGGGCGCTGGTCTGCGCACTGACCTGATTGAGTTGTTGCTGGGTGTTTTCCAGATCGGACGTCGACGCGCAGCCGGCCAGCAGGCCGAGCGTTGCACAACCGAGAGCAAGGCGTTTCATGCAATGGGCTCCGAAAAAAGGAACAGCCGGATATCTTACCCAGATATCCGGCCGGGTAGCCAGAATTAGCTGATCGATCGTAACGGCTTATTGGCCGTCATAGACGATGTCGCTACGACGGTTCTTGGCGTAATCGGCTTCCGTATTGCCGGTCGCAACCGGTTTTTCCTTGCCGAAGCTGACAGCTTCAAGCTGCTTGTCCGATACGCCCAGCACTTCCATCGCCTGCTTCACGCTCTCCGCACGGCGCTGACCGAGGCCGAGGTTGTATTCGCGACTGCCGCGCGAGTCGGTGTTGCCCTGGATCACGACCTTCTGCGCCGCATGCGCCTTCAGGTAGTCGGAGTGAGCGCTGATCGTATCCTTGTACTCGTCTTTCACCACCGACGAATCAAAATCGAAATAGACGCTGCGCTTGGCGAGCGGGCTGTTCGGATCCTTCAACGGATCGATCTGCCCGGCGGCGCCCGACGTATCGGCAGGCGGCGCGACAACGGTCGACTGGCTCGCAGCAACCGGCGTCGTGGCGGCGGGCGGAGTAGAAGTCGAGCAAGCGGCCAGCAGACCAGCCGTAGCACTACCGATAAGCAGTTGTTTCCAGTTCATGTTTACTCCTCGATAAAGAGATCAGTTCGGATCAAACGGGCCCCATGCCGGGTCTTGCACTTCCCCGTTGAGCACCGCGAGTTTTACCTTGCTAGAGCCATCGAGCGTTGCGGCATACAACACGCTCTGCCCGCCTTGCTGGCTTGCATACAGCACCATCTGCCCATTGGGCGCGAAACTCGGCCGTTCGTTGTACGGATCGCTGGACAGCACCCGTACATCGCCCGTCGCCATATCCTGCATCATCACCCGGAAACCACCGCCCTGCCGCTGGATGTAAGCCAGCGTACTGCCGTCCGGCGACAGCTTCGGCGACACGTTATAGCCGCCCTGCCAGGTCAGCCGCTTCGCCGGCCCGCCATCGGCCGACATGCTGTAGATCTGCGGTCCGCCGGTGCGGTCCGAGACGAACAGGATCTTCGCGCCGTCGGGCGACCAACTCGGCTCGGTGTCGATCGCATCGCTATAGGTCAGACGATGCGGCGTTCCGCCGTTGAGCACGTAGACCTCGGAATTGCCGCTCGAGGTCAACACCACCGCGAGGCGGCTGCCGTCCGGCGACCAGGCCGGGCCGGAATTGCTGCCCTTGAAATTGGCGGCCGCATAGCGGCGGCCCGTCGCAAGATCCTGCACCCACACCACCGGCTTGTGGGTTTCGAACGACACATAGGCCAGCCGGCGACCATCGGGGGCCCAGGCCGGCGACATGATCGGCTCACGCGAACGCAGGATGGTCTGCGCACGTGCGCCATCGACGTCGGCGATCTGCAACTGATAGCTGCCGCCCTGCTTGAGCACATAGGCAATGCGCGTCGCGAAAATACCGCGCTGACCGGTAATCGCCTGATAGATCATGTCGGCGATCTTGTGCCCCACCGGCCGCCCCTGATCCGGCGTCACGGTGAACTGACCGCCGGTCAGCTGTTTGTGCTGCGCGACATCCATCAGACTGAATGCGATGGTGACCTTGCCGTTGCCGGCATCGCTGACCGTACCGATGGCAAGCGATTGCGCACCGGCGGCCGACCAGACCGGATAATGGATGCTTCCCGCGCCGAACGGCGTCTCCGGCAGGGAAGAAGGATCCAGTACCCGGAACAGGCCGGACAGGGTCAGGTCACTGCGTACCACCGGCGTCACCGGATCACGCAACCGGGTGGTTTCGTCGCGAAACGGCGCAATTGCTATGGCATGCTTACCGCTGCCTCCGCCGACAATTTCGATCGTCATGTCGGCGTGCGCCAATGTCGAGAGTAGGACTAGTCCGGCGACCACTACCTTGAACAGAGACCTCGCGTTCAACATTAGTTCCCTCAAATTAACAAACATTAATATATGATTCGGAATTCATATTTTAGTACGGCCGGAATTCAAGCCGCAGCTGTCTCACATCGTTGAAGCGTGTCCCGGTCGGCAACGACGGGAACGTCCCCGCCGCCATGATCGCCCGCTGCACCGCCTCGTCGTAGGCACTGTTGCCGCTCGACTGCAACAGTTTGACCGCACGCACTTCCAGCGTTGGCAGCAGAACCACCTGCACCACCGCCTTCGGATTACCCTGCAAGCCGGGTGGCAGCTGGATCAGCGGCAGGATCTTGGCGCGCACCTTGGCCGCGTAATTATCGCGCGCCTGGCTGGACCCTCCGACCACGCCGCCCGCTACGCCGCCTGCAGCGCCAGCCTGGGTGGTGCGGGCATTCGGCGCCTTGGTGGTATTGGCGCTACCCAGATCCGCCAGCAGATCGTTGCTCAGATCGTTGTAATGCGCGGCGGACTTCTTGCCCTTGCCGGCAGGGCGGGCAGGCGCCTCCGTCTTGTCGGTCGCGGCGGCCTTGTCTGGCACAGGCTTGACCGCCGGTACCTTCTTCGGCGGTACCGGCTTCGGTTCAGGCTTGGGCTTGGGCTCTGGTTTGGGTGCGGCTTGCGTCACCGGTCGCGGCTTTTGCTGCGCCGGCGCCGAGGCCGCCTGCTTGCGCTCCCGCTTGCGGCCGAGCTGGATGTCGGCCTTGGGCGCAGTCTCTTCGGGCGCAACGGCATGCGGTACCGGCGGGGGCGCCACCGGCACAGGGATCGGGACGGATTTGACCACCGCCGCTGCCGGCGAGGGCGGAGGCGCGCTCCACAGCTCAACCGACACCGGCGCAGGCTCGCTCACCACCGTCGAATGCGCCGCCCAAAGCAATAGCAGCAGCATCGCGACATGCAGCAGCACCGAGATGACGACCCAGCGCCCGATCACCTCACGTTTCATTGCGTTTGCTTTACCGTCAGCGCGACGCGGCGGATACCGGCCTTGTGTAGTGCATCGGCGACTTTCAGCACATCTTCGTAGCGCATGTCGCGCGCGGCCGAGATCGCATACGGCAGGTCGTCATGCGCCTGCACGGCGACGGCGGCGGCCAGCGCCGCCACCGAAGAGAAGGTTTGTGTCGAATCGGCCGACTTGAGCACGATGCTGCCGGAACCGTCGAGCTCGACTTCGACCGGTTGGGTATCGGGCGTGCGGGCACGCGACACGCTCGGCACATCGATCACTCCGGGGGTAAACATCGGGGTGGTAATCATGAATATCACCAGCAGCACCAGCATTACGTCGATATAAGGAACGACGTTCATCTGGTTGATCTGCCGGCGGCGACGGCGGTTAAGCATGGTTCGGGCGTCAGTTGAGGTTTTTGGAAATCATGTTATCAGCAAAATTCAACACTTTGCTCGACAAACTCCTAGGACACGATGCAATGCAGCAAGTTCACAACTTGTGCACCAGCGTCATGCCGTCGCCAATCGGCAGCACACAGATCCGTACACGGCGGTCGGCGCGCAACGCAGCATTGAACGCATGCATCACATGCACGCCGGGGGGATCGGACGGCTGCGGATCGACCACTCTGCCGCCGAGAAAGATATTGTCGAGCACGATCGTACCGCCCGGCCGCACCAATTCGAGGCAGGCTTCGTAATAGGCAGGCATCGACGGTTTATCGGCATCGATGAAGGCCATGTCGAACTGGCCGGCACGGCCTTCGTCTAGCAATTGGCGCAACGTATCGAGCGCCGGTTGCAAGACGAGACGGATGCGTGCATCCACGCCTGCGCGCCGCCAGTATTCGCGCGCGACGTCGGTAAAGGCCGCACTCACGTCACAGGCGACGATGCGGCCGTCCTCCGGCATCGCCAACGCCACCGCGAGCGCACTGTAGCCGGTGAACACGCCGACTTCCAGATGGTTGCGCACGCCGAGCAGACGGGCGAGCCAGCCCAGCAATTGCCCCTGGTCCGGAGAAATCTGCATCTTGGCGAGACGGTGGGTCGCGGTAAATTCGCGCAGTTCACGCATGACGTCAGGCTCGGTCAGGCCGATATCGAGCAGATAGCCGTGCAGGCCTTGGTCGAGAGACAGGGTATGTCGGGTCATATTCGATTGCCGAAAAAAACGAACGCCCTTGACGGGCGTTGCAAGCAGGTGGGGCAGGTCGGCGATCAGTCTGGCTGATAGACGTAGGATTTCTGCGCAACGCGCGACTCGCTCCAGCGACGCAGGTCGTCGAGGTCGAGCTTGCGGTCCCACCAGGTCAGGCGCAATTCCTGGCGCTGGCTCTCGACCTGCGGATTATTTTGCAAGTAGTCGTTCATGAATTTGGTGAAATCGGACTGATACATTACGACTCCCGGAACAGAGTAAGTCTGGCGATTGTACTGGAAAAACACCCCAGTCGCATCAGAGCGCCATCACAGGTTCGCTCTTTTCCCCGTACATATTCTGGTCGGCCACCGACAAAAGTTCCTCGATCAGCAGACCGTCTTCCGGGTAATAAGCGACACCAATACTCACGCCCAGACGGATGTGATGGCCATCCAGCTCGTAAGGCGCCTCGACCGCCCGCTTGAGGCGGGCAATCACCAGATCTATTTCCTGACGCGCGTCGACATCCTCGATCAATACCGCGAACTCATCGCCGCCCAGACGGGCGACGGTATCCTGGCTGCGCAATTCCTGCCTGAGCCGGCCTGCGATCATCTGCAACACCCGGTCACCGGTAGCATGGCCATAGGTATCGTTGACCGGCTTGAAGCGATCCATGTCGAGAAACAGCAGCGCCAGCTTGCGCTCGCTACGGTGCAGACGGGTGATCGCATGCTGCAAGCGATCGTAAAACAGATTGCGATTGGCGAGATTGGTCAGCCGGTCATGATTCGCCAGATAGAACAATCGCATTTCCCGCTCGAGGCTGCCTTCGCGATAGCGCGCGTAGCTGCGCAGGCCGATGCAGAACAATGCAAGCATGGCCAGCGACAGACAGGCCGCCACGCTCATTTCGGTCGGATCCATTTCACTGAAGCCAAGCTGCCAACTGATGCGCACCGTCAGCGGCTGCGCATCGCCACCGAGGCGATAGACCGATTCGAAGCGCGGGAACAACCAGCCTTCCAGTGCAGAGCGCGATGCAGTATGGCGTTCGAGCATCCAGTCGTTGCCCTGTGCCCCCTGCCAGATGCGCAACTCGCCGCCGGCCGGCAATGAGCCGGCCGCCACCGGCGGCAACAGCGCGGCACCGGACACGACCATGCCGACGAAGCGCTGACCGTGATTGTCGATCGGGAGGGCAAGCAAGTAGGAAGAACGGGCAGGATCCGGACCGAGCGGACGCATGGTCAGCTGCCCCTGGTGATACTGCACATCCTGCTGCAGATCGCGCAGCATGGCGACCGTGCCGGCCGACAGCGGAGCGCCTATGGCGTCTCCTTTGCGCAACAAAGCATCACGATTGGATGGATCCGACAAATCGTCGAAGTAAAACAATTGGCGTACTTGTGGATTGTCCGCCAGCAGGCGCCGTTCGAACGCATGCCCGGACCGGTGCCCGTCCGCCAGGTCGCGATACGCGGCATAGCTCGACAGCACGACCTCGTTCGCCTGCAGTTTCCGCCCCACATGTTCGAGCAGATGTTGACTGAAGACAGCGAAATCCTGATCAGCGCTCAGTATCGAGCGACTGATGAAGGACATGCCGATCAAGGCACTCATTACCAGCCACAGCAACGTACAGGTCAGATAGACCAGTCTCATTCGCATGGCGTTGCCATATGTATGAACAAAATAAAAAGACATTGTAGTGGAATCTGACGGGCTTTTCAGCAGGGCACTCGAGAAAGTTCTGCGAACAATCAAAAGGTCGACAAATTTCCACCACGTCGGTTTACAAGCCCCAGTGCGGCTTACCGAGTTTCTCGGTCAGCAACCGCCAGGATTGCATCAGTTTCTGGAATTTGTTGTTGGTCGGCGCCACTTCACGCACCTTCAGCAACATTTCGCTCGCGCGGCGCATATAACTCTCGTGCCAGCCGTGCCGATGCACGTAGGCAAGCGTCGCATTGACCAGATTGAGCATGATCTGGATATTGTTGGGCAGCTCGACGTGCGCGCGGGCAAAGCGCTCGATCGCCGCATCGAAGGCGCCGCTTTGCGCCTCTTTTACCGCGGCGTTGTTCAGATCGACCACGTTCTGTACGTTTTCCGTAATCAGCTTCTGGCCGGCATCGCTGCGCCCGGCCTGCTCGAACACGTCGCCGATGCGTGCAAGGATCTCGCCATCATCGTGATGGTTGCGCACCAGCTCGCGCATCACCTCATCGCCAAGCCGGGTATTGTGCTGTGCATAGCAGGCACTGGCGAACTCCATCTGCGCCTCGGGATCGAGCGTTTCGGCCAGTTGCCCGTAACGTTCCTCCGCCTGCTTGAGCAGCGTTTCGGCTCGCATGCTATTGCCGCTGTGCAATTGCACCTGACTGTCGATCACGTCGGCCATCCATTCGCCGCTCGCGTTGTAGCGGAAATCGCGCCGCAGCCGGCCGAGGGTGCGGCTGGCATTGCCGGTTTCTCCCTGGGCGAGCTGGATGCGCGCCAGCATCGCGTAGTGATTCGGCGTGCGGTGCCAGGTATAGCGGGCGATCTCCAGCGTCTCGCTGCATGCCGCCTCGGCGGTGCCGAGATCATTGTTCAGAAAGGCGACTTCGGCCAGCGCCTTCTGCCGGCGGATCACCACCGGCGAAATATCGGTTGCCTTCTTGAGCACGTCCTGCGCCGCTTCGAGCGATTTATCCTCGCGATAGAGCCGGGCGAGCCAGTCGTAGGCTTCCATGATGCGGTCGTTCTCGGCCAGCACTTCCTGAAACAGCATGCGCGCCTGCTCGTGTGCGCCGAGTCCGGTCATCGCCTTGGCGAGTCCCAGCTTCGCCCACGGCGCATCCTTGATACGCAGCACATCCATGTACAGATTGCGCGCAGTATCGTAGTCGCCGATGCGCAGCGACAGCGATCCCTTCAGCTTCATGAAGTCGAGCGCGAATTCGCCGCGTTCGGCGATCTTGCGGCCACAGATCTCGATGGCAGCCAGATATTCGTTGCGCATGATGGCCTCGTCGACCGGACGGAAGGCTGCCCGCTTGCGCATCGCCTTCGCCAGCCGCTGCGACAGCATCTCGCCGGTGAACGGTTTGAGCAGGTAGTCGTCCGGCGCGAGTTCGGCGGCGGAAATCACCCGCTGCGCGCGCCGCTCTCCGGTGACGATCATGAACACGCACGACTGCTTGATCAGATTGCGCTCCTTGAGCTCTTCAAGCAGATAGAGCCCGTCATAACCGTTCCCCAGATCGTAGTCGCACAACACGACGTCGAATTCGTAACGCGCCATTTTGGCCAGCGCGTCGCCGGCCCGACCGGCGTATTCGACCTTCTCCACGCCGAAGGTGGCCAGCGTCATCGCCATCGCGCGCTGCATCTCCGGCACGCTGTCGACCACCAGGAATAATTTGCCGGCATAAAGATTCTGATAGGCGCCTTCATGATGGCCGGGTGCGGCCTGCCGGCCCAGATTCGCGGGCTGGATGGCGGATGATCGCTGCGGCTGTTCACTCATCGGAGTCACCTTTCGAAGGCTCAGGCCGGCTCCAGCCTGGCGTAACGCAGGTCGAGCCACTTCATGCCATGCTCGGCAAAATTGATCTGCAGCCGCGCATCGCTGCTGCCGCCTTCGGCGTTGACCACCACACCCAGCCCGAATTTGGCATGCGTCACCGATTGCCCGATGTGGAATCCACCGGCCTGCGGCGCGGCAAATGCCGGCATTGTGCGGGTGGCGGGCGCGGCAAACGCCGCCGCCGGCCCATGACCGGACGACAGCACCCGGACCAGTGCAGCCGGGACCTCGTCGACAAAACGCGAACGGATCGGGTAACGACTCTGTCCGTGCAACATGCGCGACTGGGCGCAGGTCAGATAGAGCCGCTGGCGCGCCCGGGTCACGGCGACGTACATCAGCCGGCGCTCTTCCTCCAGCCCCTTCTCGTCGTTCATGCTGTTCTCGTGCGGGAACAGCCCCTCCTCCAGGCCGGAGACGAACACGGCATCGAACTCCAGCCCCTTGGCAGCGTGGACGGTCATCAGCTGCAGAGCGTCCTCGCCGGCCTCGGCCTGGTGTTCGCCCGATTCGAGCGCGGCCGAAGTCAGAAATTCGATCAGCGCCAGTGAAGGATCCTCCGCCACGAAGGCGGCGGCTGCATTGACGAGTTCGTCGAGGTTGGCCAGACGGTCCTCGCTGTCTTTCTTGTCCTGCTCGTACATGAGGCGCAGCCCCGAGTCGTCGATGACCAGGCTGACCGTCTCGGCCAGCGTCAGTCCTTCGGCGCGCTCGCGCATCGCATCGACCAGCAGCACGAACTTGGCCAGACTCGCCGCACTGCGGCCGCCGCCGGCACCGCAGGCAGCCTGCCACAGCGACATGCCGGCGGCGTTCGCGGTCTGCTGCAGGTTTTCCACCGAGCGCGCGCCGATGCCGCGTGCCGGCAGATTGATCACCCGCAACAGGGCGTTGTCGTCGTCGGGATTGGCCAGCAGGCGCAAATAGGCCAGCGCGTGCTTGATTTCCTGGCGTTCGAAGAAGCGCAGGCCACCATAGATGCGATAGGGAATACGCCCATTGACGAGCGCGTGTTCGAGCGCGCGCGACTGGGCGTTGGAACGATAGAGCACGGCGATGTCTGACAGCGACATGCCCTCGCGCTTGAGCGCGCGCGCCTCGTCGACGATGAATTCGGCCTCGTCGCCATCTGACCAGGCTTCGTAGAAACGAATCTCCTCGCCATCGCCGGCTTCGGTCCAGAGATTCTTGCCGAGCCGGCCGTCATTGTGTTCGATGAGCGCATTGGCGGCTTTGAGGATGGTGCCGACCGAGCGGTAGTTCTGCTCGAGCCGGATTGCATCGCCGATGCCGTAGTCGCGCAGCAAGGAACGCATATTGCCGACCTCGGCGCCGCGGAAGGCATAGATCGACTGGTCGTCGTCGCCGACGGCGAAAATCGCGTTGCTGTCGCCGGCAAACAGGCGCAGCCAGGCGTATTGCAAGCGGTTTGTATCCTGAAACTCGTCGACCAGGATAAAGCGGAAGCGGCTGCGGTAGTGTTCGCGCAATGCCTGATTGGCCGACAGGAGCTCATAGCTGCGCAACATCAGTTCAGCGAAATCGACCACGCCCTCGCGCCGGCACTGTGCATCGTAGGCGGCGTAGAGCTCGATCATTTTCTGGCCGTAGAAATCGTGGGCGGACAGCCCATCGGCACGGTGGCCGGCTTCCTTGTTGCCATTGATGAAGTGTTGCACGCTCTTGGGCGGAAACTTCTCGTCGGACAGCTCCAGGCTTTTCAGCAGGCGCTTGATCGCCGAGAGCTGATCCTGGCTGTCGAGAATCTGGAAAGTCTGCGGCAGACCGGCATCGCGGTAATGGATTCGCAGCAGGCGATTGCACAAGCCGTGGAAGGTACCGATCCACATGGTGCGCACGTTGACCGGAATCATCGCCGCCAGACGGGTATGCATTTCCCTCGCCGCCTTGTTGGTGAACGTGACGGCCAGCACGCCGGCCGGACTGATCTGACCGGTCTGGATCAGCCAGGCGATGCGCGTCGTCAGCACGCGGGTCTTGCCGCTGCCGGCCCCGGCAAGGACAAGGGCGCTCTGCGCCGGCCAGGTGACCGCACGCAGCTGCTCCTGATTGAGACCGGCCAGCAAATCTGAACTCATGTGCAACCCTGCAAGATCGTAAACCTCGGATTTTACACCAGCGACAACCATTACCGGCGCATGTCGCGCTCAGACGCGCTGGTCCATCTCCAGTGCCGGCGTACCGCCACCGCCCTGGCTGACCACACGTGCCGGCACGCCGGCCACCGTGCAATGTGGCGGCACATCGTCGAGCACCACGCTGCCGGCGCCGATTTTGGCGCACGCCCCGACGTGGATATTGCCGAGCACGGCCGCGCCGGCACCGATCATCACCCCGTCGCCGATCTTCGGATGGCGATCACCGCGCTCCTTGCCCGAACCGCCAAGTGTCACGCCGTGCAAGATGGAAACGTTATTGCCGATCACGGCCGTCTCGCCGACCACCACGCCGGTGCCATGATCGAGCAGAATGCCATGACCGAGCTTCGCCGCCGGGTGGATATCGGCGCCGGTCACCTCGGAAATGCGATTTTGCAGGAACAGCGCCAGCGCCTGGCGGCCGTTCTGCCACAGCCAGTGGGTGATACGCTGGCTCTGGATGGCGTGAAAACCCTTGAAATACAACAGCGGCGTCGCATAGCCGTCGCAGGCCGGATCACGTTCGAAGCAGGCCGTGATATCGGAACGCACGCAGGCGGCAATCTGGCCGTCGGCCTCGAAGGCTTCGCGAAACAGCTCCATCAATGCACGCGCGTCCATCACCGGGCTGGCCAGCTTGCTCGACAGATGAAACGCCAGCACATCTTCCAGCGAAGGGTGACGCAGCACCGTCATGTGCAGAAAACTGGCCAGCAACGGTTCGGCCTCGGCGGCCGCCTGCGCTTCCAGCAAAATCGCCGACCACAATCGGTCGTTTTCAATAGCAGACATCGAATTCATTCCTTCTGGCCGCCCGGACGGAGCACGCCCGGCGGCGGCCGTTACAACAGCACTACATCGAATTGTTCCTGGGTATAAGTCGATTCGACCGATAGCGAAACCGGCTTGCCGACGAAGTCGACCAGCATGGCCAGGCTTTGCGACTCTTCATCGAGGAACATGTCGATCACCGGTTGTGCGGCAAGGATACGGAAACCGCGCGCCTCGAACTGGCGCGCCTCGCGCACGATCTCGCGCTGGATCTCGTAACACACCGTCTGTGCCGTTTTCACCTCGCCACGCCCCTGACACTGCGGGCAGGTTTCGCACAAGACATGCGCCAGACTCTCTCGGGTGCGCTTGCGGGTAATTTCGACCAGACCGAGGCTGGTAAAGCCGTTCAGCGTAACGCGGGTTCGGTCGCGCGCCAGCGATTTGGCCAGCTCGTTGAGCACGGCTTCGCGGTGCTCCTCATTATCCATGTCGATGAAATCGACGATGATGATGCCGCCCAGATTGCGCAGCCGCAGCTGGCGCGCCAGCGCCTGGGTCGCCTCGAGATTGGTCTTGAAGATGGTTTCGTCGAAATTGCGGTTGCCGACGAAACCGCCGGTATTGACGTCGATGGTGGTCATCGCTTCGGTCTGATCGATGATCAGATAGCCGCCGAACTTGAGATTGACCCGCCGCGCCAGCGCCTTGTCGATTTCCGCCTCGATGCCATGCAATTCGAACAACGGCCGCTCGCCGCTGTAACGCTGGATCTTGTCTACCGCCACCGTCACATACTGTTCGGCGAATTCGGTCATCCGGCTGTAGTTTTCGGTCGAGTCGACGATCACCTGCTCGGTCGCTTCACTCACCATGTCGCGCAACACGCGCAGTGACAGCGGCAGATCGTCGTAAAGCAGTGATTGCGCGGGCAAATGCTGTGATTTGTAGCGGATATCGGCCCACAGCTTGGCCAGGTAATCGATGTCGGCCGCCAACGCCGAATCGCTCGCCGTGTCGGCACTGGTACGGATGATGAAACCACGCGGCATGTCGGCCGGCAGCAGCTTCTCCAGCCGGGTCTTGAGCGACAGCCGTTCTTCTTCGTTTTCGATCTTCTGCGAAATACCGATGTGGGTTTCCTGTGGCAGATAGACCAGGAAGCGGCCGGCCAGGCTGATCTGCGTGCTCAGACGCGCACCCTTGGTGCCGATCGGGTCCTTGATCACTTGCACGAGCACGGTCTGCCCTTCATACAGCATTTTCTCTATGCGCTGCGGCTCGGTCGGATGCTGACGCTGTTCGAGCACATCGGCGATGTGCAGAAAGGCCGCCCGCTCGAGGCCGATCTCGATAAAGGCTGACTGCATGCCGGGCAGCACCCGCTTGACCTGACCGAGATAAATATTGCCCACGATGCCGCGGCTGGCCGAACGCTCGATATGCAACTCCTGCACCGTGGCGTCTTCCAGCATCGCCACCCGGGTTTCCTGCGGCGTGATATTGACGAGAATCTGTTCTTTATGGCGCGGAACGTCGCGCGGTAAAGGAATGGTCGGATGCATCGCTCGCCCCTTACGGCAACAGATAGCCAAAGCGGGCCAGGAGCCCGGCGGTCTCGAACAACGGCAGACCGACCACGCCGGTGAAGCTGCCTTCGATGCGGGCGACAAACACCGACGCCTTGCCCTGGATGCCGTAGGCGCCGGCCTTGTCGGCGGCCTCGCCGCTATCCAGATAGCGCTGGATATCGTCGGCGTCCAGTGTGCGGAAGGTCACGTCGGTCACCACATTGGCGACTTCCACCTGCGTGGCGTTACGCACCACCACAGCGGTGATGACCTGGTGGGTTCGGCCGGAGAACGCAGTCAGCATGCGATGCGCGTCGGCATCGTCAACCGGCTTGCCGAAAATTTCACCGTCCAGCACCACGGTCGTGTCCGCCGCAAGCAGCGCCCGTTCGGGCAGACCGCAGCTTTGCACCACCGCCCAGCCGGCGTCGGCCTTCGCTCGCGCCAGCCGCTCGGCATAGGCCGGCGCAGTTTCTCCAGGCAGCACCGACTCGTCGATATCGGCGTGAATACGCTCGAAATGCAGTCCGAGCTGCTGCAACAGTTCACGACGTCGGGGACTGCCCGACGCCAGATAGAGGGTTTCGTTTGCAGTCATGATGGCAATGATAGTCGTTATTTGCTGTAAGCCTACCAGACAGGACAAGTAACGGACTACCTGCTTTCTGACAAAGATGCGCAATAAACCCGATCGACGTTCCCGGGCTCGGAAAGAAAGACGCCCCCTGTCCGACGAGCGGCAACGACGGCAGGACAAGCAAAACCCCCGCCGCCAGTGCGCTGTAGCACGCTGGCGGCGGGGGTGTGCGACGGATCGTCAGCGAGCGCTCAGGCCAGACGGCCGTGGCACTGCTTGTATTTCTTGCCGCTTCCGCACGGGCAGGGATCGTTGCGGCCGATACGCAGGCCGCGCTGGGCAAGCGCCTCCGGCGTCAGCTCTTCGTCGGAAAGGGCGGAAGCCGGTTCGTCGTGCAGGTCTTCTTCGCCGTCGATCAATTGCTCTTCGACCGCCGCCAGCTCCTCCTGGCTGCGGATCTGCACCGTCATCAGCACGCTGACCACGCTTCGCTTGATGCGTTCCAGCATGTCGGCGAACAGCTCGAACGCCTCGCGCTTGTATTCCTGCTTCGGGTTTTTCTGCGCATAGCCGCGCAGGTGAATCCCCTGGCGCAGATGATCCATCGCCGACAGATGCTCGCGCCAGTTGCTGTCGAGCATCTGCAGCAGCAACGAATGCTCGAACTTGCGCATGCCGGCGTCGCCGACCAGCGCCACCTTGGCGGCGTAGTTGTCTTCGGCCAGACGCAGGATGCGCTCGCGGATATCGGGAATATCGAGGTTGGGCTCGTCCTTGATCCACGCCTCGACCGACAGTTCAAGCTGGTATTCCGCCTCGAGCTGCTTCTCGAGCCCGGCCAGATCCCACTGCTCGTCCATCGAACCCGGCGGGATATGCAGATCGATCAGATCGCCGAGAACGTCTTCGCGCATATTGATCACGACGGCGCTGACATCCTCGTCGGCGAGGATCTCGTTGCGTTGCTGATAAATCACCTTGCGCTGGTCATTGGCAACGTCGTCGTACTCGAGCAACTGCTTGCGGATATCGAAGTTGCGGCCCTCTACCTTGCGCTGGGCATTCTCGATCGAACGGCTGACCCACGGATGCTCGATCGCCTCGCCGACCGGCATCTTCAGTCGCGTCATGATCGCGGCCACGCGATCGGAGGCGAAAATGCGCAACAGCGGATCTTCCAGCGACAGATAAAAGCGTGACGAGCCCGGGTCACCCTGGCGACCGGAACGACCACGCAACTGGTTGTCGATACGGCGCGACTCATGGCGCTCGGTGCCGACGATGTGCAGGCCGCCAGCGGCCAGCACCGCATCGTGGCGCAGCTGCCAGTCAGCGCGGACCGCGTCGATACGCCGCTGCTTTTCGGCCTCGTCGATCGACGCGTCCTCGCGTATGGCGCTGACTTCCGGTTCGTAGCTGCCGCCGAGCACGATGTCGGTACCGCGGCCGGCCATATTGGTCGCGACCGTGATCACTCCGGGGCGGCCCGCCTGTACCACGATATCGGCTTCGCGCGCATGTTCCTTGGCATTGAGCACGTTATGCGGCAGCTTGGCGCGCGTGAGCAGCGCGCCGATCAGCTCGGAGTTTTCGATCGAGGTGGTGCCGACCAGCACCGGCTGGCCGCGCTTGTGGCAGTCAGTGATGTCATCGATGATCGCCTGGTATTTTTCCTCGGCGGTACGGTAGACCTTGTCCTGCGTGTCCTTGCGGACCATCGGCCGGTTGGTCGGGATCACCACGGTTTCGAGACCGTAGATTTCCTGGAATTCGTAGGCTTCGGTATCGGCGGTACCGGTCATGCCGGACAGTTTGCCGTAGAGACGGAAGTAGTTCTGGAAGGTGATCGAGGCAAGCGTCTGGTTTTCGCGGTTGATCTCGACCCGTTCCTTCGCCTCGACCGCCTGGTGCAGACCGTCGGACCAGCGGCGGCCGGGCATCAGCCGGCCGGTGAATTCGTCGACGATGATCACCTCGTCGTCCTGCACCACATAATGCTGGTCGCGCAGGAACAGCGAATGCGCCTTGAGCGCAGCCATCAGATGGTGCATCAGCGAGATGTTGGTGGCCGAATACAGGCTGTCGCCCTCATGCAGCAGTCCCATCTGCATCAGCAGCTTTTCGCAGCGCTCGTGGCCCGACTCGGACAACATGACCGTGTGGCCCTTCTCGTCGACCCAATAGTCGCCCTCGCCCTCTTCGGTTTCCTGGCGGCGCAGCTTGGCCGGGACATCGTCCATGCGCAGGTAAAGGTCAACGTTGTCTTCAGCCGGACCGGAAATGATCAACGGCGTACGCGCCTCGTCGATCAGGATCGAATCCACTTCGTCGACCACGGCGAACGACAGCAGGCGCTGCACCTTCTCGTCGATGCTGAATACCATGTTGTCGCGCAGGTAGTCGAAGCCGAACTCGTTGTTGGTACCGTAGGTGATGTCCGCGCCGTAGGCGGCCTGCTTGGCCTGATGGTCCATCTGGCTCAGGTTCACGCCGACCGACAGACCGAGGAAGTTGTACAGGCGGCCCATGGTGCGGGCGTCGCGACTGGCCAGATAGTCGTTGACGGTGACCACGTGCACACCGTTGCCGGCAAGCGCATTGAGATAGACGGCCAGGGTCGCAACCAGCGTTTTGCCTTCGCCGGTGCGCATTTCGGCGATATTGCCCGAATGCAGCACCATGCCACCGATCAGCTGTACGTCGAAGTGGCGCATGCCGAGCACGCGGCGCGAAGCCTCGCGGCAGACGGCGAACGCCTCGGGCAGCAATGCATCGAGCTCGGTGCCATCCGCCAGACGCTGACGAAATTCGGCGGTCTTGCCCGCGAGAGCCTCGTCGGACAGCGCAGTCATACCCTCTTCCAGAGCATTGACGCGCGCCACGACTTGTCGGTATTGCTTCAGCAGCCGTTCGTTGCGGCTACCGAATACTTTCTTGAGTAGCGAGGAAATCATCTATACGAATCTCAGGATGCCAGCAGGCCAAAAAATGGAGATGAGTGTAGCACATCCGCAGCCATGCAGATGGGGGCAACATTGTGTTGCATCAAGTACGGCAAGCCATTCATGCAAGCGAAAACCTCGATCGGAACGCCTGTGGCGCAGGTTTTTGATCTAAAATGCCAATCTTCCTGCAACAAATCCTATGATGAAAAGCCGCACTCCCTACCAGATCGTCAACGCCGACAGCTCGCTCGCCCGTCTGACCGAAGAGGCGCGCGCCCTGATGCGCATGGACCGGCAGTTTCGTAAACTGCTGCCGGAAACCGTGGCTGCCGCCTGTCAGGCGGTACGTATCGAAGGGGGAGAGTTACTGATTTTCGCAGACAACGGACTGATTGCGGCACGGCTGCGCATGCTGGCACCCGGCGTGCTGCCGCGGCTTGCTGCACTCGGCTACCCGGCCGAGCGGGCCCGCATACGCGTGAAACCGCGCTTCGCGCCGCCAAAACGGGACAAACAGTTCAATATCGGCGCACGCGCGCTCGACGACATTGAACGCGCAACGGCCGAGAGCGTGCGCCATCCGCAGGTGGCGGCGGCGCTCGCCCGCCTTGTCGCCCACCACCGGCGCAGCGGCAGCGGCGAGGACAACTGATTCAGATCACATAGTCGGGCGCATCGGGAAACACCGATAGCTTGCGCGGCTTCACATACACCAGATCACCCGGTGCGAGACCGAGTTCGCGATAGCGTTCGCGGCCGAGCGCCACTTCGATCGACTCGCCATCATCTCGTCGCAACTCAAGACGCACCAGAGGGCCGACGGCATGGATATGATCGACGCGGCCCTGCGCCAGCGCCCCATCCGCCACCAAGGTGACATCCAGATCATGCGGCCGCACATAGGCGACGGCGCGCTCGCTATCGTCGACCCCCTGCAGCGGATGCGCGAACGGTCCGATGGTGAGCCGGCCGGACTCGACCCGGCCATGGAACAGATTGACGTCGCCGAGAAAATGCGTGACGAAAGGCGAGGCCGGCTGTTCGTAGATTTCGTCCGGCGTGCCAACCTGCTCGATACGACCATGATTCATCACCACCACCCGGTCGGACACTTCCAGCGCCTCTTCCTGATCGTGGGTGACGAAAACACTGGTCAGATGGATCTGGTCGTGCAGGTCGCGCAACCAACGGCGCAAGTCCTTGCGTACCCGCGCGTCGAGCGCGCCGAACGGTTCGTCGAGCAGCAACACGCGCGGTTCGACCGCCAGCGAGCGGGCAAGCGCAATACGCTGGCGCTGACCGCCGGACAATTGCGACGGATAGGCATCGGCCAGCCATTCGAGTTGCACCAGCTTGAGCAGGCTCATCACCCGTTCGCGGATTTCCGCCTTGCCGGGCCGTGTCGCGCGCGGCCGCACCGACAGACCGAAGGCGACGTTGTCGAATACGCTCATGTGGCGGAACAAGGCATAGTGCTGAAACACGAAACCAACCTGACGATCGCCGACCGTGCGCGCGGTGGCGTCTTCGCCGCCGAACAGCACCAGGCCTGAGTCGGGTCGGTCAAGGCCGGCGATCAGGCGCAACAGCGTGGTCTTGCCACAGCCGGATGGGCCGAGCAACGCCAGCAGTTCGCCTTCGCGCACCAGCAGGTCGACATGGTCGAGCGCGGTAAACGCACCGAAACGTTTGCACAATTGACGCACTTCGATCGTCATGCCGATTTCCTTTCAAGCTGGAACACCCGGGCGGTGCGCCCTTCCTCGGTCAAGGCCAGCGCCCGTTGCCGGGCACGCGCCTCGTGCCATTCGACCAGCGAACGCGCCAGCAAGGTCAGCAGGGCCAGCATGGTCAGCAGCGACGCACAGGCAAAGGCGCCGACAAAGTTGTAATCGTTGTAGAGCACCTCGACATGCAAGGGCAGCGTATTGGTTTCGCCGCGGATGTGGCCGGACACCACGCTGACCGCGCCGAACTCGCCCATCGCACGGGCATTGGTGAGAATCACGCCGTACAGCAGGCCCCATTTCACATTCGGCACCGTCACGCGCCAGAAGGTCTGCCACCCGGAGGCGCCGAGCACCAGTGCCGCCTGCTCCTCCTCCGCCCCCTGGGCCTGCATCAGTGGAATCAGCTCGCGCGCCATGAAGGGAAAGGTGACGAATACCGACGCGAGCACGATGCCCGGCACGGCGAAAATGACTTTCAACCCGTGCGCCTCGAGCCATCCGCCCAACGGCGCATGCACGCCGAACAGCAAGACAAGCATCAGGCCGGCCACGACCGGCGAGACCGAGAACGGCAAATCGATCAGCGTGCTGAACAAGCTCTTGCCGCGAAACTCGAAGCGGGCGATACACCAGGCGGCGCTGATGCCGAATACCAGATTGAGCGGCACGGCGATCGCACTCGACAACAGCGTCAGCCGGATGGCCGCGAGCGCGTCCGGATCGGTCAGTGACGCCCAGTACATCTGCAGCCCTTGCTGCAGCGCCTGCTGGAAGACCAGAAACAGGGGCATGAGCAGGAACAAGCCGAGAAACAGGATGGCAATGCCGATGAGCAGCCGGCGCACTGCGGCGGGTTCGGCGGTAGCGGAAGAAAACCTTGCGCGGGACATGAAAGCTCCTTCAGCGCGTCGCGCCATGGCGGCGGGCGAAATGCCATTGCAGGCTGTTGATCAGCAGCAGCGACAGAAAGGCGATCGCCAGCATCACCACCGCCACGGCCGTCGCACCATTCTGGTCGTACTGGTCGAGCTTGGAGAGGATGATCAACGGCGCGATTTCCGAGACGCCGGGAATGTTGCCGGCAATGAAGATCACCGAGCCGAACTCGCCGGCGGCACGCGCGAACGCGAGCGCCACACCGGTCAGCAACGCCGGCACCAGCGCAGGCAGAATCACCCGGCGCACGATCTGCCAGCGATGCGCGCCCAGGCAGGCGGCCGCCTCCTCCAACTCATGTTCGAGCCCTTCGAGTACCGGTTCGATGGTGCGCACCACAAACGGCAGGCCGATAAAGGTCAAGGCCACCACGATGCCGAGCGGCGTGAACGCCACCTTGACACCGAGCGGTTCGAGCGCCTGGCCGAGCAGACCGGTCGGCGCATACAGTCCGGCCAGCGCAATGCCGGCCACCGCCGTCGGCAGGGCAAACGGCAAATCGATCATCGCGTCGAACAAGCGCCGGCCGGGAAACGGGTAGCGTACCAGCACCCAGGCAACCAGCAGGCCAAACACGGCGTTGATCGCCGCCGCCCAGAAGGCGGACACAAAGGACACCCGGATGGAAGCGAGCACGCGGGCGTCGAGCACGGTGGTGAAAAAGGCCTGCCAGCCCATGCCGGTGGTCGACAAGACCAGCGCCGCAAACGGCAGCACAACGATCAGACCGAGCCAGAACAGGCTGATCCCGAAAGCCAGACCGAAACCCGGCAGCGTACTGAATTGGCGCTTGAGCAAGGACATATTCCCGTTGGATAAAAGCTGAGCAATCAAAGTGATAACAACTATACCGGCCGCGCCTTATCACAATAAATAATATTGAGGCATACACTTATGCCATTTTGGGCTCTAATAAAATAAAAAGCCTGAGGGAAACTTGCTGACACGCAAACGCTCGGTTACGCTCGGAAAGACTGAAGGAGCAAGGGATTCATCGCATGGATATCAAAGACTATATGCAACGGGTCGGCGAAGCCGCCCGGCGCGCAAGCGCCGCTGTGGCGCGAGCCGACAGCAGCCAGAAAAACCGCGCGCTGCTCGCCATGGCCGACGCCATCGAGCGCGAGCGGGAAAAACTCGCCGACGCCAACCGCCGTGACCTCGACAAGGCGCGTGCCGACGGCCTCGACCCGGCAATGCTCGACCGACTGACACTGTCCGACAAGGGCATCGGCGCCATGGCCGAGGGTCTGCGCCAGATCGCGGCCCTGCCCGACCCGGTCGGCGAAATGGACGACTTCACCTATCGGCCTTCCGGCATCCAGCTCGGCAAGATGCGCGTACCGCTCGGCGTGGTCGGCATCATTTACGAGGCGCGGCCGAACGTCACCGCCGACGCCGCCGGGCTGTGCCTGAAATCCGGCAACGCCGCCATCCTGCGCGGCGGATCCGAGGCCTTCCTCAGCAACCAGGCCATCGCAGCCTGCGTGCACGAGGGACTGCGCATCGCCGGCCTGCCGGAAGAAGCGGTGCAGGTGATAGAAACCACCGACCGCGCAGCGGTGGGAGAACTGATCACCATGAACCGCTACGTCGACGTGCTGGTGCCGCGTGGCGGCAAGGGACTGATCGCGCGCATCAGCGCCGATGCGCGCGTGCCGGTGATCAAGCATCTGGACGGCAACTGCCACGTTTATATCGACGAGCGCGCCGACGCCGACAAGGCGTTCGCCATTGCGCTCAACGCCAAGACGCATCGCTACGGTACCTGCAACACCATGGAAACGCTGCTGGTGCACGCAGCGGCTGCGACGGCCATGCTGCCACGGCTTGCCGCCGCCTATGCGGAAAAGGGTGTCGAGCTGCGCGGCTGCCCGCGCACGCGCGAATTGCTCGGCAAGCAGGTGCTTGCCGCGAGTGAAGACGACTGGTACACCGAATATCTGGCTCCGGTGCTGGCGGTGAAGGTGCTCGACGATCTCGACGCCGCCATCGCGCACATCAATCACTACGGCAGCCACCACACCGACGCCATCGTCACCGAAGACTACAGCCGCGCGCGCCGTTTTCTGCGCGAAGTCGACTCATCGAGCGTGATGGTCAATGCCAGCACGCGTTTTGCCGATGGATTCGAATACGGTCTGGGAGCGGAAATCGGCATCTCCACCGACAAGATTCACGCCCGAGGTCCGGTTGGATTGGTCGGCCTCACCAGTCAGAAATGGATCGTGCTCGGCGACGGCCAAATCCGCAGCTGACTGTCTGAGCCGCAAAGAAAGGGGGCACGCCTGCGTGCCCTTTTTTTCGTCCGCTCGCGACAGCCGCTGTGGACAAGCTGTGCACAAGCTGTGGGTTGTCCGTTAACAATCGCCACAATCCTAAGTAGTACCACCTAAGAGCCACTTTTCTTTTGGCAAAGCCATTCCGCTTTGTTTATTACTGCAAATGAGTCTCCTGGTTACAGGACTCATTGGCCCCCCGCAGCCATTTCAGCCCACCCGCTCGGGTGGGCTTTTTTCTTGCCCGCGCGGGGGGCTTTCCCCTATCGGGCGCTGCGTGTAAGCTGGCCTGCAGTCTTCATGACAAAAGAATGGGCGCCATCATGTATCAGCACATCATCGCCGCAGTCGACGGTAGCCCGCACGCCGACAAGGCTCTGCTGCAGGCAGGTCAACTCGCCCATCTGCTCGGCGCACGCCTGACGGTCGTGCACATCGTCAACCTGCAGGAACTCGCCCGGGCAGACGCGGAACTGGTCCCGACTCCGGCACTGCACACCCAGGCCCAGGCGCGCGGCCGCGCCATTATCGGCAAGTCGCTGCAGCTGTTGCAAAATGAAATCGGCATTGAGGCGGGCAGCCATCTGGGCGAGAGCTGGCACGGCAAGCGCGATATGGCCGGCGTGCTGGTGCGCTTCGCCACCGCCACCGATGCCGACCTGCTGGTGCTCGCCACCCATGGCAGAAGTGGATTGGTGCATATGCTGATGGGCAGCTTCATCGAAAACGTCATGCGCGTCGCAACCTGTCCGCTGATGATCGTGCGCAGCGAACCGCAAACCACCGCCTGAAGCCTCAGCGATCGCGTCGGGCGAACACGAAGAACTCCCGATTGCCATCGCCGCCGGCGATCGGACTGTCGAACCAGGCCAACTCCCGCATTCCCTCACCCGCCAACAGCGCGGAGATCCGTTCATGCACGCCGGCGTACAGTCCGGCGTCGCGCACGATGCCGCCCTTGCCCAACCCCTCGCGCCCAACCTCGAATTGCGGTTTGACAAGTGACAGCAGATAGCCGCCCGGAGCCAGCAGGGCCAGCGCGGACGGCAAAACCAGTGTGAGCGAGATGAACGACACATCGCAGATGATCAGGTCGAAACCGGCCTCGTCGTTGGCGGCCAACAGCGCCGAGCGGTCGAGGGCTCGCGCGTTCACCCCCTCGAAGAACCGTACACGCGGATCGGCGCGCAAAGACACGGCCAGCTGATCGTGGCCGACATCGACGCCCACCACGCGGCGGGCGCCAGCCTGCAATACGCAATCGGTAAACCCTCCGGTCGACTGCCCGACATCAAGCACGCACAAACCATTCACGTCGAGCCCGGCCGCAGCGAGTGCACCGGCCATTTTCAAGCCGCCGCGCGATACATAGCGGTCGGAGGGGTCGGGAACGACATGAAAGGCGGCATAACCGTCGGGAAATTTCTGGCTCGGCTTTGTCACCGTGACCCGGCGCCCGCCCTGGTCGACGCTGACCCGGCCGGCAGCAATCAGATGTTGTGCTGTCGTGCGGGAAGCGGCCAAGCCCAGTTCGACAAGCAGCAGATCGGCACGAATCATGACAAGCCCCCCAAAAGGAAAGGCGCAAGATTGGCTGCCGCGCCGGCTGCTGTCAACCAGGGAATCATCGACGGTGCCGGCGCGCGACAGTGCTAAGATAGGTCTTTTCGGGAGGTTGCCATGGATGCATACCAATTCGACCCGGTGGACATGCGCGTGCTGGCCGTGCTGGTGGAAAAACAGGCGCTGACGCCAGACAGTTATCCGCTTACGCTCAACGCGCTCGTCGCCGCCTGCAATCAACTCACCAGCCGCGATCCGATCATGCAACTCGACGAAAGCGAAGTACTCGGCGCACTTGACCGGCTGAGCGCGGAAAAGCTCGTCGCCGAGCGCACACCGGCCGGCAGCCGCGTCGCCAAATACGAACACCGGCTCACTTATGTATGGAATATCGACGGCGCACGTCTCGCCGCCCTCGCCATGCTGATGTTGCGCGGCATGCAGACGGCGGCGGAAATCCGTGCCCGCAGTGGTCGGCTGTACGCGTTCTCCGCCACGGAGGAAGTCGAAACCGCCCTTGCCGCGCTGGCGGAAAAATATCCGCCGATGGTGCGCAAGCTCGCGCGCCAGCCGGGCGCGCGCGAAGCACGCTGGGCACACCTGCTCTGCGGCGAACCGGCCGACGACGGCTGTGAGGTGATCAACCTGGGACTGACAGGCAGGGTCGCAGCACTCGAAGCTCAGGTCGAGGCGCTCAAGACCCGTCTGGCGGAAATCGAAGCGCGCCTCGACAACTGATTTCAGTCGAACAAGCGTTGATAGAGATAGACCAATACCCGCGCGAGGTCGACCGCCGTCTGCTCTTGGCCGGAATTGCCGCTATGGCCACCGCTGTCGGTTTCGCACAATAGCGGCTGGTGGCCGAGCTCGTTCATGCGCGCCACCATCTTGCGCGCATGGGCCGGATGCACGCGGTCGTCGCTGCGACTGGTGGTAAACAGCACCGGCGGATAGGAAACGTCGGCACGCAACTGGTGGTAGGGCGAATAGGCTGCCAGCTGCGGCCGCTCATCCTCGTCGTCCGGATTGCCGTACTCGTCCATCCAGCTGGCTCCGGCAAACAGCTGCGTATAGCGCAGCATGTCCAGCAGCGGCACTTCGCACACCACGGCGGCGAACAGCTCCGGCCGGCGTACCATCGCCGCGCCGACCAGCAGCCCGCCGTTGCTGCCGCCCTCGATGGCAAGTTTCTCCGGCCGAGTCAAACCGCGGCGGATCATGTCTTCCGCCACGGAGATGAAATCCTCGAAACTCACCGGCCGGCGCACACCTTGTGCGGCCTGATGCCAGACCGGGCCAAACTCGCCGCCGCCACGAATGTTCGCCACCGCGAAAATTCCGCCCTTTTGCAGCCAGTGCGGACCGAAGTTGTCGACATAATCCGGTTGCATCGACACTTCAAAACCGCCGTAACCGTACAGCAGGGCCGGTGCGCCACCTTGTGGCAACTCACGCGGACGGACGACGAAATAGGGAATTTCTGTACCGTCGGGCGCGCGGGCCAGCAACTGCTCGGCCAGAAAAGGCGAAGCATCGAAGGCGGCCGGCTGCGCGCGCAGGCACTCCGGCTGACCGTCGGGCAATTCAAGTCGGTAGAGTCCGGCAGGGGTGAGGAAATCGCTGTAGCTGTAATACAGCACATCGCTGTTCCACGGCTGATCGACGATGCCGAGCACCCCGCCCGCCTGCGCCGCCACCACTCGCTCGCACCAGCGGCCATCGACGCGCTCGAACGCCACGAGCCGGCTTTGCACATTTTCGAGCAGGTCGACCAGGATGAAGCTGCGGCTGCTCTCGACCGCCCGCACCGAGGCACGCGGACCGGGATCGAACAGCAGGCTTGGCGCACCGCCGCAAGACGGCATGGTCAGCAGCGCACCGGACGGAAACTCGGTCTCGCCATGGCGCCAGTCGCGCACAATGCGCAGGACCAGATCGCCATCGAGCCAGGCCAGCACTTCGGCATCTTCCGGCAGGTCGAGCGGCCGGGTCGAGCCATCATCGGCAAGGATGTGGTAGCGCTTGTGATAGAAGCCGTCGGAATCCTCGACCATATCGAGATGCGTGCCGGCACAGTCGAGAAAACGCCACGCCGCCACCATCATCGCCTCGGCCGACGCCGTCAGAATGTGCTGCGCGTCGTGCCAGGCCTGACCACGACGCAGGATATACACCGAACGTGGATAACCGGAACGGCTGCATTGCGCCGCCTCCCAGGCCGGGCAGACGAACAGACTGTCACGGCCACGCCAGGCGATATGGCTTTTGCCGAGCGGAAACGCGAAACCGCCGGGGACGAATTCCTGCGCCTCGAGGTCGTATTCACGCGTTTCCGCCGCATCGCTGCCGCCGTCGGACAGTGTCAGCAGACAGCGCGCGGGCTCTAGCACGTAGTGCGAGACGTCGTCGAGATACCAGTCGCGCCCGGCCTCGGCGGCCAGACGGTCGAGATCGAGCACCGTCTGCCACTCGCTCTCCCCGGCGCGATAGGCAGCGAGACGGGTGCGGCGATAGATGCCACGCGGCTGATCCTCACTCTGATGGAAGTTGTACAGCCAGTCGTCATGCTGCTCGAAAAAAGGAATCTGCCGCGTATCGCGCAGATTGGCGAGGATTTCCGTGCAGAGCGGCGCGAAGCGCGGGTCGGCGTCGAGCACCGCGCGACTCAGTGCATTCTGCCCTTCCACCCAGTCGAGGGCGTCGCGGCTATCAAGGCTTTCCAGCCACAAGTAGTGGTCTTGTTGTTCAGTCATGGCTTAACGACTCCGGTTCGGGCCCCAAGCGTACCATACGCTGACCCGGCACTTCCCGCAGACTGTCAAAGACTGTCGGCAAAGACTTGCAAGATGCGCTCCACCGCCGCACGATCCACCTGCCAATGCGTAACGAGCCGCATACGGCCGTCCTCGGGCGGATTGGCCTTGATACCGGCCGAAGTCAGGCGCGCCATCAATGCCGGCACATCCAGCGTCGGCGGCAGCGTAAACCAGACCAGATTGATCTCGACCGCCGCCAGGTCAAGCCCGATACCGGGCAGCGCTGCCAGCCGTTCGGCCAGATAACGCGCATTGTCATGATCATCACCGAGCCTGAGCGCCATCGTGTCGAGCGCCAGCAGGCCCGGCGCCGCCAGCACACCCGCCTGGCGCAGACCACCGCCCATCAACTTGCGCCGCCGCCGGGCGCGGTCGATGAAATCGGTCTCTCCGGCCAGGATCGAACCAACCGGCGCGGCCAGCCCCTTCGACAGACAGCACATCACCGAGTCGGCCAGCGCGGTGATCTGCTGCACATCCACCCCCAGCGCAGTCGCCGCGTTGAACACCCGTGCGCCGTCCAGATGGATCGGTACGCCGTGGGCAGCGGCAAGCGCATGCGTTTCGCGCATGGCCCCGAGCGGAATCACCCGACCGTTGGAGTGTGCGTTCTCGATACAGATCAGGCCGGTCTTCGGGCAATGAATATCGTCGCCGACACGGATGCGGCGCTCGATTGCCGCCGTCGGCATCACGCCGGCGATACTGTCGACGGTGCGCAGCTGCACGCCGGCGATCACGGCCGGTGCACCGGCCTCATGCCAGACGATGTGGCAATCGTCGCCGACGATCACCTCGTCGCCGCGCTGGCAGTGGCTGAACAAGGCCAATTGGTTGCCGAATGTGCCACTCGGCACGAACAGTGCCGCCGCCTTGCCGAGACGTTCGGCAGCGCGTGCCTCGAGGGCCTTGACGGTCGGGTCGTCGCCATAAACGTCGTCTCCGACTTCGGCGTCCAGCATCGCCTCGCGCATCGCCCGGGTCGGTTGGGTAACGGTATCGCTGCGAACATCGATCCACTGCATGTTTTTCCCCCTGAATGAAAGAGACAACGGCGACTCATGGTCGCCGTTGCCGTCGGACGGTAGTCCGAACCTTTGCCGGTTGCACCGGCCCGCGAGCGGTCAATCTAACCGCTTATACGCCGTACGATTGCCTGATTTTCGCCGCCTGCTGTTGCGCACGGAGAATGGCATGGGGCGTCATGCCGATTTGCGTGCCGCATCGGCAACGGATCGGCACATCTGGAGACAGGGAAGTGAGATCAACCCGGCTTTCATGCCCGCACGCGTCGCAGGCAATCACCACCGTGGCCTTGTAATGCTTGTCGAGGTCGATATCGAAACTCGGCTGCTGCTTCATGGGACTCTCCCTAGAGAAACGGCTAAAAGCCTTGCAATACAAGCACTTGCGCCATCACCCCCACCTCGCATCGGACAATTGGCGCACCGCGGCTGCCCACAAGGCTGAGTCATTACGATAGCCAGCCGCACCGGCCACGGCCAGCTTTTTTTAGGTGTCAAAGGAAAAAGCGCGGCTTGCGTTGCGCAAGCGCCAATCGACGCAAAAAACTGTTGCACCCATGCCGCACCCCGCCGTGCCGGTGGCGGGACGCGGCGGCTTGCAGTATGCTTTCGCCGCTTGAAAACCTGCAGGAATTCCTTCCGATGACCATCCCCGCCCCCGACCTGGACCGCCGTTTCGGCGGCATCGCCCGACTGTACGGCGCCGATGCGCTCGAACGCTTCGCCCGCGCACATGTTTGCGTGGTCGGTGTCGGCGGCGTGGGCTCGTGGGCGGTCGAGGCACTGGCGCGCAGTGCGATCGGCCGGTTGACCCTGATCGACCTGGACAACGTCTGCGAATCGAACGTCAATCGCCAGTTGCCGGCGCTCGATCCGAATTTCGGCATGGCCAAGGTCAGCGCGCTCGCCGAACGGATCCACGCCATCAATCCGCGCTGCATCGTGAGCGAAATCGAAGACTTCGTCAGCGAAGACAACCTCGATGACATGCTCGGCCGCGACTACGACTTCATCATCGACGCCATCGACGACTTGAAGGTGAAAACCGCCATGGCGGCGTGGTGCGTACGCCGGCGCCAGCCGTTCATCGTCAGCGGCGGCGCAGGCGGACAGATGGACCCGACCCAGATCCACTGCGCGGACCTCGCCGACGCGCGCTACGATCCGCTGTTATCCAAGCTGCGCTACAACCTTCGACGCCGGCACGGCTTTGCCCGCGAGGGCCGCATGCGCGTGCCCTGCGTATATTCGACCGAACAATTGATCTATCCGCAAAGCACCTGCGATGCGACCGCCCAGGGCGGGCCGCAGGGTCTGTCCTGCGCCGGATTCGGCGCCAGCATGACCGTCACGGCCAGTTTCGGCCTGATCACCGCGGCCGAAGCGCTCAAGTCGTTGCGGAAGGGGCGCTGAGCGCACGCGGCGAGACAAGCGCATCCCGGGGGCGCTGATCGGCAGCGACGTCACCGGCCGCCTCGGGCAGCGCGGGCCAGACCGTCAGTGCGGCCGGATCGAGATCCAGCCGCAAGCCGCTGGCGGATGGCGCGACATCGCCGCCGCGCATTAATACTTCGCACCCGGCGACTTCCAACCGCTGCCAGGCCTCTCCATGCCGGCGCAGCGTCGCCACCTGCCGTACCGGCCAGCGGCCTTGCACCGTCAAACGCAGACCATCCGGCGCGATGCGCCACATCACGCGGCCGGGCGGCAGCTCGCCGCCCGGCCGCAGCCGCCAATCGCCCCCCAGCCAGAGCGTGCCGTCCGGCAGGATCTCCCCTTCACCGACATTATCGATGCCGAGCAGCTCCGCGACGCGCAGTGTCGCCGGCCGGGTGAACAACTGCCCGGTCGGGCCGGCCTGCAACACGCGTCCGTCATCGAGCAGCAAAATCTCGTCGGCCAATGTCGATGCTTCGTCCGGATCATGCGTCACCAGCAGCGTGGTACAGGGAATTTCGTCCTGCAACGCACGCAGCGCCCGCACCAGCGCGCGCCGGCGGGGGGTATCGAGCGCGGAAAACGGCTCGTCGAGCAATAGCGCGCGCGCCGGGCAGGACAGGGCACGCGCCAGCGCCACGCGCTGCTGCTGCCCGAGCGACAAGGCGCGCGGCAAGCGCGCCTCAAGCCCGGCAAGCCCCAGGCGTTCAAGCCAGAACGCAGCTTCGGCAGCTTCGGCATGCGGCGAAAAGCACAGTTGCTGCGCCACGGTCAGATGCGGGAACAAACCATAATCCTGCGGCACGAGCGCAATACGGCGCGCTTCCGGCGACAGCGCCGACAAATCCTCGTTGTCGAGGCGCACCGCACCGGCCTGGTTCGGCTCGATGCCGGCGATCAACCGCAGCGTCAGCGACTTGCCCGAACCGGAGGCGCCGAGAATCGCCAGGCGGCGCGAAACGGGACGCCAGTCGAGATGCAAGGAAAAACTGCCGTGCTGCGCCCGCAGTGCCAACGCCAGCGGCGCGGCATGCCGGGCGGCCGGACGCCGGGGCGCGGCGGCGCGGACACGGTGCAGACGCGGAATCGGCAACGCACCACGCCAGGCTGCCAGTACGGCAACCACCAGCGCGATGACCAGCGTCGGCAACAGGATCGGCAGCATGGCCGGCAGGCCGACGCTGCCGAACGCGACATAGGTATAGATTGGCAGCGAATAGGGGTGATAGGCGACCATCACGGTGGCGCCGAATTCCCCAAAGGCCCGCAGCCAGCTCAGCAACAGCCCCGCACGGATGCCCGGCCAGGCCAGCGGCAGCGTCACACGGAAAAAACGCTGCCCGGGCGTCACGCCAAGCGTGGCGGCCAATTGTTCATGGGCAGGATCGACCGCGGCGAAGGCGCTTTTGGCCGCGACGACAAGAAACGGGGCGGCAACGAAGCATTCGGCCAACACAATGCCGCAGAAGGTGTCAGTGATCGACAGCCACTGACCGAGACCGCTGAACGGCCCGAACAGAAACAACAGCAGAATGCCGCTCGTCAGCGGCGGCAGCGCCAGCGGCAGCTGCACCACAAAGCCCAGCAGCGCCATCAGGCGGCTACGGCTGCGGGCGAGACAATAGCCAAGCGGAATGCCGCCCAACGCAATGAGCAGCGCCGCGACCGTCGCGCTCGCCACCGAAATCCAGATGGACGAGCGCAACGCGTCGACGTCAACCGACTGCCAGTCGGCCGTGCCGGTCTGACCGAACACGGCAACGAATGGCGCGCACAGATAGAGCGCCAGCAGGGCGGCCAGCCCGTACAAGCCTACCGGCAGCCGCCTGCGTCTCAATGTACGGCTCCGGCAAGCGCATGGGCGAAATCAGCCGGCAACACGCCGTTTACCGTCGGTTTGACCACCACGACGCCATGCATCTTCAACTGGGCCGAACCTTGCTGGCCGAGCAGGAATTGCACAAATTTCAGTGCCGCCTGCGGGTTGGGCGCATCGCGCAGGATGGTGACGGTGTAATCGGCCTTGGCAGACAGCTCTGGCGGCAGATCAATGGCAGGAATCTTCAGATCAGCGGTTTCCGTCGAATAGAAGAAGCCGACGTCGAGTTGACCGGACTGCAGGCGGCCGACCAGGGTTTCCTCCGGCAGGACCTGTTCCGGGTTACCCGGTGCACCGAGCGTACGGGTCATCAGATCGGGCTCGTTGTAGAGCCTGGCGGCGCGATTGATCAGTTCGACCGAAAAGGCACCCTTCGGATCGAGCTTCGGATCGGTACGGCCGATGCGGATGCCCGGCTGTTGCAAGACACGATCCCAACGCATGCTCTTGAGCATCGGCGCGTACTTGCTGTTGGCGCTGTAGCCGAGTTGCAGCGGCGACTGGGCGAACACCACATAGCCCTGCACCCAATTGCCGTTGGCCTCGCCCATCAGGCTATCGTTGACCTTGGGCGTGGCGCTGATGAACACATCGGCGCGGCGCAGCTTGCCGCGGATCTCGTTGGCGAGCTTGTTCGAGCCGCCGGCATAACCGGCGAATTTGATGCCGCTGGCCTTTTCGAACGCCGGGCCGACACCGTTCTCCATCAGGTGCACCAGCGAGCCGGCATACATCACGTTCACCGTCTGGTCGGCCGCATTGGCAGCGAACGACACCGACAAGACACCCAGTCCCAGCGCACATCCTGCAATCCATTTTTTCATTGCATCAGTTCCTTATTGACGACATCGGTTATGTATAAAAATACATAACGCTTGGCAAGAGCGACTTGATCCAGTACATGGTTTATGCCAATGCGCAGCGTCTTTGTGTTTTTTTACCACCACAAGCGGCGGCCTGCGGCAACGGTCGGCACAGGGGACAAACCGTGCAGGTACCAAGGAGTAAACATGTCAGTATTGGCGCATGCTGTTGACAGTAAGACGGCATGTAGTTGCACTGCACAAGCACATTGCCCGCGGACAATGGCTGGTCTATTCGTCAGTAGCAGCGAGCAGGCAAACAACAGCCCTGCGGCAAACCCCGCCAGATCTGGACCCGCTCGATTTCGACCACTCGGTCTGTGGGTCCGCGACACCGGGGGCCGAGGCTGTCGCCGCCGAGGCTAGGCAGGATTGACGCCCAGGCAACGCATGCCTAAGGTGACAACTGTCTGAAGACGGACGTAGCCAACACCAAGCAAGCGTTAGCCACGCGAAACTCCTCGTGAGAGGGTGTGAAAGTGGGCCGGGGAAGTAGAAATCCCCGGCCCACTCTTTTTTCGGCCGCCACCACCCTGGCGGCAGATCCGATGCCGCCCTTACACCTTCAGGCACGAGCACTGCGTGTCGGCATCGACCGCATGCAGATGCGGTTTTTCCTCCGCGCAACGCGCTTCGGCCAGCGGGCAGCGGGTGCGGAACACGCAACCGGACGGCGGGTCGATCGGCGACGGCAGATCACCGGCGAGCAGCTGGATCGTCTTGTTGCGCTCACGCGCCGGATCGGGGAAGGGAATCGCCGACAGCAATGCTCGCGTGTACGGATGGCTCGGACGATCGTAGAGCGCATGCTTGGCGGCCAGTTCCATCTCCCGTCCGAGATACATCACCAGAATCCGGTCGGAAATATGCTTCACCACGGCCAGGTCATGGGCGATGAAGATCAGCGCCAGTCCCAGCTCACGCTGCAGCGCCTTGAGCAGATTGATGATCTGAGCCTGGATCGACACATCGAGCGCCGACACCGGCTCATCGCAGATGATCAGCTTCGGTTCGAGAATCAGCGCGCGCGCGATGCCTATACGCTGGCACTGACCGCCAGAAAACTCGTGCGGATAGCGGTTGATCTGCTGCTCGGTCAGGCCGACACGCGTCATCATCTTGCGCACCCGTTCCATCACCTCGCTGCCGGACAACTCCGGCCGGTGGGTCTTGAGCGGCTCGGCGATGATTTGCGCAACCGTCATGCGCGGGTCGAGCGAGGCGAGTGGATCCTGGAAAATCATCTGGATGTCGCGCCGCACATGGAGCCAGTCGCGCTCAGAGCCCTTGCGCAGGTCTTTGCCCATCCAGACGATCTCGCCATCGGTGGCCGGAATCAGATTGAGAATGGCCCGCGACAGCGTCGACTTGCCGCAGCCCGATTCGCCCACCACCCCCAGGGTTTCGCCCGGATACAGATCAAAGGAAATGCCATCGACCGCCTTGAGGGTCTTTTTCTCCGACCACGGCCAGCGGGCATCCTGATCAGCGACCTGGAAATGCACCCGCACATTGCGTACCGAGAGAATCGCTTGTCTGGAATCAGTCATGGACGGCCTCCCCGCTATCCGCGATCAGTTGCGCCACCGGCACGTGGCAGGCGCGCAATGCCTTGCCGTCGTCGCCGGCAGCCACCAGCGCCGGCATCGTTGCGGCGCACTGCGGCAGCACATGGCCACAACGCTCGGCGAACGGACAGCCGGCCGGCATGCGCGCCAGATTGGGCGGATTGCCCGGAATGCTGGTCAGCGCGTCCCCCTCATCGTCGAGCCGCGGCAAGGCGCCGAGCAGCCCGATGGTGTACGGATGGGTCGGACGATAGAAGATATGTTCGGCATCGCCGTGTTCCATCACGCGGCCGCCGTACATCACCATCACCTGGTCGCACAAGCCGGCCACCACGCCGAGATCGTGGGTGATCATGATGATGGCGGTGCCGAAATCGCGCTGCAGATCCTTCAGCAAGCCGAGGATCTGTGCCTGCACCGTCACGTCGAGCGCGGTGGTCGGCTCGTCGGCGATCAGCAGTTCCGGTTCGCACAACAGCGCCATGGCGATCATCACCCGCTGGCGCATGCCGCCGGAAAACTCATGCGGATACATATCGACGCGGCGGGCGGCGTCAGGGATGCGAACTGCGTCGAGCAGCTCGATCGCGCGCTTTTTCGCCGCACGACGCTCCATGCCCTTGTGCAGCTCGAGCACTTCGGTCATTTGCCGTTCGACGGTCAGATAGGGATTGAGCGAGGTCATCGGGTCCTGGAAAATCATCGACAGATGATTGCCGCGCACCCGGTTAAGCGCCTGCGCACTCATGGTCAGCAGATTGCGTCCCTGATAATTCGCCTCGCCGCTCGCCGTGCCGTTACGGGCCAGCAGCCCCATCATCGCCAGCACCGACTGGCTCTTGCCGGAACCGGATTCGCCGACGATACCCAGGGTCTGGCCGCGATCAAGATCGAAACTCACACCGTTCACGGCGTGCACCATGCCATCGTGGGTGGCGAAGCGCACCCCGAGGTCTTTGACTTGCAACAGCGTCATATCACATTCCCTCAACGGTCTTTAGGGTCGAGCGCATCGCGCAGACCGTCGCCGACATAGTTGGCGCAATACAGGGTCACCGACAGGAACAGTGCCGGAATCAGCAGCATCCACGGCGCCGTGTCCATGTGTTGCGCACCGTCCTGTACCAGCACCCCCCAACTCGTCATCGGCTCTTGCACGCCGAGGCCGAGAAAGGACAGCACCGATTCGGTCAGGATCACGTTGGGAATCGTCACCGTCGCGTAGATCACCACCACGCCGAGCAGATTGGGCACGATGTGGCGGAAGATGATCGCGCGGCGCGGAACGCCGATGGCGCGCGCCGCCTCGACAAATTCCTTCGACTTGAGCGACAGCGTCTGGCCGCGCACGATGCGCGCCATGTCGAGCCAGGAAATGGCCCCGAGCGCGACGAACATCAGCACCAGATCGCGACCGAAGAAGGTCATCAGCAAAATGGCGAACAGCATGAAGGGCAGCGCGTACATCACGTCGACGAAACGCATCATCAGCGCATCGACCTTGCCGCCGAAGAAGCCGGAGATCGCCCCCCATGACACGCCGATCACCACGGCGACGAGCGTGCCGAGAATGCCGACCATGAAGGAGATGCGTCCGCCGATGAGCACGCGCACCAGCAGGTCGCGCGCGTTGTCGTCGGTGCCGAACAAGTGCCAGTTGGTGAAAGTCGGCGCCAGCGGCGCCGCCACCGACCAGTCGGCCTCGTCATAGCTGTGCGGCACGATCCACGGACCGATCACCACCAGCAGCCCGATCAACACCAGCAACACCAGGCTCACCACCGCTGCATGATTGCGACGGAAACGGATGCGGGCGTCCTTCCACGGACTGCGGCCCTCGATGACGGCGGCTTCGAGCTGGCCGCCGAGGTTTTGCGCCAGTTGCTGACGCTTGGATTTGGAAAACATGTCCGCCCCCCGCTCAATAACGGATGCGCGGGTCGAGCAGCGCATAGGCGATGTCGACCAGCAGATTGAACAGCACCGTGATGACGGCCACCAGAATCACCAGACCCAGCACCAGCGTGTAGTCGCGGTTGATGGCGCCGTTGACCAGCAGGCGGCCGACACCGGGAATGGCGAACATGGTCTCGGTCACCACCGCCTGGGCGATGGACGAAATCGCCAGCGGTCCGAGCAGGGTGACGACCGGCAGCAGCGCCGGCTTCATCGCGTGGCGGGCAATGATGGTGCGCAGCGGCAGCCCCTTGGCACGCGCGGTACGGATGAAATTGCTGTGCAGCACTTCGATCAGGCTGCCGCGCATGACCCGGCCGAGCGTGGCGACGTTGATCAGGGTCAGCAGCGCCACCGGCAGCGCCATATAGGCGGGCGTCAGCGCAAACTCGCCGAACGGCAGCAGCTGTATCCACAGACAGAAGATCAGGATCAGCACCGGGCCGATGACGAACGACGGCACGGCATTGCCGAAATTGCCCAGGAACATCACGAAATAATCGACGATGCTGTTCTGCTTCAGGGCAGCGATCACGCCGAGCAGCACGCCGATGACGAGCGAGAGCACCATGGCCGTGCCGCCGACGGCCAGCGAATACGGCAGGGCGTTGCCGACCAGCGCGTTGACCGACCAGTCGGCGTAGCGGAACGATGCGCCCAGATCGCCATGCAGCAGATTGTTCAGGTAGTAGCCGTATTGACGATATAGCGGCTCGTTGAGGTGGTACTTGGCCTGCAGGTTGGCCAGCACTTCCGGCGAAACCTTGCGCTCGCTGTCGAACGGCCCGCCAGGGGCGAGCTGCAGCATGACGAAGCACACGGTCACGACGACGAAGATCGTGGGAATAGCGCCGAACAGGCGCTTGATCACGTATGACAACATGAATGAAAACTCCGCTTCAGACCCGCCGCATCCGCGCGGCGGGTCACGCTGCGCAGGTGCGGCGAACGCCCGCCCGGACGCGTGGTCCGGGCGGGCGTTCAGGTCTCGTTGAGACTTAGTGCTGGATGATGTACAGCTCTTGGGTCTTGTTGTGATCCATCGGGTTTGGCACGATCCAGCCGCCGACCCACGGCTTGACCATGCGCGGGTAGGTGTACTGGAACAGCGGGATCAGCGGATAGTCATCCATCGCCAGCTTGGCGGCCTGGGTCAGCAGGCCCTTGCGCTTGGCGAGGTCGGTGCTCTGCCCGCCCTGGGCGATCAGCGCATCGACATTCTTGTTGCAGTATTTCAGGTCGTTCTGGTCGCTGCCGCAACGCACCAGATCGAGGAAGGACGTGGCATCGTTGTAGTCGACCGACCAGCCGTTGCGGGCAATCTGATAGGCGCCGTCATGGCGGGTCTTGAGGAAGACCTTGAACTCCTGGTTTTCCATCGAGCCGTTCACACCCAGCTTGGTCTTCCATTCGGACAATAGGAACAGCGATACCTTCTTGTGCAGGTCGGAAGTGTTGTAGCTCAGCTTGATCGACAGCGGATGGTTCGGACCGTAGCCGGCGGTGGCGAGCAGCTTCTTGGCCGCATCGACGCGCTTGGCCATCGGCCACTTGCTCCAGTCGTATGCGGTGACGTTGGCGCCGGAGGTTCCTGCCACGATCAGGCCATAGGCGGGCACCTGCCCCTCGCCCAGCACGCGCTTGGTCAGGATGTCGCGGTCGATCACCATCGACAGCGCTTCGCGCACGCGCTTGTCCTTCATCACCGGATCGGCGTTGTTGAGGCTGAAGTAATACAGGCCGAGCAGCTTGTTATTGCGCATTTCCTTGCCGTGCGAGCTCATCATCTGCGCATAGGTGCCGGGCGGAATGCGGTCAAGGGTGTCGATCTGACCGGCCTCGTACATCTTCAGCGAGGTGTCTTCGCTATCGGTCGGGTTGAAGGTCACCTTGGTGATATGTACGTCCTTGGCATCCCAGTAGTTGGGGTTCTTTTCCAACACCAGCCGGCTGTTGACCACCCATTCCTTCAGGCGATAGGCGCCGTTGGAGACCAGATTGCCCGGCTTGGTGAAGTCCTTGCCGTACTTGACGACCGAGGCCTTGTTCAGCGGGGCCATCTGCGGGTTGGCCAGCATGTCGGGCAGGAATGGCACCGGCTCGCGGGTGGTGACTTCAAGCGTGCTCTTGTCGAGCGCCTTGACGCCCAGCGCGCTCACCGGCAGCTTGCCGGCCATGATTTCCTTGCCGTTCTTCAGGAATTCGAAAAAGATGCCGTAATCGGTGGCGGTCTTCGGGTCAACGGTACGTTGCCAGGAGTAGACGAAATCGGCAGCAGAGATTGGCTCCCCGTTGGACCACTTGGCGTTCTTGCGCAGGTGGAAGACCCAGGTAGTCGGCCCGGTCTGCTTCCAGCTTTCGGCCACACCCGGCAGGATGTGGCTGCGGTTGTCTCGTCGGGTCAGCCCTTCGAACAGGTCGCCGCTGACTTCGAGCGCAGGCTGCGATTCGACGTGAGCGATGTCGAGCGATTCGACTTCGGCGCCATTCTGGCGGATCAGTTCCTGTTTGGGGGCGAGCTTGACTCCGGCAGGCACCGTGACGGCCTGGGCGGACAAGGAGGCCAATGCGACGGCAACGGAGGTCGCCAGCAGGCCCAGCATTCTCTGCTGTTTCATTTCTTCTATTCTCCAGTAGTTTCCGGCCTTTTTATCAGGGCGGTAATATTTTGATTCCAGCTGCGCGAGCAAATCTGGATCGGGCCATTATGCTCCTGCGTTTTTTCTTACAGCAAGGCCCGATAAGCAGGAAATTTCAACAAGCGCCACGGCCGGACAATTTCCGGTGCAGGACAAATGCCACAGGCATGGGCCGGTCAGGCTGACATTAAATGCCGCCTTGAGATGTAGTTTGGGGATTACATTCCATTTTCCCTGCTGCAACAGAGGGATAGAGATAGTTCGCTTCGCGCGAAGAGAGGAGACATCCGGCATGAAAAATGCCGGCACCTGTCATGCAGTAGAACAAAATGCCCGCCGTAGCACGACAACCACACTCGCAACAAAAAACACAAATGCATAGCATAACTGCCATTTTATGCTTCATGTCAGCGCAGTATTGGTACACAGGAGGGCGACCGGACAGCGGCGCGACAGGTATCGGGTCCCGTCGTGCTCCGCAAAACGGTGGAGACCTGCGCTGCGTGACGAACCGTCATCGGCAAAACATGTTTGCTGCACACCAATACGGTTTACTGCGCAGGCAGCAGGCTGGGGGTCAGGGTTCCAATTTGATGGCAACGGCAGCGTAGTACACCTGCTGCTGCCCTACGGCAGCAGGATCGCGCCCCGGAACAACCCGTTTGCCACGTGCATTAATGTTGATGACCCGCTGGCTACGCACATCGAAACTGTCGCTATGGCCATGGACAATCGTAACGGGTTTTCTTTTTCCGTCGGCCGTTCGGTAATATAGCCCCAGCTGTTCCATCTCGACATCCTTCGGCCGGAAATCTGTTCCATTGCAAAAATCATATTTATTCATCGTTGCAACAATTTCCGTAATATCCTTATTGTCAAAATCAGCAATTTTGCCAAAACCCGTATTAAGCACGGCAGGACTATCTTTATCTCTCATCACGCCGTGATGACTATAAAATACCGTATTGAACGAATCGAACCATGCATTGACAAAATACAGCCGCCTGGCTTCCAACGCTTCCGCATCGCTTATTTTTCCATAAGCGTAATAGCCTCTCTGTATTCTTTTTATTCTCTGTTTGGTTTCCAGATCATCATGATTTCCGGCAACAAAAATGGCGCCTTTGCGGTGCAATTCACGCAATAGCCGCACCGTGGCCGGTACATTGTTACTCAGCCGATCGAAAAGGATGTCACCGGCAAAAACAACTTGAGCGGCAACTGGGTAGACCTGTCTACTTAGCAAGATATAGTCGACAACCGAGTTTATTTTGGCGTTGATGTCCGCACTCTCCTGGTATGCTTGCATTTCACCACCATTGCCGCCGGCCAAAGCCGCTGCTTCGGCATTGAGCAACTCACCAAGAGTTTCCAGATGGCCGGCATCAAGCTTTATCAGCCCGGCGCGCAGCGCTGCTGCGATGAGACGGCCCGTTCCGCCATCCATATCACCGAATATCCAGGCCCTGGACCTGACAGGATTCAGCGTCGTTACTTTCAACGGCTGAAGCAATGCATGATAAAAATTATTGGCGTCATCGCTCAGCAACTTTTTCAGTTCATCTACTTGTATTTTTACCTCGGTTTCTGATAGCTGCGCAGGCCGAAAAACTTGCCGGCCCGGATCACCCCCATGATCCGGTGAAGAACCATATATTGGACCGGTAAAACATGAAAGGGACACAGTCGCCATCATTAAAACACGATAAAGTGGTCCCGTTTTTTCAACCGGAAATTTCATATCCAATCTTTCTTGAAACTCGATCATGATTGATTCAATGCACACATCGCAGGCATACATCAGAGACAGGGCGATCCATATTTTTCACTGATACTCGCGAAGGCTTTTCCGATCGCGTTTTTCATTCTCATATCAGTTGGCGAGGCGGGCCGAACCTGCACGAATAGCGCCATTCAAACGGCATGATCGAGGGGCTGCTGACCAATCTGGAAGACGGGATCGTCCCGGGCAGCGGAATTTGCCGACAAAACACTGGAGATGGTGTTTCCGAGGCTGTTTGAAATTCATAAACGAGCAAGGGGAGCATGTTAAACATGCTCCCCTTGATCAAGCCGTCCGCGATTTGCCTGACCGGCAGGCCAAAGCGTCAGCGCTGCACGCCCACCGTGGCGATGCGCAGCAGATTGGTGGCGCCCGGCGTGCCGAACGGCAGCCCGGCAGCGATCGCCAACATTTCACCCGCCTGGGCAAAGCCCTGCGACTGGGCCAGCGTGCAGGCGGCGCGGGTCATTTCATCCACCGACTCGGCATCCTTGGTCACCACCGCGTGCACCCCCCACACCAGCGCGAGCTGCCTGGCGGTGGCAATGCGCGGCGTCACGCACATCACCGGCGCTTCCGGCCGTTCACGGGCCACGCGCAACGCGGTGTGACCCGAGGTGCTGTAGGTGACCATCACCGGCAGCGACAGCGTATGGGCAATCTGTCGCAGCGCGGCGCTGATCGCGTCAGGCGCGGTGCAGCGCGGTTCGGAATGCGACGCGTCGAGCATTGCCCGATGCAGCGGATCACGTTCCACCTGGCGGATGATGCGATCCATCATCGACACCGCTTCGATCGGGTACTCGCCGGAAGCTGATTCGGCAGACAACATCACCGCATCGGCGCCGTCATAGACGGCAGTCGCCACGTCAGAAGCTTCGGCGCGCGTCGGCACCGGCGCGTGCACCATCGAGTCGAGCATTTGCGTCGCGACAATCACCGGCGTACCGCGCAGCCGGCACTCGCGCAGAATGCGCCGCTGCGTCGGCGGCACCACCTCGGGCGGCATCTCGACCCCGAGGTCGCCGCGCGCGACCATGATGCCGTCGGCTTCGGAGACGATGTCTTCCAGGCGGTCGATCGCCGCCGGCTTTTCCAGTTTGGCCATCACCCATGCGCGGCCACCGATCAGGGTCTTCAGCTCGACAATGTCTTCCGGCCGCTGCACGAAGGACAACGCCACCCAGTCGACGCCGAGCGACAGGCCATAGTCGAGATCCTGGCGGTCCTTGGCGGTCAACGGCGACAGCGGCAGCACCACGCCCGGCACATTGACGCCCTTGCGGTCGGACAGGTCGCCGGCGGTGCGTACAATGGTTTCGGCATCGGACGGCGAGCAGCGAACCACTTCCAGTTTGACGCGACCGTCGTCGAGCAGCAGCTCACTGCCCGACTGCAGCGCGGCGAAGATTTCCGGATGCGGCAGGCCGACGCGCTCGGCACTGCCTGGCTCCTGGGACAAGTCGAGGCGGAAGGTCTGACCGGCCGTCAGATGCACGCTGCCGGCGGCAAACGTGGCGATGCGCAGCTTCGGTCCCTGCAGGTCGAGCAGCACGCCAATCGGCCGGCCGAGCTCGGCCTCGACGCTGCGGATCAGCGCCAGTCGCGCAGCGTGCTGTTCATGTGTACCGTGGCTGAAATTGAGCCGGAACACATCGGCGCCGGCGCGCGCCAGTTCGAGGATGGTTTCGCGGCTGGAACTTGCCGGGCCCAACGTGGCCACGATCTTGGCTTTGCGATGTCTGCGCATCTTGTTCACCTGAGTGCTAGGGCGCGTCAGCGCGCCAGGGTCCATGAAAGGGATTCACCGGCACGCAGCGGCACGAGCGTGTCACCGCCGAAGGCCAGTGTCGCCGGCACTTCGGCCGGACGCTTTTCCAGCGTGATTCGGTCGCCGTTGCGCGGCAAGCGATAAAAGTCCGGGCCGTTGAAACTGGCAAATGCCTCGAGCCGGTCGAGGGCGCCGACGCTGTCGAAGGCTTCGGCATACAGTTCGATGGCAGCGTGGGCGGTATACATGCCGGCACAGCCGCAGGCGCTTTCCTTCGCTCCGCGCGCATGCGGTGCGCTGTCGGTGCCGAGGAAGAACCGCGCCGAGCCCGATGTCGCGGCGGCGAGCAGCGCCTGTCGATGCGACTCGCGCTTGAGCACCGGCAGGCAATAGTGATGCGGTCGGATACCGCCGACGAACAGCGCATTGCGGTTCATCAGCAGGTGGTGCGCGGTCAGTGTCGCGGCCAGATTGTCGCCGCCGGCCTGTACGAATTCGGCCGCCTGGCGTGTCGTGATGTGCTCGAAAACCACTCGCAGTTCTGGCAGACGCGTCATCAGCGGCGCGAGCACACGTTCGATGAACACCGCCTCGCGATCGAAAATGTCTATATCGGCGTCGGTGACTTCACCGTGCACCAATAGCGGTAGACCACAATCGGCCATCGCCTCCAGTGTCCCCATCACACGGTCGATGGCGGTCACGCCCGAATCGGAATTGGTGGTTGCGCCAGCCGGGTACAGCTTCACCCCATGCACGATGCCCGAGGCGCGTGCACGGCGGATCTCCTCCGGCGTGGTCGCATCGGTCAGATAAAGCGTCATCAGCGGCTCGAAGCGGCTACCCGCAGGACAGGCAGCCAGAATGCGCGCGCGGTAGGTTTCGGCCTGGGCGAGAGTGGTCACCGGCGGACGCAGATTGGGCATGATGATGGCGCGGCCCATCTGGCGGCAGGTGTCGGCGAGCACGTCGGGCAGCACCGCGCCGTCGCGTACGTGCAGATGCCAGTCGTCGGGGCGGGTCAGGGTCAGGGTCTGCATGGCGGGCAATGATCTCGGATTATTTACGTTGCAATACCAGCTTGAATTTGCCGTCGTCGGTGGTGACCGATTCGAGCAGGCCATTGCCGGTCTGACGGCAGAAGGCAGCGAAGTCGGCCGGTGCACCGGGGTCGGTGGCGAAGACTTCGAGCACCGCGCCGCTCGCCATATCGGCAAGCGCCTTCTTGGCGCGCAAAATGGGCAGCGGGCAGTTCAGCCCGGACAGGTCGATAGAGCGATCGATTTGCATCTTGGGTTTTCCACGGTCATTCACGATACAATGAAGGGCAGCACTGCCTGCGCCGCTCTTGGCGGACTGGCGCTATAGTGTACGCCGACTGCGTATGACTCCCAACTTGTTCTGAATCGGGTACCGCCGATGTGTGTGATCGCTTTCGCTTATAAGATGCCGGGACTCGGCCAGCTGGTCTTGCTCGGCAATCGCGACGAGACCTATGCCCGCCCGACCACTCCGCTGGATTTCTGGCCCGATCGGCCGGACACGCTCGGCGGCATCGATCAGCAGGCTGGCGGCAGCTGGCTCGCCATCACCAGCAGCGGCCGTTTTGCGACCGTCACCCATATCCGCGACGGTTACGGCGTGCCTGGCGAGCGCTCGCGCGGCGAGCTGGTACGCCGCTTCGTCAGCGGAGAGGACACGCCGCTCGAGTTCGCCGCCTGGCTCGCCAGCGAAAAAGAACACTTTGCACCGTTTAATCTGCTGTTTGGCGGCAGCGACGACCTCTACCACTTTCACAGCCGCACGAATGCACTCACCCGCGTCACTCCCGGCATCCACACCTTGTCGAACGCCAGCCTGGACACGCACTGGTTCAAGACCGAGCGTCTTGCCGACCACCTGCGTGCGCTGCGCCGCATGCCGAGCGAGGACGACGCGTTCGCCTGGCTCGAGGATCCGCAGCAGGCGGCGCCGGAACGGATGCCCAACACCGGCATCGGCTCGGCGCTGGAGCGCGTGCTCTCGCCAATCTTCGTCGTCGGCCGCGACTACGGTACCCGCGCTTCGTCGCTGCTGATCGTCAGCAGCCGTGGCGACATCGCCTTCTCTGAACGCAGCTTCGGTCTGGCCGGTCGTGAAATCGGCCGCCGCCGCTATACATTGCGCCCGGGACAAACTGCCCCGGCCGCGCGCTAATCTGGAGTACGTATGAGCAAAACCCCACTACTGGCCGCCGCGCTGGCCGTTCTGGTCGCCCTGCCGGCCTTCGCCACCAACGACAACTACCGGCCAATCAATAACCAGAACTATCTGTTGCATGACGACGACGGCCCCTGGCAAGAAGGTCCGTATACCTTGCCGCCCTATCCGGAAAATCCTGATTGGGTAGGTTTCTACGCGCCGCTCAAGAAAGATTTCAAATTCTATGTGGACAGCAAGAGCATCAGCATGGGCGACGATCACGTCATCCGGCTCATCTTGCGTGTCGTCAGCAACTCGGGGGCGGAAAACATCAGCTACGAAGGCTTCCAGTGCATTAACCGGCAGATGCGTGCGTATGCCTTCGGCGATACCACCGACAAGCGCTGGATAGAGTCGACGCGTGCACTGTGGAAGAACATCGTCGGCAGCGACGATCCGGTGCGTGAACGGCTGGCCGACGACATGTGCCCGCAATGGGACTGGCCTGCCAATGCCGCTGAGGCGCTTGCGCGGATCAAGGCATCGCCTTGGCGTTGAGTTTCCTTCCCCTCGCGATAAACGGAGTCGGCTAGCCGGCTCCGTTTTTTTATGTCCGTCAGATTTGCATACGCTATCGGGAAAGCATTTCCTCTTTCTTACCGTCTGTATTCTTATTCGTAAATTCAACCCAGCCGGTTAGGTCGAACACTCCTCAGGCGGCGCGTTCAGCCGCAGATTGCCAACGAAAAAACTTCAGGAGCCGGCTATGGACAAAGACCCGAAAATGATGGTGAGGAGCAGGAAACAGCCCCTGCGCAAAGTGCTCGTGCTGAAATGCTGGCTCGCCTTGCTGGCTCCCGTCACAGCCAGCGCAGCAGCCACGCATTGCCCGGATCCGAGGGCAATCCGCCACACGGGGGCCATCTACACGGCCCCCGTGCCAGGCAGCGGAGAGTGGCTGGGCATGGCGGCGCAGGGAAACGAAGGAGAAATCAGACAATTCATCGAGGCCACCGTCTTCTCCGACGATGCACCGCCGCATATGTCCGGTCGCTTCGGCAAATGCAGCTATAAGCTGCAAACAGGCGCCGTCGACATGCGTTTCCTGCCGGGGGCAAACAGGGCGCCGACTGTGCACATCCTCGACAGTGCCGCATGGCCGCTCACGGAAGGGCCGTTCGGTCTGCGTATCAGAACCTGCGTCAACGCCAACCCGCAGGTTTGCGCATTCAGCTTCGACAGATAACCCTGTTCCCGCTGCGCAGCCGCAAAACAAGGGCGCCCCGGATTAACCGGGGCGCCCTTGCTCGTCGAGGCATTCGACTTAGTGCTCTTCGGTAAAGCCGAATTCGCCGCTATGCACGAATACCAGCTTACAGGCCGACAGATAGCGCGCATCGTGAATACGACCCGCCTTGTTGTAGCCGGTTTCGCCTTGCTCGAGCACGAACGGCTCGCCATCGGCAACCAATACACCATTCTCGCGCCGGTAATACTGCACCGCCATGCGCCCTTCCACCACGATAGTCATGTCGTCGCCGGGATGGGAGTGCGGCGGCTCGGTCATGCCGGCATCCCAGTGCTCCATCAGCAATTCGACACCGTGCGGATCAGCAGGCAGGGTGCCACGCATGCGAAAACCGGCCGGCTCGCCTTCCGGCGTGACCAAGTGATGCCAAATCGTACTGTCTGCAGTGGTGACTTCATGTTTGTGGTCGGACATAGGGCACTCCTTTATCAAAAACCGTGATCAATGACGGGCTATTTTAGCACTTTGTAAAAAACGCTCCTTTGGCCTGCATCAGTGCCGGGTTGCGCGTACTGTCGGCGGCACAGGCCGAGCAACGCGAATATTCCTATCAGCCAAGTAGGCTTGAACCGAAAACATCTCAGCCATTTCTTTTCCCGCAACGCAGGCCTGATGCGCTGCAACTTGCTTCGCCGGCCAGAATCGATCAGCGATACCTCCCTGCCGCGCCGCATACCGGCCGGCTTCATCATCACTCCGCCGCGACAATGAGGGCTGCATGCTCACCATCGATTACAACAGTTACCGCACGACCGTCGGCTACGACAAGCGCATCCGCACCTTGGTACTGCACTACACCGCCGCCAATTTCACCGACTCGATCCGCCAGCTGACGCGCGGCCAGGTCAGCGCGCATTATCTGTTGCCGGCAATGGACGACCCGACCTACCTGGCAGCCGGCTTCCACGACCGTCGCGTCTTCGCCCTGGTCGACGAACAGGACCGGGCCTGGCACGGCGGCGTCAGCCACTGGGCCGGCCGCGACAACATCAACGACAGTTCGATTGGCATCGAGATCGTGAACCTGCCCAGTGAGCACGGCAGCGAACTGATCTTCCCACCCTACGAGCCGGGTCAGATTGCCGATCTCTGCCAACTGGCCAGCAACATCCTGCAGCGTTATCCAGCCATCGTGCCGCGCAATGTGGTCGGCCATGCCGATATTGCCTACCTGCGCAAATCCGATCCCGGGCCGCAGTTCCCCTGGCAGGAGCTGGCGCGCGGCGGTATCGGTGCCTGGTACGAACAGGCGCCGATGCAACGTTACCTGCACCAGTTCACCAGCTGCGGCCTGCCGGAGCGATCGGAACTGGCGGCGGCATTCAACAAGTATGGCTATGCGCAACCGCCGCAGACGGAAGCAGCGTTCCGCTTGCTGACGCGCGCCTTCCAGATGCATTTCCGACCGGAGCGCCATGACGGGACGATGGATGTCGAGACAGCCGCGATTCTCTTCGCGCTCAACGAACGTTATACGTAGAAGGAGGGTTAGCCTGGCGGGCCGTGCTTACGGCAGGGCCAGCTTGATGAGCCAGGCGAGCAGCAGGACGCTGTTGATCACCATCAGGCCCCGCAGCCAGCGGGTCATGCGGGAGAGGCGTGCCGCATCGGGCCGGTAGGCATGACGGATCATGCCGACACAGCACAGCAACATGCCGAGAAGAAGTCCAAGCCGTAACAAGGCGTTCATTATTCGAGGTCCGGGATGCGATGGAAGCTGGATGGCACGTCCTGCGGATCGCGAAAACTCACGGACTCCCAGGCTTCAGGTGTCTGCAGCAGCCGGCGCAACAGCTCGTTGTTCATCGCATGGCCGGACTTGTGTCCGGAAAATGCACCGATAAAGGGGTGCCCGATGATGTAGAGATCACCGATGGCATCGAGAATCTTGTGACGGACAAATTCGTCCGGAAAACGTAAACCATCCGGGTTAAGCACGAATTCGTCATCGATCACCACCGCGTTTTCCAGATTGCCGCCGAGACCAAGGCCATGGCTGCGCATCGATTCGACTTCGTGCATGAAGCCGAAGGTGCGCGCGCGGCTGACCTCTTCGATATACGAGTGGTTGGCAAAATCGATGGTGGTTTCCTGAGTCGAGCGATTGAACGCCGGGTGATCGAAACGGATCGACAGCGTCACCTTGAAGCCGTCATGCGGCTCGAGACGAACCCATTTGTCGCCGTCGACGACTTCAACGCGCTGCTTGATGCGAATGAAACGCTTGGGCGCATCCTGCTCGACGATGCCGGCCGATTGCAGCAGGAAGATAAAGGGCGCGGCGGACCCATCCATGATGGGAATTTCCGCCGCCGTCACTTCGACGGTCACATTGTCGATCCCCAACCCCGCAAAAGCAGACATCAGATGCTCGATGGTGCCGACCCGCACGCCAGTCACAGTGACCAGCGTTGAGGAGAGTCGCGTGTCGTTCACCAGCAAGGGATCTGCCTTGATCGTTACCGGCTCGGGCAAGTCGGTGCGGACAAAGGTGATTCCGGAGTCAGGTCCGGCCGGCAAGAGAGTCAGGCGTACTCGCTCGCCGGAGTGGAGACCCACACCCGTTGCGCTGATCGCTTCCTTCAGCGTGCGCTGCAGAATCATTCGTTGCTTCCTGTCAGAATCAGGGACGACCTGAGTTTAGCATGGCATTTGCCTATGCTTTATTAATTAACAGCATTCCATGGATAGCTTAAAGCAATCAATCTGCCTGCTTGCGCAAGAACGCCGGAATGTCGAACGACTCGCTGACTTCCGGATTGGAGAAGTCGGTCGAGGACGGCATGCGACGGCCGCGCTGGCGCATGATGGCCGGGGTATCGAAATCGTCGTACTTGACCACTTCCACCGGCTGGTTGTCGGTGCCGGTCTTGACGATCTTGATGTACTCCGGGCGGTCTTCGTTGCGGGCAGCACCCTTGCGACCCAGCCCGGTGGCGATCAGGGTGACACGGATGGTGTCTTCCGGCATATCTTCCACTTCGGCGGTACCGAACTTCACTTCGGCGGTTTCGTCGGCGTACTGGCGCACAATCGACATGATTTCGCGGTATTCGCTCATCTTCAGGCAGCCCGGAGCGGTGGAGATGTTCACCAGCACGCCGCGAGCGCCTTCCAGGGTGATGTTGTCGAGCAGCGGGCTCGCCACGGCCTGTTCTGCCGCCACGCGAGCACGGTCGATGCCGGAGGCATAGGCCGACCCCATCATCGCCAGGCCCATTTCGCACATCACGGTGCGCACGTCGGCAAAGTCGACGTTGATCAGGCCCGGGCAAGTGATCACTTCGGCGATGCCGGCCACGGCACCCTTGAGCACATCGTCGGCAGCGCGGAACGCTTCGCGCATGGTGACGTCTTCGCCCAGCACTTCCATCAGTTTTTCGTTCGGGATGACGATCAGCGAATCGACATGCTTCTTCAGATCGTCGATGCCGGATTGAGCAACCTTGGTGCGCTTGCCTTCGTGTTCGAACGGCCGGGTCACCACGCCAACGGTGAGAATGCCCATTTCCTTCGCCACTTCCGCCACCACCGGCGCAGCGCCGGTGCCGGTGCCGCCGCCCATGCCGGCGGTGACAAAGACCATGTTGGCGCCGCGCAGCGTGTCGGCAATGCGTTCGCGGTCTTCCAGTGCGGCATTGCGGCCGATTTCCGGATTCGCGCCAGCACCCAGACCCTTGGTCAGGTTGGTGCCGAGTTGCAGCTTGAGCTGCGCCTTGTTGCGTTTCAGGGTTTGCGCATCGGTGTTGGCGCAGATGAATTCGACGCCTTGCACCTTGCCTTCGATCATGTTGTCGATTGCATTGCAACCGCCGCCGCCAACGCCGATCACCTTGATGACGGCTTCCTGGGCCGTATCCTGCATCACTTCAAAAACCATTCCGCTCATTTTTCTCTCCTCATTTAAAGATGAGCCTGACTACATTGACTACGCCCGAAACTGCTTCTCAATACTAGAAATTGCCGGCGAACCAGGCCTTCATGCGCGTAAACACCCCGCCCACGCCGACCGATGCCGCCTTGATCCCGGCAGGAGCCTGGATCTGATCCTTGCCGTACAGCAACAAACCTACGCCGGTCGAGAAGCGTGGTGTCTTGACCACTTCCGACAGACCACCGACGTATTTCGGTACGCCGACGCGTACCGGCATATGGAAAACTTCTTCGGCCAGTTCGACCATGCCCGGCATCAGGCTGGCGCCACCGGTCAACACGATGCCGGAGGACAGCATTTCCTCGAAACCGCTGCGGCGCAGCTCTTGCTGCACCAGCTGGAACAATTCTTCGACACGCGGCTCGACCACTTCGGCCAGCGTTGCTCGCGACATCTGCCGCGGACCGCGTTCGCCAACGCCCGGAACTTCGATCATCTGCCCCGGATCGGCCAGGTTCACCAGCGCGACACCGTGCTGGATCTTGATGTCCTCGGCCTCCTTGGTCGGTGTGCGCAGCGCCATGGCGATATCGTTGGTGATCTGGTCGCCTGCGATCGGGATCACCGCCGTATGGCGGATGGCGCCGTTGGCATAGACCGCGATATCGGTTGTGCCGCCGCCGATGTCGATCAGGCAGACGCCGAGATCCTTTTCGTCTTCCGACAGCACCGCAATGGCCGAGGCCATCGGCTGCAGCACCAGGTCGGACACTTCCAGGCCGCAACGGCGCACACATTTGGTGACGTTCTGCGCCGCGGACACCGCGCCGGTGACGATATGCACCTTGGCTTCCAGGCGGACACCGCTCATGCCCAGCGGCTCGCGCACGCCTTCCTGACCGTCGATGCTGTATTCCTGTGTGAGGATATGCAGCACCTGATGATCGGGCGGGATACTCACCGCGCGCGCTGTTTCGATCACTCGGTCGATGTCCATCTGCGTCACTTCGCGATCCTTGATCGCCACCATGCCATGCGAGTTGACGCTCTTGATGTGGCTGCCTGCGATGCCGGTGTAGACCTCGTGGATCTTGCAATCGGCCATCAATTCGGCTTCTTCCAGCGCGCGCTGGATGGCCTGCACGGTGGACTCGATGTTCACCACCATGCCGCGCTTCAGTCCGCGCGACGGCGTCTGGCCCATGCCGACGATGTTGAGCTGGCCGTCCTCGAGAACTTCCGCGACGATCGCCACGATCTTCGATGTGCCGATGTCGAGGCCTACCAACATGTTCTTGCTTTCCTTCGGTTTGCTCACCTGTCGCTCCAACTGCTAATTCGTTCCTTGAGCCGTCTGCGGCGCCGAATATCCCGGCATGCGGACGGCAAATCCATTCGGGTAACGCATATCGACGTACGAAATCGCGTAGGGCAATTTCGCCAGCGTTCCCTTCCAATGCGATGCGAATCGTTGTGCCCGGTTTTCCACGTCGCCGCGGCCGAACTCGATGTGCACACCGTTATTCAGTTCCACACTCCATGCGCGTCGATCCGACAGGAACATGCGCACGATGGCCAGTCCCGATGGCGCGAACACCGGCCGCAAGCGCAGATACAGCGCAGCCATGTCCTTCTGGGCGCCCGCCGGGCCGTAAAACACCGGCAGCCCCTGGTCGCTCGCCGCGTCGAACCACTCGCCGTTGACGTCGACCAGCCCGTTTTCGCCCCAGCGTGCCAGCGCCACATACTCGTCGACCGAAATCTCCAGCGTATCCGGCCATACCCGCCGCACCTGCGCCTGATGCACCCAGGGCAGCTTGCCGAATGCACCGCGCGTCTTGTCGATATCCAGCGTAAAGAACGTGCCCGTCAGCTCATGTTCGGCAATGAACTTGAGCTGTTCTGCCGTGACCCGTTCCATCTCTCCGCTGATGCGGATCTTCTTGACCGGGAAAACCGGCGCATGCGTAATCCAGAACCCCAACGCGTACAGCAACATCGCCAGCGAGGCCAGCAAGAGTCCGTTCGCCAGCCTGCGCAACGCAATGTGGTTATCCCACATGCGCCATATCCAGCACCGCCACGCACAGATCCTCGTAACTCATGCCGGCGGCGCGCGCAGCCATCGGCACCAGACTGTGGCTCGTCATCCCCGGCGCCGTGTTCACTTCCAGCAGATAGGGATTGCCCGTCTCGTCCAGCAGGAAGTCGACCCGACCCCAGCCGCTGCCGCCCAGTACGCTGAAACCGCGCAGGGCGAGTTCACCGATACGCGCTTCGGCCGCAGCGGGCAGGCCAGACGGACAACGGTAAACCGTATCGTCGCGGAAATATTTCGCCTGATAGTCGTAAAACTCAGTCGCCGGTTCGATCTTGATCGACGGCAGCGCACGGCTGCCGAGGATCGCACAGGTGTACTCGCCGCCGCCGATGAAGCGTTCGGCGAGCACCAGCGAATCGTATTTGCGCGCTTCGGCATAGGCGGCGTGCATTTCGGCAGCACTCTTCACCTTGGTGACGCCGAAGCTCGAACCTTCGCAGGCCGGCTTGACGAACAGCGGCAGGCCAAGTTCGGCCACCACGCGGTCGAGATCGGTCGCATCGTCGAGCAGCCGGAACTCGGGCACCGGCAGGCCGGCGGCTTGCCACAGCAGCTTGGTGCGCCACTTGTCCATGCCGATCGCCGAGGCCATCACGCCGCAGCCGGTATACGGAATGCCCATGGTTTCCAGCGCGCCCTGCAAGGTGCCATCCTCGCCGAACGGACCGTGCAGGATGATGAACACGCGGTCGAAGCCTTCGTCCTTCAGCGCGGACAGGGGCTTTTCCGCCGGGTCGAACGCATGGGCGTCGACCTGCCGGTCACGCAGGGCCTTGAGCACACCGGCCCCGCTCATCAGCGAGATTTCGCGTTCGGAGGACGAACCTCCCATCATGACTGCAACTTTTCCGTACTGCTTCATTACTCTTTGTCCTGTCTTGGCCGCATGGCGCGGCCTGTTTTTCATCAAGCCTGCGCAACCACTTTCGCCGCCACGGTGCCGATAGAACCTGCCCCCATGGTGATGACCACATCGCCGTCGTGCGCGACATCGAGAATCGTGCCCGGCATCTCGTCGATCTTCTCGACGAAAATCGGTTCGACCTTGCCGTTGACGCGGATCGCCCTCGCCAGCGCACGCGCATCGGCGGCGACGATCGGCGCTTCGCCGGCCGCATACACTTCGCCCAGCAGCAGTCCGTCGACGGTGGACAGCACCTTGACGAAGTCTTCGAACAGATCGCGCGTGCGGGTAAAGCGGTGCGGCTGGAACGCCAGCAGCAGGCGACGGCCCGGGAACGCGCCGCGCACGGCAGCAAGCGTGGCAGCCATTTCAACCGGGTGGTGGCCGTAATCGTCGATCAGGGTGAACTGGCCCGCGCCGTTGCGGCAGGCCACTTCGCCATAGCGCTGGAAGCGGCGGCCGACGCCGGCGAATTCGGCCAGGCCACGCTGGATCGCCTCGATATCGGCACCGCATTCAAGGCCGATGGCGATCGCCGACAGCGCGTTGAGTACATTGTGGCGGCCGGCCAGGTTAAGCAGCACCGGGAAGCTGCGGCCATCCTTGAGGGTCACGTCAAACCGCATGCGACCGGCATCGGCAACGACGTTCTCGGCGCGCACATGCGCGCCCTCTTCGAAGCCGTAGGTCGTCACCGGCTTGGTGACGCGCGGCAGGATCTCGCGCACATGCGGATCGTCGATACACAGCGCCGCGCAGCCGTAGAACGGCAGGCGTTGCAGGAAGTCGACGAAAGCCTGCTTGAGCTTGTCGAAATCGTGGCCGTAGGTGTCCATGTGGTCGGCGTCGATATTGGTCACGACCGCCATCACCGGCGTCAGATAGAGGAAGGACGCATCCGACTCGTCGGCTTCCGCCACCAGGAATTCGCCCGAGCCAAGCCGCGCGTTGGTTCCGGCCGCGGTCAGACGGCCGCCGATGACGAAGGTCGGATCGAGGCCGGCCGCTGCGAGCACCGACGCCACCAGACTGGTGGTGGTGGTCTTGCCGTGCGTGCCGGCAATGGCGATGCCCAGCTTGAAGCGCATCAACTCAGCCAGCATCAGCGCGCGCGGAATCACCGTGATGTTATGCGCCTTGGCAGCCAGCACCTCGGGGTTGTCGGCCTTGACCGCCGTCGAAGTCACGACCACATCGGCCCCCTGCACATAGGTGGCGTCGTGGCCGAAATACACATGCACGCCCTGTTCCGCCAGGCGGTGGGTGGTCGCGTTATCGGCCATGTCGGAACCGCTGACGGTGTAGCCCAGATTGAGCAGCACCTCGGCGATGCCGCTCATGCCGACACCGCCAATGCCGACGAAGTGAATGTGGTTGACTCTGTATTTCATTTTCGTGCTCTTCCGGCCGTATCCGGCCTTTTCAGTCCCTGGTCAGTGCCTCGCAGGCATCGGCCACCCTGGCGGCGGCATCGACGATTGCGAGGCTCCGCGCACGGCACGCCATCTGCAGGCACGCGTCGCGCGTCATTTGTTGCAGCGTTCCGGCCAGCCCTGCGGCCGTGAGCGCGGATTGGGGCAGCAGCGTCGCCGCACCTGCCTGTTCGAGATAACGGGCATTGCCGGTCTGGTGGTCATCGACCGCTGACGGCAGCGGCACCAGGATGCTCGCCACGCCGGCGGCGGCCAGCTCGGCCACCGTCAATGCGCCGGCGCGGCAGATCACCAGATCGGCACGCGCATACTCGGCCGCCATGTCGTCGATGAAAGGACGGCAATCGGCATCGACACCGGCCGCGGCATAATGCTCGCGCAGCGCATCGATCTGTTTCACCCCGGCCTGATGCACCACCAGCGGCCGCCTGGCGGCATCGATCAGCGCCAGCGCCTGCGGCAAAGTCTCGTTGAGCACCTTGGCGCCGAGACTGCCGCCGACCACCAACAGGCGCAACGCACCTTCACGGCCGGCAAACCGGGCTTCCGGCGTTGCCACGGCGGCGATTTCTCCGCGCACCGGGTTGCCGACCAAACCGTCGCGGCCGGGGAAGGCGGACGGAAACGCAAACAGCGTGCGGTTGGCGATCTTTGCCAGCAGACGGTTGGTCAGCCCGGCAACCGAGTTCTGTTCGTGGATGACCAGCGGCTTCCACAGCAACTTGCTCATCACGCCGCCAGGGAAGCCGGTATAACCGCCGAAACCGACCGCCACATCAGGCCGGTAACGCAGGATCACCCCGGTGGTGCGCAGCAGGGCGCCACCGAGCATGAACGGCAGCGACAGCCAGCGCTTGACACCGTTCTTGCGCATGCCGGCGATGCGTACCGTCTCGATGCGATAACCGTACTGCGGCACGAGGCGGGTTTCCATGCCGCCTTCCGCACCCAGCCAGATCACCTGCCAACCGCGTTCCTTGAGCGCGTCGGCGACCGCGAGCGCCGGGAAGATATGCCCCCCGGTGCCGCCGGCCATGATCATTACGGTTCTGTTGCTCATCGCGTTCTTTCTATCTGCGCTAGCCCTTGTAGCCGCGCATGATTCTCCGGTTTTCATAATCGATGCGCAGCAGCAGCGCCATCGAGATCAGGTTGAACAGCATCGCCGAGCCGCCAAACGACATCAGCGGCAGCGTCAGACCCTTGGTCGGCAGCAGGCCCATGTTCACGCCCATATTGAAAAAGGCCTGAATGCCGAGCCAGATGCCGATGCCCTGCGCCACCAGCGACTGGTAATAGCGCTCGAGCTTGCGCGACTCCACACCGATGTGGAACGCGCGGCGCACGATCCAGGCATAGAAGCCGATCAGCACGCAGATGCCGACAAAGCCGAATTCTTCGGCGATCACCGCCAGAATGAAGTCGGTATGGGCTTCCGGCAGGTAAAACAACTTTTCCACGCTGGCGCCGAGCCCGACGCCGAACCATTCGCCGCGCCCGATGGCGATCAGCGAGTGAGACAGCTGGTAACCCTTGCCGAACGGGTCGTCCCACGGGTCCATGAAACCGAGCACCCGCTTGAGACGGTAGGGCGAGCTGATGATCAACAGCACGATCGCCACCAGTGCCATCACGGCCAGTCCGGAGAAGATGCGCATATTGATGCCGCCGAGAAACAGAATCCCCATCGCGATCGACATCACCACCATCAGCGCGCCGAAGTCCGGCTCGCGCAACAACAGGAAGGCCACCAGCACCATGGCGACGAACATCGGCAGAAAGCCTTCCGTCAAACTGTGCAACTTGTGCGACTTGCGCACCGTGTAATCGGCTGCGTACAGCACCGTGGCGAGCTTGACGAGCTCGGACGGCTGCAGGTTGATCACGAACAACGAGATCCAGCGGCGCGAACCGTTGACCATGCGGCCGATCCCCGGGATCAGCACCAGGACCAGCGACAGCACCCCGATCAGGAATATCTGCCCGGCGTACTTCTGCCAGAAGGCGGTCGGGATCTGGAACGTCACATAACCGCAAGCAAGCCCGATCACGATGAAAATGATGTGCCGGATCAGGTAGTAATAGCGGTTCTGCGTCGTTGCATCGGCCTCCGCATAGGCGATCGAGGCCGAGTACACCATCACCAGACTGATCGCCAGCAAGAGCGCGATCGCCCAGGCCAGCGCCTCGTCGATCACCGTGCTCGCCGCGTACTGTCCGCGCATCGCCGCTGCCAGCTTCATTGCGCACCGCCAGACGGCAGCGCGCGCACCGTTTCGATGAATACGCGCGCCCGTTCGGCGTAGTTGCGGAACATGTCGAGGCTGGCACAGGCGGGCGAGAGCAACACCACATCGCCGGGCCGGGCCATGGCGGCTGCGGCACACGTCGCCGCCTCGAGCGAGTCGAAGTCCTCCAGTTCGAGGCCGGCCGGCGCGAGCGCCGCACGGATGTGGTCGCGGTCGCGACCGATCAGCATCACCTTGCGCACGATGCGGCGGCAGGCCGGCGCGAGCGGCGCGAAATCCTGTCCCTTGCCATCGCCGCCGGCGATCAGCACCACAGGCCGCGTCATGCCGTTGAGCGCAGCCACCGTTGCGCCGACGTTGGTCCCCTTCGAGTCATCGATGTACTTGACCCCGGCCACTTCGCCAATGAGCTCGACCCGGTGCGGCAGCCCCTTGAAGCGTTCCAGACCGGCGAGCAGCGCCGCGCGCTCCAGGCCGATGCCCTCGCACAGCGCCAGCGCTGCAAGCGCGTTGGCGGCGTTGTGCAGACCTTCCAGCGGCAGGCGGGCCAGATCGAACACCGCTTCGCCGCCGATCTGCAGCCAGTGGCCGCCGTCGCGCTCGACGAGGCCGTACTCGGCGCCGGCGTCGAGCGCAAACCACTTCACCACATGACCCGGGCGCACCATCGCGCGCACCAGCGGGTCTTCGGCATTGAGCACCTGCACGCCGCGGCCGTTGAACACCGCCGTCTTGGCATGGGCGTAGTCGAGCAGGTCGTTGTAGCGATCGAGGTGATCCTCGGAAATATTCAGCACGGTTGCCGCATCGGCGGCTAGGCTGGTCGTCGTTTCGAGCTGGAAGCTCGACAGTTCCAACACCCACGCGTCGGGCATGCGGCCGGAAGCTTCGCGCTCGGCCAGCGCAGCGAGCACCGGCAGACCGATGTTGCCGGCCACCACCACGTCGAGTCCGGCGCACTGGCACAGGTGACCGACGAGGGTGGTGACGGTGCTCTTGCCGTTCGAACCGCTGATCGCGATCACGCGCGCACGCGTAGCGGCGATCGCACGCGCGAACAACTCGATGTCGCCGATCACTTCACCGCCACAGGCGCGGAAGGCGGCGATCGCCGGCGTCGCGAGCGCAACGCCCGGGCTCACCACCAGCAGGTCGGCGCCGGCAAAGGTGTCGGGTCCGAAGGCGCCGGCACGCACCGATACCTGCGGCAGCTCGGCCGCGAGCAGGTCGAGATTGGGGGGATTATCGCGACTGTCCGCCACGCTCACGCTCGCGCCGTGCGCGGCTAACCAGCGCACGGTGGCCAGCCCGGAATCTCCCAGGCCGACAACCACGATGTGACGGTTGGCAAAATTCATAGCATCCTCAACGCAGCTTGATGGTCGACAGGCCGATCAGCACCAGCATCATGGTGATGATCCAGAAACGCACGACCACTTGCGTTTCCTTCCAGCCCTTCAATTCGTAGTGATGATGCAGCGGCGCCATGCGGAACACCCGCTTGCCGGTCAGCTTGAACGACGTGACCTGGATCATCACCGACAGCGCCTCCATCACGAACAGGCCGCCCATGATGAAGAACACGATTTCCTGACGCACGATCACCGCCACGGTGCCGAGCGCGGCACCGAGCGCCAGCGCGCCCACATCGCCCATGAATACCTGCGCCGGGTAGGCGTTGAACCACAAAAAGCCGAGGCAGGCGCCGCAGATCGCCGCGCAGAACACGGTCACTTCATGCGCACCGGGAATGAACGGCAGGCCCAGATAGCGCGAAAACACTGCATGGCCGGCGATGTAGGCGAAAATCGACAACGCCGCCGCCACCAGTACCGTCGGCAACGCGGCCAGGCCGTCAAGACCGTCCGTCAGGTTGACGGCATTGGACGAGCCGACGATCACCAGATAAGTCAGCACGCAAAAGCCGATCGCGCCGAACGGGTAGATCACGTTCTTGAAGAAAGGCACGATGAATTCGGTCGAGGCCGGCAGGCTCGCGGTGCCGACCAGCAGTACGCCGGCGCTGATGGCGATCAGCGACTGCCAGAACATCTTCGCCCGCGCCGAAATACCCTTCGGGTCGCGGTAAACCACCTTGCGCCAGTCATCGTAGAAACCGACCGCGCCGGTACTGAGCATCACGGCCAGCAGGATCCAGACATATTTGTTGCGCAGATCGGCCCACAGCAGCACCGTGACCGTGATCGACAGCAAAATCAGCGTACCGCCCATGGTCGGCGTGCCGGCCTTGACCAGATGGGTTTGCGGTCCGTCGGAACGGACTGCCTGACCGGCCTTCAGTTCGGTCAGCTTGCGGATCACGAACGGACCCGAGAACAGCGAGATGCCGAGTGACGTCAGCGTGGCCAGCACGGCGCGCAGCGTGATGTAGTTGAACACGCTGAATGCGCGAATGTGATGAGCAAGCAAATCGGCTAACCAAAGCAGCACTTCATTTCCCCTTTTGGCCGACCAGATGATCGACGACTCGATCCATATTCATGAAGTGAGATCCCTTCACCAGTACCGTGGCGTTGAACGGCAACGCCGAATCCAGCCATGCGAGCAACGGCTCGAGCGCATCGAAATGCCGGGCCGGCGCGCCGAAGGCGTCGCTCGCATGACGGCTCGCGCCGCCGAGCGTGATCAACATGTCGACATTGAGCTCGCGCGCCGTGCGGCCGACTTCGGCATGCAGCGCGTCGGCGGTATCGCCCAGTTCGCCCATGTCGCCCATCACGAACCAGCGCGGTGCACGCAGGCGCGACAGCACCTCAAGGCCGGCGCGCATCGAGTCCGGATTGGCGTTGTAGGTGTCGTCGATCACCTGCGCGCCGTTATGGGCGGTTTTCTTCTGCAAACGGCCACTGACGCCGGAGAAGCCGGTCAGGCCGCGGCCGATGGTGGCGAGCGGCACATCGAGCGCCAGCGCCAGTGCGGCGGCAGCCAGCGCGTTTTTCACGTTGTGCTCGCCGGGCACCGGCAGACGCACGTCGATGTCGCCCTGCGGCGTGTCGATGGTGAGGGTGCTACCGTCGGCGCCGAGATTGTAGGTACGGGCGTGCACGTCACCGGCGCTGAGGCCGAAGCGCAGCGCGCGATGGCTGCCGGCCGCAGCGGCGAACAGCGCGGCGTTCGGGTCTTCGGCGTTGAACACCGCGACGCCCTGTTCGCCCAGCCCCTCGTAGATTTCCGATTTGGCGCGCGCGATGCTCTCGACCGAGTCGAAGCAGCCGAGATGGGCGCGCAGCGCGTTGTTGACCAACGCAACATCCGGCCGCGCGAGTCCGGTCAGGTAGGACAACTCGCCGCTGTGATTCATGCCCATTTCGATCACCGCATAGCGATGGCTGTCGTTCAGGCCGAGCAGGGTCAGCGGCAGGCCGATGTCGTTGTTGAAGTTGCCGGCGGTGACCAGCACCGCATCCTGGCCAGCGTGTGCGCGCAGGATGGACGCCAGCATTTCCTTGACGGTGGTCTTACCGTTCGAGCCGGTGATGCCGGCGAGCGGCACGGCGAAGCGGGCGCGCCAGCCGGCGGCCAGATGGCCGAGGGCGAGGCGGGTGTCTTCCACCCGGATCAGACCGTCCTGTTCACCGACAAAGCCCTCGTCGACGATGACGCCGGCAGCGCCTTGTTCCAGCGCGGAGGCGGCGAAGTCATGGCCGTCGAAACGCTCCCCCTTGATGGCGACGAACAGATCGCCCTCGCGCAGCGACCGGGTGTCGGTCGTGATGCGCGCAATGACGGCTTCGCCGCTGCCCGTCAGCATGCCGCCGGCAAGGCGGGCGGCTTCAGATAGCGTCAGCATCATGTATTTTGCCCCATTCGGTCAGCGCCTCTTCCGCCACGCGGAAGTCCGAGAACGGTCGTTTGACGCCGTTGATGTCCTGATATTCTTCATGCCCCTTGCCGGCGATCAGCACGATGTCGCCGGCGCGCGCCTGTTCCACTGCCCAGTGGATGGCCGCCTCGCGGTCGGCCATCACCTGGCCCGGGACTTTCATGCCGGCGAGCACGTCGTTGATGATCGCCTGCGGATCTTCGCTGCGCGGGTTGTCGCTGGTCAGCACGGCCACGTCGGCGATCCGTTCGGCGATGCCGCCCATGATCGGTCGTTTGCCACGGTCACGGTCGCCGCCACAGCCGAACACGCAGAACAGCCGGCTGTCGGATGGACGGATCTCGGCCAGCGTCGACAAGGCTTTTTCGAGCGAGTCCGGCGTGTGCGAGTAATCGATCACCACCAACGGTTCGAGCGCGCCGCCGATGCGCTGCATGCGGCCGCGCGCCGGCTGGATCTTGCCCAGCACCTGCGCGGCAATGGTCAGATCGACACCGTTGGCGCACAGGGTGGCCAGACAGGCGAGCAGGTTGGCGGCATTGAAACGGCCAAGCAGTTCGGAGCGGATGTCGGCCTCGCCCCAGGGCGTGGTGACACGCATTTGCAAGCCGTCGAGCGAGTTGACCAGCGACAGCGGATGCACATCGCCGCCGTCCAGACCATAGCTGATGACCCGCACCAGGCTGCGGTCGAGCCGGCCGGCCATCTCGCGACCGAACGCGTCGTCGACGTTGATCACCGCGTTTTGCAGCCCCTGCCAATGGAACAGTTTTTCCTTGGCCGCACCGTAGGCTTCCATCGTGCCGTGGTAGTCGAGGTGGTCGCGGGTCAGGTTGGTGAACAGCGCGGTATGAAACATCACGCCGTTGACCCGAGCCTGATCCAGCCCGTGCGACGACACTTCCATCGTCACCACGTGCGCACCCTGGCGGCGGTATTCGGTCAGCTTGTGCTGCACGGTGACCGGATCGGGCGTGGTGTGGGTGGTTTCGGTCAGTTCGCCGTAAAAGCCGTTGCCGACGGTGCCGATCAGCGCCGCCTTCTGCCCCAGCAGGGAAAAGGCCTGGGCGAGCCAGTGGGAAATGGAGGTCTTGCCATTGGTGCCGGTGATGCCGATCACGCGCATCGACTGGCTCGGGTTGTTGGCAACATAAGCGGCGACGATGCCGGCGCGGGCGCGCAGCTCGGGAACCGGCATGTTGGCAACCTGCCAGGCCGGGTTCCAGCCGAAATCGTCGGCAGGATCCCACAGCACGCCAACGGCGCCATTGGCCAACGCCATAGGAATATAGTCGCGCCCATCGGCATACTCGCCGCGGAACGCAAGGAAAACATCGCCGGGCAGCACGCGACGGCTATCCGACTCGACGCGCCGGATGGCTACGCCGAGGTTTTCCAGATTGGCCGGATTCCAGTCCGGCAGCGGTGACAAGCGACTGAACATTTGTCTCGATCTTCAAAAATCCGCCGGTATCGGCGTGGTTGCCGGCAACAGGGTATTGTTGAACGGCTGGTCGGGCTGCACGTTGAGAATGCGCAGCGCGCCGCCGGCCACATTTGCAAAAACGGGAGCGGCTACGGCGCCGCCGTAGTATTTGCCGGCAGAAGGTTCATCAATCATCACGGCCACGATCACTTTCGGCGCATTGCCCGGCGCAAAGCCCATGAACAGCGCGCGGTGCTTGTCGGCCACATAGGTGTTGCCGATCAGCTTGCGTGCGGTACCACTCTTGGCTCCGATGCTGTAACCGATGATGCGGCCGCCGACGGCACCGCCGCCCGGCTCGCTGTTGGCGATCAGCACGCTGCGCATCTGGTCGGCGATCTTCGGCGACAGTACCTGCTTGCCGGGCATCGGCGACGAAGTCTTGTAGAGAGAAACCGGCAACAGTTCGCCGTGATTGGTGAAAATCGTGTAGGCGCGCGCCATTTGCAGCAGGCTGACTGACAGGCCGTAGCCGAACGACATGGTCGCCTGCTCGATCGGACGCCAGCTCTTCCAGTCGCGCAGCCGCCCTGGGGCTTCGCCCGGGAAGCCGGTGTCCGGCAGACGGCCGAAGCCGAGCGCGTCGTAGTAGGTCCAGTAGTCGTGCGGCGGCACCATCAACGCCAGCTTGCTCGCGCCGACGTTGCTCGACTTCTTGATGATCCCCTCGATATCGAGGTGGTCCGAGTCGGAAACGTCGTGAATGCGTGCCGGGCCGATGAAGTACGGATGCGTGTCGAGCACGGTATTGACCGTCGCCTTGCCCTCTTCCAGCGGCAGCGAGATCGACAGCGGCTTCATCGTCGAACCGGGCTCGAAGGTGTCGATGACGGCACGGTTGCGCATCATCTCGGGCGTGACGCCTTCACGGTTGTTCGGGTTGTAGGTCGGGTAATTGGCCAGCGCCAGCAGTTCGCCGGTGCGGGCGTCGAGCACCACCACCGAGCCGTCTTTCGCCGCGTTGGCTTCGACGGCAGCCTTCAGTTCGCGCGAGGCCAGATACTGGATGCGCTGATCGACGGCCAGCACGACGGTCTGGCCATCGCGCGGCGGTTCGACCGGGCCGACGTCTTCGATGATGTGGCCGCGGCGATCCTTCACGACCACGCGTCGGCCGTTGGTGCCGGAGAGCATTTTCTCGCGCGCCAGCTCGACGCCTTCCTGGCCCTTGCCGTCCACGCCGGTGAAACCGATGATGTGGGCGAAAATGTCGGCCGCCGGGTAGAAACGGCGGTATTCCTGCTGCTTGGCGATACCCGGAATGCCCAGCGCCATCACCTGGTCGGCAAGCTCCGGGCTGATCTGCCGCTTGATATAGACGAACTCGCGCTTGTTGTCGGACAGCTTGCTGTCGATCTCTTCCGGCGACATGTCGAGCAGGCGGGCCAGTTCACGCAGCTTGGCGGGATTGACCGGCTCCATGTCGGCCGGGCTCGCCCAGATGGTTTGCACCGGGGTACTGATGGCGAGCGGCTCGCCATTGCGGTCGGTGATCAGGCCGCGGTTGGCTTCCAGCACCATCGAGCGGCGGAAGCGCGCCTCACCCTGGTTGACGAGGAAGTCCTGCTGCGCCACCTGCAGATAAATCGCGCGGCCGATGAGCACGGCGAACAGTCCGCCCATGACTGCAAGCATAAAACGGACGCGCCCTGTCGACATGCGCAGGGCGGGCTGGGGCCGGGAAGGCCGCTGTGCGGGCTGGTAGACGCGCATCAGGTGGCTCCCGCCGTAATGACCTGAACCTGGCGAGGATCCGGCATATGCATGCCGAGCCGGGTTTCAGCCGATTTTTCGATCAGCGCGTGCGCTCCCCATGTACCTTGCTCAAGCATCAGCTGGCCGTATTCGACGTCGAGCTGATGTTGTGATTTCTGTTCCTTCTGCAGATCGCTGTAGAGCATGCGGGAGATGTGCTGCGAAGTCACAACCGACCACGAGCACACGACGACGATGGCAAGCAGGATGGCATTGGCGCGGTTCATCGGCCGGCCTCCTCGCGCCACTCGCCGGCGCTGCGTTCGGCCACGCGCATGATGGCGCTGCGCGAACGGGGGTTGGCGGCCACCTCGGCCTCGCCGGCACGCACCGGCTTGCCCAGCAGATGCAGTGGCGCTTCGGCCAGATCGCTCGCCCGTACCGGCACCCAGGACGGCAGCGTATCGGCGGTGCTCGCCGCGCGGAGGTATTGCTTGACGATGCGGTCTTCGAGCGAATGGAAACTGATGACCGCCAGCCGACCACCCTCTTGCAGCCGACGCGCTGCCTGGGGCAGCACCGCGTGCAGTTCGTCGAGCTCGCGGTTGATATGAATTCTTATCGCCTGGAAGGTCCGCGTGGCGGGATCTTGCCCCGGCTCACGAGTACGGACGTTTTTCCCAACGAGCACAGCGAGCTCGCGCGTGGTCGCAATTGGCGCACTGTCCCGTTGCGCAACAATGGCTGCTGCGATCTTGCGAGCAAACCGCTCTTCACCATAGGTTTTGATGACCTCCCTGATTTCCGCTTCATCGGCGCTCGCCAGCCATTCGGCCGCCGTCATGCCGCGCGTCGTATCCATGCGCATATCGAGCGGCGCGTCGAAGCGGAAGCTGAAGCCGCGCCGCGCATCGTCGATCTGCGGCGATGACACGCCGAGGTCGAGCAACACCCCGTTGACCTGGCCTACGCCGAGACCATCGAGCGCGCGCGCGAAGGTCTCGAAACCGTCATGAACCAGTGTGAAGCGGCCATCTTCGGCGGCGAGAGCCTCGCCGGCCTTGACAGCTTCGGGGTCTTTGTCGAATGCGATCAGGCGCCCATCGGCGCCCAGTTGCGAAAGAATGCGTCGGCTATGGCCGCCACGGCCGAAGGTGCAGTCGACGTACACGCCATCCTTGCGGACGGCGAGCGCGGCCACGGCTTCGGTCAAAAGCACCGTCTGGTGCTCGAATTGGGCGGTTGTCACAGCGTAAAGTCTCCGAGGTGCTCGGCCAGGTCTTCCTGACTGAGCTCAAGGGCCGAATGGGTCTGATCGTCCCATTCGCGGGCATTCCACAGTTCAAAGCGATTGCCCATGCCGACGAGCGCGACCTCTTTGTCGAGGCCGGTCAGCTCGCGCAGCCGGGCGGGCAGCAAAATACGACCGGCGCTATCCATCTCCAGCGTCTCGGCATGGCCGAGCACCAGGCGTTGATAGCGCTTGAGGGTGGGGTTACCGGTAGGCAGGGCGAGCAGGCGGGCTTCGACAGGGCGCCAATTGGGTTCGGGATAGATCAACAGATGGTCGGCAGACTCGAGCGTTACCACCAGTTTATGGCCGAAATCGGACAACAGCGCCTCCCGGTGCCGGGCCGGAATGGCCAGACGACCTTTACTATCGAGAGAAATTGCACTGACGCCGCCGATCATCTTATTTACCCGGGTTTCCTTTTGCCGCCTTCATTCTCCACTTTAACCCACTTCACCCCACTTTTCGCCACTATAAGAAAGAAGTTCCCCTCGGTCAATATCGGGATCCGCTAATTCGCCTTATGAGACAATGACTTAGGAATACTCGTATTGGGATAAACCGTGACAAATCAGTAGCTTAAAAACGGCACTGAATGTGGGGTGTGAAATGGAAAAAAACCACAAAACGTAGTAATGCAAACAACAAAAGCACAGGCGGCCGGGAAAACCGACCGCCTGTAAGCATTGAATTTACAATCAGCCGGCCAATTTATTCTTGAGTATTTCAAGTACCTGCGCCGGGTTCGCCTTGCCGCGCGAAGCCTTCATCACCTGACCGGCAAGCGCGTTGAGCGCCTTTTCCTTGCCGGCGCGGAATTCTTCCACCGCCTTGGGATTGGCGGCGATCGCTTCGTCGACCATCTTTTCGATCGCGCCCGCGTCCGAGACCTGCTTGAGACCGTCACGTTCGATGATGGCGTCGGCGTCGAGCCCGTCGTCCCACATGGCTTCGAACACCTGCTTGGCCAGCTTGCTCGACAGGGTATTGTCGGCAATGCGCGCGACGAGGCCGGCCAGGCGCCCGGGGGAGATCGGGCAGGTGGCGATGTCTTCACCGGAACGATTGAGGCGCGCGGCGATTTCACCGTTGATCCAGTTGGCGACCAGCTTGCCCTGAGCGCAGGCACGGGCTGCCGCCTCGAAGTATTGCGCCTGGGCGAGGCCGGAGGTCAGCAAGGCCGCGTCATAGGCGGACAGGCCGTATTCGGCGACGAAACGCGCCTTCATCTGACCGGGCAACTCCGGCATTTCACCGCGTACGCGCTCGATCCACGCTTCGTCGATGCGCACCGGCAACAGATCGGGATCGGGGAAGTAACGATAGTCATGCGCGTCTTCCTTGCTGCGCATCATGCGGGTTTCGCCGCTATCCGGGTCGAACAGCACGGTGGCCTGCTGAATCTTGCCGCCATCTTCCAGAGTGTCGATCTGCCACTGGATCTCGTATTTCGCCGCCTGCTCGAGGAAGCGGAACGAGTTGAGGTTCTTGATCTCGCGCCGGGTGCCGAACTCCTGCTGCCCTTCGGGTCGCACCGACACGTTGACGTCCATGCGGAAGCTCCCTTCCTGCATATTGCCGTCGCAGATGCCAAGCCAGGTCACCAGCGTATAGAGCGCCCGGGCGTAGGCCGCGGCCTCCTCGACCGAGCGCATGTCGGGCTCGGAGACAATCTCCAGCAATGGCGTGCCGGCACGGTTGAGGTCAATGCCGGACAGGCCCTGGAAGTCTTCGTGCAGGCTCTTGCCGGCATCTTCTTCCATATGCGCGCGCGTCAGGCGGATCACCTTTTCTTCTTCGCCGACCTGGATGACGATCTGGCCGCCCTCGACCACAGGCAGATCCATCTGGCTGATCTGATAGCCCTTCGGCAGGTCGGGGTAGAAATAATTCTTGCGAGCGAAGACGTTCTTGCGATTGATCTTCGAGCCGAGCGCGAGCCCGAGGCGAATCGCCTTGTCGACGGCGGCCTCGTTCAGCACCGGCAACACGCCCGGATAGGCGAGATCGACGTTGCAAGCCTGGGTGTTCGGCTCGGCGCCGAATGCGGTCGAGGCGCCGGAAAAGATCTTGGAAACGGTCGAAAGCTGCACATGCACTTCCAGGCCGATAACGACTTCCCATTTCATATTCGTGTTCTCACTGGTTCATATCGGGACACGGCTTGCGTTGCGCGCCGGCGGCGCGCAACGCATCACAGCTTCGGCGCCTGCCGATGCCAGCCGGTCGCGAGCTGGAACTGATGCGCGACATTCAGCAGTCGCGCCTCATCGAAATAATTGCCGATCAGCTGCAGGCCGATCGGCCGGCCGTTGGCGGAGAATCCGGCCGGCACGCTCATGCCCGGCAAACCGGCGAGGTTGACCGACAATGTATAGATGTCCGACAGATACATCTCGACCGGATCGCTGCTTTTTTCGCCGATATTGAACGCGGCGGTCGGCGCCACCGGTCCGAGGATCACGTCGCACAGACCGAAGGCGGCGGTGAAGTCGTTGGCGATCAGGCGGCGGATCTTCTGCGCCTTGATGTAGTAGGCATCGTAATAACCATGCGACAGCACATAGGTGCCGACCATAATGCGCCGCTTGACCTCGGCGCCGAAGCCTTCGGCGCGGGTCTTCTCGTACATGTCGATCAGGTCGCCGTAATCGGCTGCACGATGGCCGTAGCGCACGCCGTCATAGCGGCTGAGGTTGGACGAAGCTTCCGCCGGCGCGATCACATAATAGGAGGGGATAGACAGCTCGGTATTGGGCAGGCCGATCTCGACCGGCTGCGCCCCCAGCTTCTTCAATTCGGCGATGGCCGCGTCGACCGCCTGCGCCACATCGGCCGAGAGCCCGTCGGCGAAATACTCGCGCGGCAAGCCGACACGCAGACCGGCCAGCGGCCGCTGCAGATCACGCGCATAGTCTTCGGCGGGGCGCTCGACGCTGGTCGAGTCGCGCCGATCGAAACCGGCCATGACATTGAGCATCAGCGCGCAGTCTTCGGCGGTCTGCGCCAGCATGCCGCCCTGATCGAGTGAGGAGGCAAATGCCACCATGCCATAACGGCTGACCACGCCATAAGTCGGCTTGAGACCGGTCACGCCGCAATGCGAGGCCGGCTGGCGAATCGAACCGCCGGTATCGGTGGCGGTGGCGACCGGCGTCATGCGCGCGGCGACCGCGGCGGCCGAGCCGCCCGACGAGCCGCCCGGAATCGCCGCAGGATCCCACGGGTTCTTCACCGGGCCATACCAGGAGTTTTCGTTTGACGACCCCATGGCGAACTCGTCCATATTGGTACGTCCGAGCGTCACCATGCCGGCGGCCTTGCAGCGCTCGACCACGTTGGCGTCATACGGGGAAATGAAGTTGTCGAGCATGCGCGAGCCGCACGAAGTCTTCCAGCCCTGCTGGCAGAAGATGTCCTTGTGCGCCAGCGGCACGCCGGTCAGCGGGCCGGCCTCACCGCGCGCGCGGCGGGCATCGGCGGCACGCGCCTCGGCAAGGGTCTTGTCGCGATCGAGGGTAATGAAGGCATTCAACGCCGGATTGAGCGCTTCGATGCGATCCAGGTAGGCAGTGGCGAGTTCCTCGCCGGAGACGGCCTTGTCGGCGAGTTGTTGCGACAACGCCTTGAGGGTGTCATTGATCATGATCTGTACGTATCCAAATTACCGGGGAAACGCCGTGCGCACGGCAAGCGTCTCGAAGCTGAAACAGGCTTATTCGATGACCTTCGGCACCAGGAACAGGCCGGCCTGGGTCTGCGGGGCGATGGACAGGAAGCGCTCGCGCTGGTCGGTTTCGGTCACCGCGTCGGCGCGCAGCCGCAATGCCACATCCTGTGGGTGCGCCATCGGTTCGACATTGTCGGTGTTGACGGCCTGCATCTTCTCGATCAGACCAAAAATGGTGTTGAGCTGCTGCCCGACCGCTTCGATTTCCTCTTCGGTCACGGCAATTCGGGCCAGTTTGGCAATTCGCGCGACATCCTGCTGCGTCAGTGACATGGCGTCCTCTTAAAACCTTTAATCTTTCAAGAGTAATAGGGTATCATAGCCCGTTTGATTCTCCCAAGATTGTCACAGCACAACGGCGCGCCGCACCCGACGTTCGGCAAGAACCGCTCATCGATTCGGCCACCGGGGTGGATTTGAAGTGTAAACTCAGGCTTTTCGGGCTCGACCCGGCCACGACACAACGAACAACTGAACCAGGATAGCCCAATGTTTCGTTCGCTAACCGGATATTTTTCCAACGATCTCGCCATCGACCTCGGTACCGCTAACACGCTGATTTACATGCGCGGCAAGGGCATCGTTCTCGACGAACCCTCGGTAGTCGCCATTCACAGCGATGCGCCGACCAACAAGAAATCCATTCTGGCCGTCGGCCTGGAAGCAAAGAAGATGCTCGGCCGCACGCCGGGCTCGATCCAGGCCATTCGCCCGATGAAGGACGGCGTGATCGCCGACTTCACCGTCACCGAGCAGATGCTCAAGCAATTCATCAAGAAAGTAACGCCGAGCCGTTTCTTCTCCGCCAGCCCGCGCATCGTGATCTGCGTGCCCTGCGGTTCGACCCAGGTTGAACGCCGCGCGATCAAGGACTCGGCCCTGGCTGCCGGCGCGCGCCGCGTGGAACTGATCGAAGAACCGATGGCTGCCGCAATCGGCGCCGGCCTGCCGGTCGAAGAGCCGACCGGTTCGATGGTGGTCGACATCGGCGGCGGCACCACTGAAGTGGGCGTCATCTCGCTCGGCGGCGTCGTGTACTCGAACTCGGTTCGGGTCGGTGGCGACAAGTTCGACGAAGCCATCATCAACTACATCCGCCGCAACTACGGCATGCTGATCGGCGAAACCACCGCAGAAGAAATCAAGAAGACGATAGGGTCTGCATTCCCGGGCGCCGAAGTGCGTGAAATGGAAGTCAAGGGCCGCAATCTGGCCGAAGGCATCCCGCGCTCCTTCACCGTTTCGTCGAACGAAATTCTCGAAGCGCTGACCGAGCCGCTGAATCAGATCGTTTCGGCCGTCAAGATCGCTCTGGAACAAACGCCGCCGGAACTCGGCGCCGACATCGCAGAAAAGGGCATGGTCCTGACCGGCGGTGGCGCACTGCTGAAGGATATCGACCGTCTGCTGGCCGAAGAAACCGGCCTGCCGGTCTTCGTCGGCGAAGAGCCGCTGACCTGCGTGGTACGCGGTTCGGGCAAGGCGCTCGAGAAGATGGACAAGATCGGCACCATCTTCACGAACGTACCGTAAACCGTGAGAAACCCCGGCTCGCTGTATTTGCCGGGGTTTCCTCTGCTTGAACTGCCTGTTTAGCAGGTGGCGTAAGGTCTGATGGATTTCGCGAACAACCCCAGTTTCATTCGCCAGGGACTGTCCCCGGGCGCTCGGCTGGCCATCTGCGTGGTCATGTCGATCGGCCTATTGATCGGCGACAGTCAGTACGGCCTGATGGAATATACCCGCCAGGGTATGTCGGTCCTGTTCTATCCGTTGCAACGGGCGATCAACTACCCGGTCGTTGCCGCGCGCCAGATCGACGACTTTCTGACCACCCAGAGCGAGCTGCAGGCGGAAAACGAGACCCTGCGCCGCCAGCAGATGGTGCTGATCTCGCGGCTGCAGCGGCTCGAGGCGGTCGACAGCGAATACCAGTCGCTGCGCACGCTCAACCAGCTCAAGAGCCAGCGCAACGACAGCGCCAGCCTGGCCGAAATCCTCTATTCCGGCCGCGATCCGTTTTCCTACAAGATCATCATCGACAAGGGGCAGGACACCCGCCTGCAACCGGGTCAGCCGGTCGTTGACGACCGGGGCCTGATCGGGCAGATCACCCGCGTGCAACCGCTGACCGCTGAAGTGACCCTGATTACCGACAAGTCGCTGATGGTGCCGGTCATGATCCAGCGTACCGGTCTGCGCGCCATCCTCTATGGCTATGGTGGTGGCATCGAGGCACGCTATCTGCCGATCCATGCCGACGTGCGACCGGGAGATCTGCTGCTGACATCGGGCATAGACGGGGTTTACCCCGAAGGCGTTCCGGTGGCCTTCGTCACCCGCGTAGAACGCAATGCCGACAGCGCCTTTGTCCGCGTGACCACGCTGCCGACCGCCGGCGTGCAGAAGGGCCGCTTTGTGCTGGTGCTGAAGGAAAAGACCGGCGTACCGGCCCGTCCGGCAGACCCGCCGCTTCCGCCCCAAAAGGGCAAGAACAAGAACACCGACGATTCCACGGAGTAGCGCATGTCGTTCGACCGACCGAAAGAACTATTGAAGCCGGTCCGGCGTCGTTTCATCTACTTGAGCTTCGCCGTGGCCATCCTGATCGACCTGCTGCCGTTGCCGATCGACACCGTACTGTGGATGCCTGACTTCATCGCACTGCTGATCCTCTACTGGGTGATCAACCAGCCGCGACGCGTCAGCGTAGGCACCGCCTTCACGCTCGGCATCATCGCCGACGTGGCCGCGACCGGCATGTTCGGCCAGCATGCGCTCGCCTATTCGATCACCAGCTATCTGGTGCTGTTGCGCCAGCGCCAGCTCATCATGTTCAACCTCGGACAGCAGACGCTCGCCGTACTGGCCCTGATGCTGGCCAACCAGGTCATCATGGTGGCCACCCGCATGGCGACCGGCTCGGCCTTCGTCGGCTGGTGGTATTTCCTGCCGCCGGTCACCGGCGCCATCCTCTGGCCGCTCCTGACCAAGTTGTTGCTGCTGCCCTACCGCTCGCACAAAGTCTGAACATGCCGCGTGAAAAACTGACCCGCCTGAAGAACCTGCACACCGAGGAACATCAGTTCCAGCTGCGCCTGGTGGTCGCCTACTGCTTCATGCTGCTGATGTTCATGCTGCTGGTCGGCCGGTTTGTCTGGCTGCAGGTGGTTCAGTTTCAGCACTACACCACGCTCGCCCAGAACAACCGCATCTCGCTGGTGCCCATCCTGCCCAACCGCGGCCTGATCCTCGACCGCAACGGCGTCGTGCTGGCACAGAACTACTCGTCGTATACGCTCGAACTGACACCGAGCAAGATCGACGATCTCGACGCCACCATCGAACAGCTCAAGACACTGGTCGACATCACGCCGCGCGACATGAAGCGCTTCCGGAAATTCCAGGAAGATGCAAAAGACTTCGAGACCATTCCGCTCAAGGTCAAGCTGAGCGACGAGGAAGCCGCCCGGCTGGCCGCCAATATCTGGCGTTTCCCCGGCGTAGAGGTCAAGGCGCGCCTGTTCCGCGACTATCCGTTCAAGGAGCTGACCAGCCACGTGCTCGGTTATATCGGCCGCATCAACCCGAAAGAAAAGCAGCAGCTCGAAGACGACGACAAGTCGACCAATTACCGCGGCACCACCTATATCGGCAAAACCGGCCTCGAAGCAGTCTACGAAGACCAGTTGCACGGCCAGGTGGGCTTCGAGGAAGTGGAAACCGACTCCGGCGGCCGCGCCATCCGTTCGCTCAAGCGCACGCCGCCGGTCAACGGCAACACGCTCAAGCTCGCTCTCGACATCCGCCTGCAGGAAATCGCCGATCTGTTGTTCGGCGACCGCCGCGGCGCACTGGTCGCGATCGATCCGCAGGACGGCGGGGTGCTGGCCTTCCTGTCCAAACCCGGTTTCGACCCGAGCCTGTTCATCGACGGCATCGACAGCCAGACCTGGACGGCGCTGAACTCCGACTGGCATAAGCCGCTCGTCAACCGCGCGCTGCGCGGCATCTATCCGCCTGGGTCGACCTTCAAGCCCTTCATGGCGATGGCAGGGCTGGTTTCCGGCATCATCGGCTTCAACGACGTTCGCCCTGCGCCGGGCATCTTCGTCCTGCCGGGCAGCTCGCACCAGTTCCGCGACGTCGACAAGAACGGCCACGGCATGGTCACACTGCAAAAAGCGATCGCGGTGTCGAGCGATACCTTCTTCTACAAACTCGCCTGGGACCTGGGCATCGACCGCATCGCCCCGGTCGTCGGCCAATTCGGCCTCGGCAGCAAGACCGGCATCGACCTCGACGGAGAGCTCACCGGCGTGCTGCCGAGCAAGGAATGGAAGGCGCGCCGTTTCGCCCGCTACGGGGCGGCGGCGCAACGGTGGCTGCCAGGCGACGTGGTCAGCATCGGCATCGGCCAGGGCTACAATTCCTACACCCCGCTGCAGATGGCCAATGCCGTCGCCACGCTCGCCAATAACGGCAAACTGTTCCGTCCGCACCTTGTCGAGTCCATCGTTGACGTCAAGAGCGGCCGTGAACAGCACGTCAGCACCACGCCGTTGCGCCAGTTGCCCTTCCCGCAGGCCGACTTCGACTACATCAAGACCGGCATGGAAAACGTGCTCAAGCCGGGCGGCACCGCCGCAGCGATCGGCGCCGGGCTAGCCTATACCATGGGTGGCAAGACAGGGACTGCACAGGTAGTGAGCATCAAGCAGGGCGTCAAGTACAACGCCTCCGCCATCGCAGAACAGAACCGCGACCATTCCTGGTTCGTCGCTTTCGCCCCGGTCGATCACCCGCGCATCGCAGTGGCGGTCATCGTCGAAAACGGCGGTTGGGGTGCCGGCGCCGCGGCGCCGATCGCTCGCCAGCTGTTCGATTTCTATCTGACCGGCAAAGTACCACCGTCGATCGCCGACCAGCTCAAGACCGCGACCCTGCCGATCGTGCAGGCGCCGCCTCCCGCGAAAAAGGCCAGCAGCGATGAAGTCCCAACTCCTTAAACGCCTGTGGGCCAAGATCATCGAGCCGCTCGACGGCTGGATGATGCTGTTCCTCGGACTGATCTTCATGCTCAGTCTGCTGGTACTGTATTCCGCATCGAACCAGAGTTTCGACAAGATCGACAACAAGCTTGCCTACACCGTGCTCGCACTGGTGATCATGTGGCTGTTCGCGCGCACCCGGCCGCAGGTGATCATGCACTTTGGCCCGCCGATCTATGTGCTCGGTCTGCTACTGCTCGTCGCGGTGCACTTCAAGGGCGTGACCGTCAATGGCTCGACCCGCTGGCTGTCGCTCGGCTTCACCCGCATCCAGCCGTCGGAGATCATGAAGATCGCGCTGCCGATGATGATCGCCTGGTACTTCCAGAAAAACGAGGCCAATCTGCGCTGGTGGCATTACATCGTCGCCGCCGTGCTGATCCTGATGCCGGTCGGACTGATCCTCAAGCAGCCCGACCTCGGCACCGCCACGCTGATCATGGCGGCCGGTTTCTTCGTGCTGTTTTTCGCCGGCCTGTCCTGGCGCGTGATCGTCGGAGGCCTGATCGCCTTCGGCGCCAGCCTGCCGGTCATCTGGCACGTGATGCACGACTACCAGAAAAAGCGCATCCTGACCCTGATCGACCCGATGAGCGACCCGCTCGGCGCCGGTTATCACATCATTCAGTCGATGATTGCCATCGGCTCCGGCGGACCACTCGGCAAGGGCTGGCTCAACGGCACCCAGACACACCTCGACTACATCCCGGAACGTACTACCGACTTCATTTTCGCCGTGTTCTCGGAAGAGTTCGGCATGATAGGCAACCTGATCCTGGTTACGCTCTATCTGCTCGTCATCAGCCGCGGACTGATGATCACCGCCCGTGCCCAGACCATGTACGGCCGGCTGATGGCGGGGTCGATCACGCTGTCGTTCTTCGTCTACGCCTTCGTCAACATGGGCATGGTCTCCGGCATCTTGCCGGTGGTCGGCGTACCGCTGCCTTTCGTCTCCTACGGCGGCACCGCCACCGTCACGCTGTTCATCGGCACCGGCATGCTGATGAGTATCGGCCGGCTGCGCAAGTAAGGTCCCTGCCGCCCGCGCAGGGCGGCGGCTTTCATGTTTCATTTGCGATGCTATTATCATTAAACATGCAACTGTCACATGTCTGGAGCCGCCGCGCCCATGAACGTCGAGCTGATCCTGCTGGCCCTGTCGCCGTTGTTCCTCGCCTGCATCCTGGCCGAGTTCATCCATTGGCGCCGGCGCGGCGCCAATGGCGTCTATCGCCTTGACGACAGCCTTTGCAATGCAGCGCTCGCCCTGATGCATCAGGGCAGCGACAAGATCGCCTGGCTATGCACGCTGCCCCTGTTCGATGCGCTCTACCGCCATCATGCGCTGTTCGTCATCCGCCCCGGCATCGGCAGCACTGTGGCATTGTTTCTGTTGCAGGATTTCCTCTACTACTGGTTTCACCGTGCCAGCCACCGGGTACGCTGGCTGTGGGCGGCTCACAGTGTGCATCACAGCTCGACCCTGATGAATTTCAGCACGGCCTTCCGTCAGAGCCTGATGTATCCGATCGCCGGCATGTGGGCGTTCTGGCTGCCGATGGCCTGGATCGGCTTTGCGCCGCAATCGATTGTCGCGGTGGTGCTGTTGAATCTGGCATTCCAGTTCTTTGTCCACACCCGCCTCACCGGGCGGCTCGGCGGGCTGGACTGGCTGTTCAACACGCCGTCGACCCACCGCTGCCACCATGCGAAAAACCCGCGCTATATCGACCGCAACTATGCCGGAGTGCTGGTGATCTGGGATCGGCTCTTTGACAGTTATGTGGCCGAAAACCCCGACGACCCATGCGAATTCGGCACCGTCAAACCGGTGACCAGCCATAACCCCTTGCGGGTCACCTTCGACGAATGGATCACCATGGGACGTGAGTTTCTGCGCGTGCGCGGTTGGCGGCAGCGCTTGGCAATGCTGTTCGCCGCACCGGAACGGGCCGCCGACATCCTTGCGCAAAACGGCCGCTAACGACCCGGGCAAAAAAAACCGCGCTGGCGGCGCGGTCCTCTGTCGACCCGGCAGCAATCAGGAACCGGCCATGAAACTGCGAATGCCGGAGCCGACGAATTGCACGCCGACACAGATCAGCAGGAAGCCGAGCAAACGCGTCATCAGCTCGGTGCCGCTGCGGCCGAGCTTCTCGGACAGCAACACCGAAAAACGCAGTACGATCCACATCAGCAGGCTGGTGAGGAAAATCGCGGTAAAGGTCAGGCCGAACGCCAGCATCTTGGCCGGCCAGGTGGCCAGCTCGGCAATTTCGGTCGACAGGCCGATCACGACGGCGATGGTACCCGGCCCGCTGATGCTAGGCATGGCCAGCGGGAAAAAGGAGTAATCCTCGCGGTTGTTGCTCGGCTTGGGCGCCATGCCGGGATCCTGCGACATGAACAACATGCGGTAGCCCAGCACCGCCACCACGAAACCGCCGGCGATGCGCAGCGCCCCGTACGAAATGCCGAACACGGCAAGAATCAGGTTGCCGGCCAGCAGGCTGACTGCCATGATCAACCCGGCGTAAACGCACGCCATCTTGGCCTGATTGTCGCGACGAACATCGCTCATGCCTTGCGTCAGCGTCACGAACAACGGAATTTTGGACAGCGGATTGGTGATCGTCACGAGACTGATCAGCCCTCCGAACAGGAACTGCAGAAAAAGCGTTTTGAACATGTCAGGGGTCCACCCTATGAGCGAGCCGGGTCATTCTACTTAAAGAGACACATTACCGCAGCACGAGGCCCCCGTTCAGCAAGAATATGTCGCAATTAGTACCATTACGCTGTGACAATATGCCGCACTGACCTTGCAACGCAACATGATAGCTTACCATCGTCATAAACCATCAAAAGAGAGAAACCAAACCATGAAACGCATTTTCCTTACCCTGTGCCTGCTGCTGCTCGCGCCTCTGGCATTTGCCCAACCGGTCAAGGCCGGCAATATCGAAATCGACGCGGGCTGGGCTCGTCCGACTGCAGCGCAAATCGCCAACGGAGCGGCCTATCTGACGATCGTCAACCACGGCAAGGACAACGACCGGCTTGTGTCAGTGCAGGGTGATGTAGCCGCCGAAGTACAGATTCACCATACGACCATGGACGGCGGCATGATGCGCATGCGGCAAATGAAAGACGGTGTTGAGCTGCCGGCCGGCAAGAGCGTGAAATTCGCCCCGGGTGGGTACCACATCATGCTGATCAACCTCAAAGCCCCGCTCAAGGCTGGTGAACACTTCAAACTGATGCTGCATTTCGCCAAGGCGGGCGATGCGGAAGTACAAGTCGATGTCCGTGACGGGATGATGCCTGGAATGAATATGCCCATGAACTGACACATATTATCGTTGTACTAAAAACACATCGTGCGCCGCAACATCGTCCAATCGGCTTTACCGGTTCACGTGCGGCGCGCACACTGTGTCCGGGATGATGATTCCGCCGATTCCCCCGCCTTTTCGCCAGGTCGACACCAATAAAGGACAAGATGGAGGATGACCCGCAAGGCCCCCGAAAGGGGCCGGCACGGGAGTCGGCGGTTCCCGTTCCTTCCATTGTTCGTCAGCCCATCCCGACCATCATCCCGCATGCCCGCCGAACGCAAGATCATCCACGTCGACTGCGACTGTTTCTACGCCTCGATCGAAATGCGCGACGACCCGTCGCTGCGCGGCATTCCGCTTGCTGTCGGCGGCGCGGCGGATAGCCGCGGTGTCATCGCCACCTGCAATTACGAAGCACGCCGCTTCGGCGTGCACTCGGCCATGTCTTCGCGCCGGGCGCTCGTCCTGTGCCCGCAACTGTTGATCCTGCCCCCGGACATGGCGCGCTATCGCGCCGCCAGCGCCGCCATCATGGACATCTACCGCGACTTCACCGAACGCATCGAGCCGCTGTCGCTGGACGAGGCCTATCTGGACGTCAGCGGCAAGACACATTGCCGCGGCAGCGCCACGCTGATGGCCGAGGCGATCCGCGCCCGTATCCACGCCGAAGTCGGCATCACCGCCTCGGCCGGCATCGCGCCGAACAAATTCCTCGCCAAGGTGGCAAGCGACTGGAACAAGCCGAACGGCCAGATGGTGATCCGCCCGGCCGACATCGAAGCGTTCGTCGCCGCACTGCCGGTCGGCAAGGTGCCGGGCATCGGCAAAGTGACCGCCGAACGGATGAAACGCATGGGTATCGTGCTGTGCGCCGACCTGCGCCATTTCGAGCGTGTCGAGCTGTTGAGCGAGTTCGGCCGTTTCGGCGAACGACTCTACCATCTGGCGCGCGGCGAGGACGACCGCGAGGTTTGTGCCGACCGGGTCCGCAAGAGCGTCAGCGTGGAGGAAACCTATGTGCATGATCTGCCCGATCTGGCGGCCTGCCAGCAGGCGCTGCCCGAACTGATCGAGCGGCTCGACGCACGCATCCGCCGCGCGGGGTCGCCGGCCTTCGACGGACTCAATTGCAAGTTGAAATTCGCTGACTTCAGCCAGACCACGGTCGAACAGGCGGGCCGGCACTTTGATCCGGATCATTTCGCCCGTCTCATGCGCCAAGGCTTCGCCCGCGGCGGCGGCAAGCCGGTCCGGCTGCTGGGTGTCGGCGTGCGGCTCGCGAGCGGCGAAGACGCGCCGTCACGACAATTGCCGCTGTTCGAATGAACGGCGCCGGGCGAGACCCGGCGCCGCAAGGAAACGAGGCTCAGGCCATCGCCTGTTTTGCCGCCTGCTCGAGCATCTGGGCCAGCACAGCGCTGCGGTCGCTCCAGCTACGCGCCACACTCTGCCGGCGCAACAGCAATTGCCGGTATTCGCCGACCCCGGGCAGGTCGGCGAGCAGATCCACACCCAAGACCTCCCCGGCCAGTTCGACCATAGGCAATGCGCCGGCGGCGGCGGCATCGGCCAGCGTGAACGCCTCGTCCACCAGCCAGGGCGTGAAGCGCGCCAATCGCGCCACGGCCTTTAGCGCCCGGGCGATGGCGGCCTGTGCATCGGCACGCATCGCATCGTCGAGTGGCGCGCCGAAAATGCGGTGGCGCGTCACCGGCATACAGGCCGGCACAACATAGAGATCCCACATCGACATCATCTGCCGCACCCTGGCACGTCCGTTCGGGGTCGGCGGCATCAGCGCCGCGGTCGGGTAGGCATCTTCCAGCCATTCAACGATGGCGGTCGATTCCGACAGCGACACCCCATTGATGTCGACCCAGGGGATCTTGCCCATCGGGCTATGCTGCAGTACCTCCGGCGCCTGCGAAGGCCGCACCAGTACTTCCTCGAAATTCACCCCCTTTTCGAACAAGGCGATCTTGACCTTGTTATAGAAGGGTGACAACGGCAAGCCATACAGGGTGATCATGACAACCTCCGTCCGCTAATAAGGATGAGCCAGCCAAGCCAGAAAGCATATGCCTTTTGATTATGCCATTACTTGGCAAGCGCCTGCTGTTTCTGCAGCAGCTTGGCACGGATCTGTGGCAACGCCTGCAGGGCGGCCACTTCTCCGGCGCGGATCGCCCGGTTGCGTGCGTCGAAAGCCGCCGAGCCGATATCCTGCACTTGCGGACGGATGACCACATCGGCCTGCTTGAGCTCATGGGCGAGCGCGGCACTGCTCATGATGTTCAGACTCTGGTCGAGCATGGACAGGAAGCCGGTCGCGCTGCCGGCCTTGGGCCGCGCCGAGATATCCACGGCAATGACCAGATCGGCCCCCATCTCGCGTGCTGCGCTCACCGGCACCGGGCTGACCAGGCCGCCGTCGACGTAACGCTGACGGCCGATCTTCACCGGCAGAAACACATTGGGAATACTGGCCGATGCACGCACCGCCTGGCCGGTATTGCCGCTGCGGAACACGACCCTTTCTCCGGTGTCGAGCTCGGTCGCCACCGCGCCGAACGGCTTGGCCAGTTTTTCGATCGGCCGGTTGCGCACCTGGGCGTTGATGAAGGCCTGCAGTTTCTCGCCCTTGATGAAACCATGCGTGGAGAGGGTGAAATCCGCCAGATCGGTTTCGTCGAGCCGTACGGCGATCTGCTGAAGCTGCGCTGGCGTATAGCCGGCCGCATACAGACTGCCGACGACACTGCCGGCGCTCGTACCGGTGACGATGTCGGCGCTGATGCCATTGGCTTCGAGCACCTTGATCACCCCGACATGGGCAAAACCCTTGGCCGCGCCGCCGCCGAGCGCCAGCGCGATCTTTACCTTCGGCGGCGGGGCGACGGGCTTCATCGCGACAGGTTTGGACGGCATGACGCCGCAGGCGGACAACAGCACGGCACACAACAACGGGAAACTACGGGAAATAAGATTCATGCTTTCTGTTCTTGCGATAAAACAGGCCGGCGCTGCCAACGGCGCCGGCCGGATGCAGTCTGGGCGCATCAGCCCTTTTTGACGAATTCGATCACCTGACGCCCATCCGGCAGGGTGTTGTTTTTCTTCAGACCCTGCCCGCGCCAGGCATGACCATACACCACTTCATAGGTCGCCGGCAGGCGGCCATCGCTGCGCAACGCCTCGTACTGTGCCTCAAAGGCCCGCCAGGCGGCCTTTCCGGTCAGCCCGCGGCCGCGCCCTGCTGTGGCGTTGTGCGCGCCGATCGCCTTGAGATCGCGCAGCACGTCACGGACTGCGGCATAGGTCATGACGATCTTTTCCATATCCATGACCGGCTCGGACAGCCCCCCCGTCATCAGCGCATCGCCCAGATCGTGCATGTCGATGAAGCGATTGACGTGCGTGGCGCGGTCCAGACCGGTGAACGCCTGGCGCAACTCTTGCAGCGTGTCGGGACCGAGCGAGGAAAACATCAGCATGCCTTCGGGACGCAGCACACGGCGAAATTCGGCGAACATCGCATCGGGCACATTGACCCACTGAATGGCGAGGTTGGACCAGATCATGTCGATGCTGGCGTCGGCGAGCGGCAGACGCTCCAGATCGGCGCACACCTGCCACGGCTTGCCGCGACCGGTCAGTCGACCGAAGAAACCGGCCGCCTCGCGTTGTTTTGCGCGCGAGGCGCGCAACATGCCTTCGGCCAGGTCGAGTTCGATGATTTCCGCGTCCGGATAACGGTGCCGCAGCGCCGCAGCGCCGTCGCCGGTACCGCTGCCGGCATCGAGAATCCGCCGTGGCGCGATCTTGATATAGTCGAGGCGCTCGGCCATGCGCGCCGCCACCTCGCGTTGCAACACCGCCGCACCATCGTAGCTGCCGGCGGCGCGGTCGAACGAAGCGCGCACGCGCGCTTTATCGGTAAAAAACACTTCACTCATGCGTGATTATCCAGATGTTGAGCGAGACGCTCGATGAAATCTCCCTCATGGGACAAAAAGGGCGCGTGCGAGGCCTTGGGAAAGACCTGCAGGTCTGCATGCGGCAGATGCGCCGCCAACCACTCGCCGGCGCCCAGCGGGGTAATCACGTCGCGCCGGCCAAAGAACAGCCCGACCGGGCAATCGATCGCTTCGATGCCGGCGCGCGTATCCGCCTGCAGCAGCAGCTGCAACGCCGGCAACAGACCCTGCGGCCGGCCGTGGGCGAACAGTTGCGTGCGCAGCGCTTTGAGCGTGTCGCGTGCGCTGTCGGATCCAAGCAGCTGCAAGGCCAGAAAGCGCTCGAGGGTTGCGTCGAATGCACCGTCTAGACTGTCGGCGACCGCACGGATGGCGGCATCCTCCTGGGCATGCGGCCAGTCAGGCCGGCGCACGAAGCACGGACTGGTGGCAACCAGTGCCAGGCTGCGGATCTGTGCCGGATGGCGCAGTGCCCAGTACTGGGCGATCAGCCCGCCCAGCGACCAGCCGAGCACATGCACCGGCAGAGGGAAGGCCGCGGCGATCAGATCGGCGACCGCGCCACCGTCGTAATCGTCGAGCGCAGCCGAACCGCCGTGCCCGGGCAGGTCGACGCAATGCAGACAATAGCGATCGGACAGGGCGGCGACGATGCGCTCGAAAACGCCACCGTGCAGACCCCATCCATGTAATAGCACCAGATCGGCCCCCTGGCCGACGGTTTCGATGCGCAGACTCATGCCCGATATCCTCTGCGGCGGGCGTCACGACTCATCGGGCCAGCTCCCGCCGGAATGATGCAAGCCGGGCCCAGTCGACATGGTCGGCTGCAACCGGCAGCGAAAAATAAAACCCCTGCAACTTGGCACAGCCCATCGCGCGCAGATGGCACAACTGCTCGTAGGTCTCGACGCCCTCTGCCACCACATCGAGCGACAGGGCCGCGGCCAGTGCCAGAATCGCCCGCACGATGGCGGCCGATTCTTCCTTGCGATCCACCTCGAAGACAAACGACTGATCTATTTTCAGCACATCGAAACGGAAGCGATGCAGATAAGACAGCGCCGAGTAGCCGGTGCCGAAGTCGTCGAGCGCCAGGCGCACACCCAGCGCGTGCAGTTGCTGCATGACCGTGGCGGCGATCTCCGGCACGTCGATCAGCGCGCTTTCGGTAATCTCCAGATGCAGCGCGCTCGGCGGCAGGCCATACGCGGCAATCACCTGGCCGATCCAGCCGACCAGATCGTCGTCGTGGAAATTGGCCGACGACAGGTTGATGTGCAGCGCAATGCCGGCATGCACGTGCCCGCTATCGAGCCAGCGGCGCAGCTGCGCACAGGCGGCGTTGATCATGTAGCGGTCGAGCCGCATGATCAGGCCGCTTTCTTCGGCAATGGGCAGAAAGGTCGCCGGCGTGATCAGGCCGCGCTGCGGATGACGCCAGCGCACCAGCGTTTCGAAGCCGACCAGCTCGCCGCTGACGGCATCGATGAACGGCTGATAATACGGCACCAGCTGGTCCGACTCTTCCAGCGCCCTGCGCAACTCGGCTTCCATCGCCAATTGATCGGCCTGGTTGATGCGCAACTCGTGGTTGAACACCGTATAACCGTGCCGCCCCTGCTGCTTGGTGCAATACATCGCATGATCGGCGTCGCGCAGCAATTCTTCGGCGCCGAGATGATGTTCGAGATCGGCCAGCACCACGCCAACGCTGGCGGTGGTAAACACCTCACGTCCGGCCAGCACGATCGGCCGCTCGAACTCGCTCACCATGCGCCGGGCAATGATTTCGCACGCTTCGATCTGCTCCATGCCGAACAGCAACACGGCAAATTCGTCGCCGCCGAGCCGGGCCATGAAGTCCTTTTGCCGCATGCAGGCGCGAATACGCGCGCCTGCCTCGGCCAGCAGCCGGTCGCCGGCCAGATGGCCGAGGGTGTCGTTGACCAGCTTGAAACGGTCCAGGTCGATAAAGAACACCGCAAACCGCTCGCCGATGCCGTTTTTATATGCATCCCAGGTACAGCGCAGCATCTTGGAAAAATAGCCCCGATTCGGCAGGCGTGTCAGCGAATCGTGCATGCTGTCGAACTGCAGCTGGGCGTTGACGGCATCGAGCTCACTGGTTCGCTCCCGTACCCGCTCCTCGAGTTCGGCATAGGCGCTTTGCAGATCCTCCAGCAGCCGTACGCGACTGAGCGCCGTGGCGATATTGTTGGCCACGTATTCCAGAATGCCCTGCTCGCGGAAACTGAAGTGTTCATCCGCACGGTAGCTGTACACCGACAGCGCGCCGATCAGCTCATGGCCGCAAAACAGCGGCACGCCAAGCCAGCTGCTCACACCGTCCTGCTCGCCCTCGCGCGGCTGCACCAGCAATGAGCGGCCGCCATGCATGATCTGTTCGACATAGCCGCAGCCGGGCCGGCGCGATTCGGCCGTTCGCCCGCGCTCATCGACGCCCAAGGGAAAACGGATGACATTCTGCTTGGCATCGTACAACGCAATCTGGAAATTCCTCACCGGCATCAGGCCGCCAAGCAGCCGTTGCACGCCGCCGAGAAAAGCACTCAGCGACAGACTGGTATTGGCCAATGCGGCGATATTGAACAAGACCGCCTGCACTTTCTCCGTCTGCTGCCGCTCGGCAGCCTCGGCCAGCAGACGTGCATTTGCCCCTTCGAGCTCGCGCGTGCGCAGCCAGACCTGCTTTTCCAGTCGCGCATGGTAAAGCAATTGGTCTAGCACATGACCGATGTGGTTGGCCACATGGCGCAACCAGCGCACATCGGCTGCGGAAAATGGCGCCTCGCTGCCGTAACGCTGCAGCACCAAGACCCCGGCCGGCCCGTTATCCGGATCGGCCAGGCGCACGCCGAGCCAGTAGCGCGGCAACGGTGACGCACCGGGCAAGGCCGTCTCGAGTTTGTGCCGGTCGAGCAGCAGCGGCGCATCGCGCTCGAGCACGCGGGTAATCAGACCAAGCTGACCCTCGGCGCCCAACGCAAAAACCTGCTCCGCGTCGGGTGCCGTCACGCCATGCAGGCTGCGGAAAAAGGGGAAGCGCACCTGGCCACCGTCCGGCTCACACAAGGCGATATAGAAATCGGAAACGATGACCAGCCTCGACAGCAAGTGGTGAACCTGCCTGAAGAATGCGTCTATACTCTGGCACTCGCTGGTCAATTGACCGATTTCCAGCAAGGCATCCTGAATCGTGCGACCACGCACCTGCTCATCGGCCAGGCGGGTGGCGGTAAAACATCCGGACAGACACTGCACGATATCGCGCACATCGCGCGCATCCGCATCGCGCCAGATCAGCCAGCCGGATGGGCCGCCGTCGGCATCGTCGAGCGGCAGTGCATCGATGCCGGCCTGTCGGCGATCATCATCCAGCGCCTGCTCCGGACCGGGCAAGTCGGCGGCAGCGCCGACCGATGCCTGCAGGCGCCAGGCGCCGGCTTCGCGACGCCAGACCGCAGCAGCCACATCTCTGGCCAATCGCGTCAGCAATTGCAGACTCTGCGCCGCCGCCTCATGCGGCGTTGTCGGAACCTCTCCCGTACTCATCATAAAAAAGCAGTAGCAAAACCTTTCGCCAGCAGGCGGGCCGCGCAGGCGTCAAAGGTTGTCGCCTGCTATTTCGTCGATCAGCCTGCCGATGTCTTCCGGCGTATGCGCCGCCGACAGCGACACTCGCAACCGGGCCGACCCCGCCGGTACGGTCGGCGGGCGGATGGCCGGCACCCACAGGCCCATCTCACGCAACCGCAGCGACATGTCCAATGCCTTGCGGTTATCTCCCATGATAAGCGGCTGGATTGCAGTACGGGAAGGCCCAACAACAATGCCAATGTCATACAAAGCATGTCGCAAGCGTGCGATATGCGCCTGCAACCGCTCCCGGCGCCATGATTCGGATTCGATCAGACGCAGGCTGGCTGACAGAACATGCGCCAGCATGGGGGGATGCGCGGTGGAATAGATATAGGAGCGCGCCGAATTGATCAGCCAGTCTATCACCTCGGCGCTAGCGGCGACACCGGCGCCCGCCACGCCGGCCGCCTTGCCGAGCGTCGCCATGTAGATGATGCGTTCGTCGCGCAGGCCGCATTCCGCCAGGCTGCCACGCCCGCCGCCGAGCACGCCGAAACCATGCGCATCATCAACGTACAGCCAGGCATCGTATCGCCGGGCAAGCTCGAGCAAACCGGCCAACGGCGCTTCGTCGCCGTCCATGCTGTAGACGGCGTCGACGGCGATCAGGCGGGTGCGGGCCCGGCATGTGCGCAGCAGATGTTCGAGATGATCGAGATCGTTATGGCGAAAACGATGGAATTCGGCCCGGCACAGCAGGCAGGCATCGTTGAGCGAAGCATGGTTGAGACGGTCGGCGAACACTGCGTCGCCGCGACCGAGCAGGCTGCAGGGCACTGCCAGATTGGCGGCAAAACCGGAGCTGAACAGTAACGCCGCCGGCAGATCCAGCCACGCCGCCAGTGCTGTCTCGGCCTCGGCATGCGCATCACTGTGGCCGGTCACCAACGGCGAGGCGCCACTGCCGATGCCCCAGCGCGCGGCACCTTCCACTGCCGCGCTCACCAGATCAGGGTGATTGGCGAGTCCGAGATAGTCGTTGCTGGCAAAGCTCAGATAGCTTTGGCCAGCAACGTCGATGACGCGCCCCTGCGCGCTCGACAGCGTCACCCGCCGCCGGCGCTGTTGGCGTTCATCCAGGGCCGCAAGGGCCGCAGTCAGCTCATCGGGGCGCATACACTCCTTATATATATAGATATCGTACTCGTACCAATTACTTTACTCGGCTCCGAGTGGCAGCAAATCGAGCTTTTGCATCAGTTGCCGATCCGCCTCGACATCCGGGTTGCCGGTCGTCAGCAATTTGTCGCCGTAAAAAATCGAATTTGCCCCGGCGAGGAAACACAGCGCCTGGACAGCTTCGTTCATGCCGCGTCGCCCGGCCGAAAGGCGTACATAGCTTTCCGGCATGGTCATGCGCGCCACGGCGATGGTGCGCACGAACTCGGTCCAGTCTATGTCGGCCGCATCTTCGAACGGCGTGCCGTGCACCTTCACCAGTTGGTTGATCGGCACCGACTCTGGCTGGGGATCGAGATTGGCCAGTTGGGCGATCAGGCCGGCCCGATCGTGGCGGGTTTCGTTCAAACCGACAATGCCGCCACAGCAGACGGACAGACCGGCGGCGCGCACCTTGCCAAGCGTATCGAGACGATCGTCGTACTCGCGCGTCTGAATGATGTCGGCATATTTATCCGGTGCAGTGTCAAGATTGTGATTGTAATAGTCGAGGCCGGCGTCTTTCAGCTTTTCTGCCTGACCATCCTTCAGCAAACCGAAGGTGGCACAGGTTTCCAGTCCAAGCGCCTTGACCTGACGCACCATATCAAGCGTTTTGGCCAGATCGGCATCCTTGGGACCGCGCCATGCCGCGCCCATGCAAAAACGGCTCGCACCATTGGACTTCGCTGCACGTGCCGCCGCCACCACTTCATCGACGGTCATCATCGGCTGGTCTTCAACCGGCGTATCGTGATGCGCCGACTGTGGGCAATAGCCGCAATCTTCTTCGCAACCACCGGTCTTGATCGACAACAGGGTCGAGAGCTGGATCCGTGTCGGATCGAAGAACTTGCGATGGATATCGGCGGCACGGAATACCAATTCCATCAACGGCAACGCATAAAGCGCCTCGATTTCCTCGACACTCCAGTCGTTGCGCTGCGGATGCGGGGTGGCAGGTGATTGAAATTGCACGGTGGCTTGTTGCATGACGAAAAATCCTGTGACTGGGCGCCGCGCGGAAAGGACAACAGCGCGACGACACCGTTATGGTGGATGTTCGGAAAAGACGGGGGGAATTGTGCGTGCGCCTCAGCAAGCTGTCAAATTTACTATCCTCAACAATTGACAATTGTTCGTTTTTTAATCAACCCTGCCTTCTCTGCGGCAGTCACGCAGCCGATGCCGGGCTGTGCACTCCCTGCCGGGCTGACATCGTCAGATTGCCAGACAATACCTGCCGCCATTGCGCCCTGCCAATCAGCAGCGGCGACTGCTGCGGACGCTGTCTGCGCCGCCCCCCGGCGTTTGACGCCCTACACGTTCCCTATGAATTTTGCTACCCCATGAAGGCATTGATTCATGCATTCAAATATGGAAAACGCTTGGAAATTGCGGGGGTGCTGGGGCAATTGTTGACTGAAACAGCATGCGAAATACCGGCAACCATCGACATTGTCATAGCCGTTCCGCTGTCAAAAGAAAGACTTGCCGAGCGAGGCTTCAATCAGAGCGTAGAACTTGCCCAAGCACTTACTGCTATAATGCCGGAACGTTTTCAGCCGGATCTGTGTTGGCGAAAAAGCAACACTACTCCGCAGGCCGGTCTTGGAGTCCGGCAAAGACGGCGCAACGTGAAAAATGCATTTTGCGTAGAAACCAGACTGGACGGGCTCTCGGTCGCCATCGTCGACGATGTTGTGACCTCTTGTTCGACCCTCGAATCGGTCGCTGTCATGCTGAAAAAACAGGGGGTAAAACGGGTCGAAGCATGGGCCCTTGCACGTACCCTACCGCTAAACACTTGACCAACTTTTTGATTCTTTGGAACAATCCACCCTGCCAACGATGTTCACAGTTGTTCTATTCCAGCCGGAAATACCGCCTAATACAGGCAATGTGATCCGTTTATGTGCCAACACCGGCTGTGAGCTGCATCTGGTCAAACCGCTTGGCTTCCCGCTGGACGACGCGAAATTGCGCCGTGCCGGCCTGGACTACCACGAGTACGCTCGAGTCGTCGTACACGAGAACTGGGAAGCTTGTCAGGCAAACCTGAAGGGACGGCGAATTTTCGCCGCCACCACCAAAGGCGCAGTGCGCCATGACCAGATTGAATTCCGAGCCGGGGATGTACTCCTGTTCGGGCCCGAATCTCGCGGATTACCCGAGGAAGTCCTCGGCGACTTCCCCCGTGAGAGACGGATCCGTCTGCCGATGCAACCCGCGTCACGCAGCATGAATTTGTCAAATGCTGTGGCCGTTACCGTTTATGAGGCGTGGCGGCAAATTGATTTTCTCGGAGGCAGCTGATACAGCCGTTGGCCCAGCAGCATAAGGGAGGTATATGAAGCCTGCATTCCGATGGCTGTGGCTTGTGTTAGTCAGTCTAGTGTTAGTGGCCTGCTCCACCGTCAAGACAGCAAGTGCCACCAGTCAAGCATCGACCCCGTCGATGAAGCGGAACCTGGCAAGAAATACCGGGGCTTATTTCGAGCATGATGGTCCGGCAGACCATATCCCGGTGAACCTTGACCTGGTTCCCAACGCGGTTCCTCAGGATGAACCGCTGATCAAAGCAGCGAATCTGCCGTACTCGGCGATGGGCATGAGTTTCCGCCCCGACACCAGCAACACCCCTTACCGGGTGAAAGGTGTCGCCTCCTGGTACGGCAAGCAGTTCCATGGCCGACGCACCACGTCGGGCGAACGGTATGACATGTTCGCCATGACCGCGGCACATCCGACCTTGCCGATTCCGAGTTACGTGCGCGTCACGAACCTGAAGAACGGCAAGACCGTGGTGGTCCGCATCAACGATCGTGGCCCCTTCCACAAGGGTCGCATTCTGGATCTTTCCTATGCGGCCGCCCACAAGCTGGGCTTTGTCGGACAGGGTAGTGCGCGCGTGCTGGTCGAACGGGTATGGCCGACAATCGACACCGCGTCGGCAGAACCCGCCAAGACCAGCGATGTCGCCCTCAAGCAGGACGAGGGTCCGAAGTATCTGCAACTGGGTGCTTTCAGCCAGCTATCGAACGCCGAAGCGATGCTGAAGAGACTGGTCGACAGGCTTGACGCCAGCTACGATCCGAAGCTCGGCATCGTCAACCAGCAAGGTACCTATATGGTGCGACTCGGGCCGTTCGACTCGGCAACCGCCGTACGCAGTGCCGCCGAGGCGCTGAACGTCGAAGACATCGTGATGAACTGATCGCAATACCGGGACTGACACAAAGCCACGAAGGCGAAGAAGCTTGCTTCTTCGCCTTTTTTATTGGCGAGGCGGCGGCAAGGGGAACAGGCGGACAAACAAAACCCCGACAGCGCAAACTGCCGGGGGAAAAGCCTTAATTGACTAAAGGCCCCGCTCAGGGAGGAAAGCGGGAGGCTCCGGTAAAGGAGCCATGGCCAATTAGTCTTCGTCCTTCGGACAAAGTTCCGAAGGTTGCAGATATGCGTTGAACCAGCGGTTCACAACTTCCTCGACATCGTCGGTTCCGGACTTTTTCAGGCTAGAGAAAAGTTGCACGCTGACGGCAGGATAGTCCTCCAGCGCCTTGCGCACCGATGCCAGCGCCTTGTGCTGATCCTGCCGGCTCAATTTGTCTGCCTTCGACAGCAGGATATGCACCGGCTTGCCGGTCGTGCGGAAGAACTCGAGCATGTTCCAGTCGAGCTCCTTGAGCGGATGACGCACATCCATGATCAGCAGCAGACCGATCAGGCTCGGCCGGGTCTGCAGATAGCGGCCGAGCAACTCCACCCAGTGGCGCCGCACCGCTTCCGGCACATCGGCAAAACCATACCCCGGCAAATCGACCAGAAAGCGGTCGTCGCCCAGCTCGAAGAAATTGATATGCTGCGTGCGACCTGGCGTCTTCGACACGTACGCCAGGCGCGTGCGGTTGGCCAGGGTGTTGATCGCACTCGATTTTCCCGAGTTCGATCGACCGACAAAAGCCACCTCCGCCCGGGTCGACGGCAGGTCCCGCATGTGATTGACGGTGGTGAAAAAGCGCGCGTTCTGAAAAATCGTCATAGTAGTAGGGTCAATGCATTTGGTATAGAATAGCGAATCCAAAAATCAGCTTTTACAAACGATAAATCATTCCAAGACAAGGAGCGACCATGAAATATAGGATGCTGTGGGCTCTGGCCGCCTTCGCGCTGGCAAACGGCGCATCGGCTCAAGGTACTGCCAGCGGCGACCCGGTGCAAGGCCAGTTGAAGGTGCAACAGATCTGCGCTGCTTGTCATGGTCCCGACGGAAACAGCGTCGCTTCGTCAAATCCCACTCTCGCCGGCCAGAATCCGGTCTATATCGTCAATCAGCTCAAGGCCTTCAAGTCCGGCCAGCGCAACAATCCGATCATGCTCGGCATGGCCAGCGCGCTCTCCGATCAAGACATGCTCAACGTAGCCGCCTTCTTCAGCCGCCAGACGCCGAAACCGCATGAAGCCGCCGACAAGACGCTGATGGCAGCCGGCCAATCGATCTACCGCGCCGGCAACCCGGTCACCCATGTGCCGGCCTGCATGTCCTGTCACGGCCCCGCGGGCGGCGGCATCCCCGACCAGTTCCCGCGCGTGGGCAGCCAGCAATCGGCCTATGTTCTTAAGCAATTGAACGATTTCAAGGCCGGCACAGACCGCAAGAACCCAATCATGTACGATATCGCCAATCGCCTGAGCGATGCCGAGATGAAAGCGGTGGCCGAATATATTTCCGGATTGCGCTAAACACAAGTCTTTGCGCACAATCCTGATTCAATTTGTCGTACCGTCCGCATCAGGATAACCTTTCACCGGCGTCGCCAGGATCCGACGATGCCGGTGCCCGGCGCACCGGCCTGGCCGCGCACACAGACATGCTCATGAAAAAAGAACGCCGTCCCGCCTCCACCCTGAAATCGTTGAACGAACTCCTGAGTTCGATGCGTTTCGCCATCGGACTCCTGACCATTCTCGCCATCGCCTCGGTCATCGGCACCGTCCTCAAGCAGAACGACCCCTACCCGAACTACGCCTTCGAATTCGGTCAGTACTGGTTCCAGGTCTTCGCCTCGCTCGGGCTGTACGATGTCTACCATTCCGCCTGGTTCATCACCATCCTGGCATTCCTGATGGTCTCGACCGCGCTGTGCATCATCCGCAATGCGCCGGGATTCATCCGCGACATCCGCTCCTATCGCACCCGGGCGAGCGACAATTCGCTCGCGGCGATGAAGCATAGTGCGCTGATCTCCGGCCATGCCGAACCGGCCGTGCTGAGCGCATACCTGCAGGCGCGCGGTTTCCGCCTGCGCCAGGTGGAACGCCCCGACGGCAGCACCCTGCTCGCGGCGAAAAAGGGCAGTCTTAGCCGGCTCGGCTACTTCTTCGCCCACACCGCACTGATCGTGATTTGCGTGGGCGGCCTGATCGACGGCAACCTGCCGCTCAAGCTCGGCGAACTCGCCGGCCGCATCGTGCCCGAGACGCGTGATCTGCCGCAATCGCAGATTCCCGCCCCGAGCCGCCTCGGACAGAGCAATCTGTCGTTCCGCGGCGACGTGACCATCGCAGAGAACCGCAGCGCCGACGTCATCTTCATCAATTCCGGCCCGGGCTACCTGGTGCAGGAGCTGCCGTTCATCGTCACCCTGCGCCGCTTCAACGTCGACTACTACAGCAACGGCATGCCCAAGCTGTTCTCCAGCGACATCGAAGTCACCGACAAGGCGAGCGGCAAGACCACCCGCGCCCAGGTACGGGTCAACCACCCGCTGATCGTCGACGGCGTCGCCATCTATCAGGCGAGCTTCGGCGACGGCGGTTCGCCGCTGCGCCTGCGGGCCTGGAATCTCGATGCGCCGCAGATGGCACCGGCCGAGATCAGCGCCGTCTCGAAAAACAGTCAGCCCTTGCGCGCCAACGGCAAGGATTTTCGGCTCGAATTCGGCGACCTGCGCGTCTTCAACGTACAGGACATGAGCAATGACGACGGCAGCAGAGAAACGCTGAATCAACGACTGCAGGACGCGCGCAAGGTCAGCCGTCCGCACGATCTGAAGAATGTCGGCCCGTCGTTCACCTTCAAGCTGCGCGACAGCCAGGGTCAGGCGCGCGAATATCTGACCTATATGGCGCCGATTTCCCAGGATGGCGGCAACTATCTGATCACCGGCATGCGCAGCGAAGTCTCGCAACCGTTCGAATATCTGCGTCTGCCGCTCGATGACGATCTGAAACTCGATACCTTCATGCGGCTGCGCGCCGCGATGATGAATCCGGCCCTCTACGACGAAATCGCCAATCGCACCGCGGCCAAGGCGATGCAGGACCAGGCGCCGACGAGCCCGCTGCGGCGCGAATTCACCGCCAGCGTCAAGTGGATCCTGTCCCGCTTTGCACAAAACGGCTTCGCCGGCCTGCAGCAATTCCTCGATCAGCGCGTGCCTGCCGACAAGCGCGCCGAGGTCGCGCAGACCTACATCAAGATCCTGCAAGGGGCGGTCATCGACGTGATGGACGTGGCCAATGCCCATGCCGGCGTCAAGCCGCTGCCGGCCGACGCCGCCCACTACCGCTTCCTGCTCGACAGCCTGGTCGCCATCGGCGGCTTCAACGACTATGGCTCGCCGGTATTCCTGCAGCTCACCGGCTTTGACCAGGTCCAGGCATCCGGCCTGCAGATGACCCGCTCGCCCGGCAAGACACTGGTTTATCTTGGTTCGCTCTTGCTCGTCGTCGGCATACTGCTTATGTTTTATGTACAGGAAAGACGGTTATGGATCGCAATCTCGCCGGCCGGTCTGCGCCTGGCAATGAGCGCCAATCGCCAGGGTCCCGACCTGGAACGCGATTTCGCAACGCATCAACAAGCAATCGAAGAGCTCGTACGAGGTGAAGATGGACATCGCCCAACAGACCAAGCATGACAAGTCGCGCCCGACCGCGCCGCCCCGCCCGCTGATTGCACGCCCGACGGCAGCAGACTGGGCCTACGCCGTCCTGATCCTGCTTGCCGCCTTTGTGGCGCTGCAGCGCTTCAGCGCCTTCATGGACATCTACGAGCATGGGATTCTCGCCGGCTCCGCCGTCGGCCTCATCGCGTTCGGCTGGTTCTGGAAGGCATGGCGCCGTTTCTTCCCGCTGGCCGGCGGCATCGCGCTGCTGGCCATTTACGCCTATCACGGCGATCTGGCGCGCGGCCAGACGGCGTTCTGGCTCAAATACATGCTGTCTAGCCAGTCGTCGATCATGTGGATGTGCACGCTGTTCTTCATCGCCACCGGCAGCTACTGGTTCGGCCTGCTGACCCGCTCGCACACCGCGATGGCCATCGCTTCCGGACTGACCTGGTCGGCGGCGACGATCGGGCTTGCCGGCATGTTCACCCGCTGGTACGAAAGCTATCTGCTCGGCAGCGATATCGGCCACATCCCGGTTTCCAATCTGTATGAAGTATTCATTCTGTTCTGTCTGATCACCGCGCTGATGTACCTGTATTACGAAGCGCGTTACGGCGTGCGCCAGCTCGGCGCCTTCGTGCTGCTCGTCATCAGCGCCGCCGTCGGGTTCATCATCTGGTACAGCTTCGACCGCCAGGCGCACGAGATCCAGCCGCTGATTCCTGCGCTGCAATCGTGGTGGATGAAAATTCACGTGCCGGCCAACTTCATCGGCTACGGCGCCTTCTCGATGGCGGCGATGCTCGGCGTGGCAGAGCTGATGGTCAAACGCGGCTGGCTCGTCAACAAGCTGCCGCCGGCAGAAGTGCTCGACGAGATCATGTATCGCGCCATCACCGTAGGCTTCCTGTTCTTCACCATCGCCACCATCCTCGGCGCGATGTGGGCAGCCGACGCCTGGGGCGGCTACTGGTCGTGGGACCCGAAAGAAACCTGGGCGCTGATCGTCTGGCTCAACTACGCCGCCTGGCTGCATGTCAGGCTGGTCAAGGGCTGGCGCGGCAAACCACTCGCCTGGTGGGCGGTCGTCGGCCTGTTCGTCACCAGTTTCGCCTTCCTTGGCGTCAATATGTTCCTCAGCGGTCTGCACTCGTACGGCGGGCTCTGATGTTGCAAAAATGAAGCCCTGGTACCTCTATGTGATCGAGTGCCAGGGCGGCAGTCTCTACACCGGCATCAGCACCGACGTCGAGCGGCGCTATGCGGCCCACCAGTCGGGCCGTGGCGCCCGCTATACGCGCATTCATCCACCCCAACGACTATTGTTGCGCATCGAATTCGAAAGCCGCGGCGCCGCATTGAGCGCCGAATATGCGCTCAAGCAGCTGAGCGCGACGGAGAAAAGAGCTTTCTGTTTGCGACATGGATGTTCTGCTGGCTAGGACATGCCATTCTGCTATGCAACAATAGCCGAACGGAAACTACCCCCAACGATCGCACATCATGGCACTCAACTATCATGTGATTCCCGTCACACCGTTTGCCCAGAACTGTTCTGTGCTGTGGTGCGACGCAACGCGGCGCGCCGCCGTCGTCGACGCCGGCGGCGACATCGACCGCATTCGCGACTTCCTGCTCAGCGAAGATCTGACTGCGGAAAAACTCTTGCTGACACATGGCCATATCGACCATGCCGGCGGCGCTGCGGCGCTTGCCGCCGCACTCGGGGTTCCGATCGAGGGCCCACAGGAAGAAGATGCCTTCTGGCTCGAGCAATTGCCGCGGCAAAGCCAAACCTTCGGCTTTCCACCGAGCGAGGCGTTCAGCCCGACACGCTGGCTGCATGACGGCGACAGCGTCACCGTTGGCGAAGAACGCCTGCACGTCATCCACTGCCCTGGCCATACCCCCGGCCACGTGGTGTTCTACAGTGAAAGCGCGCAACTGCTGATCGCCGGCGACGTGCTGTTCCAAGGCTCGATCGGCCGAACCGATTTCCCGCGCGGCAACCATCAGGAACTGCTCGATTCGATTCATGGCAAGCTATTTGCATTACCGGACGCCACCACCGTCATTCCCGGTCACGGTCCGTTCACCACCCTCGGTGACGAAAAGCGCACAAATCCCTTCGTAATGAACGCCGTCTACCGCTGATCCCCCTCTGCAGACCGGCTGGCGCAACATGCGTCCGGCCGGTTTTCTCCGCAAGTTCCCCTTCTGAACCAAGTCTGTCGTATCAGTAATTTTGCTGATAATTTCATCAGACTATTCCTTATATCGGTGTCCTTTCTACTCATTGGCGCATGGTTTTTTTCGCGATATTCATTTGTCGTTTTCATATCGAAAAAAAAACAGATTCCAGCTATGCGATTCCAAACTGACGCCTCCCGACCACTCTGGCCCGCCTGGATCGGCCTGTTGCCCATCGTCGGCCATGCCGCCCAAGACCTCGGCCATGTGCTGCCCTTCGGCATGGATAGCCGTTATTTCATGCAGGACAGCAACGTCTACTGGCGCGAACAGTTGGAACAGATGCGCGAGCGCCAGCTGCGCCGTGCGCAGGGCAGCACGCCGGCGGCAAGCAATGGTCAACCCGCTGAACCTGACCGCTGCCTGCCGCTGCGTGCCTTGCGCATCGAAGGCGTGACGCTGTTCACGCCGCAGCGGCTCGCCGATCTCGTGCCGCCACCGGGCGACTGCCTGAGCAGCGTGCAACTGGCCGGCATCGTCCACGCCTTGACCTCGGCTTATATCGGCCAGGGCTATATTGCCGCGCGTGTCGTGCCGCAAACGTCGCCGGACGGGATCATGACCCTGCACGTGGTAGAGGGTCGCGTCGACCGTATCGTCGGCGCGCCGCCAGCAGCCGTCGCACAGCTGTTTCCCGGCATCGTCGGCCAGCCGCTCGATCTGCGCGATCTCGAGCAGGGGCTCGATCAGGCCAATCGCCTGCCCTCCCTGCAAATGCACGCAGCCATCGAACCGGGCGCCTCGCCGGAGACATCGACCATCCGTCTCGATACGCACACCGATCCGCCCTGGTACGGCAGCGTGTCATTCGACAATCGCGGCTACGAGGCAACCGGCCGCAACGTGCTCGGTGCCAACCTCTCTTACGACAACCCCCTCGGCCGCTACGACTTTCTCAACCTCTCCCTCGACCAGAGCCTGGCCCGCGCCCGCCACAGCCGCCGCGCAGCCATGCTTTATACCCTGCCGTACGGCTACTGGACCTATAGCGTCTTCGCCAGTCAGTCCGAATATCTCAATACCCAGCCTCTCGTCTATCACACGGTGCAGTTGACCGGCCGCTCATCGCAATACGGACTGCGCATCGACCGGGTGACCGCGCGCAGCCGCAGCACGATCACCAGCGCACACCTGCAGCTGGCCCACAAACGCGTGCGCAACTATTTTCTCGACACCCTGCAGACGCTGAGCAGCCCGACCCTGACCGTCGTCGAAGCCGGAATCGACCGCACCGCCCTGTACCGCAGCGGCGTCCTGTCGCTCGGCGCGACGGTGGCCAAAGGGGTCACGTGGCTGGGCGCCGACCAGGACCGGTCCGGCGCCGACAGCGGCCTGCCGCGGGCACAGTTTCTCAAGGCCGGGGCGAGCGTATTCCTGCGTCAGGCGCTGCCGGCGGGGGCCGGCCAGACGGCCTGGCTGGAGAGCCGCTTTTTTGGCCAGGCGAGCCGGGCACGCCTGCCGGCCATCGAGCGCATCGAATTGGCGGACGACAGCCTGGTGCGCGGCTTCCGCCATAACTCGCTGGCCAGCGCGGTCGGCTTCGCACTGCGTAACACCATCTCCGTCAGCGCCGTGCGCGGCGCGCTGCGCCTGACGCCGCGCCTGGGCATCGACGCCGGTCGCGTACTGCGCCGCGACAGCCGGCAAAGCCATCAGTGGCTCTCCGGCGCCAGCCTCGGCGTCAACATCGCCGCGGGCCGGCTGGCAGCCGATTTCGAATACAGCCGGCCGCTCGCCAAGCCGGCGGATTTTGCCCCCGAACCGCAGCAGTTGCTGGCGCGGTTCAGTTGGCAACTCTAGGGCAGCCGCCACCCAATGGCCGCCTATACAACACGCGTGAAACAGCGCGGACTTCCTTGCAACTTTCGTTACAGAAGAGGCTTTCAATGGAACAATTCCACTTGTCTTGCCATGGCCGCATCGCGGCCGCGCTCGCCCTGTCACTGGTCAGCGCCCCCCAGGTCTGGGCGGAGGGCATCACGCCCGCCACCGGCGCCGGCGTCACTGTCGGCACGGCACAGAATGGCGCCGCCGTGGTGCAGATCGCGCCCCCCAGCCAGGCCGGACTGTCACACAATCGTTTCGACGACTACAACGTCGGCAAGCCGGGCGTCGTCCTCAACAACTCACTGAACGCCGGCATGTCGCAACTTGCCGGCGCCTTGCCCGGCAATGCCGCGCTATCCGACCGTGCCGCATCGGTCATTCTCAACGAAGTGGTCTCGCGCAATCCCTCGCTGTTGCTCGGCCAGCAGGAAATTTTCGGCAAGGCGGCTGATTTCGTCCTCGCCAACCCCAACGGCATCACTTGCAATGGTTGCGGCTTCATCAACACCCCGCGGGCCAGCCTGCTGGTCGGTACGCCCGACATCGAAGCGGGCCGACTCACGGCCTTGTCGACCGCAGGCAGCACCGCCGCACTCGCGATCGGGGCAGATGGCATCACCGCCGCCGATGCGCTCGAACTGGTCGCGCCGAGCATCGACGCGCGCGGCCGGGCCGTTGCAGCGAGCCGCATTGCTGCCGTCAGTGGGCAGAACGTCGTCGACTATGCTGGGCAGACGGTCGTGCGCGCCAACAGCGCATCCGGCACACAAATCGATAGTGTCTACCTCGGTGGCATGCAGGCCGGGCGCATCAGCATCGTCAGCACCGATCAGGGCGCCGGCGTCAATCTGGCCGGCCTCATTCAGGCCGATCAGGGCATCGAGGCCAAGGCGAATGGCAAGCTGCTGCTCGGCGCCGCCAGCCTGAGAGGTGGCGACAAGGTACAACTCGACGGTGAGGATGTGGTGATCCAACCGCTCGTCGTCAGCCGGGAAAAGGAAACCCGGCGGCAGAACGATAGCTGGTTCATCTGGAAAATCGGCGAGGACAAATTGACCGAACGGGTCAAGACCACCGACATCAGCCTCTCCGCGCTGCAGGGCAAGGAAATCGAGCTCAAGGCGCGTGGGCAACTACAGCTCAGCGCCACGCAGGTGGAAGGTGGCCGCATCACCCTGCAAGGTGGCGACGTCATCGTCGATGGGGTCGACAAGATCGAAAGCAAGAGTTCCGAGCAATACGCCTGGAAAAGCTCATGGCGTTATTCCCAATACAAGGAAGAGAGCACGGTGACACCGCTGGCCAGCAACCTCAGGACGGATGGCGATCTGCTCGTGCGGGCCGACAGGCGGGTCGACCTGCTTGGCGCCACACTCGCAGCCGGTGGCGAGTTGAAAATCCGTGCCGGCGGCGACATCAAACTGGCCGGGCTGGTCAAGCAAACCATCCACAACGATCACGGGGAACGTTATCTGGATGGTCCGGAGCTGAACTCCGGACCATGGAACAATTCCTGGCACAAGGAAAGCCTGCAGGGGACAACGCTCAAGGCCGACGGTGCACTGAAAATCCGCTCCCGAGAGGGTGAGCTGACGATACTGGGCAGCCAGATCGACAGCGCCGGCGACATGGCGCTGGCCGGCAGCAAGGGGGTCAACATCGCCGCGCAGTCGACCGCGGCCACGCAGGTGCAATTCGAACGCACCCTCAGCTGGGGCGGCATCGGTGGCAGCAATCGCCAGAACGACAGCAAGAACGACACGGTCAATCTGCCTTCCGCCCTGCAGGCGGGAGGCCGGCTGGCCGTTCGCGCCGATGGCGATATCCGCATTTCCGGCAGCAAGGTGAAAGGAGAACAGGGGGCCGTCGCCGTGACGCAAGGCGGTGAAATGCATATCGAACATGTCACCGACACAATGCAATCGCACATCGATACACGCCGCGGCGGCGCATTCGACATTCAGACCGGCAGGCGGCTCGGCGACGGCGAAAGTGAAGTGGTGAAAGGCGCCGAACTGGCATCCGACACCAATCTGCGTCTGCGCAGCCGTGGGGATTTCAGTGTCGACGGCAGCCAGCTCACCGCGACCGGCACGCTCGACATCCGCGCCGGCGGCAATGTCCGCATTGCCTCGGCCGAAGAGCGGCAGCGCTCGTCGACGCAGACTTCGTCAGTGGATGTCATCGGCTCGGCCGGCAGACTTGATGACGGCTCCGGGCGCTATCGTGCGGAGGCCGGTATCGAGCTCACCCGGAAAACTGAACAATCCTCGGCCGACCGCCAACAGGGCGGCACACTCAGCGCCGGCGCGGTGCAAGTCGAGAGCGACGGGCGCATTGATCTGCAAGGCGCACGGATCGCGGCACAGAGCGGCGACGTTGTGCTGCAGGCGAACGGGATCGGCATCGCCGCTGCCGAGGAGCGCACCTCATCGCGAAGCGAAACGGAGAAAAACAGTCTCGGTGTAGCGGTTTCCGGCAACACTGACGGCGCGAGCGTTTCCATCTGGCAGCGCAACAGCAATGACCGCTCCGCAAACAGCGCCACGACCCCGGCGGGCGGGCAGGTTCAGGCTGCGGGCAACATCGGGATCGATGCAGGGCAAGGCAGCCTGACAACTCGCGGGGCACGCGTCGAGGCCGGCAATGCGCTGTCTGTCGCCGCGGCGAATATCGACAATCAGGCGGCACAGACCGCCTCGACAAGCCAACAGACGCAGGTACGCGTCAACAGCGAGCTGAGCGCCGGCATCGAGTTGGGAGGATTGCTTAAACCGGTCGAAAACGTCGTGGACAAACTTAAAAGCGGCGACCTGACTGGCGCGCTGGCCGATGCCGGCAAGATCAAGGATGGCGTGACAGCCGCCGCCGAACGGATCGGCAAGGGAGACTGGTCGGGAGCGCTCGATCTGGCACAACAGGTCGGCACCCCTGCGGCGACGGTGGAAATCACCAATACCGGCCAGACCAAGAGCAATACGCAATACAGCCAGACGAGCGATGGCAGCCGCTTCAGCGGCAACGAAGTGAACGTGCACAGCGCCGGAGCGCTCAATGACCAAGGCAGCCATTATGAAGCCAAGGTGGGCCGGGTCGACATCGAAGCCGGCAGCCAGCGTTTCGAAGCAGGCCGTACCACCAGCAGCACAAGCTCGACCCAGGTCGACTGGCGCGCCGACGCCAAGGCGGCCACCACATCCGGCAAGGACCTGGCGCTAAACCTCGGCGGCAACGGCCGTTCCACCAGCACGCAGCAAAGCGACGACACGGTGCAGCCGGGAACGATACAAGGCGCCGGCGGCGTCAAAATCGACGTGGCCAACGATGCCAGCTGGCAGGCCGCCCGCATCGATGGGGCAGCCGGGCGCGCCGATGTGCGGGTCGGTGGCAACCTGCAGGTCGGCGCAGCACAGACCGCCAATCAAACCGACAGTCTGACCGTCTCCGGCACGGCCGACCTCGATCTGAATCTGCTGCTCAAGGGCAAAACCGCGCAGCCGAAGGGCGGCAACGGCTCGGTGACATGGGACGTCGCCAACAAGAACGGATCGAGCACCGGCTGGCAAGGCAGCCAGGTCAGTGCCGCCGACGGCGTACACCTGCAAACAGGCGGCGACCTGTCGCTGCAGGCGTCGCGGCTGGGCAGCGATAGCGGTCAACCTCGCCCGGCGGATGTTTCGCTGCAGGCCGGCGGCGCCATCAACCTGTCCGAGGCACGCTCGACACAAGCGCAGTCATCGTGGTCGACCAGCGGCGATCTGAGCGTCAAGCTCTCACCCCGGAGCAAGACCGATGCGCCGCCCCCGGCAGGCGACGACGGTCAACCCGCACCAACGGCTGCCGCGGTGGCCGGCAATCTGGCCAATGCCGGGCTGAACGTCAAGGTCGACGTCCAGCGGTCATCGGGAAGCAAGGTCGTGGGCACGTCCATTGACGGCGCAAGGGTCGGAATGGAAAGCGGCGGCGATACCCGACTGAGCGGCGCGCAGGTCAGCGGTGAGCAAGTCGACACCAGGGTTGGCGGCGATCTGCGTATCACCAGCGTCAACGACCGCAGCAGCAGCGGCGCGTTGTCGGTCGACGTCGGCTTGACATCCCCGGATCTGGGCAACGCCTTCAAAGGCGACGGCGAAACGCTCCGCATGCGCGTCAACGGCAACCGCGATCGACTCGATGCCCCGGCACAGCAGGCCGGAATCAGCGGCAGCGAACGGCTCGATGTGCAAGTGGCAGGAACCACGACACTCGAGGGTGGACGACTGCAGTCCGGCGCCGGGGGCAACCTCCCCGCCGCAGATCGCGTCACGGCGACGGATCGCAGCGGCTCGTATTCATCCGATCGGGCCGGCGCCGATGTGCCCAAAGGCTCGCTGAGCACGATCGGCACCTCCATCCTCAAGGACTCGCTATCCGGCAAATGGCCGCTAGGCATCTCGCACCAGACCAGGCGTGAGCCGCGGTCGATGCCGTCGCAAATCGGCAAGAACTGACATCAACCCGGCATGGGCGGTGTTGCGCCGCTCATGCCGGGCCGGCCGCTCAGTTCTGGTTGAATTGCCGGTAGCGCTCGATCAGGCGGCGGGTCGAGCTGTCGTGCGGCGCTTCCTTGCGCTTGCCGCTCAGCTCGGCATGGATCGTCTTGGCCAGCTGCTTGCCGAGCTCGACGCCCCACTGGTCGAAGCTGTTGATGTTCCAGATCACCCCCTGCACGAAAATCTTGTGCTCATAGAGGGCGATCAACGAACCGAGATTGCGCGGATCGAGACGCGACATCAGCAAGGTATTGGTCGGGCGGTTGCCGCCGAACACCTTGTGCGGCACCAGCATCTCCAGCGCCTCGCCGCTCATCCCCTGTGCTTCGAGCTCGGCGCGCGCCTCATCGGAGGTCTTGCCGCGCATGAAGGCCTCGGCCTGGGCGAAGACGTTGGCAAGCAGGATTTCATGGTGGCCCGGCAGCGATGAGCGGCGCTCGAGCGAAGCGATCAGATCGATCGGCGAAATGTGCGTGCCCTGATGCAAGAGCTGGAAGAACGCGTGCTGGCCGTTGATGCCCGTCTCGCCCCAGATGATGGGCGCGGTTTCGAAGTCGACCGGTATGCCGTCGAGCATCACCTGCTTGCCGTTCGACTCCATGTCGAGCTGCTGGATGAAGGCAGGGAAACGACTCAGGTACTGGTCGTAGGGGGCGATCACATGGCTGCCGCCGCCGTAGAAATTGATATACCAGACGCCGATCATCGCCAGGAGCACCGGCATGTTCGCTTCCAGCGGCGCATTGCGGAAATGCTGGTCCATGATGTGGGCGCCGTTGAGCAGCTCGGCGAAGTTCTCTTCCCCGAGATAGAGCATGATCGGCAGCCCGATCGCCGACCACAGGCTGTAACGGCCGCCGACCCAGTCCCAGAACTCGAACATGTTCGCCGGGTCGATGCCGAACTCCGCCACGGCCTTCTTGTTGGTCGATACGGCGACGAAGTGCTTCGCCACCGCGCTCTCGTCGCGGGCCCGGGCCACAAACCATTCGCGCGCGGTCAGGGCGTTGGTCAGCGTTTCCTGGGTGGTGAAGGTCTTCGACTCGATCACGAACAGCGTGGTCTCGGAATGTACCTTCTTCAACGTCTCTTTCAGCTGCGCGCCGTCGACATTCGACACGAAATACATGTTCATGCGCGGATGGCCGTACGGCTGCAGCGCGGTACAGACCATCTGCGAACCGAGGTCGGAACCGCCGATGCCGATGTTGACGATGTCGGTGATCGGCTGGTTGGTATAACCGAGCCACTCGCCCGAGCGTACCGCATGGCTGAAACGGCCCATGCGTTCCAACACATTGTTGATCTGCGGCATCACATCGACGCCATCGACCAGAATCGGCGAATTGGTACGGTTACGCAGCGCGACATGCAGCACAGCGCGGTTTTCGGTGCTGTTGATCTTCTCGCCCTTGAACATCGCCTTCAGGCGTGCCGGCAGACCGGCCTGCCGGGCAAGGTCCATCAGCAGACGCAGGGTTTCATCGGTGAGGCGGTTTTTCGAATAATCGAGATACAGATCGCCGACTTCGAGCGAAAAACGTTCGGCGCGATCGGGATCGGTTACGAACAAGTCGCGCATATGCTTCAGGCGCGACTGCGCATAGTGCTGCTCCAGCGCTTGCCAGGCCGGCAATTGGGTTAAGGCACTCATGGGTCAACTATCCTCTTGTTCCGGCAGGCGCAAGCGCTTGCCGCGCAGACTTTGCTTCGATTTTTCCAGCTGGGCGATCAGCGCCGGGCCCTGACGCAACGCGACGCCGACAGCCAGGATGTCGATCATCACCAGATGGACGATCCGCGAAATCATCGGGCTGAACGTCTCGGTGTCCTCGCGGGTATCGGCGACCAGCGTGACGGTGGCCATCCGCGCCAGCGGCGAGCCGCTCGACGTGATCGCCACCACGCTCGCGCCGGCATTGAGCGCGACCTCGACCGCACCCAGCAGTTCGACCGTGCGGCCGGAATTGGAAATCGCCACCATCACGTCGCCGGCCCCGAGCACCGATGCCGCCATGGTCTGGATATGCGTGTCGGCATAGGCGACGGTGGGAATACCGAAGCGGAAGAATTTGTGCTGTGCATCGGCAGCGATGATGCCGGAGTTGCCCAAACCGTAGAACTCGATGCGCCGGGCGTTGGACAGCAGGTCGACCGCCTGCTCGACCGCCGCCGGATTGACCTCGTTGCGGCATTTCAGCAGCGCCGAAACGGTATTGTCGAAAACCTTGGCGGCAACCTCCGAAGTCGGATCCTCCGGCCGTACGCTCGAATGCACATAGGGCACGCCGGTGACGAGGCTGCCGGCCAGCTTGAGCTTGAAATCCGGCAGGCCCGAGCAGCCCATCGAACGGCAGAAGCGGATGACGGTAGGCTGGCTGACGCCGGCGCTGGCGGCGATGTCGGCCACTGCCGCCTGCATGACGGTATAAGGTTGCGCCAGTGCCAGTTCGGCCACTTTGCGTTCGGCAGCCGACAGATCGGGTAACTGAGCGCGGATTCGCTCAAGCATGATTCAGGTCCCGTAATGATGCGGCCAGCGCGGCTTGGGCGCCGATCAGGCCGGGGTATGGGCTATCGATGACGAAGACCGGGATGGACGCCAGATAGCCCGACAGGCGACCAGCCTCTTCGAAACGCCGTCGGAACGGCGAGCGGGCGAACTCGTCGCCCAGGCGCGGCACAATGCCGCCACCAATGTAGACGCCGCCGCGTGCACCGAGCGTCAGTGCCAGCGAAGCGGCGGCGCTGCCGAGGATTGCGCAGAAACGATCGAGCGTGGCCCGGCATTCGCCGCAGTGGCCGCCCAGCGCCCGCCGGGTGATCTCGGCGGCCGACAGCGGCTCGGCCGGCAGGCCGGAAATCTCGAGTCGCGCCTCGTGAATCAGCGCGAGCCCTGGGCCGGACAGGAAGCGCTCGGCGGATACGTGGCCATAGCGCTGCTGGGCGAAACGCCACATGGCAAGCTCTTCCTCGTCGCCCGGAGCGAAACCGACATGCCCCCCCTCGCCGGACAGGGCGACGAAACCGCCAGGCCCCGGCACCAGCCCCGAGACCCCGAGCCCGGTGCCGGGCCCGAGCAGGGCACGCGGCGCATCGGCCAGCGCCTCTCCGCCTCCGATGCGCACCAGCTCGTCTTGCGGCAGATAGGGGAGCGACAGCGCGAGCGCGGTGAAATCGTTGAGCACCAGCAAGGTATCGAGGCCGAGGTCGCGCTTGAGCGCGGCGATGGAAAACGTCCAGCTGTGGTTGGTCATGCGCACGCTGTCGCCGGTCACGGCGGTGGCGATGCCGATCGCCGCATGGCCGACGCCGCGGGCACCGGTCTGCGCCAGGTAGTCGCGCATCGCGTCGAGCAGCGTCGGGTAGGCCTCGCTCGCGCGCACATCGACTTCTTCCAGCACGCCCGGCGCGGTTTCCAGCGCGAAACGCGCATGCGTTCCACCGATATCGGCCAGCAGCCGGGGGTAGAGACTATGGAGCCCAGTAGACATCGATCGGCGTCTCGGTCTGTTGCACAAAAAAGCTGATCGGCCAGCGCTCGTCTTCGGCCACCCTGGCCTGTTCGAATACCGTCCGCTTCGCTTCGCCCTGAATCGACAGATACAGCTTGTCAGATTTTAACAGCGCGGCGCGGGTCATGCTCAGCCGTCGATGCGGCGCAGCCGGCGGGGTGACGCCGATGATGGCGCGGGGATTGGACAAATCGAGCCCGGCAGCAAGTTCGGCGGCAGACGGAAACAGCGAGGCGGTATGACCGTCGTCCCCCATGCCGAGCACGGCGACTGTCGGCCAGGTAAACGCGCGGCACGCCTCATCGAGGCTTTGCGCTTCGTCGTCCGCATGGGTCGCCAGCGGCAGGAAATGCGCATCGGCCGCCTTGTTCACCAGCAGGTGCTCGCGCACCAGGCGCGCATTGCTGTCGGCATGGTCGGCCGGCACCAGCCGCTCGTCCACCAGCGTGACGGTGATGCGCGACCAGGGAAGATCATGTCCGGCCAGATGTCCGAAAAAAGCAATGGGCGATCGGCCGCCGGACACTGCCAGCACCGCTCGCCCATTGTGCTCAACCGCGTAATCGAGATCCGCGGCTACCGCCCGCGCCAGTGCTTCCGCCTGGGCTGCGGGCGACTCGAAAGCCTGCCACTGCATAGTTTTTCTCCATAGGGACTGCCTGATGCGTGAATCATGCAGCCGGCCGGGTCCGCGCACGAGCCCGGCCATTGTCTGCGAGCGGAACGTCCGCTCAGCTCTCCTCGTGCCAGGCGATGCCGTCGCGCGACAGCAGGGCGCTCGACGCTGCCGGGCCCCAGGTACCGGCCGTATATTGCTTCGGCGGCGTGGTGGAGTGCTCCCAGGCCTCCATGATCGGCTCGACCCAGCGCCAGGCTTCGACCAGCTCGTCGCGGCGCATGAACAGGGCCAGGCGGCCGCGGATCACGTCGAGCAACAAGCGCTCGTAGGCATCGGCGCGACGCACCTTGAACATGGTGTGGAAATCGAGGTTCAGATAAGCCGGCTGCAGGTGCATGGTATCGCCCGGCTCCTTGGCGAGGAAATACAGCCGGATACTTTCGTCCGGCTGCAGCCGGATGACCAGCCGGTTGGCGGTATGGCAACCGACCGGGCTCGGAAACAGCTGGCAGGGCACATCGCGGAAGTTGATCACGATCTCCGCCACCCGCTCGGCCATGCGCTTGCCGGTGCGCAGGAAGAACGGCACGCCGGCCCAGCGCCAGTTGTCGATTTCCGCCTTGATGGCGACAAAGGTCTCGGTCGTGCTGCTCTCGGGAATGCCGGGCTCATCCAGATAACCGCAGACCGAAGCGCCGCTGATGGCGCCGGCCTTGTACTGGCCGCGCACGCTCTTCGAGGCGACATCCTGCGGCGCGAACGGGCGCAGCGCCTTGAGCACCTTGAGCTTCTCGTCGCGGATGGCATTGGCCTCCATACTGGCCGGCGGTTCCATGGCGACGATGCACAACAATTGCAGCAAGTGGTTCTGCACCATGTCGCGCAGCGCGCCGGTAAGGTCGTAGAAATCGCCGCGACCTTCGACACCCAGCTCTTCGGAAATGGTGATCTGCACATCGTGCACCCACTCGCGGCGCCACAACGGTTCGAACAGGGCGTTGGCGAAGCGGATCGCCATCAGGTTCTGCACCGATTCCTTGCCCAGGTAGTGGTCGATACGATAGAGCTGCTGTTCGTGGAAGAACTTCGCCACCGCGTCGTTGATTTCGTTCGAGGACTTGAGATCGTGACCGAGCGGTTTTTCCAGCACCACCCGCACGGCGTCATGATTGAGGCCGACTGCGGCCAGATGTTCGCAGATCGGCGCGAACAGATGCGGTACCGTCGCCAGATAGCAGACGACGTTGCGGCCGGGCACGTTGCCGAGTTTTTCGGCCAGCGCCGGGTAATCATCGGCACAGGAGGCGTCCAGACGCAGATAATCGATGCGCGAGAGGAAACTTTGCCAGGTCTCGTCGCTGAAAGCCTCCTTTATATAGAGTCGGGAGTGCTCGTTGGCCCAGGCCAGGTAGGCATCCCTGCTCCAGTCCTTGCGGCCAAGCGCCAGGATGCGGCCCTCTTCGTGCAAAAGACCTGCTGCATGCGCCTGATACAAAGAAGGCAACAACTTGCGCATCACCAGGTCGCCGGTCCCGCCGAACAGGACCATGTCAAAGGCGGGCGTGTATTCCGATTCGTTTCGCATAGCACCATCCATCCCAGGCAGTTAACGTGTAATTATATTACCACCGGAAAATTCTTCGTTCATTGGATTTGCATCAAGTGAACAGGCTTTTTTACCCAGTAAGCTGATTGCGATTACTGCAATCAAATCAACAACGTCAATGAATACAGGGCAGAAAAGCCACAAACCCGCGCGGCGGCTGCGGGAATAATCTTGATTTTTGATTGTAGTAAAATTACCATCACCATACATTCTTACGGGAGTCAAGCAATGATGAAGCATCCCGTCCTCGTAGAGGTCACAGAACGCATCATCCAGCGTAGCCGCGCGCAGAGGCAGGCCTACCTGCAACGCATACGCGCCGCGACCCACAAGGGCAAGGTAGAGCGCAGCCAGCTCTCCTGTACCAATCTGGCGCACGGCTTTGCTGCCATGCCTGGCGACGTCAAACTGCGCATCAAGGAGACCAGCCGGGCCAACCTGGCCATCGTCTCTGCCTACAACGACATGCTGTCGGCACACCAGCCGCTCGCTGCCTACCCCGATCTGATCCGGGAAGAGGCCTACCGCGCGGGCGCCACCGCCCAGTTCGCCGGCGGCGTGCCGGCCATGTGCGACGGCATCACGCAGGGGCAGGAGGGCATGGAGCTGTCGCTGTTCTCGCGCGATGTCATCGCGATGAGTACTGCCGTAGCGCTGTCGCATCAGATGTTCGACGGGGCGCTCTACCTCGGCGTCTGCGACAAGATCGTGCCCGGCCTCTTGATCGGCGCGCTCGCCTTCGGCCATCTGCCGGCGATCTTCGTGCCGGCCGGTCCGATGCCGACCGGCATCAGCAACGACGAGAAGGCCAAGGTCCGCCAGCTCTACGCCGAAGGCAAGGTCGGCCGCGACGCGCTGCTCGAATCCGAGTCGCAGTCCTACCACAGCGCCGGCACCTGCACCTTCTACGGCACCGCAAACTCCAACCAGATGCTGATGGAAATCATGGGCCTGCACATGCCGGGCTCTGCCTTCGTCAATCCGGGTACGCCGCTCAGAGAGGCGCTGACCCGAGCCGCTGCGCGTCAGGCCCTGCACATCTGCGCTCAGGGCGAGGTCTTCACCCCGGTCGCCGACATCGTCGACGAAAAGGCGCTGGTCAACGCCATTGTCGGTCTGCTCGCCACAGGCGGCTCGACCAACCACACCATGCACCTGATCGCGATTGCCCGCATCGCCGGCATCGACATCAACTGGGACGACTTCGCCACCCTGTCGGCCATCGTGCCGCTGCTCGCACGGGTGTACCCGAACGGCAAGGCCGACGTCAACCATTTTCATGCGGCAGGCGGGATCGCCTTCGTCATCCGCGAGCTGCTCGACGCCGGCTTGCTGCACGAAGACGTCAACACCGTCGCCGGCCACGGCCTGCGCCACTACACCCGCGAGCCCTGGCTCGACAACGGCCAGCTCGCCTGGCGCGATGCGCCGGCCGCCTCGCTCGACCTCGACATCGTCCGCCCGGCGACGGCGCCGTTCTCCGCCGACGGCGGCCTGAAGGTGCTCAATGGCCAGCTCGGCCGCGCCGTCATCAAGGTCTCGGCAGTCAAGCCCGAACATCGCGTCGTCGAAGCGCCGGCGATCGTGTTCCACAGCCAGGATGCGTTGCTCGCCGCCTTCAAGCGCGGCGAACTCGAACGCGATTTCGTCGCCGTCATCCGCTTCCAGGGGCCACGCGCCAACGGCATGCCGGAGCTGCATAAGCTCACGCCGTCGCTGGCGGTGCTGCAGGAACGCGGCTTCAAGGTCGCACTGGTGACCGACGGCCGCATGTCCGGCGCCTCCGGCAAAGTGCCGGCCGCCATTCACGTCAGTCCGGAAGCCGCCTCGGGCGGGCCGATCGCCCGCGTGCGCGACGGCGATATCGTCCGGGTCGATGCCGAACACGGCGAACTCGAGATCAAGGTCGATGCAGAAGAATGGGCAGCGCGCGAAGAAGCCGACGCCGATCTGCTGCATAATCAATATGGCACGGGACGCGAACTGTTCGCCGGTTTCCGGGCTGCCGCCACGTCGGCGGAAGAGGGCGCGAGCTCATTCGCCCTTCCTCAATGGGAGAAAATGTAAATGGATGCACTTACCCTGCTGCGTCAGGGACCGGTGGTTCCGGTCATCGTCATCGACGATCCCGCGGTAGCTGTCGATCTGGCGCATGCGCTGGTTGCCGGAGGAATCCGCGTACTGGAAGTCACCTTGCGCACCAAGGCGGCACTCGCCGCCATCCGCCGCATGCGCGACGAAGTACCCGATGCCATCGTCGGTGCCGGCACGCTGCTGACCCGTCCGCAGGTGGAAGCCGCGGTCGACGCCGGCGCGCAATTCGGCATCAGCCCGGGGCTGACGCCCGAGCTCGCCGCTGCAGCGCGCTCCGCCGGGCTGACCTTCATTCCGGGCATTGCCACACCGGCAGAAGCCATGCGAGCCGAAGACGAAGGCTTTTCGGTGCAGAAACTGTTCCCGGCAGAAGCTGTCGGCGGCGTGAAACTGCTCAAAGCGCTGGCCGGCCCGCTGCCCAATCTGCGCTACTGCCCGACCGGCGGCATCGACATTGCCCGTGCGCCGGAATACCTGAAGCTGCCGAACGTGATGTGTGTCGGCGGTTCGTGGCTGACGCCGGCTGATGCGGTTGCCGCACGCGATTGGGATCGCATTACCCAACTCGCCCGCGAAGCCGCGCTGCTCGGCAACAAATAAAACGGCATTGCCGCTGCGCGCCGGCAGTCTGTCGGCATGCAGGCTGTTGCAATCATGGAACGGCGTACGAGCTATTTGTCGTGCGCCGTTGTTCTTTATTCACGCCGCGATTGACCCACTCCCCGACTCGACCCCACGATTAATGCCATGTAGATTTGCTTTCGGCCCTCGCTTGCCTAAGCTCATATAAACCGATCGTCGATACCTCAAGGGGAAACACCATGCACGTGGCAGAAGTATTCGAAAAAACATCGGGCAAATTACCGATGATTCCCAAGGTCGTGCAGGAACTGGTTCACAGTATCAATCAATCCGACATCATCAATATCGACGACATCGCCAATACGCTGGGTCACGACCAGGTGCTGACGGCAAGAGTGCTCCGGCTTGCCAACACCGCCCGCTTCGGCGGCAGTCGCCGGGTCGGCTCGATTGACGATGCCTTGCTGGTGCTCGGATTCGACACCCTGCGCGTCCTGGTGATCGCCTCCGGCATCACCGGCGCTACCGCCTCGATTCCCAACTTCAATCTGCGCGCCTTCTGGCAACGCAGTTTCGAGATCGCCAACACCGCGCGCGACATTGCCCGCATCAGCCACCACAACCAGCAGCTGGCCTATACCTGCGGGCTGCTGTCGCGCATCGGCGAGCTGGTCCTGCACCTGGCCGCGCCGGAACATACCGAGGAAATCGAACGGCTGGCGCAGGGGCTGAGCACGCGCAACGAAATCGAACGCAATCTGCTCGGCGTCGACTCGCCGCAGATCGGCGCCGAACTGGCCTGGCGCTGGAGTTTCCCGGAGAACATCGTCAGCGCCATCGGCAACCAGTACCCGCTCGACGGCAAGGAAGGCAAACCGGTGCAAGCCACCATCATCGGCCTCGCGCTGCTGCTGGTCATACGCTTCAATGCCGGCGAAGACGCGGACGAGATACTGCCGGACGTGCCGGACGCCGCGCTCGAACATATCGGCCTGAGCCGAGAGGCATTGGCCGAAGCGCTGCCCGATCTGCAGGTCGTCAGCACCACCGTCGACGAGTTGCTCTGACACCAACGAAAAAAAGCAGCGTTTCCGCTACTTTTTCGGACAGAATCTTCAGCGCTGTCCGCCCGGCTCGCCGGCCGCCAGATCGGCGGCCGGTGCGGCATCGTCCTCCACCCGGCCCAGATAGCGGCACTCGATCTCCTGCATCAACTCATCGATGCGCGCGATCGCCAGCCTGATGCGTGCGCCGGCCGGCAACTCGGGCAGGCCGCCGACCCTGAGCCGCATCGGCACACCGTCCACCCGCACCAGGTCTTCCTTCAGATAGGTGGCGGTCAGTTCGCTGATCCCTTCCTGATTGAACCAGCGCAGGCACCAGAAATGCTCCATCCGGTCCTGGAAGCCCAGATAGGCGGAATAGGCCGTATCGAAATCACGCAGGATGGAGAACAACATCGGATCGTTGTGCTGGTACGGCGCAGACTCGCCACGCACCATCGCCAGCAACTGGCGCTGGTTGACGAAGTCGGCGGCGCGACGCAACGGCGAAGTCGCCCACGCATACTGGGCGACCCCCAGGCCGATATGCGGCTCCGGCCGCGTGGTCATGCGCACCTTGCCCATGCTTTGCGCCCGGTAAAGCCCCGGGATGTCAGCCTCGCCCAGCATGCGGCCCCATTCGCTGTTGGCGAGGATCATCAACTCCGACACCAGCTTGTCCATCGGCGAGCCGCGCCGGCGCGGCGTGATGCGCACCTTGCCGTCTTCGATGGCGAACGTGTAGTCCAGCGGTTGCACGCGGGTCGGGTCGTACTTGCCGCGCCGGCGTTCCAGCGCATTGGCGAAGTGCCACAGCCAGGTCAACTCGTGCTTGAAGTCGTAATCGACGCCCGGGTCGTTGAGCAGGGTATCTTCGTTGAACAGTTTCTCAAGCTCGGCATGACGCAGATTGGCGGCAATCTTCACCCGTTCGATCCGGCTTTCGAACGCCACCGGCTCGAACGCCGGCGTCACCTCGACATACAGGCTCAGCGCCGGGCAGGCCTTGCCTTGCAACAGCGTGAAGGACTGCACGATTTCGTCGGGCAACATGGTGATCTTGTCGCCGGGGAAATAAACCGTCGACAGCCGGGAAAACACGATGCGCTCGAGCTCTGACCCCGGAGAAATACCGAGCGTCGGTGCGGCGATATGGATGCCGACGCGCTGATTGCCGTTGGCGAGCGTCGCCAGCGACAGCGCATCGTCGATCTCGGTCGTGGCCGCGTCGTCGATCGAGAAAGCGCGCGCATCGCTCAACGGCAGCGCATCGCCATCGACCGGCAGCGGTTGTTCGCCATAGTGGAAGCCGGTACCGCGCGGAAAATGTTCGAGCAGGAAACCGGCCAGCAGATACTCGGGCACCGAGCGGATGCCGCCGACCCGGTCGGCGAGGCGCAACGGCGGCAGGCCGCTGCTCTTGCAGGCCTGTTCGAAGGCCTTGAATTCGAGACTGTTCTTGTCGGGTTTGAACAGGATTTCCATCAGGTGCGTGCCGACCGGCGCCGGCAATTGACCGGAGGACAATGCTTCGGCCCAGGCGTTGACCTGTTCCTGCTCGCGCTGCTTGCGCTCCAGGCCGGCGAGCGCCGCTTTCAGCGCCTCTTCAGGTGCGGCCTTGAAGCGGCCCTTGCCCTTCTTGTAGAAATACATCGGCGCGCCGGCCAGACGCAGGATAATGGCGGCCGACTCACGCGCCGAAGGCGTATGCCCCCAGTAATCGCATGCCAGCGCCTCGTAGCCGAATTCCTCGCTGCCACAACATTCCCACAGGAAATCGAGATCGATATCCGCTGCCAGCGCTTCCGTTTCCGACAAGAACGCATCGAGCGGACCCTCGAACTCCAGAAAGACATTGGCGGCTTTGATCTTGGCTCGTTTGCCGTGCTGGGTATCGACCTGATAGCTCGCATCGCTTTTGGAGACGATGCTGCCAACCTTGAAACTGCCACTTTCTTCGTAAAAAACGTTCATCCGCGCGCCATGCTTGTTTGCACAAACGCGGATTATAGCAGCAAGGGAAAGACGTCACCCACGCCGTACGGATTTTCCGATTTTATTAAGCAACAACTGGAAACGGCCCGCCGGCTCAGCTTTCCGCCATCACCAGCCGGACGTTGTGCTGCTCCAGCAACTTCGACAGGGCATCCGGTGGGCGCGCATCGGTAAACATCACGTGGAACTCGCTGATATGCCCCATGCGGACCAAGGCATTGCGACCGAATTTGCTGTGATCGGCGGCCAGATAGCGATGACGGGCGTTGGCCATCATTGCCTGCGCGACCCTGACTTCGCGATAGTCGAAATCGAGCAAAGAACCGTCCGACTCTATCCCGGACACACCGAGAATCGCGTAGTCGACCTTGAACTGATTGATGAAGTCCAGCGTCGCCACCCCGGTGATGCCGCCATCGGAGGCACGCACCACACCGGAAGTGATCAGCACGTTGAAATCCGGATTGGCCGACATGGTGGACGCGACGTGGATGTTGTTGGTGATCACGCGCAAACCCTTGTGCGTCGCGACCAGCGCCTGCGCCACCACCTCGATGGTGGTGCCGATGCTCATGAACAACGATGCATGATCGGGAATGCTCGCCGCAATCATGTCGGCGATGTGGGCCTTTTCGTTTTGCAACTTGCCCTTGCGCGCAAAGTAATCTTCGTTCTCGACACTCGAGCCCAGCGCGGCGCCGCCATGGTAGCGACGCAGCAGATTGTCCTCGCACAGCTGATTGATGTCGCGGCGAATGGTCTGCGGCGTCACGGCAAGGATGCGCGCCAGTTCCTCGATCGGCATGAAGCCGTTTTCGCGGACCAGTTGCAGGATTTTGTCGTGTCGTGGGGAGCGGCTCATAGTAATTTCGATTTCGAAAATCAGTTGGGATTAATTAACATATTATTCATCTCAGCGGCAACCAGTGGCACAAGACCTGTATTGATTGGTCGCAACATTACCAACAAACAATCGCCGCACTGTTGTTTTCCTCCGACCGGCGACAGGCGCCGTGACCACGGTAGGGCGGCAACGATCGCACCTCGCGCCGGGCGGCATCGGCCGTCAGGCAAAAACAGGTCTTGTCCAAGGTCAATGGCATTGATGCCGCCGCAAAAACGGCAGCCACCGGCTGCCGTTTTTCGTTCACGCCACTCAACCGAGATTGAGCCGCGCTTTCCAGCGGGCGATCTGCGCCCGCACCTGGCTCGGCGCCGTGCCGCCGACGTGATTGCGCTGCGCGAGGCTGCCTTCCGGCGTCAGCACGCCAAACACATCCGCGCCGACCAGCGGGCTGAAGCCCTGCAACACCTCGAGCGGCAGTTCGGCCAGATCGACGCCCTCGGTCTCGGCATGCCGCACCGCGCGCGCCACAACTTCGTGGCTGTCGCGGAACGGCACCCCCTTCTTGACCAGATAGTCGGCCAGGTCGGTCGCGGTGGCGAAGCCCAGCAGCACCGCGCGGCGCATCGCCGCCGGCTTGACGCTGATGCCGCGCATCATGTCGGCATAGATGCGCAAGGTGTCGATCAGCGTGTCGGCGGTATCGAACAGCGGCTCCTTGTCTTCCTGATTGTCCTTGTTGTATGCCAGCGGCTGCGACTTCATCAGCATCAGCAGGCCAACCAGATGACCGCTGACGCGGCCGCTCTTGCCGCGCACCAGCTCGGGCACATCGGGATTTTTCTTCTGCGGCATGATCGAGCTGCCCGTACAGAAGCGGTCGGCGATATCGATGAAGCCGACGCTCGGACTCATCCACGACACCAGCTCCTCGGACAGGCGCGACAGATGGGTCATCACCAGACTCGCCGCGGCGCAGAATTCGATGGCGAAATCGCGATCGGACACCGCATCGAGCGAGTTGTGACACACATCGTCGAAACCGAGCAGCTGCGCGGTGTAGTGACGGTCGATCGGATAGGTGGTGCCGGCCAGCGCCGCCGCGCCGAGCGGCAGACGGTTGACGCGCCGCCGGCCATCGGCGAAACGCTCGGCATCGCGGCCGAGCATCTCGACATAGGCGAGCAGGTGATGGCCGAAAGTGACCGGTTGCGCCACCTGCAGATGGGTGAAGCCCGGCATGACCGTGTCGGCGTTCTGTTCGGCCAGCTCGATGAGCGCGGCCTGCAATTCGCCGAGCAAGGCGCCGATGGTATCGATCTGCGCCCGCAGCCAGAGGCGGATGTCGGTGGCGACCTGATCGTTGCGGCTGCGGCCGGTATGCAGGCGCTTGCCGGCGTCGCCGATCTTGTCGGTCAGCCTCCGCTCGATGTTCATGTGCACATCTTCCAGGTCGACGCTCCAGGGGAACTGCCCGCCGGCGATCTCGTCGAGAATCTCCGCCATGCCTCGTCGGATCGCCTCGAGATCTTCGCCGGACAGTACACCGGCGCGGTTGAGCATGGCGGCGTGCGCCAGCGAACCTTCGATGTCGAACGGGGCCAGCCGGAAATCGAAGCCGACCGAAGCGGTATATTTCTTGACGAGTTCCGACACCGGTTCCGAGAACCGGCCGGACCAGGCATGGCTTTCTTGCATTGGGCTCTGCTCCCTGGTTATGCGAAATGGAAACCTATTATATGGCCGGAAAGCGGCTTGGGAATGCACTGCACAAAAAAACCCGCGCGAGGCACCCCGCGCGGGTCGGCGCCATGCTCAGCCGCTGTTGCGCAGCCCGGCGGAAATGCCGTTGATGGTGAGGTGGATGTCGTACAAGGCTCCAGCATCGTCCGGCGCCTGGCGCAGGCGGCACAGCAGGCCAACCTGCAGCAGGTTGAGCGCATCCAGATACGGCAGCCGGATCGCCAGACTGCGCGCCAGCGTCGGGTTGTTTTCCAGTACGCGGCTCTGGCCGGTGATGGCGAACAACGCATCCTGGGTCTTCTGCCACTCGGCACTCAGTTCGCCGAAGATGGTCGCCGCCAGCGTCTGGTCACTCACCAGATCGGCATAACGGCGCGCAATGCGCAGATCGGCCTTCGCCAGCACCTGCTCCATATTCGACAGCACCATGCGGAAAAAGCCCGACGTCGTCGCCAGACGACGCAAGCGGCCGATGCCGGCCTCGCCGTGACGGGCGACAAAAGCCGCCACCGCCGAACCGAAACCATACCAGCCTGGCAACATCACCCGCGACTGCGACCAGGAAAACACCCATGGAATCGCGCGCAGATCGGTAATCGAATTCAGGCTCTTGCGCGATGCCGGCCGGCTGCCGATGTTGAGCTTGGCGATGGCGTTGATCGGCGTGCCCTCGAGGAAGTACTGCATGAATCCCGGCGTCTCCACCAACCGACGGTAGGCGGCATGGGCATCGTTCGACAACGCGTCGAACACCTCCGCGTCCTCGGCACCGCCATGCGCCGTACCCAGCGTCGCCTCGAGCGTGGCCGCCACCAGCGATTCGAGATTGCGCAGCCCGATATCGGAATCGGAATACTTCGAGGCGATCACCTCGCCCTGCTCGGTGATGCGGATACGGCCGGCCACCGAACCGGCCGGCTGGGCGACGATGGCTTCGAAAGCCGGGCCACCGCCACGACCGACCGAACCGCCGCGGCCATGGAACAGCTGCAGCCGCACGCCGGCGCGGGCGAAACAGGCCACCAGCCGCGTTTCGGCCTGGTAGAGCTCCCACTGGCTGGTCAGATAACCGCCGTCCTTGTTGCTGTCGGAATAGCCGAGCATGACCTCCTGCAATTCGCCGCGACTGGCGATCAGCGCGCGGTACCACGGCAGGGCGAACAGCGCGTCCATCACCCGGTCGGCGGCGCGCAGATCGGCAATGGTCTCGAACAGCGGCACCAGATTCAGGCTCGCCACCGGATTGCCGTCCACGAGCCGGATCAGCCCGCACTCCTTCAACAGCAGGGCCAGCGCCAGCATGTCCTCGACCGCCGCGCAGTTGGAAATGATGCTCTGGCCGATCGCATCGACGCCGAACGCCTGCTGGATGCGCGCCGCCTCGCGGAAAATGGCCAGCTCCTTGTGCGCCGCTGCGCTGTAGTGGGCATAGGGAGAAAACAGCAGCCGCGGCGACGACAATTCGCGCAGCAGCAACGCCACGCGCGCCTCTGGCGCGGCGGCGGCATAGTCCTCCAGCCCGGCGGCGGCGAACAGCTCGCCGACCACCTGCTGATGCATGCCGGCAAACTGACGCAGGTCGAGCGGCATGAGGAAGAAACCGAACACCTCGAAAGTGCGCATCAGCCGGCTCAGATGACCGTCGGCCAGGCTCGCGCTGCCATGTGCGCGCAACGACGCGTCGATGGCGCGCAAATCGGCGAGGCAGGCCTCGACATCGGCATACGGCTCGCCGCCCTGCCAGCGCGAGCGGGCCGACAGACCGAGCGCCGCAGCGCTGGCCGACAGCCGCGCCGCCACCGTCGCCAGCGCACGCCGGTAGGGCTCCTCGTGGCGGCTCACCGTCGCATCGGGCGAATGCTGCGACAGCCGCTCCACCGCCTCGCTCACCGTCACGTGGCGCGACGACAGCGACAACTCGCGATACAGGGTCGCAAGCTCTTGCAGATAATGCGTGAACACCGTTTCGGCCTGATGACCGATCGCCTGGCGCAATACGTCGGCATCGACATTCGGGTTGCCGTCGCGGTCGCCGCCGATCCAGCTCGCCACCCGCAGGAACGGCCGCAGCGTCGGCGTGCGGCCCCACTGCGCGCCGATGAGCGCGGCCAGCCGCTCGTAGACGCGCGGCAGCGCGCTGAAAAAGGTCAGCGGATGGTAGGCGACGCCATTCTTGATTTCATCGAGCACAGTCAGCTTGAAATGGCGGATCTCGGCCGTCTGCCACAAGGCCAGAATCACCCGCTTGAGCTTGGTCTCCAGCTCGTCCTGCTCTTCCGGCAACAGACCCGGCTGGTTGAGGCGCATCAAAAACCGCCGCACGGCACGATGGCCATCGAGCACGCTCTGGCGCTGCACCTCGGTCGGGTGGGCGGTCAGCACCGCCGTCACCTGCGCGGCGCTCAGGCCGGCCTCCAGCTGCTCGAACGACACGCCCTCCTGATGCAACTGACCCAGCGCCCGCTCGAGGCTGCCCTGCTGCGGCGCGGAGCCGGCCAGGCGGTGGGCACGGCGGCGGCGGATATGATGCAGATCCTCGGCGATATTGAACAATTGCGCATACAGGCCGCAGGCGCGCAGCAACGCATTGTCGGCATCAGCGGCGAAACCGGACGGCAGGGTTCCCTGCTGCATCTGCTGCGGAATCGCCCGCATATCCTCGTAAAGCCCAGGCCCGACCTGCTCGCCGAGCACCTCGCCCAACAGCCGCTCGAGACGAGCCAGGTCGTTGCGCAGCGGCAAATCCTTTTCGAACTGATTGGTATCCACGTTTGTTACCTGCTTCTGAATAGGATTAAAAAAACCATGCAATTATTCTGCACGATTTCTCAAATCATTGTGCAGTGCGCGATTGCACAATCCCGTACCGGCCGCATGGTAGAATCCGCGCATGCCCACCCACTTTGGATAAATGCTTCATGGATAACATCGTCATCGCCAGTCGCGAGAGCCGCCTGGCCATGTGGCAGGCCGAACATATTCAGGCCCGCCTGCAGGCGCTCAGGCCCGGTCTGCGGGTCGAAATTCTCGGCATGACCACCCAGGGCGACCAGATTCTCGACAAGACCCTGTCCAAGATCGGCGGCAAGGGCCTGTTCGTGAAAGAGCTCGAGCTGGCGCTCGCCGACGGCCGCGCCGACCTGGCGGTACACTCGATCAAGGACGTGCCGATGGTGCTGCCGGATGGTTTCGAGCTGGCGGCGATCTGCCGCCGGGAAGATCCGCGCGACGCCTTTGTCAGCAACCGCTACACATCGCTCGCCGAATTGCCCGCCGGCGCGGTGGTCGGGACCTCGAGCCTGCGCCGCGAGGCACAGCTGCGCGCCCGCTTTCCGCAGCTGCAGGTCAAACCGCTGCGCGGCAACGTGCAGACCCGCCTCTCCAAGCTCGACAACGGCGACTACGACGCCATCATCCTCGCCGCCGCCGGACTCAAACGGCTCGGACTCGAAGCACGCATCGCCGCACTGATCGAGCCGGACGACAGTCTGCCGGCTGCCGGCCAGGGTGCGCTCGGCATCGAAATCCGCGCCGGCCGGCCCGAGCTCGCCGCGCTGCTGGCCGAGCTGAACGATGCCGATACCCATGCCTGCGTGACGGCCGAACGGTCGCTCGCCCGCGAGATGGGCGGCAGTTGCCAACTGCCGCTCGGCGCCTACGCCACACTCGACGGCGACATGCTGCAACTCACCGGCCTGCTCGCCCATCCGGACGGTTCGGTGGTACTGCGCGCCCAAGCCGGTGCGCCGCGCGGCTATGCCGACGCGCTCGGCCGCGCCGTGGCCAGACAGCTGCGCGAGCAAGATGCCGACGCATTGATCCACGCCATTCTGCAGGAAGCCTGATGAGCCTCGCCGGCCGTACCGTCCTCGTCACCCGGCCGCCGGCGCAATGCGCCGGCCTGGAGGCCCTGCTCGATGCCGAGGGCGCGCGTACGCTGCGTTTCCCGCTCATCGACATCGCGCCCGAAGCCGACGCACTCGCCGCACTTGCCGGCGAAGCCACAGCGGCCGACTGGCTGATCCTCGTCAGTCCGAGCGCCATCGACTGCGCCTGGCCGACGCTTGGCCAACTGGCGGCATTGCCGCGGCTGGCCTGTGTCGGCGCCGCCAGCGCGCGTCGGCTCGCCACGCTGTCCGGCCGCGAGGTGCTCTACCCGCAAGACGGCAACGACAGTACGGCACTGCTCGGCGAAGCGGCCATGCAACAGGTGGCCGGACAGCGCATGCTGATCGTGCGCGGCGTCGGCGGACGGACGGAGCTGGCCGAAGCGCTGCGCGCGCGCGGCGCCGACGTCCGCTATGCCGAGGTCTACCGCCGCGAAGAAATCACCCCGGACTGGGGTGAATTTGACCGCTTGGCGACAAAGGGCGGACCGGATGCCTGCATCGTGACATCGAGCGAAATTGCCGACCGTTTATTTCACCTTGCTGGCAGCGTCAGAATCCGGGCGCTACAATGCCTGCAGTACTGTGTGCCGCACCCGCGCATCGCCGACAGACTGGCGGCGCTCGGTGCAGCGCGGATCGTGACAACCCGGGCGGACGACGCAGCAATGGTCACCGGCCTCAAAGAATGGTTCTCCCGTCATCCATGAGCGAAACCCAGAACATGGACCTCGAAAAGTCCGAACAACCCACCACGCCTTCGCGCGAAACGGTCGCCGTGCCGGCCGCCGAGCCGAAACCCGCCACCCCGCCCGCGTCGCGCACCTCGCTGCACCTCGCGCTCCTGGTGGCGCTGGGCGCCCTGGCGCTGTCCGGCTGGCAGCTCTACGACACCCGGCAAACCCTCGACGCCGTCCGCCACGATATCGCGCGCCGGCCGGCCGATCCGGTGATCAAGAACCTGCGCGATCAGCTGCATGCCGCCGATGGGCGCATCACACTGCTCGAAGCGAGAATCAACGATTCCAGCAGCCAGTTCGCCACCCTCAACAGCATGTATCAGGACATGACCAAGGTCCGTTCCGACTGGCTGTTGTCCGAAGTTGGCCACACGCTGGCGATCGCCAGCCAGGAACTGCAGCTCGTCGGCAACGTGCCGACCGCCATCTCGGCGCTGCAGGCCGTCGATGCGCGCCTCGCGCCGTTCGACCGTCCGGAGCTCATCGGCGTCAAGACCGCAGTCGCCCACGATCTGGAAGCGCTCAAGGCGGTGCCCTTCCTCGACGTCATCGGCATGTCGGCGCGCATCGACAGTCTGAGCCACGGCGTCGACACCCTGCCGCTGTCGGTCGACATCCAGCGCGAACAGCAGGCCGAGGCCAAACCGGTCGCCGGCGGTGCATTCTGGCCGCGCCTGCTGCACGACATTTCGGCCAGCCTCGGCGAGCTGGTGCACATCCGCCGCATCGACCGGCCGGAAGCCGTGCTGCTGACACCGGAACAGACATTCCAGCTCCGCGAGAACATCAAGCTGCACCTGCTCGACGCGCGCATTGCACTGTTGCAGCGCAACGCCGCGCCGTATAACGCCGACATTGCCGCCGTGCAGGATTACATCGGCCGCTACTTCGACATCGGCGCACCGGCCACCAAACAATGGCTCGCCGTACTCGCCGAACTCAAGGCCGCACCGATCAATACCGCACTGCCAGACCTCTCCGCCAGCCTCAAGGCGGTCAACAGCGCGCAGGCCGCGCCGGAGGTCAAGCCGTGAAATTCGTGATCTGGATCATCGGCATCTTCGCCCTGGCCGTGCTGGTCGGTCTGGCCGCCACGGTCAATGACGGTTATGCGATCCTCTATCTGCCGCCGTGGCGGATCGAGTTCTCCTTCAACCTGCTGATCGTCTCCACCATCGCGCTCATCGCCGTGACCTACGGCGTGCTGCGCCTGATCAGCCTGGCGGTCGGTCTGCCGGCCGAAGTGCGCCGCTTCCAGCGTCAGAAACAGCTCAAACTGGCCCGCCATGCGCTGCGCGAGGCCGGCATCGCCTTCTTTGAAGGACGGTTCCAGAAAGCGGAACGCGCCGCGGTGAAATCGCTCGACACCGAACACTCGCCGGAAAACCATGCGCTCGCGCTGCTGATCGCCGCCCGCTCTGCCAGCGCCATGCATGACTTCGACAAGCGCGACGAATACCTCGGACGCCTCGACGCGCTGCCCGAATCGCTGCAGCTGGCCCGGCACATGCAGGAAGCCGACCTGCGCCTCGAAGCCAAGGACCCGCTTGGCGCCCTGGCCGCCATCGAGCGCGCCCGCTCGATTTCGCCCAACCTGACCAACGCGCTGCGCCTCGAGCTCAAGGTCCGGCTGCAGCAGAAACAGCCGGAAGCCGTGCTCGCGCTGACCGAAAAACTGCTCAAGGCCGAAGCGATCGAAGCCGAACAGGCACGCCGCTACCGTCTCGCCGCCTACAGCCAGCAGCTCGACACGCTGATCAACGGCCAGGAAATCGCCGACTGGCTGCGCAAGATCCCCGAAGCGGAGCGCACCAATCCGATACTGGTCTCGCGCATCGTGGCAAAGCTGACAGAATCGGGCGATGCCGACCGCGCCGCAGAACTGCTGGCGCAGACGCTCGCCAACGAAGAGCAGGCCACGGCCGAGCTGACCCGCGAACTGGCGCAACTGGCCGAAAAACTGAGCGAAACCCGCCGCCTGGCGCTGCTCAAGTCCGGCGAGGAATGGCTCAAGCAGCGGCCGCGCGACCATCTGCTGCTGCTCGCGCTCGGCCGCCTGGCGATGTGCCAGCAGCTGTGGGGCAAGGCACAGAACTATCTGGAAGCCAGTCTCTCGATCCAGCCGACGCTGATCGCCCACGCCGAACTCGTGCGCCTGTTCCAGGCCATCGGCAAGGAAGAGCTGGCCGCGCAGCACTACCGCGACAGCCTGGAACTCGCCCTGACCCAGGGCTGCTGAAACAAAGCGGGCCGGCAAATCGCCGGCCCGCAGTCTTCCCCCGCATCCTCTTGCGCACTACCCGCGCCGCATCGCGACAAATGCACCGGTGCGCACGCTGAAACTGCCATCATCCTCCAGCTGCAACGCACTGCGCACCTCCTGCGGCGCCCCCGTCTGCAACGCGCGAATCGCCTGCAGCTGCAGTTCCGGCGTACGCATGCGCGCCGCCCACGAAGCGAACTCGAGCCGCAGCGGCCAGGCCTGCGTCGCCACGATCTCGAATTCCGCCGCAGCCAACAACCGCTGCCAGGCCGACGACGAACGGTCGCAGATATGCGATGGATCGCGCAGCAACTCGATCGCCTGCAGATGCGTATCGACCAGCACACTCTCGTCGCCGAGCACATCGATCAACAGCAAATGCCCGCCGGGGCGCAGCACGCGATGCAACTCCTGCAGCGAACGCTCGAGATGCAGCCAGTGGTGAGCGCTGTAGCGCGAGGCGACCAGATCGAAAGAAGCAGACTCGAACGGCAGATCATCGGCCAGGGCGCGGCAGGTGGTGACCGGCAGCCCCTGGCGAGCGGCATGGCCGGCCACCGTCTCGAGCATGCCGGCGGAAGGGTCGACCGCCACCACCTCGGCAAAGTGCCCGGCCAGCGTAAAACCGAGATGGCCGGCGCCGCAACCGGCGTCGAGCGCCCGCCCGCCGGCAGGCAACGACGGCAGCCAGACGTCCCGCAGCCAATCGAGATCGGCGCCGGCGGCATGGACCGGACTGGTAAAGTAAGCGGCAGCCTGCGCATCGAACTGGCGTAATACGGCTTGGTCATGGTTCTGCATGATGGTCTCCTCGGCGGGTTGGCGTTACTTGCAACATAAAATTTACGCCATACCGTTAACAAGCCAATCATTTATCCTAGTATCGCGAGCAACACCAACAGGAACACACCATGCCCGAATCTCATGCTTCGCTCGGCGATTTCCTGCGCGCCCTGCGCGACCGCCGTCAGCCGGCGGACTTCGGCCTGCCGCCCGGCCAACGCCGCCGTGCTCCCGGACTGCGGCGCGAAGAGGCGGCACAGCTATGCGGCATCAGCCCCACCTGGCTGACCTGGCTCGAACAGGGACGGCGCGACAGCGCCTCAACGGTAACGCTAGAAGCAATCTGCCGCGGTCTGCGGCTGTCCAACGCCGAGCGCCACTATCTGTTCGAACTGGCGGCGCGCAGCGATCCGCGCCCACGCCACGGCGCCGCCGACCGGCACGCGCTGCAGGCGCTGGTCGACACCATCGCCGCACCGGCCTACCTGCTCGACCGCAACTGGGATGCGCTCGCCTGGAACAAGCCGGCGGCAGAACTGTTCGCCGACTGGCTCGGCGCAAACGGCGCGGCCGGCAACCAGCTCGCCTATGTGTTCCTGCACCCGTCGGCGCCGCAGTTCATCGTCGACTGGCCGCAACGCTGCCGCCGGCTGGTGGCGGAATTTCGCGCCGACTGCGCCGGCCGGTTCGACGAAACGGCCCTGCAGCAATTGATCGCGCGACTCGCCGCGGCCAGCGACGCCTTTCGCACCGCCTGGACCGCGCAGCAGGTACAGGAACGCGAAGGCGGGCTGCGCGCCTTCGTCACGGCGGCCGGACAGCGCGACTATCACCAGCACACCCTGAGACCGGCCGACGATCCGGCGCTCAAACTGGTCGTACTCGTCGCACGCGCCCCTGAACGCTGAACAAAAAAATGGCACGCTATGCGTGCCATTCTTTATTCAAGCCAACGCGGCATCAGGACACCGATTTGACCAGCTCTTCCACCACCTTCTTCGCGTCGCCGAACACCATCATGCTCTTGTCGAGATAGAACAGTTCGTTGTCGAGACCGGCATAGCCCGGGTTCATCGAACGTTTGACCACAATCACGGTGCGCGCCTTGTGCGCTTCCAGGATCGGCATGCCGTAGATCGGGCTCGCCTTGTCGCGCTGGGCGGCCGGGTTGACCACGTCGTTGGCGCCGATCACCAGCACCACGTCGGTGTTGGCGAAGTCGGAGTTGATTTCTTCCATCTCCAGCACCTGGTCGTACGGCACTTCGGCCTCGGCGAGCAGCACGTTCATATGTCCCGGCATACGGCCGGCCACCGGGTGAATCGCGTAACGGACGGTGACGCCCTTTTCGGTCAGGATCTTGGCGAACTCCTGCAGCGCATGCTGCGCGCGCGATACCGCCAGACCATAGCCGGGCACGATCACCACCGAGTCGGCATTGCTCATCAGGAATGCAGCATCCTCGGCCGAACCGGAACGATAGTTCTTCGGCCCGGATGAACCGGCAGCCGCCGTGCCCGCTTCGGCGCCGAAGCCGCCGAGCAGCACCGACACGATGGAACGGTTCATCGCCTTGCACATGATGTAGGACAGGATCGCACCGCTCGAACCGACGCAGGCGCCGCCGATGATCAACACGGGGTTGTTGAGGGTGAAGCCGATACCGGCCGCCGCCCAGCCCGAATAGGAGTTGAGCATCGACACCACCACCGGCATGTCGGCGCCGCCGATCGGGATGATCAGCGTCACGCCCAGCACCAGCGCCACCGCCACCATGAACAGGAAGGCGGCCTGGCTGCCGGAGAGGAAATAGGCGATGCCGAAGCCGACCATGGTCACGGCGAGCACCAGATTAAGCAGATGCTGGCCGGAGAAGGTCACTGCGCGCGAACCGAAGCGGCCCGACAGCTTGCCATAGGCGATCACCGAAGCGGTGAAGGTGATTGCACCGATGAAAGCGCCGATGAACAGCTCGACCTTCTGCGCCGAGGTGTGCTCCTGACCGGTGTGATAGATCGCGGCAACCGCGATCAGCACCGCCGACAGACCGACCAGCGAGTGCATCGCAGCCACCAGCTCCGGCATGCCGGTCATCTCGACCGTACGCGCCTTCCAGGCGCCGATCGCAGCGCCGGCCGCCATCGCGCCGAAAATCAGCCCGAGCACCGGCTTGTCCATGATCAGGAAGGTGGTGGTGACGGCGATCAGCATGCCGATCACCCCGAACAGATTGCCGCGGCGCGCCGTCACCGGCGACGACAGACCCTTCAGCGCCAGGACGAACAGTACCGCCGCGATCAGGTACAGAATTGCGGAAATATTTTGCATCGTCGTTCCTTAGCGTTTCTTCTTGAACATCTCCAGCATGCGCTGGGTCACCAGGAAGCCGCCGAAGATATTGATACTGGCCAAAAAGATGCCGATGGCGCCGAGCACCGAAGTCAGCGTGATCGACTGACCATTGATGTCGACCACCTGCAGCAGGGCGCCGACGATGATCAGGCCGGAAATGGCGTTGGTCACCGCCATGAGCGGGGTATGCAGGGCCGGCGTCACGTTCCAGACCACGTGATAACCGACAAACACCGCCAGAACGAAAATGGTGATGCTGGTGATAAACGGATCAACCATGAATGAAAACTCCTTCGCCACGGCGCGCGCCAAGCGCGGCCGGGATTAAGCCTTGGACGGCGGGAAACGGACTTCGCCGGCATGCGTGATCAACGTCGCCGCGAGCAGATCGTCTTCCATGTTGATGGCGAACCCTTCCTTGCTGAGCATCAGGCTCAGGAAGTTGAACAGATTGCGCGCAAACAGGCTCGACGCATCGGCGGCCACCAGACCGGCCAGATTGCAAAGCCCCACCACGGTGACGCCGTTTTCGGTCGTCGTGACGCTGCCCGTCTCGGTCAGCTCGCAATTGCCGCCGCTTTCGGCCGCCATATCGACGATCACCGAACCGGGCTTCATGCCGAGCACCGTGTCGGCGTTCAGCAGGCGCGGCGCCGGCCGGCCGGGAATCAGCGCGGTGGTGATGACGATATCGGCCAGACGGGCGTGCTTGTCGACCAGCTCGGCCTGGCGGCGCTTGTAGTCGTCCGACATTTCCTTCGCATACACCCCGTCGTTGGCGGCCTTTTCCTCGTCGGTCATCGGCACTTCAACGAACTTGGCGCCGAGCGACTCGACCTGCTCCTTGGTCGACGGCCGCACGTCGAAAGCCTCGACCACGGCGCCGAGACGCTTGGCGGTGGCGATCGCCTGCAGGCCGGCGACGCCGACGCCGAGAATCAGCACCCGCGCCGGTTTCACCGTGCCGGCGGCCGTCATCAGCATCGGCATGAAGTGCGGATAGTACTGCGTGGCCAGCAGCACCGCGCGATACCCGCCGATATTGTTCTGCGACGACAGAATGTCCATCGACTGCGCGCGCGTGGTGCGCGGCAGCAGGTCCATCGCGAAGGCCGACAGTTTCCTGTCGGCCATGGCCTGCAGGTGCGGGTTGGCATAAGGGTTCATCAGCGAGATGAGCGTGGCGCCGGTTTTCATTTCGGCCAGTTCGTCGGCCTCGGCCGGACGAATCTTCAGCACGATATCCCCCTGCGCCAGAGCTTGCTGGCGCGACGGGGCAATCGTTGCCCCGACGGCGACGTACGCCGCATCGGGAATCGCCGATTTCATGCCCGCGCCCTGCTCAACCACCACGGCATGGCCGAGGGCAACGATTTTTTTAACCGTTTCCGGGGTGGCGGCTACGCGCGTCTCGCCGGCCGTTGTTTCGGCCGCAATTGCGATCTGCATCGTCTTCCTTTCCTAAGTCAAATGGCATAATTGTCTAAATGGCAGTTACCCGCGTCGGAGCGAAATGCGACCGGGTAATTGAATCTAATTTATGCAACACCATTAGTGCAATGGATTTTCCAAATACACCGTTCCGGCGATTTATCGTCAAATCGGGCAAGACAGAAAAATTCACGGCAAAAGCGGCAAAAGACAGGCCATTCCTCGCACGCAGCCGCCGTGACGACGGCAACATTTGTGCGTTGCAATATGGCGACGGAAGCATTGCCTGGGCAGCTCGCCGCGTTGCCGAACAGCAACAGCGAGCCGCGGTGCGCAAAGGAGACGGCACACGCCGAGTTATGCAAAAAAAACATGCAGCCATGAGTCAAACCGTGTCTGACAAGACAGTAAAGCCTGTAACCTGACATGTAAATCACTGGTCTCAAAACGCTACCAGTGACGTCGCATATAGCGAAAAAGACCGCCAATTTATGCCAGATTGCTTTAATATTTGCTTCGGATGACTACATCGCCATCGTCATAGACGCGCCCAGCATTGGACAAAAACAAGGAAGCAAGATGCAGCCCTGGCCCTACCCACGGATCTTCTCCCACCGTCTTGGCGGCAGTCTCGCCCCCGAAAACACCCTGACCGGCCTGCGCCGGGCAATGAAAATCGGCGCTCGCGCCGTCGAATGCGATGTCAAACTGTCGGCGGACGGCGTGCTGTTCCTGCTGCACGACGACACACTGGAACGCACCACCACCGGCCAGGGCCCGGCCGGCGCACTGACCATGGATGCGCTGCGCCAGCTCGACTGCGGAGTGCGCCACCACAAGGCCTACCGGGGCGAAGTGCTGCCGACGCTGGCCGAACTCGCCGCCATCGCCGTCGAACACGGCATCGCCGTCAACCTGGAAATCAAGCCCAATCCCGGCCAGGACGAAGAAACCGGCCGCAAGCTCGCGCTCGCCGCGCGCGAACTGTGGCGGGGCGCGGCACTGCAGCCGCTGCTGTCGTCGTTCTCGCCGGCGGCGCTGCGCGCCGCGCGCCAGGCGGTGCCGGAATTGCCGCGCGCACTGCTGGTCGAGGATATTCCGCTCGACTACCTGAGCGAAATGGCGCAATGCGCCGCGGCGGCGCTGCATGCCGACCACCGCGCACTCGACCAGGACATCGTCGCCAAGCTGCACGGCCAAGGCTTCCGCATCATGGCCTATACGGTCAACGAAACGCTGCGCGCACGCAAACTGCTTTCCTGGGGGGTCGACATGCTCTGCTCAGACCGTCCCGACCTGCTGCTGTCGCTCTAGCCAGCCGTACATTTCAACCAGAAAAAGCTTGAAATCCCAGTGGACTGTGCGACATTGAAACTTCCACAGATCGGGCCGGCCACGGACCCGGCGACTCAGGCATCCGGGGAGAAACCGCAAGATGTTCAACGATAGCCTCAAGGCAAGACTTGCCGAGCAAGAGAAAACCCTGCGCGCCCAGGACGCGCTGTTGCGGTCCATCGACCGTTCGATGGCGCGGGTCGAATTCGACCCCGACGGCCGCGTCACCGACGCCAACCAGAACTTCCTCGACGCGCTCGGTTACACCCTCGACGAAATCCGCGGCCAGCCGCACCGCATCTTCTGTAGCCAGAGCTTCACGGCCAGCAGCGAATACCAGCGCTTCTGGGACGGTTTGCGCAGCGGCAACTACTTTTCCGGCCGCATCGAGCGCGTGCGCAAAAATGGCAGCAGCCTCTGGCTGCAGGCAACCTACACGCCGATCAAGCGCGTCGACGGCACCATTGCCGGCTTCGTCAAACTCGCCACCGACATCAGCCAGCAGATCAGCGAAGAAGCACGGCAAAAAGCCATTCTCACCGCCATCAACCGTGCGATGGCCGTGATCGAATTCACTCCCGAGGGCAAGATCGTCGACGCCAACGACAATTTTCTCCGCGTCATGGGCTACACGCGCGCGGCGCTCGTCGGCCAGGCACACCGCTCGCTGTGCACGGGCGAATATGTCAACAGCCGCGAATATGCCAACTTGTGGGAAACCCTGCGCAACGGGCAATTCTTTTCCGGCCGCATCCTGCGCGTGGCGAGCGACGGCAGCGAGCGTTGGCTCGAAGCCAGTTACAACCCGATTTTCGATCAGCAGGGCAAAGTCAGCGGCGTGATCAAATTCGCCACCGACATCACCGCCAACGTGCGCATGCAGCAGGAAGAACAGGAAAGCGCGCTATTGGCCTACAACACTTCGCAGCAGACCCAGGCCTGGACCAATGAAGGCGTCGCCAAGATCAGCGACAGCGTGCGCGACATCAGCAGCATGACCGGACATATCGAACAGGCCGGCCAGACCGTCACCTCGCTCGGTGCGCAATCGCAGGAGATCACTTCGATTGTGCAGACCATCCGCGATATTGCCGATCAAACCAATCTGCTGGCGCTCAACGCCGCCATCGAGGCCGCGCGCGCCGGTGAAAGCGGCCGCGGCTTCGCCGTCGTCGCCGACGAGGTGCGCAAGCTCGCCGAGCGCACCACCCAGTCGACCGGGGAAATCTCGCAAAAGATCGCCGCCATCCAGGGACAGAGCGCCACCGCAGTGAGCCAGATGCAGGCGATCCTGTCGCAGGCGACCGAAAGCGCCACCCGCTTCCAGGAAGCCGGCGACATCGTCGCGCAGATCCGCCGCGGCGCCGACTCGGTCGTCGAAGCCACCGCCAAGGTCGCCGCCACGCGGCGCTGAACCGAACTGCCGGCGCCGGCGATCAATGTTCGATCGGCGCCAGCAGGCGGCGGATTTCTCCCGACGCCACCATCTGCCGCAGCGCACGCTGCAGATCCGCCTTGCGCGCATAAAGCGCCGAGCGGCGCGACAACACCAGATAACGCGGGCCGGTACGCACCTCGGGGCCGGCCAGCTCGACCCGCCGGCGGAACTCGTCGCGCCGCACGAGCAGACTGCCCTCGCCGCACACCATGATCACCACATCGACGCGCAGATTGACCAGCTTGCGCAAATTCGACAGCTTGTCCGGCGCCACATCCTTGTTGAGCGACGTATCCTGATCGAAACGCGCGAAATAGTGCGCACCGCTGGTCACGCCGATGCGCAGCCGCTTGAGATCGCCATAGGTGTCGACCCGGCTCGCCTCGTCACCGGCGCGGCGATAGAAACAGATCTGCGCCGGCCCGGCAAACGCCGGCTCGAGAAAATCGAGGTAAGCGGAGCGATCCGGCCCCGGCGCGATGCCGATACCGATATCGGCGTCGCCGCGCTGCAATAAATCCAGACAACGCAACAGTGGGCAAACCTGCGTCGTAAGCGGCAGGCCCGCCCTGCGCGCCAGACGCGTCATGATGTCGTAGTAGGGACCGAACGGCCGTCCGGCAGTATCAACCACCTTCCACGGTGGCAAGGGGCTGAAGGCCAGGATCAGCGGATGCACGGCCGGTGCCTGGGCGGCAGCCGCGCCGCAGCCGAAAACACTCAGCAGCACGGCCAGCAGCGCGAGGAAACGAAAAGGGCGCATGCGAAATTCTTCTATTCTGACGTTCAATGACGCGAGTATGACGGAATGTGCCGCGCAATAAAAATAAACCGTCCAACGCCCTGTCGGCAAAGACAAAACCGCCTCTAGCGCGCCAACAATTCCGCCAATGCATCGCTCAAGCGCCGGCACTCGTCGTCGCTGCCGATACTGATGCGCAGAAACTGCTCGATGCGCGGCTGACGGAAGTGGCGCACGAAAATCGCCTGCTCGCGCAAGGCCGCCGCCAGCGTGGCGGCGTCATGCTGCGGATGGCGGGCAAAGACGAAATTGGCCGCCGACGGCAGCACCTCGAAACCCAGCGCCGCCAGATCGGCGCTCAACTGCTCGCGGCTGGCGATCACCCGCGCGCGGCAGCGGTCGAACCACGCCGTATCCTGGTAGGCGGCAACGGCCGCCACCTGGGCGAGCCGGTCGAGCGGGTAGGAGTTGAAACTGTCCTTGACGCGGTTGAGCGCATCGATCAGCGCGACGTCGCCGAAGGCGAAACCGACCCGCATGCCGGCCAGCGAACGCGACTTCGACATGGTGTGCACCACCAGCAGGTTCGGATAACGGTCGATCAATGCAATGGCCGATTCGGCGCCGAAATCGACATAGGCCTCATCGATCACCACCACCGAATCGCGGTTGGCATGCAGCACGCGCTCGATATCGGCCAGCGGCAGCGCCCGGCCGGTCGGTGCGTTCGGATTGGGGAAAATCACCCCGCCGTTGGCGATGGCGTAATCGTCGGGGCGGATGGCGAAATGCGCATCAAGCGGAATGGTGCGCGTCTCGATGCCGTACAGCCGCGCGTAAGTGGGATAAAAACTGTAGCTGATATCGGGAAACAGCAGGGGCAGATCATGTTTGAGCAGCGCCTGGAACACATGCGCCAGCACCTCGTCCGAACCGTTGCCGACAAACACCTGCTCGGCGCGCAAGCCGTGCTGCGCGGCAACCGTCTCGCGCAGCCGCGTCGCGGTCGGGTCAGGATAGAGCCGCAGCCGCGCGCCGTCGCCGCCGAGCTCGTCGCGGATCGCGGCCAACACGCCCGGCGCCGGCGGGAAGGGGTTTTCATTGGTATTGAGCTTCAGCGGATGTTCGCTGCGCGGCTGCTCGCCCGGCGTATACGGTTGCAGACGATGCACGATGTCACTCCAGAACTGGCTCAAGACCCACTCCTTCCCAATGTCACAATCAATGACACAATATGTGCCACATCAAGAAAAACATGATGGGTAAATTACTGGCGGAAGGCAAGCCCGGCACCGCCGCACCACGACGGTGCACCGCCTGCGCTCTGCGTATTTTCCGATGAGTTCCGGCATAAAAACTTGACGCCGCCAGGCAGCTTTCCTATCCTTCAGCCCATCCCAAGGGGGAGTAGCTCTCCGCTGACGCGTCGTCACGACGGACCCGCCCTAACCGGCATCCCGGCGCGCCAGGCAGTCTCCGACTGCGAGCAAGACCTTTGCTGCGAAGCTGAGGTCTCCCCGTGGTCAGAAACAACGGCCCTCAGTCCGCATGGATCAGGGCCGTTTTTCATGCGCGACGCGCGCCGGCCGTACCGTCAACGACCTGGGAGTACCTATGCAAACCATTGCAAGCGGCTGGATGTGGGCCGCATTCGCCGTCGTCGTCATCTGCATGCTGGCGATCGATCTCGCCGGCGGCCGCCGCGCCGGCGGCGTCACCCTCAAATCGGCCGCACTGTGGTCCGCCGTCTGGGTGGCCGTGTCGTTCGCCTTCGCCGGCCTGCTCTGGCTGCATCTCGACGGCAGCGCCGGCCGCCCCGTCGCCAACGCCAAGACGCTAGAATTCATCACCGGCTATCTGATCGAAAAAGCGCTCGCCGTCGACAACGTCTTCGTCTGGCTGCTGCTGTTCAACTTCTTCGCCGTGCCGCTCACGCTGCAAAAGCGCGTGCTGACCCTCGGCGTATTCGGCGCCATCGTGCTGCGCACGCTGATGATCTTCGCCGGCGTATGGCTGATCGCCCGCTTCCACTGGCTGCTCTATCTGTTCGGCCTGTTCCTGCTCATGACCGGTATCAAGATGTGGCGCTCGGCCGACAGCACGCCCGACCTGGAGCACAATCCGCTGCTCAACTGGCTGCGCCGCCATCTGCGCCTGACACACAGGCTGGAAGGCGAACGCTTCTTCGTGCAACGCCGCCACGCCGGCCGCACGCTGTGGTACGCCACACCGCTGTTGCTGGCGCTGCTATTGGTGGAAATTTCCGATGTGATTTTCGCCGTCGACTCGATCCCGGCCATTTTCGCCGTCAGCCGCGATCCCTTCATCGTGCTGACCTCGAACATCTTCGCCATTCTCGGCCTGCGTGCGATGTACTTCCTGCTCGCCGGCATGGCCGACCGCTTCACCCTGCTCAAATACGGCCTGGCGATCGTGCTGGTCTTCATCGGCGCCAAGATGCTGCTGCTCGACCTCATCGCCATTCCGGTATCGCTCTCGCTCCTGCTGGTGGCGCTGATCATCGGCGCCAGCATCGTGCTGTCGCTGCGCCGCGATGCGCGCACGCGCCATCAGGCGCACGAACGCGGCTGGCGGGACGAAAGCTGACTCAGCCCGGCGCCGCTGCGGTCCTTGCGCGGCGGCGGCGCTGGAAAAAGGTCAGTGCCGCCCACAACGCGCCGGCCTGCAGCAGCGCACAAAAGAAGAACGGCATGCCGACGCGCCAGTCGCCGCGCGCCAGATTGGACACCGGCGCCAGCAAGGGTGCGGCCAGGATAGGCCCGACCACCGCCGCCAGACTGTTGATGCCGCTGACCGCGCCCAGGGTGCGCCCCTGCGCGTCGGCATCCGCCTGGGCGGAAATGATGCTCTGCACGCACACCGACACCACCGGGCCGAGCAGATTGAGCACGATCACCACCCCCATCATCCAACCCTGACTGGCCAGGCCCCACAGCAGATAGGCAACGCAGCCCGACGCCATGCCGGCCAGCGCCAGCCGCGCCGGACTGAAGCGGCGCAACAACCGCCCGAGCAACAACCCCTGCATCAGCACCGACACCACGCCGGACAAGGCCAGCGTCCAGCCGTTCTGCAACGGGCCCCAGCCGAAGCGTAGCGTCGTATACAACACCCACACCGACATGGTGACGAACTGCGCCAGGCTGCTACAGGCAATCGCCGCCAACAGCGGCCGCATCGCACCCAAGCGGGTCAGCTCGGCCAGCGCGCTGACCGGATTGGCGGCGCGCAGATTGAACGGACGCCGCGCCGAAAGCGGCAGCGACTCCGGCAACACCAGCAGGCCGTAGCACAGATTGACCATCGCCAGCGAACCGGCGACGAAGAAAGGCAGGCGCAGATTGATCGCGCCGAGCAAGCCGCCCATCACCGGGCCGACGATAAAACCCAGGCCGAACATGGCGCCGAGCATGCCGAAGCGCCGCGCGCGGGCTTCGGGCGGGGTGATGTCGGCCACATAGGCGGTGGTGACCGCCATATTGGCCTGCATCATGCCGCCGACGAAGCGCACCGCCACCAGCATCCATAGCGCCGGCGCCAGTGCGGTGGCGAAGAAATTCAGCCCGAGCCCGCAGAAGCCGATCAGCAGCACCGGCCGACGGCCGTAGCTATCCGACAGGCGGCCGAGCACCGGCGAGCCGAAAAAGTTGGCAAAGGCGAAGGCAAACATCACCGCGCCGTACCAGAACACCTGTTCGCTGTGCGAATGGGTGAAGTGGCCGACCAAGATCGGCAACACCGGGATAATGAGGCCGATCGACACCATATCGATCAGCACGGTCAGCATGACGAACGGCATGGCGGCCGCCCGATCCTGGCGTGATTTGAGCACGGCTCGCAGCATCTGAATTTTTCCGACGAAAGCGCAAACTGTTTCCTACTTGCGCAACAGCGCATTCTCACCCGAGGCCAAGACATCGGCAACCGGGGGTAGGTAAGAAATGGTCAGATTAGCGGGAATTGTGCGCGGTCTTGGTTTTCCGAGTGTTTTGGCGACTTTTTCTGATTCTCGTCGCGGTCGGCGTTTCTGACTTGTCTGGGTTTGGTGTGTCGGGGTAGGGTGGCGGGCATGTGGTCGTTGTGATCACTAAAGGCGCGGGCCGGGGGTGTTCAAAGCACCCGGCGGCCCGCTAACCACACCAACTCACGCAAGGAGTTAGCATGGCTAACATCGATGTTAGTGCCATTGGCACGCCTGCAGCAATTTCCCCTTACTATCAACAGCAGTTGTTCGCACTGCTCTCCACGCTGATGGCGCCGCGCGAAGCGGCGCGGTCCGATGGTCTGTGCCAGTTGATCGTCGACGGCAGTCTGCCGTGGACGGTGCTGCCACGAGCCGACGGCGGTTCGTGGGCCCATCTGTCCCGGCCTGCCGTGGCGCAGCAGTACGGCGATTGCCTGGTGTTGACCAGGCCGTGAGGGGATTCAACCGGAGGGCGGGGGCCGCAAGGCCTCCGTCATGCTGTCGCGGGCGGTGCTTGAGCTTGGTCCTGAAGCCGCGCAAGCGGCTTTAGTTGTTTACAAGGAGGCGTTTTGCACTCCCTGTATATCGACGAAGCCGGTTGTCCCGGCGCACTGCCGCACGACAGATCTGATGTTCAACCCATCCTTGTTTTGACGGGGCGGACCCAACGCACCGGCCCGCGTCCGCCATGCAAAAAAAAAGCGCCGCCGGTTGATCCGGCGGCGCAATTAATACGGGCTTATTCCGCGGCTTGCAGTGCCGGCTCGCCGGCCACGCCATCGGCGACTGGCGGCGTGATGGCGTTTTCGGTCTTGGCGACCACCGTCGTGGCCAGCGCATTGCCGATCACGTTGGTTGCGGTGCGGAACATATCCAGGAAGTGGTCGATGCCGAGCAGCAGCAGCACGCCGGCTTCCGGCAGATTGAACATCGGCAGCACGGCGGCCACCACCACCAGCGCCGAGCGCGGCACGCCGGCGATACCCTTGCTGGTCACCATCAGCACCAGCAGCATGGTGATCTGCTGGCCGAGGGTCATCGGCACGTTATAGGCCTGGGCGATGAACAGCGCGGCGAACGACGAATACATCATCGAACCGTCGAGGTTGAACGAGTAGCCCAGCGGCAACACGAAACCGGCCACCTTGGAATCGACACCGGCCTTTTCCAGCTGCTCGAGCACCTTCGGATAGGCCGCTTCCGAGCTCGCGGTCGCGAAGCCGAGCAGGAAGGGCACGCGCATGCTCTTCAGCAGCGGGAACACGTCCTTGCCGAGGAAGGCATAACCGGCCAGCACCAGCAGCGCCCACAGGGTGAGGGTCGCCAGCACGAAGCCGCCGAGGAAGTGGGCGTAGACCGCCAGCACCGCCAGGCCGTCGGTGGTGATGGTCGCAGCCACGGCGCCGAACACGCCGAACGGGGCGAAGAACATGACCAGCCCGGTAACGCGCAGCATGACGCGCGAAATCTGACCCAGCGCGGTAATCAGCGCGTGCGGCAGTTGCTCCTTCATCGTGCTGATGCCGAAGCCGAAGAACAGCGAGAAGATCACGATCTGCAGCACTTCATTGTTGCTCATCGCCTCGAAGAAGCTCTTCGGGAACATGTGCGAGATGAAGTCCTTCAGATTGAGCGCATTGGTCTTGAGGTTGGCCGAGGCCATGTCGGCTGCCGGCATGGTTGCGCCGACACCGGGGTGCAGCACATTGACGAACAGCAGACCGAGCGACAGCGAAACCAGCGAGGCGATGATGAACCAGGCCATCGCCTTGACGCCGACGCGGCCGATCGAGCGCGAGTCGCTGCTGGCGATACCGGCCACCAGGGTCGAGAAGATCAACGGGCCGATGATCATCTTGATCATGCGCAGGAAGATGTCCGTCAGGATGCTGAAATTGCCGGCCAATGCCTTGGCCGCCTTCGGATCCATCGAATTATGACAGTAATAACCCACCGCGATGCCCAGGATCAGACCGACGCAGACCCAGAGCGTGATGCGATTCGTTTTCATTCAACAACTCTCCGATGTAAACCGCCGTCAGCTGTGTCCGCTCGCACCATTCGTGCCAAAAACCGCGGCGCCGCCAACCGGCAAGTCAAGTGTGTGTGTCATGGCAGGAACGGCCTCGGCCGCCCGGTGGATCGTTACGCGCTTTTTTTTCCACCAGAGTAAGTGTTAGCACAAGCCGTGCCACCCGACGCCGATTCCTTGCACGCATAAGACGATGAAAAATATGAATAAATACAACATCATAAAGTCGAATGTTCGGTTTTCCGGAAAACACCCCGTCAGGACGTCCGGAAAACCGAACAAAATCCGCCGCCACGCGCGGGCCGGCGGGCCCACTCAGTCGCGTCCGATCAGTTCGGGCAGCATTTCCAGCAGGGCGCGCGCCGCGTACGACAGCGTCGTACCCCGCCGCCACACCAGCACCAGCCGCCAGCGCAGCGCATCGTCGTCGAGCGGCACCATCACCACCCCGTCGGTTGCATGCTGCGCCGCGACCACCGCCGGCAGCAGCATGGCGCCGGCATCGGCCGCGACCAGTGCGAGCCCGAATGCCGGCTGGCCGATAAAGGCCACTTCGCGCGGGGTAAAGCCGGCGGCGAGGCAGGCCTCGTGGATCACCCGGTTGAGCACATAGCTGTCTTCGAACAGCACCAGCGGCGTTTCGGCCAGGTCGGCAAGCACCAGCCGCGTGCGCGCGGACAGCGGATGCGAGCGCGGCAGGGCGACCACCATCGGGTCATCGCGCACCGGAGAAATGTCGAGATCTTCATGCAGCACCGGCAGAATGGTGGCCGCCAGCTCGATTTCGCCCGATTGCACCGCCTGGGCCAGCGCTTCGCCGCCGCGCTCGCGCAGGCGCAGCTCGATGCCCGGATAGCGTTCGCGGTAGCGGGCGATCAGCGGCGCGAAAATTTCCGCGCTGCCGAGCGGCGGCAGGCCGAAGCTCAGCTCGCCCTCCTCCAGGCCGCGCAAGGCGTCGAGCTCGCGCAGCATCTGCGCGCGTCCCTGCAGCAACTGTCGCGCATGGCGCACCACCACTTCGCCCGCGGCCGTCACGGTCAGCCCGACGCCGCGCCGGCCGCGGTCGAGCAACTGCACGTCGAGCTCTTCCTCCAGCAGCCGGATCGCCTTGCTCAACGCCGGCTGCGACACATGCAGCCGTTCGGCCGCGCGGCCATAGCCGCCGCACAGCACCACCTCATCGAGATACCGCAGTACACGCAAATCCATGACTTAACCGTTAGTTATACAATCGATCAAATACATTCATTATATCTATTCCTTCCGCCGCTCTATACTTTGTTCTTCTACAAGTCGTCGTTCCCGAAGGAAATTTCGTGAAAGTCTCGCATTTGCTCGCCACCATCGCGCAGGTCGCCCTGATCAGCGCCATGTTGTGGGCCTGCAATCTGGTTGTCGCCCGCATCGGTCTTCCCATCCCGGGCAGCGTGGTCGGCCTCGGCCTGATGGCCCTGCTGCTGCTGCTCAAGATCGTGCCGGAAAAGCTGGTTGCGCTCGGTTGCGCCTGGCTCTTGGCCGACATGTTGCTGTTCTTCATTCCGCCGGTGATCTCGGTGTTGAAATACCAGAGCCTGGTCAGCCATAGCGGCCCCGGCCTCGCCGTGCTGCTCATCGGCGGCACCGCCATCGTCATGTCCGGCACCGCCCTGGTGGTCGACCGGGTGTTCGCCTTCGAGCATCGCCTGCGGCAGGAGAAGCGTCATGTCTAACCTGTTCTGGGCGGTGCTGAGCTTCGTCATCACCGTGGCGTTCTACTATCTGTTCAAGACCATGTACCGCCGCACCAGGAGCTTCTGGTTCACGCCCCTCCTGGCCGGCCCGATCGCCGTGCTGGCACTGGTGGTCGTGTTGCGCATTCCGCTGCCCGACTACTTCCAGTACACCCACTGGCTCGTCACCCTGCTCGGCCCGGCGACCATCGCCTTCGCGCTGCCGATCTACCGCCAGCGGCAGATGATCGTCCGCTACCCGCTCACCCTCGTCGCCGGTGTCGCCACCGGCCTGGTGCTCGGACTCGTCTCCAACTGGGGACTGGCCCATCTGCTCGGCATGCCCGAGGTGCTGACGCGCAGCCTGCTGCCGCGCTCGGTCTCGACGCCGTTCGCCATTCTCGCCTCGGCCAACTTCGGCGGCCTGCCCGACATCACCGCGCTGATGGTGGTGTTCACCGGTGTCATCGGCATGTTGTGCTGCGAGCCTATCTTCAAGCTGGTGCGCGTACGCACTTCGCACGGCCGCGGCGCCGGTCTCGGTTCGTCGTCGCATGGCGCCGGCACGGCCAAGGCGCACGAAATCGGCCAGGAAGAGGGCGTGGTATCCAGCCTGACCATGGTGTTCGTCGGCATTCTGATGGTTCTGCTCTCGCCTTTGTTCGCTCAGGTATTCGCCTGACAAAAAGCGGCCCGTCCTGACGTCCCGGCATCCGTTTCCGCATGCCAGGCGAGCCTTGTCGTTCATTTTTGGCTCTCATGGAGGAAATCATGCTGTTTCAGTCCGCTGCGTTGAAGAAAGTCGAACGATGGGTCTCCGAGGTGCGCGGCAGCGCCGACATCTCGCTGCGCGCCAATCTGTGGGGCGAGCGCCAGCTCGACTTCGGCCGCTTTGCAACGCCGCGCGTCACGCTGACGGTCAACGACGCCAGCACGCTGCCGCAACTGCTCGACCCCTCGCTCAACACCCTCGGCCGGCTTTATGTCGAGGGGCTGATCGACGTCAAGGGACGGCTCGCCGACATCATCGCCTGCGCCTACCAGCTCGCCGATGCCTCGTTCGGCGGCAATGGCACGCTGACGCGCGCCGTGCGCCACTTCGCCCACGGCAAGAACGACGACCAGGCGGCGATCGCCTACCACTACAACGTCTCGAACGATTTCTACCGACTGTGGCTCGACCGCAATATGGTCTACTCCTGCGGCTACTTCGAGCAGGGCGATGAAACGCTCGATGACGCACAGCTGCGCAAGATCGACCACATCCTGACCAAGATCCGCCTCGAGCCCGGCCAGAGCCTGCTCGACATCGGCTGCGGCTGGGGCGCGCTGGTCATCCGCGCCGCGCAGAAATTCCGCGCGCGCTGCGTCGGCATCACCCTCTCCGAAGCGCAGTTCGAATACGCGCGCGAACGGGTGCGCGACGCCGGACTCGCCGACATGGTCGATATCCGCCTGCAGGACTACCGCGACATCAGCGGCCAGTTCGACCGCATCACCAGCGTCGGCATGTTCGAGCACGTCGGACGCGACAACCTGCCCGGCTACTTCACCATCATGCGCAAGCTGCTGCGCCCGGGCGGCTACGCCATGAACCACGGCATCACCTCCACCGATCCCTCTGGCGGCGAGACCCAGCATGGCGGCGGCGAATTCATCGATCAGTACGTCTTCCCGCACGGCGAGCTGCCGCATCTGTCGCAGGTCATCCACGACATGCAGCAGGCCGGCCTGGAAACCCTCGACGTGGAAAACCTGCGCCGCCACTATGCGCAGACCCTGACGCACTGGTCGGAACGTTACGAGGCCGAGTCAGAACGGATCCGCCAACTGGTCGACGACAAGACCTACCGCATCTGGCGCGTCTATCTGGCCGGCTGCGCCCACGCCTTCGCCATCGACCAGGTGTCGATCTATCAGGTGCTCTGCCACCACGCCGAAGAGCCGGCGACGCAGCTGCCCTGGTCGCGGCGCTACATCTACGCGGGGCATTGATCGCCAGCCGTGATTCGCAAACGCAGGAACGGCGATGATGGCCAATCGGCCAATCACCGCCGTTTTCAATACCGTCGTCGTCTGCCACCCGGGGCACAACGGCAACGCTGACGCGCGGGCCCGACCCCGACAAACCGTCTGCCCAGCTGCGCCTTAAAAACATTCAGTTTTTCGTCGAAGCCGGCCCGAAGTGAACGGTGATCGTGTTTTGATTTTCACGCTTTGCCTCCGCGGTCGTTGACGCGACGAGGAACCCAAGGGCGAGATTGCCATCCTTATCGATCTGGTAGGTATAAACCAGAGAATCCGGGGCCGCAGCAGATGTCGTATTAAAACACGGCAGTTTTGTGCGCAGGGACAAAACGCTTTCTCGCATATTCTCCAGACTCAATGCAAGCTGGTGCTTTCCGTCGTTTATCGCATTAGGGTCAAATCCAACATCTTGATAATATCGATCGATTTCATCGTCGGCGGCATGCTTCGGCGGATACAGGACATACACCCCCTGCACCGAAACCGTTTTGGTCAGATTGATTCCGCCTCCCGCGCTGACCGGCGTAGAGCCATCGGTCTTGATACCGATGGAAACGGCGCCTTGATTGCTGTTTTGCGCCAGGTACTTTACTTCCACCGAGCTTATTTCAAACTGCAGATGCGCAGAGACATTTGCCTTTGCATCCATTGAATCACTCTTGCTGCCGCTACACATCGGTACCGCAATCGGTTTACCGACGTTGCGCTGGTAATAATCGAAATAACTGACCTGCTCCTTTACGTTCTGCAGCAGATCGCTCAGTGGCACAGCACCCTCACCGGCATTTGAACCCATATTTGCACAGCCCGACATGGCAACAACGGTTATCAAAGCCAAACATCTCTTGATGTGTTCCATTTGTTTCTCCCTGAATGTATTGCGGCGACAAATGAATGAAGCGGACCGACTTCAGCAGCACACCCCGGCCAACCGGCACGGGAATCCCCAACAACAGAAGGCAGAAAGGCAAAATGCGCCGAACCTCGCCGGCGAGTGCCCAGGCTTGTACACGATGGCGGCGCAACCGTTATGCGCTGCCATTTATGACTTCGTTGCGGCCCGGAGGAGACGATCGGAGAAACAAATGATCAGCGGCTTATCGCCGTAAGAGGCCGCGAGAGGGTTACGGGCGCCGATCTTCGCAGGGTTGTCTTGAAGCACAAACGGCTTCAACTGTGTCATTACATAAATTAGACTATTGTCATAGTACATACAGGAACAACACGCAATATGAAGACAGCAGCGGAAACCAGCCTGCCCACACGGCTCGGCCTCGCCTGCCCGATCATCCAGGCCCCGATGGCCGGGGTCAGTACACCCGCGCTGGCTGCCGCCGTGTCCAATGCCGGCGGCCTGGGCTCGATCGGCATCGGCGCGGCCAACGCCGCGCAGGCGCGCGACATGATCCAGACCACGCGCGCGCTGACGGCGCGCCCGTTCAACGTCAATGTCTTCTGCCACGCCCCCGCCAGCGCCCGCCCGCAGGTCGACGCGGACTGGCTCGCCTACCTGGCGCCGTGCTTTGCCGAATTCGGCGCCACACCGCCCGACGCCTTGCACGAAATCTACCGTTCCTTCCTCACCGACGACGACACCCTGCAGCTGCTGCTGACCGAGCGCCCCGCCGTGGCGAGCTTCCATTTCGGCCTGCCGGACGCCGCCGCCATCGCCGCGCTGCGCGCCGCGGGCATCGTGCTGCTGGCCACGGCCACCTCGCTCTACGAAGCGCAGCAGATCGAGGCCGCCGGCCTCGACGGCATCGTCGCCCAGGGCATGGAGGCCGGTGGACATCGCGGCATGTTCGATCCGGCGGCACGCGACGAAGCGCTGGGCACGCTAGCGCTGACCCGCCTGCTGGTGCAGCGCACCGCGCTGCCCGTCATCGCCGCCGGTGGCATCATGGACGGCGCCGGCATTGCCGCCGCGCTGGCGCTGGGCGCTCAGGCGGCGCAATTGGGCACCGCCTTCATCGCCTGCCCGGAATCGGCGGCCGATGCCGCCTACCGGGCGCGCCTCGCCGCCGGCCGGCTGCCGACCACGCTGACCACCGCCATATCCGGCCGCCCGGCGCGCGGCCTGAGCAACCGACTGACCGAAATGGGCGCCGCCCCGGGCGCGCCGCTGCCGCCCGACTATCCGATCGCCTACGATGCCGGCAAGGCGCTGGCCCAGGCCGCCAAACAGCACGGCAATGCCGAGTTCGCCGCCCACTGGGCCGGCCAGGCCTACCCGCTCGCGCGCGCGCTGCCAGCGGCGCAACTGATGACGGTCTTGCAAACGGAGTTGCAGCAGGCGGCAGGAAGCCTGGGCGCTTAGCGGAAGAAAAAACCCGCAAAGCGCGGGTTTTCGGAGCAGGGCGGGCAATTGCCTTCCGGACTAAACGCCGTAGTCGGCAATGGTTTCCCTCATGCGGCGGGCCAGATCGCCGATCTCGGTTGCGACGCGGTGGGTGCTTTGCGCTTCCGTACGGTTTTCTTGCGACATGCGCGCCACCTGATCGATACGGTCCGACAGTGACACGCTGATATCGTTCTGCGCCTTGACGGCCTGGCTGATGCCCTGCGCAACCTGGGCCGTATTGCTGCTGCCCTCCTCGATGCTCTGAATGGTTTCGGTAATGCGACTCACGCGCGCCACCCCCTGATCAACCTTGGCGACGGCGGCATCGGTACTGGCCACCGATTGCGTGGCGTTTTCGCGCATGTTCTGGATGGTCTGGGTGATTTCCCGCGTCGAGCTGGCAGTGCGTTCGGCCAGCTTGCGCACTTCGTCGGCAACGACCGCAAATCCCCGGCCGCTTTCCCCCGCGCGCGCAGCCTCGATGGCGGCGTTGAGCGCGAGCAGATTGGTCTGGTCGGCAATTTCCCCGATTTCGCGTGCCACGTTGTCGATCTGCTGGCTGCTGGCGACCAGGCTGTGAATGCCTTCCGCCACAGAGCGCACCGAACTCGAGATTTCAAAAATATCCTGCACGGTACTTTCGATAACGGTACGCCCCTCCTGCGCGAGCCTGCCGTTTTGCGAAGAAAAGTGCTGGGCCTGCTCCGCCTGGGCCACCACATGTCCGATGGCGGCGGCCATCTGCTCGACTCCGACCGCCATGTCTGATGCGGCGCCGCTCTGGGCACCGCAACTTTCCGAGACTTTTCCCGAGCTTTGCGTCAGATTGGCCACAACACCACCCAACGCTTCCACGTCCTGGCGCAACGCCCTCACCGTCCCCTGCATTTTTTCCATCAGGTGGTTGACGGCCGCGACGGTTTTGCCGACTTCATCCTGGCGGGCACGGTCAAGCGGGACACGATGCGTAAAGTCCATATGGTTGCAAATATCCACGACTACCGTTTGCATGCGGCCCAGCGGCAACACGAACAGGCGGTATAACACCAGGGTCAGCAGCAGGTTGATGCATAGCACCGCCACGACGCCGATGATCTCCACCCAGCGGATATGAGAGGAATCCACGGCCAGCCCCTGCTGCAAGTTGGCGTAACTCTGCATGCCATCCTTGTGCAAGGCCTGCAGCTTGTCGTCGATTTCACCGGTCGTATCGTCGAAGCCCGTCTGCGGCCGTTTCATGATGGCGTCGCCGGCCGCCTTGCCATGGTCGAGGTAGGCATGCGCCATTTGGACCCCGATCTGGTAGACGAAATCCGCCTTTTTCTGCAATTCATCCACCTGCCCCTGTATCGCCGGATTCAATTCCGCCATATGGCTCAGGGAGCGTTTCAGCAAGTCGTAGTTATCCTTGCCCTGCTTGAAACTGTCCGGATCGCCGGTCAGGCTGGCATCGGTCAGGAATTGCTGAATCTGCACCGATCCATAACGGGCCAGCATCAGGGTATTGGAGTAATCACTGGCCTGCGGATAACTGCTGTTCAACGCATGTTCCAGGTAGTTCATCCCGGAAATCGTAATGGCAAGAAGCGATATCTGCAGCAAGGTCATGAGTAGCCCGAAACTGATCAGGGCCTTCTTGAACGTCATGGTTCTCAACATATTTCCCCCGAACAAGGCAACAGCGAAAATCGTCCGCCCAGCGTTGAATCAGCATCTGCCATCTGGCGCCGGCACGTTGGTGCCATGGCCAGCCCGGCTTAAAGTCTAGGACATTGGAGTATGGATGCTTGGAAAATATGAATTTCTGGCAGGCGTTGCACCGTGCCATGACTTGCCGTGGGGATGGCAACGCCCGAGGTCACCCCCGGGCGCGACATCACTTGCCGATGCAGAAGCGGCTGAAGATCACCCCGAGCAGGTCGTCCGGCGTGAATTCGCCGGTGATCTCGGACAGCGCGTTCTGCGCCAGCCGCAGCTCCTCGGCGAAAATCTCGATCTGCTGCCAGCCGGTCGCGGCCAGTTCCAGATGACCGGCCGCGCGGCGGATGGCATCCAGGTGCCGCGCCCGGGCCAGGAACACCCCTTCGCCGCCGCCGGAAAACCCGATCACCCGCAACAGCGCCGCCTTGAGCAGCTCGATGCCGGCGTGGGTGCGCGCCGACAGGTGAATGGCCGGATGACCGCCATGGCTCGCCTCGTGCGGCGCCCCGCCGCCGAGGTCGATCTTGTTGAACACGAACAAGCGCGGCAAGCGTTCCGGCAAGCGGGCGAGAATCTCTTCCAGCGCCGCGTCGACGCCGTTGCGGCTGTCGACCAGCACCAGCGCCAGGTCGGCGCGCTCCACCGCCTTCCAGGTGCGCTCGATGCCGATCTGCTCGACCACATCTTCCGTATCGCGCAGGCCGGCGGTGTCGATGACGTGCACCGGCACGCCATCGAGCAGCACCTCTTCGCGCACCGTGTCACGCGTGGTGCCGGCAATTGCGGTGACGATCGCCACCTCGTCGCCGGCCAGCGCATTCATCAGGCTCGACTTGCCGACATTGGGCTGACCGACCAGCACCACATGCATGCCTTCGCGCAGGATCGCCCCCTGGCGCGCGGTTGCCTGCACCCGCTCCAGTTGCTCGCGCAGCCGCGCCAGCTTGCCGGTGGCGTCGGCCGCCTTGAGAAAATCGATGTCTTCTTCCGGAAAATCCAGCGTCGCCTCGACCAGCATGCGCAGCGTGATCAGATCCTCGACCAGACGGTGAATCTCGTCGGAAAACGCCCCCTTGAGCGACTTGAGCGCGCCGCGCGCCGCCGACTCGCTCGCCGCGTCGATCAGATCGGCGACGCTTTCCGCCTGCGCCAGATCCATCTTGTCGTTGAGAAAGGCGCGGCGGGAAAACTCGCCCGGCTCGGCGAGCCGCGCGCCCAGCTCGACGCAACGCGCCAGCAGCATGCGCAACACCACCGGGCCGCCATGGCCCTGCAGCTCGATCACGTCTTCACCGGTAAACGAATGCGGCGCAGGAAAATACAGCAGCAGACCGTTGTCGATGGCGTTGCCGTCGGCGGCGAGAAAGTCGGTGTAGAGCGCATGACGCGGCTTGGCAGTCTTGCCGCCGGTCAGCGTGCCGGCCAGCGGCAGAAGGTCGCGGCCGGAAATGCGCACCACGCCGACGCCACCCCGCCCGGGGGCGGTGGCGACGGCGCAGATGGTGGCCGGGGTATAGCGAATGGACATGTTTCGGCTCGCTTCAAGTAAAAAAGCCCAACCGCGTGCGGTCGGGCTTGCAGATCAACTTGGCCGTTCGATCAGCCCGCTTGCGCGGCCTTCTTCTCCAGCTCGATCTTGCGGTTGATATACCATTGCTGCGCGATCGACAACAGGCTGTTGAGCACATAGTAGAGCACCAGGCCAGCCGGGAAGAAGAAGAACATGGCCGAGAACGCCAGCGGCATGATCTTCATCATCTTGGCCTGTACCGGATCGGTCGGCGGCGGATTGAGGAAGGTCTGGGCGAACATGGTCACCGCCATGATGGCCGGCAGCACATAGAACGGGTCCGGACGGGCCAGGTCATGAATCCACAGCACCCACGGCGCCTGACGCAGCTCGACCGAAGCCAGCAGCGCCCAGTAAAGGCCGATGAACACCGGAATCTGGATCACCATCGGCAGGCAGCCGCCGAGCGGGTTGACCTTTTCCTGCTTGTACATTTCCATCACGGCCTGCTGGAACTTGGCACGGTCGTCGCCGTGCTGCGCCTTCAGGCGCTCCAGACGCGGTGACAGCGCCTTCATCTTGCCCATCGAGCGATAGGAAGCGGCGGTCAGCGGATAGAACACCGCCTTGACGATCAGCGTCAGCAGGATGATTGCCCAGCCCCAGTTCGACACCAGACCGTGCAGCTTGGTCAGCAGCCAGAACAGCGGCGAAGCGAAGATGTACAGCATGCCGAAGTCCTTGGAATACTCCATGCCGTCGGCGACCTTGGTGATCACGCTGTACTCTTCCGGACCGGCGTAGAGCGGTACGGTCAGGCTGAAGGTCTGTCCCGGAGCGATCGGCTTCAGATCGACCAGCGCGTCGGCCGAGTAGAGCCCGTCCTTGCTGTCCATCTGGAAGTGGCAGCTCTTGGCAACCGCACACACGTTCTGGCCGTCGGTCGGCTTCATCAGCCAGGCGGTCATGAAGTAGTGCTGCAGCATGCCGATCCAGCCGCCGTTACCGTCGCGGGAGTAATCGGCCTTGCCCTTGTCGAGGTCGGCGAACTTGACCTTCTGGAACTTGTTGGCTTCGGTGTAGACGGCCGGACCGGTGAAGGTCGAGGCAAAGCGGCTTTCGCCTTCCGGCGCCTTGCCGTCACGCAGCAGGCGGTAGTAGGCGGTCGGGGCGACCGGCACCGAGCCGCTATTGGTGATTTCATAACGCACGCCGATATCGTAGGCGCCGCGCTTGAATACATAGATCTTGCTGACCTTCACGCCGTTGGCGTCGGGAGCGGTCAGGCGCACTTCCAGCGTGTCGCCGGTCAGCTTGTAGCTCGACTGGGCAGAGCTGAAGACCGTCTTGTGCGTCGGCAGGGCCGGGTTGCTGTCGGCCAGCAGACCGGTTTGCGCAACGTACACGCGACCGTTGCTATCAGACAACAGATCGAACGGCTTCTTGGCGTCGCTGGTCGAGTCATGCTTCAGCAGTTCGAGGCTGCGCAGGTCGCCGCCGGTCGTATCGATGACGGCATGAATGACGTCGGTGTCCACCGTGATGCGCTGACCGCGGGTCAGGCCGGACACGTCGGCGCTGTTGCTAGCGGCGCCGGATTGGGCTGCCGGCGACGAAGCCGTCTGTGTCTGCGCGATGGGAGTGGGTTGCGGCTTGGGCGCGAATTTTTCCTGCCACAGCAGCAAAATGCCCAGGGACAACACGATAAAGAGGATGAGTCGCTTGGAATCCATCTTGGGTTACCGGAAAGTTAGGGTACCGGGTCATAGCCGCTGCCCCCACAGGGGTGACAGCGCGCAATCCGTTTTATCGCCAGCCTCATACCCTTGAGGACGCCGTATTTTCTTACGGCCTCGATCGCATAACTGGAACAGGTGGGCATGAAACGGCACCGTGGCGCGAGCCACGGGCTGATTGCCAACTGATAGAAACGGATCAGGAGGATGAGGATGCGCGACATCGAGCTAGTTTAGCAAACAGAGCCGACAAAGCCATGACAGCTTCGGAACTTTTGTCGCGATCGAAGACAAGTCTCGCGCGCACGACATAGTCCATGCCACCCAGTTGGTGCTGGTTCAGCCGGAACCACTCGCGCACGGTGCGCTTGATATAGTTGCGGCGAACCGCCCGCTTGGCGACCTTTTTACCGACGACCAGCCCCAGACGGGGATGGCCCAGATCGTTCGGACGGGCATACACCTGGAAGAGAGCATTGCTGCGCGCCTGTCGCATACTAAAAACGGATGAAAAATCATCCGTTTTCAGAAGCCGGTACGCACGGCGAAAGCTGTAGTCCAACGCTGGTCAGACTGCCAGACGTTTGCGACCCTTGGCGCGGCGAGCGGCCAGAACGGCGCGGCCACCACGGGTCTTCGAGCGGACGAGGAAGCCATGGGTGCGCTTGCGGCGCGTAGTGGAAGGCTGGTAAGTACGCTTCATGATGCGGTGTTCCTATTATCGAAACGGAAAGAAATAAACGTGAGATTTGACAACATGTTAGCTTGAAAGTCAACCGCTAATTTTTTCCCCACCTGTGGATAACTCCGGCAAAAACCTTTAGAATGTCAGAGCTTGCCGAACCCCATGTCCACAGAGTCCGCCCGCCGCGACTGCACAGGGGGTTTCCATACCCATGCCGAATGCCGCCCGGGCGTGGTTCAAGCGCCTGGGGCTCCCGCCGCCATCCCCTTTCCGGAGCACGGCGGGATTTTGCTTTATGAATATTGCGTAAAATATTAATGACCGAACTGGATCAATTCTGGCCGCTATGCCTCGCTCGCCTTGAGGCCGAACTGTCTTCCCAACAGTTCAATACCTGGATCAAGCCGCTGGCCGCCGAAGCGACCGAAGATGGCGTGGCACTGCTCGCGCCCAACCGCTTCATCATGCAATTCATCAAAGACCGCTTTCTCGGCCGCATCGAAGAAATCGCCGTCGAATTGATGGGCGAGGTTCCGGTCGAGCTGCGCCTTGGTACGCCGCAGCAACGGCCGGCCCGCATCGTGCCGGCACCGCAGCCGGTGGCCCAGGTCACCACGCCGGCCGGCAACAGTATCGTCGCCACGCCGTCGCAGGCCCGCCAGGCCGCCGCGGTCAAGGCCATCGGCGCCGGTCACGAGAGCACGCGTCTCAACCCGGCCTTTACCTTCGACACGCTGGTCACCGGCAAGGGCAACCAGCTGGCACGCGCCGCAGCGGCGCAAATTGCCGACAATCCCGGCGATCCGGCTTATAATCCTCTGTTCGTCTATGGCGGCGTGGGCCTCGGCAAGACCCACTTGATCCAGGCCATCGGCAACCATGTCTATCAGAAGACGCCGCAGGCGCGCATCCGTTACATCCATGCCGAGCGTTACATCGCCGACATCATGCGTGCCTATCAGCACAAGGCCTTCGACGAGTTCAAGCGCTACTACCACTCGCTCGACCTGCTGCTGATCGACGATATCCAGTTCTTCGCCGGCAAGAACCGCACCCAGGAAGAATTCTTCTACGCGTTCAACGCGCTGATCGAAGGCGGCAAGCAGGTGATCATGACCTGCGATACCTACCCGAAGCAGATCGAGGGCATGGAAGAACGGCTGATTTCGCGCTTCTCCTGGGGTCTGACGGTGGAAATCCAGCCGCCTGAGCTGGAAATGCGCGTGGCGATCCTGATGAAAAAGGCCGAGGCCGACAACATCAAGCTCGACCACAACGTGGCGTTCTTCATTGCGCAGAACATGCGCTCGAACGTGCGCGAACTCGAGGGTGCGCTCAAGCGCGTCGTCGCCTACGCCCGCTTCACCAACCAGGCCATCACCATGGACATGGTCAAGGAAGCGCTGAAAGACATTCTCGCCGCCGGCAACCGCCAGGTGACGATCGACGCCATCCAGAAGACGGTGGCGGACTATTACAAGATCAAGCTCTCGGACATGCACTCCAAGAAGCGCAGCCGGGATATCGCCCGCCCGCGACAGATCGCGATGGCGCTGGCGAAGGAAATTACCCAGCTGAGCCTGCCGAACATCGGCGAGGCCTTTGGCGGCCGCGACCACACCACCGTGCTGCACGCGTGCAAGACCATTGCCGAAATGCGCACCGTGGATAGTGATATCGCACACGATTACGAAACGCTGTTGTCGATGCTGCGCAATTGAGATTGATGATTAACTTATTCTTCGTTCCTCTTCGGGAGTCCGGAACATGCTGATTCTGCAAGCCGAACGCGATGCCCTGCTCAAGCCGCTGCTGGCGGTGACGGGCATTGTCGAACGCCGTCATACCCTGCCCATTCTTTCCAATGTACTGATCGAAAAGAAGGGCGCCGAAGTCGGCTTTCTCGCCACCGACCTGGAAATCCAAATCACCACCGCCAGCGCCGAAGCGCTGCCGGGCGAAGACTTCCGCCTGACCACCTCGGCCAAGAAGCTGCAGGACATCCTGCGCGCCATCCCCGACAAGGCGACCGTCACCCTCGAACAGCAGGATGGCCGTCTGATGCTGAAGGCGGGCAAATCGCGCTTCAACCTGCAGACCCTGCCGGCCGAAGACTTTCCGCTGCTGCCGGTCAACGGCAGTCCGGAAGCCAGCTTCAGCATGCCGCAGCGCGAACTGAAGCGGCTGATCTCGCAAGTGCAGTATTCGATGGCGGTGCAGGACATCCGCTATTACCTCAACGGCCTGCTGATGCAGACCGAAGGCAACCAGGTACGACTGATCTCGACCGACGGCCACCGGCTGGCGTTCTCGTCGGCCCAGGTCGAAGCCGACCTGCCCAAGGCGGAAGTCATCCTGCCGCGCAAGACCATTCTCGAGCTCTACAAGCTGCTCACCGACAGCGACGATGCCATCAACATCGAAGTGCTGGCGAACCAGGTGCGGTTCAGCTTCAACTCGACGGTCATCATCAGCAAGGTGGTCGACGGCAAGTTCCCCGACTACAACCGGGTGATTCCGCTCGACAACGACAAGATTTTCCTCATTGATCGCGTCACTTTCCTGCATGCGCTGCAGCGTGCGGCGATTCTGGCCAACGAAAAATTCCGCGGCGTGCGCCTCGTGCTCAAGTCTGGCGCAATGTCCATCCTGTGCACCAACAGCGAACAGGAAGAAGCAGAAGAAGAACTGGAGATCGGCTTTACCGGCGGCAGCCTGGAAATCGGCTTCAACATCAACTACCTGCTTGATGTGCTGACCAATCTGCCGGCCGAGACGCTGCAACTGGCGTTTGGCGACGCCAACCGCAGCGCGCTGTTTACCATCCCGGAAAACAGCGACTTCAAATACATCGTGATGCCAATGCGCATCTAAGCGCGCGGGAGCGACTGCCCCCGTCTCGATAGACACACGAAGAAGAAGGTTTTATGAGCGAACAGGAATACGGCGCGGATAGCATCAAGGTGCTCAAGGGTCTGGATGCGGTCCGCAAACGCCCGGGTATGTACATCGGCGATACGCAAGACGGCACCGGCCTGCACCACATGGTGTTCGAAGTGCTCGACAACGCCATCGACGAAGCACTTGCCGGTCATTGCGACACCATCCGCGTGACCATCCACCCCGACAACTCGATCTCGGTGGAAGACAACGGGCGCGGCATTCCGACCGACATTCACCCGGAAGAAGGCCGCTCGGCAGCCGAGGTCATCATGACCATTCTGCACGCCGGCGGTAAGTTCGACAGCAACAGCTACAAGATCTCCGGCGGCCTGCACGGCGTCGGCGTCTCGGTGGTCAACGCGCTGTCGAACTGGCTGCGGCTGAAGATCTGGCGCGACGGCAAGGTGCACGAAATGGAGTTTCGCCATGGCGACGCGGTGGCCCCGCTGACCGTCACCGGCCACTCCACCCATCGCGGCACCGAAGTGCACTTCCACGCCGACAAGGACATTTTCGGCGAAATCGACTTCCACTTCGACGTGCTGGCCAAGCGCATCCGCGAACTGTCGTTCCTCAATAACGGCGTGTCGATCACCCTGGTCGACAAACGCACCGGCAAGGAAGAGAACTTCGCCTACGCAGGCGGGGTCTCCGGCTTTGTCGAGTACATGAACCGCAACAAGACCGTGCTGCACCCGAAGGTGTTCTACGCCCTCGGCGAAAAGGACGGCATGAGCGCCGAGATTTCGATGCAATGGAACGACTCCTATCAGGAGGCGGTGCTGTGCTTCACCAACAACATTCCGCAACGTGACGGTGGTTCCCACCTGACCGCGCTGCGCCAGGTGATGACCCGCACCCTCAACCAGTACATCGAGGAAATCGAAGTCGCGAAAAAAGCCAAGGTCGAAACCACCGGCGACGACATGCGCGAAGGCCTGACCTGCGTGCTGTCGGTCAAGCTGCCCGACCCGAAATTCTCCAGCCAGACCAAGGACAAGCTGGTCTCGAGCGAAATCGGCCCAGTGATCAACGAAGTGGTCGGCGAAGCGCTGAAGAGCTTCCTGCTGGAAAACCCCAACGACGCCAAGATCATCTGCGGCAAGATCATCGATGCCGCCCGTGCCCGCGAAGCGGCGCGCAAGGCGCGCGAAATCACCCGCCGCAAGGGCATCATGGACGGTCTCGGTCTGCCGGGCAAACTGGCAGACTGTCAGGAAAAAGACCCGAAAATGTCCGAACTGTACCTGGTCGAGGGTGACTCCGCCGGCGGTTCGGCCAAACAGGGTCGCGACCGCAAGTTCCAGGCCATCCTGCCGCTGAAGGGCAAGATCCTCAACGTGGAAAAGGCCCGCTTCGACAAGCTGCTGCAAAGCCAGGAAATCGCCACGCTGATTACCGCGCTCGGCTGCGGCATCGGCAAGGAAGAATATTTCCCCGACAAGCTGCGTTATCACCGCATCATCCTGATGACCGATGCCGACGTTGACGGTGCACATATCCGCACCCTGCTGCTGACCTTTTTCTACCGGCAAATGCCCGAGCTGGTCGAACGCGGCCACATCTACATCGCACAACCGCCGCTCTACAAGGCCAAGCACGGCAAGCAGGAACGCTATCTGAAGGACGATTCCGAGCTCGACCAGTATCTGCTGCAACTCGCGCTCGACCGTGCCGAACTGGTCCCGCGCGAAGGCGCCGCACCGCTCACCAGCGAAGAACTGGCCAATGTCGCCCGTCATTTCCTGCTGGCGCGCACCGCCATCGAACGCGAAAGCCGCGTCATCGACCCGCTGTTCCTCGAAACGCTGCTCAAGGTCGAGCACATGTCGCTGGAAGCCGAGCACGACGCCAAGCGCGCCCTCGAAGCGCTCAACGCAAAGATCCCGGCCGAAGACCTCGCACTCGAGCTGATGCACGACAGCAAGAACGACGGCTGGATGATCAAGATCACCCGCAAGCTGCACGGCAACTACATGGTGTCGGTACTCGACCAGGACTTCCTCGACTCGCACGACTACGAGGAACTGGCCCGCACCGGCGACATGCTGCGCGGCCTGATGGGCGCCGGCGCCAGCGTGCGCCGCGGCGAAACCGTCCGCCCGGTGGAAGATTTCGGTCAGGCACTCGACTGGCTGCTCGCCGAAGCGAAAAAGGGCATGGCGATCCAGCGCTACAAGGGGCTGGGCGAGATGAACGCCGAACAGCTGTGGGAAACCACCATGGACCCGTCGGTACGCCGCCTGCTGAAGGTGAAGATCGAAGACGCCATGGGCGCCGACGATGTATTCACCACCCTGATGGGCGACAACGTCGAACCACGGCGGCAGTTCATCGAGAGCAATGCACTGATTGCGCGGAATATTGACGTGTGATTTTGTAGGATCCCACTGAAGTCTAGATATTTACCACTTTTCTAGATTTATGGGATTTGAGATCTACGTTCAGCGTAGCAGAAAGGCCTCCTGTGTTGGAGGCCTTTTTCTTTTGATCAACTGATTACTTCTGCATCAATGACAGTCTGCATTTCGGCCATAGCGGACAACTAATTCTCGAACTCAAGTGGCAGCTTTTATAGCTGAAGCACCCATCAAGCGTCTATAAAACCTGATTCGATTCAATCACCGTATCGAGCCTATTCAGGCCATGTCGGATCGAACTACGTGCACCTCGCCATTCCGCAGACTCACGGCAAAGCAGACGATCTGTTCTCGCCATGCGGCCGGGATGGCATTCGAGTAGGTGACTTCAGATGCAATGTTTAGAAAGATTGCCAATGGATATTCAAGAATTTCCATCATCCGCACCAAGTTCCCTATATCGGCAGCGGCATTTTCAGCTGTTGCCGCACGCTTCAGCTCCATGACAGCTATATTTCCATCTCGACGTGAGCGGTGCCGGCTCGGGTCAAAAGGATCGTGAAGGATAATATCGGGCCGGATTGCGAGCCCATGCGCAAGGAGCCGCTTCTGGTACTCCTGCTCAATTATGACCTCATCGGGCAGAAAGTCCTCGGGAATCACCTGCATCAGCTCGACCTGCAATGCCCCCTGGAATCCTCGTTCGGTTTCGTAGAAGCGGGGTGTTGTGATGCCTTGAAGTGCAGTCGTTAGGTATTCGAGGAATGTGACACGATCCATGATACTCCTCCTATTCACTGGCTTTTCGTTCTCGCCATTTCCGTTCTTCCTCCTCAAGATCGATACCATCGACACTCATGAAGAATTCCTTCTGGCTGTAATGCTTGATGCGGACAAAGGCTGGATCGTGCCTACACGGCATATTCAAGTCGAGCTTTTCTCCTCCGAAGGCTTCAATAGCACCGGATAGGAGTTCGCCAAGCAATGTCCATGCTTCGAACGCGACTTCGAGCAAATCCCTGTCAGGAAATTGTGGGAGCATCCAAGTTCGCCAAAGAGCAGGTGCGGAGTCACAATCTGGTCCGAGGCCACGGAAAAGTTTGTCTGACCGGCACATTTCCTTGTACCGCTCATAGGCCTCGTCCGACGTCTCCCACGGGTAAACGGCAAAAGGAAAGGTCAATTTGACTTTCCTCCCTTCTGTCGTGCCGATCTGGCCGTAGCTTTTCGGATTCAGTGCGCCCTGGTGAACGATGAAATTGCGCTGTTTCCCGAGAATTGTGAATAGGTCGCTTGAGAAGGTCGCATCTTGTAGTGGTTTGATTCTGGCTCTGATCTCGGGATGCTGCTGCAGATCGTTTTGCAGCTTCAGCTGCACCTCCTTGACGGCACGGATAAACGAATTCAGCGAGTAGCGGAACGGCTCAGGATTGTGATAATTGGCTTCCATCTGATGCAGGTGCCAGTGGCATTCCTGCCATCGGTCAAGGGAAAGCTCCAAGTTACTGTGCGCGCAAGGCTCCATCGAATCTCCACTCGCTTGTATCGTCACTACTCACCATCGACCGGCCTCTTTTTGCAATGCAAGGTACATCTGCCAGCTAACGCGATATTGTCATATCCTAACGCATACAGGCTCAACCACCGATAGGCAACTACGGTCTGGTGCAGAAACCATTTGAGATAATCCTGTCACCTTGAATAAATGGGAACAGCTGCGCAGCCAACCAGAAGAGGACAACAAGATGCAGTTCAAGCAGCGCACCCTCATGCAGATTGCCGATATGATTTGCGGCAACTGACCTCCTCCCGAAAAGCCGTAGCAGCGAAAAGTAGAGATTTCTGGCAAATTTAAGCCCATCTGGGCAGGAGATTTGTCATGAAAAGATCGAAGTTTACTGCTGTGGAGCACTGTTTTGCTTTGCTGGCGAAGGTGTGCCGAGTAAAGTGCGGGCTATACAGGGAGTTTAGGCAAGCCCTCTTGGGCATCAATATCCGATGGAGAATCAATGGTTGCTATCGCTAACACGG